>Ga0194060_10002692_pt1 | contig 12636 bp, 11 predicted proteins | sample SepL225m_MetaG_FD_163427 | JGI IMG/M metagenome (GOLD analysis project Ga0194060, IMG submission 163427) | Anoxic zone freshwater microbial communities from boreal shield lake in IISD Experimental Lakes Area, Ontario, Canada - Sep2016-L222-5m | ecosystem: Environmental > Aquatic > Freshwater >... | reverse complement strand
GTAAAGCCCATATCGCGCTCCAGGGAACGCACCTGGATGTAGACGGCCGGCTCGGTAACGAAGAGCTCTTCCGCAGCCTTAGCGAAGGTGCCTGTTTTGACGACGCAGTACAAAGCCCGGAGCTGATTGAGATTCATCATGGATGAATAACCTGCGCGAATAACCTGAATGGTTACAATTTAATTAAGCAAACTATAAAATTAATTGTATTGACCTGTCAATATTTAAAACGTAAACCAGCCCAACAGCTCTTACTATACCAGTAAATCTTTCAGCAGTCTTAGTGGCAGTCAGCCGTAACAGCAGTTAGTCATAAGAGAAAATTTGGCATTGAAACCGTGAGGAGGCGGAACTATGAGGGAATTGGAATTTGACGGCATTATCATCGGCGCCGGTCCAAATGGGCTCACTACGGCGGGCTATCTCGCCAAGGCAGGGTTGAAGGTTGCAGTGCTGGAAAGAAGATATGAAATCGGGGGCGGATTGGCTACGGAAAACCTGCTGCTGCCGGGCATGCTCGTGGACAGTCACGCCATCTACCACATGATGTGCGAGTACGCGCCGCCGCTCAGGGATTTCGAGCTCGAAACGCGATATGACATGAAGTGGATCTATCCCGATCTCCAGGTTGTCATGCCCTTTCAGGACGGCACTTACCTGGCCCTGTACAGCGATCCGGAAAAGTCGGCAGAATCGATCAGAAAGTTCTCGGAGAAAGATGCCGAATCCTTCCTCAACTTCGCCAGCATTTCCAATGAGGCCATGGATGTCTTCCTTGCCCCGGCCAGCTACGTCAATCCGTTACCGAGCCTGGAGCAGGCAGCCAAGCTGGAACTTCACCCGGCGACAAAGTGGGATGACGAGTTGACGGGCTACACGCCCCGGCAGATCGTCGACTCGTGGTTCGAAAATGACAAGGTCCGGGCGCTCTTCCTCTATCTCGCCACCATGTGGGGGCTCGATTACGACCTCGAGGGCCTGGGTTACCTGGTACCTCTCATGATCAACCGGGGCTGGCATTTCCGCCTGAGTCACATGGGTTCCCACCATGTAGCCCACCTGATGGGAAAGTATATCTCCGAAAACGGCAGCCGGGTCATCAGCGGCTGCGTGATCAAAAAAATCATCATTGAGAACAATGAAGCCAAAGGCGTGGAACTCGACGACGGCACGATCATCAAGGCCAATAAATTCGTTTGCAGCACCCTGAACCCCCATCAGACCTTCTATGATTATGTGGGCAAGGAACACCTCGAACCCGAACTAATCACCCGGCTGGATCAGTGGAAGTATTCGGATATGAGTTTCTTCACGGTCCATCTGGCCCTCACGGAAAAACCGCACTTCAAGATTTTCGATCAGCACCCGGAACTCGCCAATGCCCTGATCTACGTTGTGGGCTACGAAAGCGAACAGGATCTGATCAACCACTTTGAGGCATCCAAGCGCGGGGAGCTGCACGACGGCGGCTTCAACTGCTGCTTCCCGTCCATCCATGACCCGATCCGCATGCATCGTCGTGCCGACAGCTTTGTGAAACATATCGGTCTCATCTCCCTGGAGTGCGCTCCCTACAATTTGAAAGAGGGAGGAGCCCTCGCGTGGAACCGGATGAGAAGACCCTATGCGGAACGCTGCAAGGCCATCCTCGGCAAGTACGCGCCGAATATGAATAAGGATACGATCGTGTGGGATTACATCGGCACGCCGCTGGATACGGAAAACAAGTTCCCCGACATGAAGCAGGGTTGCTTCAAACAGGGCGCCTACCTCCCCTTGCAGATGGGGTATTTCCGGCCGAACGAATACTGCAGCCAGCATGATACGACGATCAAGAAGCTCTACATCGGCGGCTCATCCACCCATTCGGGCGGCATGATTACCTATGGGCCTGGCTTTAACGCCGCCGAGAAGATTGCCGAGGATCTGGGGGTCAAGAAATGGTGGCCCGAGCCGCGGGGCGTGAAAGAGGCGAGAGACCTCGGACTGTTCTGATTTGAAAGGAGAAAGCCATGTTTATCAGATCCACCGGTTTAGGGAGAACATTGCTGTCGGGAAGAGTTGCCAAGATCGTCACCACGATGGTGGTTCCCTCTACCCTGGAGCCGCCCGCCAGCGGCTCCAAAGAACCGCAACGGCTCCTCGTGGAGATGGAAATAACGAATCCCGTTCACTGGACGGTGCGGGCATTTATTGACCCGCCTGATTTGAGAGACATGCTCAAGATCATCCTCACTAATCCGGCCCTGCTCTTTCGTTGCCTCAAGTTTCTCTTTATGAAGGGACCGAGTTATGATGAACCGGCGCAGGCGGGAACGCCTATGGTGGCCACAGCTCAGCAGCCGGTGGCTGCGGCGGGGCCGGCTGCCCCGGCAAAAATTTCCTCCGGGCCCACTCCTACCGGTCCGCGGCCCATTCCCGCAAGAAAAAAGTGATTTTGAACACTATGACAAGCACCAAGATAGAGGTATAGGGAGGGTATTATGCCAGATAAAAAGTATGATGCAGTTATCGTCGGAGGCGGGCATCACGCAACCATAATCGCCTGTTATCTGCAGCGGGCCGGTCTCAAGACGGCCATGTTTGAACGGTGGCACGAGATGGGCGGGGGCGCCTGCGGTGAAGAGTTGCCGCTGCCGGGTTTCATCCAGAATGTCTGCGCGCATTTTACGAGATTTTATACGAATCCGGCCTACTCCGATTTTAATCTGCGCGACTACGGCCTGGTTTACCTCTTCCCAGAGAATAACGAGGCCTGGATCTATCCCGACGGCAGCTACATTATGGGAAAAACGATATTTCCGGTCGTCGATCCGCTCACGGGCCGGTCGGAATTCTCACTAGCGGCGGCCGACTACACGATAAAAGAAATTGCCAAGATCAACCAGGACGATGCCAATACGGTCGAGGACATCATCACGCGCTTCAAAAACAAGTGGAAAAAGGCTTTCGGACTGTACCGCTACACGGGACCGGGCGAATGGGGCAACGGGCCCGATCCGCTCGAGGCCTTGTTTGACGATCCGAAAGACGGTCTCGATCGCGAAATCTGTATGGGCACGGTCGGCGAAATAGCCACCCGGATGTTCAAGAGTCCCGAGATGCAGACCTTCTACATGCGCGCCATGCAGACCTCAAACGGCCTGCTGCCCTGCGACCGGCCCGGCCCCTACTGGCATGTTCACGCCTTGGGCCTCATTCTCTCCATGGATGCCGCGGCAATCGTCACGGGCGGAACGCACAGCATTACCCATGCCCTCCTCCGGGCCTTTCAGCAGTATGGGGGCGAGTTTTTCATTCTCAACGAAGTCAAGAAGGTGCTCGTAGATAACAATAAGGCCTATGGAATCGAACTCACCAATGGCGACCGGGTGCTGGCCGACATCGTCGTAAGCGATTTGAGCGTGGAACTGACGCTGGACGCCGTGGGCAAAGAGTGGACCCCCGACGAGCTCTGGGCGAAGGCGCAGAAGTTGAAAGTAAAACCGCCGACCCTGGAAGACAAGGGCTATGAACGGACCCAGCTTTTGTGGGGAAACATTGCCCTCATGGAAGCGCCCGTATACCCCATGAACCCGGAGTTGGGCATGGTTCCGCGGCTCTACTTCGGCAAGGCCGATCCCGAGTATTTCCTGAGCGGCCGCTACCAAAAGGAGCGGTGGGAAAAAGGCATCGCCGATCAGCTGTATCTGCTCGTGGCGCCGGACGTGCAGTGGGATAAAACCCGCGCCCCGGCCGGGCGATTCGCCGCTCTGGTCGAGGAATTCACCTGCCCCTGGAGAAATTTCTCGGAACGGGAATGGCTGCGTATGAAGCGGGAGATCGAGTTCCGCATGGTAGAAGAGTGGGGCAAATATGCCCCCAACGTGACGATGGATAATTTCATTTCCGCCTGGATCGCCACGCCCGACGACGTGGTCAACAGAAATCTCTGCATGCCCCAGGGCGGTTGGGGAGCACTTGACGCCCACTATGAATGCTCCGGAAGAATGAGACCCTTCCCGGAGATCTCGGGTTATCGCCTGCCCGTGAAGAATTACTACCTCTGCTCATCGGCGGCCCATTCAGCCCACGGCATCGGCCGCGGCAGCAGCTACAATTGCTACAAGGTTATTGCCGAGGATCTTGGGCTGAAATACCGGCCCTGGGAAGAACGCGGCTGGTAGCTGCCGGAGCGAGGAAAGCACATGCAACCAGATATCAAATGCGGCTTGTGCATCATGGAGTGGGTTTATGGCCGGGCAATAGCGCAGAACAGGAACCAGGACATCCCTGAGCTGTTCAAGAATATCGCCCGGCTTCTTACCCACGAGATCAATGCTTCGGCCAATATGGGCTTGCTGTGCAACCGGGCAGTTGACTTGATCTATGAATTTGTTGCCCCCCAGTCTGATTTCTGGGAGGGGATCAAGGAAGCGACGAATCAGTACGTCAAAGGATTGCTGCCCCAGGCCGAGGCTTACGTAAACAAGGCCAGAACAGCGCAAGGAAAGTTCCAACGCGCCTGTGCGCTGGCAGCCACGGGGAATGTCTCCCCCCTGGGTGCGCCAACGGCGAGAAAGGCCTTTGCCTTTCCCGAGGCTCTCGCTATTATGGCCGGCAAGCGCTCATTCCCCGTCATTGCCGGCGACGTATATCAGACAGCTCTCCAATCCCGCCGTGTCTTCTATGTAACCGATAATGCCGGCGAGATAGGCTTTGACACACTTCTGGTGGCAATGCTGAAGGAAATGGGTAAACAGGTAACGTTAGTAGTCAAGGAGCCCGCTTTTTTCGAAGATGCTACCGAGGCGGATGCGGCTTTTTTCGACCTGCACCGCTTGGCCGATGACGTAGTGACAGTCAACAAGGTTTTTGTCCCCGGCAAAGGCAGGACGGCCGCCGACCGGGCCTTCCGCCAGAGCGATCTCGTTATTTCGAAAGGAACGGGGAACTACGAGGCCCTGCACGGTGAAACACCAGGTAAGCCGATGCTCTCCCTTCTAAAAATCAAGTGCGATCCGATCTCCAGGGATATGGGCATAGGTCAGGGACGATTTGTTGTCAAACTCGACCAATAACGAATTTAAAGGAGGTGAGAGCAGGTATCTATGAACAGATTAGCGGGAAAAGTGGTCATCATCACGGGGGCCGGGAAAGGGCTGGGCAAGGCCTTTGCGTTACGGTTTGCCGACGAAGGCGCCCGGCTGGTCCTGGTAACCAGGAAAGACATGGATGGCCTCAAACAAGCGGCAGGGGAAGTAACCGCAAAAGGAGCCGACTGCCTGTTTTTCCAGGCCGATGTTACCAGCCTTGATGACATGCAGAACGTGGCTGATGAGACCGTCAAGAAGTTCGGCGCCATCGATGTGCTGGTCAACAATGCCGCTTACTATTTCGGCGTCGAGCGGAAGCCCTTCGATCAGATTCCGCCGGAAGAGTGGGACATGATGATGAACATCAACGTCAAGGGGCCCTGGCTCTGTGCCCGGACAGTATTTCCGCAGATGAAGGCCCAGGGCAAGGGAAAAATCATCAATCTTACTTCCGAGGTGTTCTTCACGGGTTCCAATGGTTTTGTTCATTATGTCGCCTCCAAGGGCGGGGTGGTGGGTTTAACCAGAGCTCTGGCCGCTGAGCTGGGGCCGCATAACATCACGGTGAACGCAGTAGCGCCGGGCTTCACCGACACCGAGGCGAGCCGCACCATAGCGGATGTAGCAAAATATGACACTTCGAAGACGCCGCTCCGGCGGCTGGGTACGGCAGAAGATATCGTGGGAGCGGTAATTTTTCTGGCCTCCGATGACGCTGACTTTATAACGGGGGAGATAATACTGGTGGATGGCGGACGGGCCATGCACTAACGGGGTTGGGGACAGGATACATTCTGTCCCCATTTATAACGCTTGGGGACGGAATTGAATGCTGCCCCCGGAAGTGATCAAGGAGGGAACTTACGATGAAGATGTATGATTGCGTACCAGGATTAGAATTTGATGAGAAAGCCGATCTTCAACAGTCGCCGGTCTGGTTTCTGGACGGTACCCACTCTGTCCCGCCCTGGACGCCCATGTTCGGGTGGTTCTGGATCAATTTCTGCCGTCACGGCATGCAGTACGGGGCGGAGACACTGCAGCTGCCCACCGTCCACGGATGGGACTGGCGTTTTAAGGACGGCGGCGCCTACCTGACGCTGTTATTGGTCGGCTCAGAGGAAGAAAAAAAGGCCCGGGAGGTAAAGTTCCAGCAGGCAATCCGGCCTTTTGTGGAAGACTACGACAAACTCTGGACAGGGTTACTGGAGGAGCTGTTCGTCCGTTACCGGAAGATCAAGGCGGTAGACGGCGAAAAAGCAACCCAAATAGAACTCCTGGAAAACTTCGAGTACGCAATCGCCACATGCCGCAGGATGTGGGAAATCCACATGTATATGATGTACGGCACCTACACGCCCTTTGTTCTCTTTGAAAAGCTCTGCAAACATTTGCTGAACATCGATGATACCCATCCCGATTTCCAGAAGCTCATGAGCGGCTTCGATAATGAGAGCTTCCGCGTCGACCGCGCTCTGTGCGACTATGCCCAGAAATTACGGGACATCGGCATGGAAGCAACCCTGCAGGCGACAGCCCCCAAAGATTGGGAAGCCAAGCTCCAGGCAACCGATAAGGGACGCGAGTTTCTGAAAGAATTTGCGGTGTTCCTTGACACGAAAGCCGGCTGGCGCATGGAGAGAATGGCCGAAATCTGCCTGCCTACCTGGGCGGAGGATCTGCCTCAGGCCTTCGACAAGATCGCGGTTTACCTGAAGGCGGGGGAGAAGTTCGACCTCGAAAAGAAGCGGCTGGCTCTCGAAGCAGAACGGAAAAAAACAGAGGCCGAATTGCTGGCCAAGGTCTCGCCTGAACAGCGGGGATGGTTTTCCACGCTCATGAAAATTGCCCAGAACTGCAGCCGGTTCAGTGAAGAGCATAACCACTACCTCGACCAGAATACCCACGCCCTGCTGCGCAAGACCTGTATCGACATGGCCAAGCGGTTTGTGGACGCGGGAACCATTTCCGAACGGGATGACATCTTTTTCCTCATGCCCGATGAAGTCCGCAAGGCAGGAATCAACCCCGGACAATTCAACCTCAAACCCATCGTAGAGCGCCGTCGGGCTGAATGGACGGAATGGAACAAGAATGGAAACCCGCCCGTCATTTTACGCGATGATTTCAGTATGCCGCAGGCCATGGAAGTGATGATCAAATCCATGGATCCGATCGCCCTCAAAGTAGTCGTCGGCACCATGCCGGAGGCCCGGCCCGATCTCAAGGCCGACCTCATCGGAACCTGCGGTTCCGCCGGCGTAGCCGAAGGCATTGCCCGGGTCGTCTTCAAGGAAGAGGATCTCGCCAGCATCCAGCCCGGGGACATCCTGGTCTCCGTGAGCACCTCGCCGGCCTGGACGCCGATCTTCGGGATGATCAAGGGGGTGGTGGTGGACCGGGGCGGCAGTCTCTCCCACGCCGCCATCGTCGGCAGAGAATACGGCATCCCCGTGGTAATGAACGTATTCGAAGGAACGAGCAAAATCAAATCAGGACAGCGCATAAAAGTAGATGCCAACCTGGGAACAGTAGTAATACTCTCATAACTCTGATAAATGGGGGATCGGCATTTTTTCATGGATGCCGGTCCCCTGTTTTGAGGAAATGACGCGATAAGGACAAGTTATACTATAACGTGGAGGTGAGTTATGTTTCTGTTTGTTCAACAATGGGAAATCATCAAAGGGAAAGAAGTTGATTACTCTAATTTTATTCTGAGGAAACATCTCCCTGCCATGACCAGGATGGGTCTCAACGTCATCGGTGGATTCCATGTCATCCTGGGCTCCGGCCCGAGGATTACCTCCGCGGCGGTGGCCGACGATCTCCTGAACCTGCAGAAGGCCATGCAGAGTGAGGAGTTCATTGAAATCACGAAAGAACTTCATAACTATGTGTACAATTACAGCAATGCCGTCCTCAAGGACACGGGCCGCGTGGACATGGCAAATTACAGCATGGCTCTCGGAACCTGGCGCTTTAATCAGTACTTTAAACTGGTGCCGGGTACGGAAGCGGAATACTCGGATTTCCTGAAGAATGAGTATCTGCCCATGCTGGCCAAAGTGGGCATCCGGGTACAGGCGGAGTGGCAAGTCGTCATCGGCAATGCCCTGCGTCTGCTTTTAGAAGGGGTCACCACCAACCTGGTAGATGTTGCGCAGGCAATGGTCACAGATGAGTACCGCCTCCAGAGGCGCCGGTTGCTGGCCAATTTTGCGAGCAACTACAGCAGCCGGATTCTGGCGCCGACGGGGAGAGTGGAGCTGGCCTATATTCTGGGCGAGATGACTAAATCACTATGAATGAGGATGATGGGATGGCAAAAAAGCAAAGCATTTACTGGAACGCGATCATGGAAACGATGCCACGCGAAAAGCTCCGGGAGCTTCAGGTAAAGAAGTTTAAACGGATATTCACCTGGGCTTACGAAAACTCGCCCTTTTATCGGAAGCTGTATCGGGACGCCGGCATGGAACCGGGCGATATTAAAACCTACGAAGACATCAAGCGGGTCCCCCGGACAGATAAGGGGATGTTGAGAGACGTCCAGAACCGGCCGCCCTTCCCTTACGGCGATATGCTGGCGGTGCCCCTCCGTCAGGTCACAGAGTTTCGGCAAACCAGCGGCACCACGGGAACTCCGGTATATCAGGCCGACACTTGGCAGGACTGGGAATGGTGGGCGGAATGCTGGGCCTATATCCTGTATGCCCAGGGCTACCGCGATACGGACCGGATGTTTATCCCCTTCGGGTACAATATCTTCGTTGCCTTCTGGGCCTGTCACTACGGAGCCGAGAAGCTCGGCTGCGAAGTGGTGCCGGGCGGGGTGCTGGACACGGAAGCACGGATCATGAAGATGCAGGAACTCAAGTGCAACTGCTTCGGCGCGACCCCGACGTACGTGCTCGGCATGGCCGACACGGCAAGAAAGATCGGGATTGACCCCCGGTCGATCGGCATCCAGAGAATCACCTGTGCCGGTGAACCGGGCGCCAGTATCGCCACGACGAAGAAAAGGATCGAGGATGCCTGGGGAGCGAAGGTGTATGACCACATCGGCGCCACGGAAATCGGCGCGTGGAGTTACAGTTGCACCTTCCAGAAGGGCCTCCATGTAAACGAAGCCTTCTTCCTCGTCGAAATAGAGGATGTGGATACGGGCGAAATAATCGATACACCCGGAAAGAACGGCAAGATGATTATCACGGCTCTGGACCGCATGGCCAAGCCCTGCATCCGCTTCGACTCGAAAGACGTAATACGTTGGGCCGACTATGACTGCGAATGCGGACGCACCTTCCGGAGCATCGACGGTGGCGTTGTCGGCCGGTCCGATGACATTACCAAGGTCAAGGGCGTGCTCCTGGCCCCAACGGCCATCGAAGAGGTGGTGCGGGGTTTTGCGGAGCTCTGTGACGAATATGAATGTGTGGTGAGCAAAAGGGGCGACATCGATGAAATCCTGCTGAAGATCGAAATCAGGCCGGGTTGCGAGCACCAGGAACAGGATATCCTCAAGCGTTTAAAAGATCTGCTCCGGATCAAGACGAATCTCGGGTACAAAATGGAGGTTCACCCTTACGAAAGCCTGCCCCGGTATGCCTTGAAGGCAAAGAGGTTCAAAGATCTGCGGAAACATGAGAAGTGAGGAGATTTTACCATGAAAGCCAAGTACGACATCAAAAAAATGGATGCCAAAATCAAAGAGATCAGAAAAGCCGCGGAAGAACTCCAGGAACTGGGAGGGGATATCGAGGCGGTCAATAAGAATCTGGTGCGGCTCCTCGCGAGCACGAAGATGCTGGAGCTCAACATATCCGATGCAATATCGCTGTAGGTGCACGTTGCAACGTGCACCTACGTTATTGGCCGGGGGGTCGGTAAGATGATGAGGAGTCTGAAACATGGAACAATGGATCTATAGGTTCGAGGAACTGGACAAGGATTGCAATGATCTGGTAGGGAAGAAATCAGCCAACCTCGGTGAAATGAGCAAGCTCGGCATGCGGGTGCCCTACGGGTTTGCCATCTCGGTGCAGGGATTCGAGGAGTTCATGAATCTTACGGGACTGGGCCGCCGGATCAGGGAGCGCATCGAACCGTGCCGGGACATGCTCAGAAAGGTGGAGGTCTGCCAGGATGAGAGCCGCACCGTCCAGGGACTTATTGAGTCTACGGCGATGCCGGAGTCGATGCGTCAAGAAATAGTAAATTATTATCGTGAGTTATGCGAAAAGGTGGGCCGGCCGGATCTGCCCGTGGCGGTCCGTTCGAGCGGCATCGTGAGCATGCCCGGGCAGATGGATACCTATCTCAACATCAGCGGCGCGGATGGGGTTGTTGAACATATCAAAAAGGTCTGGAGCAGCGCTTACACGGTGCGGGCCATGATGTACCGGATCGAAAAGAACCTGCCCGTAGAGTGGGCGCCCATCGGCGTGGCCGTGATGATGCTGATTGACGCAAAATCCGCGGGCGTTGTTTTAACCGTACTGCCCACGACGGGAGATACGACGCAGGTGGTAATCGAAGGGAATTGGGGCTTGGGAGAAAGCGTCGTGAGCGGTGAGATCACCCCCGATTCCTTTACCGTGACAAAAGAAAATTTGCAGATCATCAGCAGAATGGTGACCCGCAAACAGGGAATGGTGATACGGGAAATCTCCGGGACAACGTACGTTCCCGTCCCGGTAGAGTTGCAGGAAAAGCCCTGCCTCGACGATGCTGAATTGATCGCTATTGCCAAAACCGCCCTTGCGGTAGAGGAACACTTCGGTGTTCCCCAGGATATGGAGTGGGTAGTAGACAAGAACCTTCCCTTTCCGGAAAACATCTTCTGGGTGCAGGCCCGGCCGGCAAAGTATACAAAAGCCGACAAATCCAAAGATGTTGACTACATCATCAATCTCATGGTGGGAATGTTTGACTGACCTTGCGCCCGGAAAAATTTCTCTCTTTGCCAAAATAATTATGGAGACAAATGTACGCCCCGTATCGCCACATTTTCGAACTCGCCAAACCCTACTTGAATATTCGGAGAAACGATATTCATACGGAGATCGTTTATCGTTTTGCCTCCCGGTTATTGGAGAGTGAACCAGGCGATCCCTCAGTGATCCTGCCGGCGGTTATCTGCCATGACCTGGGCTGGAGCAAGGTGCCGGAGGAGCTGCACTTAAAGGCCTTCGGTCCTACGGCTGATCCGGCATTGACCCGGCTGCATGAAATCGAGGGGGTAAAGCTGGCACAGGAGATCCTGCTGGCCGTCGGGTATGAGTCGCAGAAAACGGTGGAAATACTGGCCATCATTGCGGGTCATGATACAAGGCTGACGGCCCTTTCGGTTAGCGACAGGATCGTCAAGGACGCCGATAAACTGTGGCGCTTTGATGAACGTGGCTTGGCGATTGATGCGGAGCGCTTCAAGATCGATACAACCAGCCATGTCAATTGGCTGGAACAGCGGATCGAGCCTTGGTTCTTTACGGAAACCGGCAAAAAGCTGGCCAGGGAAGAGCTCGCCGGGTTCAGAGAGGAAGGATAATGATGCCCGTTAAAGCTACCGTGGTTGTCATGGGAACCTTGGACACAAAAAGCGCCGAGATCAGCTATCTGACTGAAATCATTCGCCGGATGGGCGTAAATACCCTCCTGATGGACGTCAACATGGGGGGAGAGCCGGACATACTTCCGGATATATCGGCCCGGGAAATTGCGGCCGCCGGCGGCGGGGACATCAGCGAGATCAGGGCCAACCGCAATACGGGCCAGGTCACCCCCATCATGATCAAGGGCGCTATTGTGAAAGCCCTGGAGCTGCACACCGCCGGCCGCCTGGACGGTATCATCAGCATTGGTGGTGCAAGTGGTACGACCATCGGAACTACCGTCATGAAAGCCTTGCCCTTTGGCGTGCCGAAATTCATGCTTTCCAGCACTGCCTCGATGCCGGCTTATGCCGCCGGTTATATCGGCACCAAAGACATCACCATCATGCATTCCGTTGTGGATATTGCCGGGCTCAACGATTTACTCAAAGATGTGCTGGTGCGTGCTGCCGGCGCCATCAGCGGCATGGCGCTCGCGAAAGCGGCCGAGGCCGCCCGGGAAGCCCAACGCGCAGCCGCAGAGAGCCCGGAACCGGTTCATCAAATGCGGAAACCGCTCGTGGCGATTACGGAATTCAAATTTTCCGAGGGCTGTTGCAAGATCCTCCGGGAATCGTTGACGGCAAGGGGATATGATGTGATCGCTTTTCATGCACAGGGAATCGGGGACCAGGCCCTGGATGAATTGATTGATCAGGGGTGGTTTGACGGTGTGCTGGAGATCGTGCCTTCGGGACTATGCGAGCAATTGCTGGGCGGAAACCGGGCTGCCGGCCCCCGGAGGCTGCTGGCCGCCGGGGAGCGCGGAATTCCCATGGTCGTCACGCCTTGCGGTTTCGACATTCTGAGTTGCGGCCCCGTGGAACGCCGGGATCGCGATGACCCGTTATGGACAGCGCGGGGCTTGGCCCAGCGGCAGCTTTTCATTCAGGATTCATTCCGGG
>Ga0194060_10002691_pt1 | contig 12636 bp, 12 predicted proteins | sample SepL225m_MetaG_FD_163427 | JGI IMG/M metagenome (GOLD analysis project Ga0194060, IMG submission 163427) | Anoxic zone freshwater microbial communities from boreal shield lake in IISD Experimental Lakes Area, Ontario, Canada - Sep2016-L222-5m | ecosystem: Environmental > Aquatic > Freshwater >... | reverse complement strand
AATCAGCAAATCCAGCTCACTCCGTTCAAGAGTTTCCAGTCTTGAGATAATTTCACGGCATTGACGCTTCGACGTATTGAGGGTTCTTGACTGTAACAGGTTTTCGGACAGAACTTGAGTTCGCACTCGGTCCCAGTCATTGGCTTCTACATACAGCTTGCCAAGGATGAGAGACTCCTGATGAAAAAGGCCGCCTGCGGTAAAAGTGAGGCTGTAGGTATCTTTCTTCATCATGCAACAGGTTCGCTGTAGTAATAGAATCGTGTTGAATATACAAACAGGTTCACAGTAGTGATTGAATTGTGTTGAATATACAAATATAGTGCGCATCATGAATGGATAACAACAACGCTGACAAGAGAGCTCCCGTAACATTTTACGATATTATGGAGATACCATGGCTGTTTTATGACATGTAATTCATTTATTCCATTTTACCTGTTATTTTCCGTCACCCACTGTTTTTCAACCTATAAGCCAGTAAGTGTGAGCGATTTGCGTACTACCAGAAATACAGGACAACCGCAAGAAAGTGGTGAGTTCCAAACACCGCTCAATGTGCGCAAGCTGGTGCAAGCCCGCCCAATGCCTGCTGAGAGTCTGTCGAAACTGGCACTGATTATACGGTTTCTCAAACCGGTCACCTGGATTCCGGTTATCTGGAGTTTTTTATGTGGCGCCGTGGCAAGTGGCGCTTTCGGATGGGCGGATCTGCTCGGCATAAAGTTTATTCTTGGCATGTTGCTGACCGGCCCGCTGGCCAGTGGTACCTGCCAGATGCTGAACGACTATTTTGACCGTGATCTTGACGAGATCAACGAACCAAATCGCCCGATACCCGGTGGAGCAATATCATTGAAAAATGCCACCATTTTGATTTCAATCTGGTCGCTTCTCTCGGTCATCACCGGCTATCTGATTCATCCGCTGATTGGCTTGTACGTGGTCATTGGCATTGTCAATGCGCATCTCTACAGCGCAAATCCCATCAAGCTGAAAAAGCGGCTCTGGGCGGGCAATATCATTGTGGCAGTCTCCTATCTTATTATTCCGTGGATTGCAGGGGAGATTGCCTATAATCCAGCAGTCACACTCTCTTCGCTGCAACCGTCGCTGATTGTTGCTGCCCTGTTCACGCTGTCGAGCACAGGAACCATGACCATTAACGACTTCAAATCGATTGAAGGAGACCGACAGGTTGGCATCAGAACGCTGCCCGTAGTGTTCGGTGAGACCAACGCGGCAATAGTTGCTGCTGTGCTGATCAATGTCGGACAGATTCTGGCAGCACTCTATATGTGCATGATTGGACAATCCACCTACGGAATTGTAGTTGGCGCGCTCGTCATTCCGCAATTCCTGTTGCAATTTCCCCTCGTTAAATCACCAGGCACCATGGATGTGCGCTATAACGCCATTGCCCAGAACTTTCTGGTTGCCGGTATGCTTATCTGCGCCTTTGCCATCCGAAATGCGAAATTATGAGATTCAGCTCTACCCCTGATATCACCGTCATCCTGCCCACCTTTAACCGGGCGGCTTATCTGAAGACAGCGATAAGCAGTGTTATTGAACAGACCTTCAGCAACTGGGAACTCATTGTTGTTGATGATGGGAGTTCAGACGACAGCTTCGACACAGTTTCACCATTTCTTGAACGGCACCCCAACATCCGGTATATGAAGCACAAGAACCGGAAAGTCGCCCTCTCAAGAAATGCGGGCATTCAGGCATCATTTGGACGATATATCACCTTTCTTGACAGTGACGACCACTATCTGGAGAACCATCTGGCATCGAGAATCGCACTTATGGAGGCGATGCCTGATGTTGATCTGCTCTCCGGTGGATTTCTCTGCGATGAACCAACCATGGTCAAAGACTGTCGCAATCTTGACAAGATGATCGATATTCGTGAGTGCACTCTTTGCGGAACAATCTTCGGAAAAAGAGAGCTTTTTTTTGCTGTAGAAGGATTCCGAAATCTTGATTATGCTGAAGATACTGACTTGTGGGAAAGGGCATCAACGATCTTTACGGTGAAAAAGATAGACAACCCGAGAAGCTACGTTTACCAGCGTGCGAACGACAGCATTACGCTCAAATATTAAGACGGCGCGCCATATACCTCGCCGTTTGTTGCGACGATAAGGAAATGCCTCCTGAAGCGCCTGAATCACCAACGGCATTGCCGGTTCGTGCCACCGTTGAGGGGTTTTTTCCAGCCACAGCCCCACAACAGTGCACACCTGCCCCTGAGTTGTTCCCTCAGGAGTGGTAAACAACCAGCAATTACAGACATCGCAAACCCCGGCTACATACCCTCTGAAATCCCCAATATTGATGTCAACGGTTACTTGGCCACTGTCAAGCTTCCTGTACTCCCGCCAAACAGCAACAAGGTCATATCCATTGATCATACCTTAAAGAAAAAAGGGAGCGTTGATAGCAGACAGCAGAGATATCTGTTGCACATAGACAAGAAATATACACACTCCCTAAGCTGCTTCATCCTCAAAGCTAAAAACGTTTTTTATAGATGTGGCAATAGGGTTGATGGCCCGTTTTTGCGTAGTACTCCTGATGGTACTCCTCCGCAGCCCAGAAGGTACCAGCCTTTTCAATGGTTGTCACGACATGATATCCTTTACTCCTCAACTCCCCAATCAGCTTTTCGGCCACCATTTTCTGCTCTTCATCGGTATAAAAAATGGCGGAGCGATACTGAGTGCCGATATCAGGCCCCTGCCGGTTCACCTGTGTCGGATCATGAATCTCAAAAAAGAGTTTCGCAAGGGTTTCATAGCTCACCAGAGACGCATCAAACTCAATCTCAACCGCTTCCGCATGTCCCGTCTTGCCACTGCAAACCTGCTTGTAGACTGGATGGTCAACAAGCCCTCCAATGTAACCCGATTTGGCGGAGAGAACACCCTTCAATTTACTGAAATGGTACTCAACTCCCCAAAAACATCCACCAGCAAAAATCGCCTTTTGCGTCACTACAAGAGACTTCTGCTGCGGCAAAAAACTCAGGGAGAGTGAATTAACACAATGACGAACATTTTTTTCCGTGAGTCCTTCCCTGAAAAAAACATGCCCAAGATGAGCGCCACACTTGGTACACGCAATCTCCGTGCGCCGTCCATCAGCATCAGGAATCTGCTTTACAGCACCGGTAATGGCATCATCAAAACTTGGCCAGCCAGAACCTGAATCGAATTTATCCGAAGAGCTGAAAAGAGGGGCATCACACTGACGACAGAGATAGAGCCCATCCGCCTTGTTGAGGTAATATGTGCCAGTTCCAGGCATTTCTGTACCTTTGTGCAGGATTACCCGCTCTTCGTCAGGTGTTAATTGATTATATCCCATAGCATTACATGATAAAATGAGAAACAGCAGACACCAATGCAACATACTTGCAAAAAGTGGCTTAAAAAAGCTTGCTACCATACATGAGAAAGATTCACTCCATAAAAGGTGCTGGCAACTGCGGGTTTAATAAGCCAATCTTTATATGGCTCGGTAAATAACAGACTGCTGCCTATTCCGATTACGGCACCAGCAATCACATCCCGGGTGTAGTGTCGTTTTGATTCTACCCGGCTATACCCAACATAAGAGGCGACAACATAAGCGGGAATACCGTAATTCCAACCATATCGTTCACGGATAAACTCCGCTGCAGAGAACGAAACAGAGGTATGTCCTGATGGAAAGGATTGATCTCCTCCATCAGGGCGAGTGGCAGGAATGGTATTCTTCACCACGAAAGTGAGGGCAAGCGTGAGAGCACCTGATTTTGCAAGTTGCATAAGCCCCTCCTTGTCATCCCGGGCAAGAGCAATACCAGCTCCGCTGACCGGCAACACAACCTGGAGAATATCACCCGCACGTTCAACCCCATCACTGGCAACAGCCGCATTACTGAAGAGAAGAGAGAGAAGAAGAAGCACCACCACGAACACTCTGCCACAAAAACAATGTGCCCACCTTCTCGCTTGAATTACCCGATTCGTTCTATCCACAGTTTCACTCTTTAAGATTAATAAAAATAACAGTCACCGACGTTGCAAAAATGATTCTCAAAGCCTATACTGCAACTTGAAATTATGGACAATTAGCTCAGTTGGTTAGAGCGTTCGCCTCACACGCGAGAGGTCAAAGGTTCGAGTCCTTTATTGTCCACCCCTTACCCTCTCTGCGTTAGCGAGCCCCCTGGTCTCTTTACGCTATTGTCTGATGCACAAGAATTTATCACCGACGCGCCGCAATATAAGCAAAACCGTTTGGGTTTTTCTATTTCAACGCCAAACCAATAGTTCATAGCCCACCCACCTCGCTGCACACATCTTTCTCTCCTGTTCGGCTTCGGGACATACTTCAAGCATCAGACATTTTCCGAAATCCTGGAGCTTGAGAAAATCAAGGGAAACAAGCGCTTGATTAACTGGATAATTTTAGCGTCGAGCTCAATATCATCGTCAGGCTATTGCACTATCGGAACGATTTGAAGGATACCCGTTCCTGACCAATGATGTCATGGAAGAAAGAGGGATCATGCAAGCGTTAACGTTTGACAAACATTTTGCACAAGCAGGATTTCAGGTTTTGATGCAGGGAATTCCCTGAAGAGTTTAAAAGCCCCCTTGCCATCTCACCTCTTCATCGGGCAGTTTCAGTGCTCCGGTTCCGACGGATTCCATCCAGCCGCTGTGGCGGTAATGGTTCTGGAGGTCATGGGATATGCGATGTTGCTCAAGCCAAGATGCCAGATCAAGCGTGCCTTGCATTTGTAGGCAAGTGTTGATTATAAATTTATTCGATTATTGGTCGCTTCAGCAGGAGCCGACTCCGGTTCAGAATTGGAGGATCGCTTCTCTTACCCATAGAGGCCAAGCCGCATATTCTGTCCAACCTCAAACTCTGCTCTTGCTTCATCGGCATTGATCGTAAAAATCATGATATCTGGAGTAATCATGATTTTACCGATAACCGTCGCATTATATCCTTTTGTATCCATGGTTTATCAAACTTTTTTTATAGCACTATTATTTATTTTTCATATTGCAAGACCATCCTATCGCCAACCACCGCCAACTGAACGATAGAGTTCTGCCATGGCGGCAAGGTGCTGCCTCCGTAGATCGGCAAGAGCAAGCTCTGCAGCAAGTGAATTGCCCTGTACAACAATAACTTCAAGATAGGTCGCCATCCCGCTTTTAAAAAGCATTCCTGCATTGGTAACGGCAACTCGCAACGTTGCAACTCGTTCCTCTGCGATAACCTCCTGCGCCTTTATCTTCTCAAGTCGGACAAGGGCATCAGAGACCTCGGCTACCGCTTTCATAACCGATTGCTTGAATCCGAGTTCAGCCTGATCCCGTTTAATTTTTGACTGTGCATAGTTTGCTTTTAATTGCCCACGCTGAAAGAGCGGCTGAAGCAATGATCCCTGCAACATCCCGAACAAAGAGCCCGGCACAGTAAACCAATCACTTGCTTTCAGGGCACTCACTCCTCCCTGGGCAGTAATAACAAGCGATGGATAAAAAGTTGCTCCAACTTCATCGACATCAGCATGTGCACCCCTGACAGCAAGCTCCGCTGCGCGAACATCGGGACGGTTCTGAAGCATGGCGGCAGGAATCCCCACTGAAACATTGTCGACCACTTTCGCATTGAAAAGTGATTGATTTCGGAGAATGGGGCCCGGCATTTGCCCGCAAAGCGTACTCAAAGCATTCTCTTGCAATGCGATGTTCTGCTCAATAAGTGGAATTAAACCGGCGATCGAGAGCCGCGATGCCTCCTGCTGCTTTATGGCAAGATCATTAACCTGTCCAGCGGTATACTGAAGCCGGATCATCTTGAGTGTAGTATCGGCAAGAGCCAAATTTTTCTTTGATACAGCAAGCTGTTCATCCAGCATAAGAAGATTGTAATAACCTGCCGCCACATCGGCCACCAACCGTGTACGCACCGCTTTGGCGGCCTCCTCTGTTTTCAGATATGAGGCAAGGGCTGATTGACTCCTGCTGCGAATTTTCCCCCAGATATCAAGTTCCCAGGAGGCTGAAGCTGAAGCAATATACTCCTCAGGGGTTTTCTTTACCCCGTTATCGGATGAATAGTTTCGAATACCCTGGCCGCCAAGAGTCAGGGCAGGAAGAGTTCCAAGCTTTGAAGAGTTCACTGTTTGCCGGGCAAAATCAATATTTTTGACGGCAACCTGAAGGTCAATATTGTTGGCCACAGCAGTATCAATCAGTGCTTGCAATGCCTGATCTGCAAAAAAACTTTTATACGGAAGCTCGGCTATAAAAGTATCAGCAGGTGCAACCGACCCCATCGGTAATGCACCTCGATAACTTTCTGGAAATGCGCCATCACGCCTCACTGATTCACGACTGCCACTGCAACCAGCCATACTGACACCGACAAGAAAAAACATTCCTGTCAATACAACAACATCCCTCTTTTTTTTCATAAACCTCTCTTTACTCATCATAATAGTTTCCGTGAGCGCTCTTTCTCCTCGACAAGAACCTCTTCAAGCAGCTCGCCTGCCTCAACAATTGGAGATGCCACTCCGGTAATGCGCTCTTGCAGATACTGGAAGGTGACAAAGAGCACCGGAACAACAAAAATACCGAGCACCATACCAACCAGCATTCCTCCGATAGCCGCTGCACCAATCGAGTGGTTGCCCTGAGCCGCAGGACCGCTCACAAAGAGAAGCGGCAACAGCCCCGCTATAAAGGCAAGAGAGGTCATCAGAATAGGGCGAAGCCTTGCTTTTGCTCCTTCAATAGCCGCAGCGGAGAGCGTACTGCCGGATACCCTCCGCTGAAGGGCAAACTCGACAATCAGAATGGCATTTTTGGCCAAAAGCCCAATCAGCATGATAACGGCAACCTGGACATAGATATTATTTTCAATCCCGGCAAGCTTGATACCGAGAAAAACGCCAAGCAGCCCTGTCGGTATAGAAAACATGACTGCAAGAGGAAGCAGATAGCTTTCGTAAAGAGCCGACAACAGAAAGTAGACAAACAGGATCGAGAGCAGAAAAATAAAGAGAAGCCCGCCGGTTGATTCAATCTCCTCCCGGCTCTGTCCTTTCCAGTCGTAGCTGTAGCCTGAGGGTAACGTACTCATGGAGACCTCTTCAACCGCCTTGATTGCCTGACCGGTACTGAATCCTGGCTTGACAACCGCATTGATTGAAATCGCGTTAAAGAGGTTGAAATGGTCAACCGACTCTGTGCCATAGACTTTTTTAAGCGTAATAACCGATGCAACCGGCACCATATCACCTCTGGTATTTTTGACAAAAACCCCGTTCAGTGACGATGGCTCCGTACGATCCAAAGGCTCTGCCTGTATCATCACACGATAATATTTGCCGAAGCGGTTGAAATCCGATGCCTGCATACTGCCATAGTAAGCCTGCAAAACGGTCATGATCTCTTTGACATTCACCCCAAGCTGGGCAGCCTTGATATTGTCCACCTCAAGCTCATACTGCGGGTAAGTCGCCTTGAAGTTGGTGAAAGCAAACCCGATTTCCGGGCGCTTCATCAAGGCATCAAGAAACCCCTTCGATATCCCGCTGAACTTTTCGATCGAACCACCACTGCGATCCTGCAGCACAAACTCAAGGCCACCAACCGTACTGAAACCTGGCACAGTGGGTTGCGCAAGAGCAAAGAACGAACCATCCCGGTTGCTCAACTTCTTCGACATCGTGGCAAGAATCTTCTTGATATCGCCTTCGGCACCCCGATCCTGATTATCTCGAAGTTGGACAAAAAGCAGACCGGATGAGGGCGAAGAGCTTCGGGTGAGAATGTTTATACCAGCGACCTCAATCACTTTGCGCACTGAGGGCATCGAGCGCAGCGTCGTGGTTGCGTTGTCGAGCGTCTTCTGCGTACGCTGCAATGAAGCGCCCGGCGGCAGGGTGACGGAGACAATCACAAAGCCATTATCCTCATCAGGAATAAAGCCTGTCGGCATGGTTTTAAAGAGCCAGAACGAGAGCGCAATCACCACGCCAAGAGCGCCAAAGGTGAGGCGCTTGTTGCGGATGAGAAAAACAAGAGCGCCAAGATATTTACGCTTCATTGCCTCAAAACTGGCGTTAAAGCTGGTGAAAAAGCGCTGTCCGAAGCCACCAAATCTCTTGAGTTTATGATGGTTGCCAGCACCACCATCAGGATCGTGCAGATTGGTCAAAAAGAGGGCGCAAAGCGCGGGGCTCAGCGTCAGGGCGTTGACGGCTGAGATAAGAATGGCAATGGCCAGAGTAAAGGCAAACTGCCGATAAAAGACACCCGTCGAGCCTTCGAGAAAACCGACCGGTAAAAAGACGGACGACATCACCAGCGTAATGGTGACAATGGCTTTCGTAATCTCCCGCATCGCTGAGACTGTGGCAACTTTTGCAGGGTAATGCTTCTGCTCAATTTTGGCATGAACCGCCTCAACCACCACAATCGCATCATCCACCACAATACCGATCGCCAGCACGAGACCGAAAAGCGTCAGGACGTTGATGGAAAAACCAAAGAGGTTCATAAAGAAGAAGGTGCCAATAATGGCAACCGGAACAGCAATAGCAGGAATAAGGGTGGAACGCAAATCCTGCAGGAAGATAAACACCACCAGAAAGACCAGCAGAAAAGCTTCAATGAGCGTATGAATCACCTGGGTAATAGACTCATCAACCACCTTTTTGGAGCTGTAGGGAATCGAATAGGAGATGCCTGCCGGAAAGGAGATGGAAACCTTTTCAAGCGCCTTGCGAAGGCCGATTTCAACCTTGTTGGCATTTGAACCCGGAGCCTGAAAAACCGCAAGAACCACTGCTGGCTCGCCATTGGCTTTGGTGTTGACCGTATAGCGGTAAGCGCCAAACTCCACTCGGGCAATATCCCCAAGCTTGAGCAGTGAGCCGTCAGGATTTGAGCGAATCACCATATTTTCATACTCGCCGGGATAGCGATTCTTCCCCTTGTACTTCATCACATACTGCAGGGCCTGGCCGCTGTTCTCTCCAAACGATCCGGGAGCAGCCTCCAGATTCTGGCTCTGGATAGCAGCAGCAACCTCTTGCGGCGTTACCTTGTAAGCTGCCATCTGCTTCGGCCTCAGCCAAATTCGCATGGAATAGTCAAGGTTGCCATAGACCGATACCTGGCCAACGCCCGGAACCCTCGACAAATCATCAACAATATTGATTTTGGCGTAGTTCTGCAGAAATATCGTATCAAACTGAGGAACCTTGCTGGCCAAATTGATCAGCATAATCTGGCTATTCTGGCGCTTGACTGTTGTCACACCAATCTGGTTCACCTCGGCAGGCAAGCGGCTTGTCGCCTGCGACACCCGGTTCTGCACATTCACCGCCGCCTGATCGGGATTGGTGCCCTGCTTGAAAAAAACGGTAATGGAGAGTGAACCATCATTGGCGGAGGTGGAGGTCATGTAGGTCATGTTTTCCACTCCATTGATAGCCTCCTCAAGGGGTGGCGCAACCGATCGGCCAACCGTCTCAGCACTGGCACCGGGATAGCTGGCCGTCACCGACACACTTGGCGGGGCAATATCAGGAAACCGTGTAATGGCCAACTGATTCATCCCGACAAGGCCGAGAATCACCAGAATAACCGATATGACCGTTGCGAGAACCGGTCTGGAAATAAATCGTTCAAACATCACTCAATACGTTTAGCTCATCCGCACACTGCGGAAAAAATTTCTCCATCAGCGGCACTCTCATTTTTTGGGCACCCCTGCAACAGGAGTACTCCTGACCGGCGTAATCACCGCGCCATCCTGCAATTTGTCAACACCCACCACCACAAAGGTATCACCCTCGTTGAGGCCGGAACCCACCACATAGCTGTCATTAGTTCTGGCTGATACGGTAATCGCCTGTTTCCTCACCTTGTTGCCCTTGTCGAGCAAAAAAACAAAGACCTTGTCCTGCAGTTCAACCGTCGAAGCCTGCGGCACCATGAGCGCCTGATGATACGCCGATTCCATCACCACCGTACCGGTATTTCCTGAACGCAACAGACCCTGACGATTGGGAAATACTGCCCTCACCCTGACCGAGCCCGTTGCCTGATCAAACTGCCCGCTGACCGTTGTAAGAGAGCCTTTTTCGCTGAAACGGGTACCATCAGCCAGCAGCAGCGAAACCGGCGGAACCTGATGCAGCGTCTCTTGCATTGACGAGCCTGCATACTGCTTCTTGAAGCGGATATAGTCGAGCTCACTCATGCTGAAATAGCCATAAACCTCGCTGACATCACTGAGCATCGTCAACCATCCCGCCTGATTTTTCGTGACAAGGCTCCCGATTCTAAAAGGAATTTTTCCGATATAACCACTGACTGGCGACTTAATATCCGTATAACCAAGATTAACTGAAGCTGAACGGAGAGCCGCCTTCGCCTGCTCTACTGCAGCCTGCGCAACCTGATAATCAGCCTGCGCACCTTTAAGCTGAATATCCGAGACCACGTTGCTCTGCACCAGCGGCACCAGTTTATCCATATTGATCTTTGCCGTAACAAGCCGCGCCATTGCCGCATGTTGGGCGGCCAAAGCCCCATTATACTGCTCACGGTAAACCTGATCATCAATCCTGAAAAGCGACTGACCCGCCTTGACAAACGCACCCTCATCGACATAAATATTCTGGAGAGTACCATCAACCTGTGGCCGAATTTCAACATTCACCTTGCCCTCAAGCAGGGCTGCATATCCGGTTGTAACGGTTGCATCCGAACGCTGCACCGTTGCAACTGACAAGGTAGGCTGCTCCCTCTTTTTCGGATCCTTGCCACCATCACTGTTTCCACCACAACCCCATAGAAGAAGTGGCGATAACACGCCGATGATGATCGGTATCCTGAACAATCTCTTTATCCGTTTTTTATCCATTATCACTTTTTGTTTATCCACAGCAAATTAACAACCGGAAAGAATATAGCACTCAAGTAATCTGTTTCTCTCTCCCATACAATCAATCCGGTAAAATTTTGCTCATTTTATCATCCCTTTTCCATAACACACGCAAGACAGTACAGCAATCTCTGTCAATGCCAGATATCGGAAGTTGAAACTTATAACCAACAGGACTGGTTCGTTACATTGAAAAGAGTGTTAGATATTGGCTCGCTTCAACTTATGACGCTGTTTTATGAATAATCTTTTGCAGAAACCAAGAAAAGTCTACGTTTCAAGAAAAATTGAGTTTAATGCTGCGCACCGTCTTTTCAATCCTCTCTGCACGGAACATGAAAACTTTGAGATTTACGGAAAATGCAGCAACATCAACGGGCATGGACACAATTATCTGCTGGAAATCACCCTCAGTGGCATTGTTGACCAAAAAACGGGTTTTCTTTTCGACCTTAAAGAGCTGAAAAACATCCTGGAAGAGGAGATCATCGGTAGATTTGACCACAAGCACTTGAACCATGACGTGCCAGAACTTCAAGATTGTGTACCAACAACTGAGGTACTGGCTGTACTGATCTGGGATATTCTTGAACAACGACTGCAAACAACCACCAATAACCAGGAGCTTGCGCTCCATGAAGTAACTATCTATGAAACAGGAAAAAATTCCGTCCGCTATCTCGGAGAGTAACCAATTCCTCCCATCCGGCAGAGGCAGTTGCCGTGATGATGATGAATGTTGCTCCGAGACACCCGAGACAGATCCTCAACTTGTCCACAAATTATCAGATGCAGTCTACTCCATGCTGGAGGGAATCGGTGAAAATCCACAACGCGAAGGGCTCCTGAAAACACCAGGGCGGGTGGCCAAGTCACTTCGTTTTTTAACCAAAGGGTACCATCAGGATCCTGAAGAGCTTCTGAAAAATGCCGTCTTTACGGAAGCTTACGATGAGATGGTATTAGTGAGGGATATCGATCTTTTTTCGATGTGCGAACACCATATACTCCCCTTTTTCGGAAAAGCACATGTCGCCTATATCCCTGATGGAAAAATTGTCGGGTTGTCAAAACTTGCGCGGGTGGTTGAGGTCTTTTCCCGCCGCCTCCAGGTACAGGAGAGGCTCACCCAACAGATACGGGATGCCATACAGAATGTGCTGAACCCGAAAGGTGTCGCGGTTGTCATTGAAGCAAAACATCTCTGTATGGTAATGCGTGGCGTTGAAAAGATCAACTCAGTCACCACAACATCTGCCATGTCGGGACAATTCATCACCTCACTCTCCACCAGAAGTGAATTCCTTCGCCTGATCAAGCCATAACCAGCACCCGTTCAGTCACCGACTCAACCGGGACTGAAACAGCTCACCATGACTCTCTGAGCCACCCACAGACAAGAGCACGGGCCTCCTCAACCGCTTCGGAAAGAAGCAGGGAGATCTCCGTGCTCAGACCTACATTGAGTTCAAGCTCCAGAGGAGGAACACCAATCAGGACAATCTCGCGGGGCATACGGCCATGCAGACGGGCAATGCCGAGCATCTCGCTGAGCCCCATCTGATGCGATGACATCTTCCGGTGAATAAATGCCGGGAGTTCATCGTTCCTGTAAACGTAAACCCGCCGGTCATAATTGAGAGGAATCAAGGC
>Ga0194060_10002690_pt1 | contig 12640 bp, 11 predicted proteins | sample SepL225m_MetaG_FD_163427 | JGI IMG/M metagenome (GOLD analysis project Ga0194060, IMG submission 163427) | Anoxic zone freshwater microbial communities from boreal shield lake in IISD Experimental Lakes Area, Ontario, Canada - Sep2016-L222-5m | ecosystem: Environmental > Aquatic > Freshwater >... | reverse complement strand
GCTTAACAACCGTCCAAGAAAATCATTACAATATAAAACCCCGAACGAAGTATTCGGGGAATTACTCAAGATGAGTGGTGCACTAAATCATTGAACTGGCCCGTGCCTAGATATTTTAAAAGAGCTAGCCCGGAATCTTGCGATTCACTGGTCTAGCTCTGCGGTGTTCGTGTTGAATTGTTTTGGCTACTTGTACTCGTGGCCGCTCTTTCGCGACTTGTTCTTCGCGAGCCCGGCCTTGGCTTCCTTCAGCCAGTCGGGAGCTTCACTCATCTTGAGTTCAGCGGCGAGCTTCGCCATCCAGTAGCGGTGGATGTTGATGAGATCGTCTCCCTTCGGTCCGCCACCGACGTTCAAGTATCGGCGGAGGAAGACGCCTTCCGGTTTTTCGGCGCTAGCCAAGTAGAAACCATAGCACGGATCACCCCCGCCGGCTGGCTTTTCCGCGAGTTCCTTTGAGCAGACGGCCTTTTTCGTGAGCGCCGTCATATTGGCGTGGCTCGCGAGCCAGAATCGCTTGAGCCACTTTTGTGCCTCGAGCTTCTGCTCATTCATGACCATCGATGCGGCGACTGGTATGACCCAGTTGCCGAGTCTCCACATCTGCTCCTCGTCCTCAAAAAGCTTGGCGGCTCGCTTTACGACGATGGTTGAAATCCAGGTGTCCCAAGCGAGTTCGCCATTTGGGGGAAACAAGAAGCTGGAAATTGCGTAGCCGGTCACGAACGCTTCCTCGGCAACTTCCATACTCGCCGCCTCGGCATTTTCCATGCCTTGGTTCACAGCGCGTTGCTCTTCTCGCATCTGAATTCGGATTGCGAGGCTCAAGTTGAATGAAATGAGCTTGGTGAGTTGAGCCCAGGTGCCGTTGAGTTGCTCGGTAATCTCTGGCGCGACGAAGTCATCTCTGCAGACACCACTTTTTTCCATCACTTGATCGCCAGTTGAAAGGTGATCGTCGTTCATGATGGCCGTCTTGTCGATTGTGAAAATACCGTTGTTCGGCAGGCGCAGAAGACCCTGTGGCTCTTTGTCGATCCAGGCTACGAAGAGATTCTCGTCGAAGCTCTTCCAGAAGGTGACAAACTTTTCACCCTCTTCGAACTTGGTCTTAAGCTCTATCCGGAGCTTCTCAGGACACTGCGGTGCAGCGTCGGGCTGGCCGGAGTCAGTGGCGGTGTGGCGCGGTGCACTCATTGTGAACGCATCCACGACCGGTGCCGATTGCGTTGTCAGAACAAACGATGGCTGTGTGGCCGGCTGGGGTGCAGTCTTGTTCTCGCAAGCCATCGTGGCTGCGAACATCGTGATTGCACAAAGAATCCGTGAATGCATCGTCTTTCTCCTTCCGAGCAGTGCTCGGTTTGCGGGAACCACAACTACAGGACCGTGGCTGAGATTAGCAAAAAAAGACGGTCCTGTCAATGCCTGCAAAATGCCCTAAACAAATAACCCCGAATTAACGGGGTTATTTTGTGTTCAGGGCTCATTCCGCTTTCTTTTTAGCTCGTGAGAATCCTACTTAGGACCCGTTTAAAGGCGCACTACTTTCTTTTACGGCGTTCGATGTTGGCTTGATCTCTTAGGTTCTTAATGAAGGCTTCGCTATCTTTGTCCCATTCTTCTACAATTTCCTTGGTGGCGTCTGATCTGCCCTTAGCTTCTGATTTTGCTCTGTGAAGTATGTCTAAGTCCGCGATAAAACCAGGGTAAAATTTTTGGTTAATCGCATCGAAAAGTTTCCGCATTTCCGGAAAGGGGAGTTTTTTGTTCTTCGGAATGTAGTTTTCGAAATAAGCTCCCAGAAATAACTTCTTCGGCACGCCTGAATTAAGTAGTTTTTCAAGCATTTTGCGTTCACTTGTATACGAAAAACTTTCTTTTTTGTCGGTAAAATCCATGGTCAAGTCTTCGGTGATAGCTTCATTCAGCCAGTTGCAGCGTAATTCGTTCGCATGATCAGTATCAAGGCTGTCGTGTCGTGAAAATGACAGTCCGACTTTTTGAATTTCGGAATAGCTGTCGTTGATCCCCTCAATACTGAAGACCTGCTCTGTCTGGCCGGAAAGAGCGTGTAGTGATTCATGTGCAAATACGTGCCAAAGATACTTCTCGGGTACCGAGGTTGCGACTCGTCCAATGTGATTTTTGCCTTCGAAGTCACCCCACGTTTCATTTAATTTCGCCTCAAATGCATCAACCGGAATGAATTTTAATGTTCTTAAACGTTCCTTTGCCACCGACTCTGAAAGCGGTAACTCTCCGGAAGCTATTTTGTCACTTATTTGTTCTGCAAAACGTTTCTTTAGTCGATTGAATTCTGGCTTCATTTTTTCCGCGCGCTCGGCAACTTGTTCGCCGTGCCACTCTAAAAAGGGGAGCAAGAGCCTTTTGGTGTGGTTTTGGTTTGAGACAAATTTTTCAACGAATAATAGCGCCGTAGTACGGGCATAGATGTTTGAAGTGGCTTTTCCGTCTTTAGATAATAGCGTGCGTATGTGCAGCTCTTTGATGTAATTGGTCTCGGTTTGCTTTTTCGCAAACTGCATATATTCTCTGCAGAGTTTGTCATTTGCGGAAAAAAAACTTGTGAATTCAGCCGTAAGAGACTGCCTCATTGTTTTACTAAGGGCGACTAACTTTTCCCCAACTAGTTCGATTTCACTTTCAAGTCGCCTCTTTTTTATTTTGATTTGAAAATCGGTAATGTCTTTTGGGACATTGATTTCTGCATATCTTTTCCATTCGTGTCCGCGTTTTTGTATAAAATCGCGCGCTTCCAGTAGTCTGGCGCCGAAAACATTCATCTTCATGGAATCGGATTCGTCGGATGATTCGCGTTCGAGCTTCCTTCTTTTTTCCCATGTTTTGCCGACAGAGCTGACGCGTTTTTTTACTTCCAAACGTAGGCTCGCGCCATCTTCGTCTTCAGAGGGATCTTCTTCGGTGTTTGACATTGGCCGTTCAGATTCTATTTTTGACATATGTCCGTATTATATTCTCTAGTTCGCGCTAAAACAAAAACCGCTGCGACGCATGGTCGAGCGGTTTTTGTGTTCGAGGCTTATTCGGCCTTCTTTTCTTCTGATTTTTCTTCCGTTTTGGCAGCCTTCTTTTTGGCTACTTTCTTCGGTTTTTCTTCTTTCGAATCTTCTTTTTTAGCTTCAGCTTCTTTTGTGACTTCGGCCGCGGCGGCTGGATTTTCATCCATTTCCATGGCTTTGATCGAGAGGCCTAAGCGGTGTTCCTTCGGCTCAAGAGAAATAATCTTAAACTTCTTGGTGTCGCCGATCTTCGCAATCGTCGTCGCATCTTTAATTGGTTTGAGTGAAAGTTCGCTGATGTGAGCGAGTCCGTGAATGTTCGGATCGAGTTCAACAAACAAACCGAATGGATTCACTTTCAAAACCTTGCCTTCAACGATCGAACCGACCTTATACTTTTCCATGACATCAGCCCACGGATCGGTGACTAAGTTCTTCATCGAGAGGAAAATCTTCGAGCCTTCGATATCGATGATCTGCGCCTTCACGGTGTCGCCAACTTTGACGACATCCTTCGGGTGTTCGATACGCTGCCAAGCAATTTCGGAGATATGAACCAAGCCTTCAAGAGAATCAAATCGGACGAAGACGCCGAAGTCGGCAATCGCGACAACCTTGCCTTCAACCGTATCGCCAACTTTGAAGCGTTCGAGAAGTGATTTCTGCTTTTCTTCCCAAACCGACTTTTCGGAGAGAATCAATTTCTCGTCCTTCTCGTCGATATCGATAACCTTGGCTTCGAAAGTCTTGCCGATAAACGAGCGAAGCTTTTCGAGAATCTTGCCCTTGTCGCCGCCGGCTACGCGCGGATAGTTATCCGGAGAGAGCTGGGAAACAGGGAGGAAGCCCATGACGTGATGAACGCGGGCCATAAGACCGCCCTTGTTCGCGTCGGTGATTTTGATTTCGACCGGTTTGCCCGAGGTGAAGAATTCACGAAGGTCATTCCAGGCACGCTGTTGACCGGCAAAGCGGAACGAAAGTTCCATTTCGCCGTTCTCGTTTTCCATGTCGAGAACTGTCGATTCGACCGGATCGTTAACTTTAAGATCGCTGTAAACATCGGATTCGGCGAAAAGTTCCTTTCCGCGAACGACACCGACGGACATTCCTTCAACATCGATGCGGATTTCGTTCTTTGCGAGCGAAACAACCTTACCGTTCACAACATCACCCTTTTTCGGGATCTTCAAATACTTCTCGCGATTTTCTTCGAGAATCTTTCCGAGGGCTGAAAGTGGGGCGACGGGCTTGGTTGCGGCCTTAGTTTTGGTTGGCATAGGGGTGTGGGGCAGAGGTTAGAGCTTAGAGATTAGAGCTTAGGGATATCTTTTTAATACCTTTTCAACTCAACTTCATAACTCAACCTCAACAAAACGAGACGCTTGGCGTGCTGTGCGCCGGGCGTTTCAGAAGAAACGAGGGTCTCTTCAATTATTAACCCGCAATTATTAGATAATCGCGAGTCCCCGGGACGGGGTTTCTAGAAACAGCAATGCGGGAAGTCTATATTATTGAGCTAAAAATTGCAATGAGGCCGGGATGAATCCTTTTTCGATTGACGATATAGCTAATTTTTGCTAAAAATCAGCTGCGTTCTTTTGCTAACAGAGGCCAGACCAGAGGAGCTCGCGATGACCTTCAGTCTCGAGACCGTGTTTGAGAGTTTCAATGTTTTTGTAAGTTACGAGCCTATCCCGAACTTCGCCGGACTGCAGAAAAGGTTTCCCGGCGTTGTGTCTGATGTATATGGAAACTGGCGTACGAAGTACATTCCACACGAATCAAATGCGCGCATGGCGGAATTTCCACGAGGCTTGATTTTCTGCGCCCACCGGTTCAGTAAGCCTGTGAACGGTGATGCGGCCGTCGAGGAAGGACTAAAACGAAATCTACGGCAGCCGAGCTTTAAGGAGTCGCTCGCTTTCGTAAACGCGTACCCGGACTTTCAGATGAAATATTTTGTCGCTTCCCTTGGCACGGCAGTCACGCGAGGCGATGAGCGGTTCCTTCCGGTCTTTGGACGCTTCATGGGGAAGCCGTCGCTCGGAGCAGCTCCGCTCGCGACCGTGTGGGCGGGATTCTATTGTTTCCTTTACGTGCAGAAATAGTTAGTTGGTGTTTTTCCTGTCGTGCGCCTGGGTTGCGCATGGCGGGATTTTTTTGTTTGTCCGTGCCTGGTACACTACTCCCATATGACAACTCTCAAAAACCACCCTCATAAGTACATGCTCGATACTTTTAAGCAGTCGATTGATCATATTCCGGTGACTGTCTCGCGTGAAATCGCCGATCAGGCTCAAAATGATTTTGAAGCCATGGCGCTCAATCAAAGTATTAGCGCCGAAGCGATTGAGGATAAAAACATGCAACTAGGCCGCACGATTTGGCCGCATCTCAAAGCCTATGATGAGCTGTATGCCAAGTACGGTAAGCAGAAAGAGCACGAGGCATTTTTGGAAACTCTGCGCCCTGACGTGCTTGAGCATTTTAAAAAGTGGAACACGAATGGAAGTTTGATTTTTGATATTCGTCGCGGTAAAGAATTCGAGCAAGAGTTTCAACCGGAAGAGAAGTTTGCTATCGAAGAAGCTTATCTGGATGCTACGGAATCAGCGCGAAGCTATGTTGATGAGTTAGTTCAGGGTGAAAAGAAGAATGAATACGAAGAGTCGCTCAAAGCTAATGAAGAAAGACAAAAAGAGCTGATGGACAGAATCGCAACATTGCGCGGCATGGCGAATGTGAGCGAAAAATGGTCTGCGGAAATCTTGGGAAAGGTCAGGCTTTTTGAACTCGGCTGGGCAGTTACGGAAAAAGATCCGGAACTTTACGAAGTTGAAAAAGAAATCGAAAATTACAAGGGGATGATGGATGTGGATAGCGAAGCGTAGTATGAAGCCTGTTATCATTTAAGCTCCAGCCCAAAGCGATAGCTTTCGGCAAACTCTAGGCTAAAATATTTTAGCTTAGCACAGGCTAAACTAAAATATTTATAGCCGTCGATTTTGCTCGAAATCTATCGCTCTGGTCAAGAAGCTAAAATAATAACAGGCTTCATGATGCGCGATTGCATGGCCTGTGTTAGGATTGTCGCGTCTTACATTCTATTTCTTCCATTATGGTAATCACTTGGCTTGGTTTCTCCAGTTTCGAAATCGAAACAAAGCAGCAGGAAAACGACGTCCGTCTGATTGTTGATCCGTATCAGAATGAAACCGGTTTACGTTTTCCGCGTACCCTTCAGGCTCAACTCGTGCTTTCGAGCCGCGATCATGAAGATCAGAATAATATTGATACGGTGGAGGGCGGTGGTGAAAAGCCTTATCGTATCGACGGTCCGGGCGAATACGAGGTAAACGGAGTTTTCGTTTACGGCATTGAGGCTCCACGGGCAATAAATCAAGAAAACAATAAATCAAAAAATCAGAAACACACGATTTGGCGCATCGAAACCGAAGGCATGTCGGTGGCTCATTTGGGCGCTTTGAATCGCGAGCTCACTGATAAAGAGCTGGAACAATTTCCATCAATCGATATTCTGATGGTTCCGATTGGCGGAAATGACGTCATGACGCCGAAGATGGCGATCCAGGCGATTGAAAAGATTGAGCCACGAATCGTCATTCCGATGTATTATTCTTTACCGGGAGTGAAGCAAGAACTTCTGGAGCTCTCAGCCTTCCTTAAAGAGCACGCCGGAGCTAAGACGGAAGAACTTTCGAAGCTCAAGATTAAGAAGTCGGATTTGCCGGCGGAAGATACGCTCACCAAGATTTTGACCCGAGGTTAAACTTAAAGAGCTTCATAATATATGCTCTTGGAAGAACACGAGGCCCGTGAACTCCTTAAAAAAAGCGCCCTCCACGAAGAGTCCGGAGAAAAACAAAAAGCGCATGTCCAGTTGTGGATTGCGACTGCTGTTTGTGCGCTGATATTTACGGCGGCTTATGCTTTCATCGCATATAACACATATGATTTCGGCGGTGTGCGGAAATCCCTAGCTCAGGCTTCAGAAGAAATTAAAAATGTTGGAACGAAGGCGGCGCCGGATATAGATAAGGCCTGGAATATGTGGGGCGAATTCAAAGCTGGGCAAGCAAAAGAAGCCCAGGCAAAGGCGGAAACCAATTTAGCGGAAGAGATGAAAAAAAACCTCGAAACAAAGAAAAGCGAATAAGTTATGGCCGAAAATAAAAAACCAGAAGAACAGCAGCAGGCTTTAATCCAGCTCGAACCGAAGAATCTTGGAACCGTTCAGAATTTGGCGCTTATTGATGAAATGCAGCGCTCGTATTTGGATTACGCCATGTCGGTTATCGTTTCCCGTGCACTTCCGGATGTGCGTGATGGTATGAAGCCGGTTCATCGTCGCATTTTATTTGCGATGTGGAACATGGGGCTACGCGCCAATGCCAAATTTCGAAAATCAGCTACCGTGGTCGGTGAAGTGCTCGGCAAATATCACCCGCACGGCGATTTGGCTGTTTACGAAACCATGGTTCGTATGGCGCAGGATTTCGCCATGCGCTATCCGCTCGTAAACGGTCAGGGAAACTTCGGTTCGATTGATGGTGATGGTGCGGCTGCTCATCGTTATACGGAAGCCAAACTCACGCCGCTCGCCGAAGAAATGTTGCTTGATATTGAAAAAAATACCGTTGATTTTGTTGATAACTACGACGGCACACACAAAGAACCGCGCGTACTTCCGGCCAAACTCCCGAACTTGCTTTTGAATGGCACGGTCGGTATCGCGGTTGGTATGGCGACGAATATTCCGCCGCATAATTTGGGCGAACTCTGCGACGGTATCATGATGTTGCTCGAAAATCCTGACACGAGCGTCGAAGAATTGATGACGGCCGTGAAGGGCCCGGATTTTCCGACCGGAGGTATTATTTATGATCGCAAAGAAATTTTGAGCGCCTATGCGACCGGTCGCGGCGGCATCGTGATGCGTGCCAAAACCGATATAGTTGAAACCAAGCAGGGCGGTTTTCAAATTATCGTTTCTGAAATTCCATACCAAGTTAATAAATCCACGTTGCTCGAAAAAATCGCCGAATTGGTTCAGGAAAAGAAGATCGACGGCATTCGCGACCTGCGCGATGAGTCAAACAAAGACGGTATTCGCATCGTGATTGATTTGAAACGCGATGCTTATCCGAAGAAGGTTTTGAACCGTCTTTTCCAGTCGACGCAATTGCAGGATACCTTCCACGTCAACACGCTTTCGCTTGTCGAAGGTTTGCAGCCGCGCGTTTTGTCGCTTAAAGAAATGCTCGCCGAATACGTGACGCATCGCCGTCATGTGGTTCGCCGTCGCACGGAATATGATCTTGAACGCGCCAAAGACCGCGCCCATATTTTGGAAGGTTTGCGAATCGCGTTGCTTCAGATTGATAAAATCATCGCGACGATTAAAAAGTCGGCCGACAAAGACGAGGCGCGCGTGAATTTGATGGCGCAGTTCAAATTATCGGAACTGCAAACCGCGGCTATTCTTGAAATGCGCCTCCAGGCTCTCGCGAACTTGGAACAGATGCGCGTCGAACAGGAATACGATGAAAAGATGAAGATTATCAAAGAACTTTCAGCGATTTTGGCTTCGGAAAAGCGCATTTCCGGCATTATCAAAGAAGAAGTCACGGATTTGAAAACTCGTTTCGGTGATGAGCGCCGTACACAAATCATGGTTAACGGTTTGAAAGAATTTTCAATGGAAGACGTGATTCCGAACGAAGCGACGGTTGTCATGATTACGAAAGACAACTACATCAAGCGTCTGCCGCCGGATACTTTCAAGACCCAGACTCGCGGCGGAAAGGGCGTCATCGGACTTGAAACTAAGGAAGAAGATCAGGTCAAAGAGCTGATGTCGACGAATACGCATACCGACATGCTCTTCTTCACGACCCGCGGTCGCGTGTTCCAGCTCAAGGCTTACGATATTCCGGTTGCTTCGCGAACTTCGAAGGGTCAGGCTATGCAGAACTTCCTGCAGCTTTCACCGGGCGAAGCCGTCACTACGACTGTTGCTTTGGATGCCATCGATGACGCGAAATACTTGGTTATGGTGACGCGAAACGGCGTGATTAAAAAGACTGAACTTAAAGAATTCGCGGCCGTTCGACGTTCGGGCTTGATTGCCATTAATTTGAAAGATGGCGACTCTCTTGATTGGGTTAAGCCTTCGACCGGCAAAGACGAAATCATGCTTGTCACGGCTGACGGTCAGTCGGTGCGCTTCAGCGAAAAGAATGTTCGTGCCATGGGACGTACTGCGACCGGCGTTCGCGCAATTAAACTGCGTGCCAAAGATCGGTTGGTCGGCATGGACTTGGTTGATTCGGAACTCGCTGCTAAAGGCACACTTGAACTTCTTGTGATTAGCGAAGAAGGTTTGGGCAAGCGCACAAACTTGGAAGAATATCGACTTCAGGGACGCGGCGGCTCGGGTATCAAGACGATGGAAGTTACGGCCAAAACCGGAAAACTAGTCGCGGCTATGGTTGCGAACAAGTCTGATGATCGCGATGTGCTCGCGATTTCCGGTGCCGGTCAGGTGATTCGCTTCTCGTATAAAGAAGCTCGGTTGACTAGCCGTGCCACCCAGGGAGTGAGATGTATGAGATTTAAGGAAGCGGGGGATAAGGTGATAAGCGCTGTTCTCGTTTAAGCTTGGGGCGATACGCGAGCGCGGTTTGGCGTTCGGACGGGACTGTCCCCAAAGCCGCAGGGGACTGTCCCACCGGACGCAGAGAATCGCTCGCTTCGAGCCAACATCTAAATCGTCATAAGCTTCAACCCCTCCGTCATTCCCGCGAAGGCGGGAATCCATTTGAGGAGAGGAGAAAAGAAAAAACGGGGCCACATGGCTCCGTTTTTCTTGTAATATTTTTAGCTTCGTTGCGTTATATATGTATAAACAAACTTATGGAAAAACAAATAAAGCATTACATTAATTGGTCTTTTTGCCTAAATCTGGCCATGGCCGTCGTTATTATCTATTTGCTTGTTCTGGTTCGAACTCCCTTGGAAACCAGTTATCCGAGCGTTGTATTGAGTGACGAGAGCATCAACTCTCTGAAAAATTCCAATCAGGCGCTGCGTGCAAGCGAAGAAGCTTTGGTGCGAGCAAACAGTCAGGCTTCGATGTACAAGACTACCCTGGATGAGCAGCAGGAGCTTGTGGGTCAGGCTATGATCGCAGATAGAGTCACTTATCCGATCATCGACACGCTTTTGTCTGCGCCTGGTGCAATCATCAAATCACCGAAACAGGTTTTTGAAGACCAGGCTTTTTCGTTGAAGGTTGGAGAAAAAACTAAAGTGGAAATGGGTTGCTTTGGAACTCCGGAATATTCGGATACGGTCAGCGTTTTTTCGATTGAGCGGCTTTCGAAGGGAATGATTGAGTATAAAGCGAAAATCGTTTTGGGGCATGAGGAGTTCGAGGTCATGCTTGAGCCGGGACAGCCTTTTAAGAGTAGGCTTTTCGATGACCGTGCTATGCATGTGATAATTCTTGAAGTGACGGAAGATCATGTGACGATGATCGCTGAACGAAGCTCCTGCTAGGTGATAACTAGAATAGATGAAAACGGGATTCGTCCCGTTTTCTTTTTGATGTATAATGCTTTCATATCTAATCAATATTCTATGAATGTACATAATCACCCAGTCATACAGCGAGTTCTGCTCGGTTTATTCGTTTGGGCGCTTGTGCTTTTTAGTCTCAATCAGGCTTTAGCTCAGATGCCGCCTGCGGGTTATGAGGGTATGCAGGGGCCGCCAGCCGGAATTCCGACTGGACCATTTCCGTCCGATACTCAGGGACCTCCAGCCGGTATCCCGCAGATGCCTGACCTTTCGCAATATCAAAACATGATGCCGCCTGGCGCGGGATTAAATCCGGGTGCGGGCGCGACCGATTGCTTAACGACTTGTTCGACGAACAAGGCTGCTTGTTTTAAAGATGTGATTGGTGAAAATAATCCGCAGGCTCAGGCTTGTAACGCAACCTATCAACAGTGTGGCCAGTCTTGCGCTTCGAGTGCCGGTGGAATTCCGGGGACTCCCGGAGTTGGCGCGCCGTCTGGCATGCCGGATGTGGGTGCGATGATGCAGAAGGGCGAAGAGATGCGAAAGAAAGGTGAAGCTGAAGGCTTGAAGCGTATCAAGAAAGGCGCTTTGGGCGTTCAGAAATCACTCAAAATGTTGATTAAGCGTATCGATGATAATAAAAAGAAGGGCGCCGTGGTTACGGAGCGCTTGAGCCAGGCCGTCACCGATTCGCAGACCGCTTATGATGCACTTCAGGCTGCGACTGATTTGGATGTCGCTCAGGGTGAGCTTGAAAAGTTACAAGCCGGAATGGAAATCTTTGCCGAAGAAATTCCGAAGCTTGAAATGAGCGCCGCTCTTCCAAAGATTTTGACTCAGGTTGAAAAGCAATACACAAAGTTAGCCAAGGCGGTTAAATCTCAGCGCCCGAAACTTTCAAAGATCGCCGCGCAGGTTCCTGATCAAATCGCGGAGCTTGATTCGACCGTTGCCGGCATTCGTGCCGCCATCGACGCAGCTTCGGTAAAAGGTCTCGACCCGCAGGAGGCGATGGACAAGCTTCAGGACGAAGCTTTTGATAAGCTTGAAGGCGCCTGGCAGATGTATGGCTCGCTCGAAGCTTTGCGCTCGATGAAGGCAGCAATCAAAACCATCAACGCGCAGATTAAAGCGAATGATAAGCTCATCATCACGATAAAAAAGAAGGGCTTGGAAGAAGCTACGCAACTCGCCGAAATTCAGACTAACATCAAAGCGAAGTGGGCCGAATTGCAACCAGTCGTAACCGGCACGGATGCCGAAGCGATGATGAACGGCTTGCAGGAACTAGGCGATCTTCAACAGGAGTTCGAAGATACGCTGACTATTTCGCAGGATGATGGTGACGCTACGAACGACAAACTCGGAACCGCGAATAACTGGGGTGTGCCGAATTTTGCGCCGCCTTCAGGTATGCCTGGCTCACTCCCAACCAATGAGGGCTCGCTAAAGATGATGCAACAGATGGCGCCTTACATGCCAAAATCGGCAGGAAACTAGGGAGTTCTGCGTGTGCTCGAGTAGGCGTCCTTGCATTTTGGACGCCTTTTCGCTAGGATGGCCTCAAATTTATCACTTAACTACACCTATGGGTCTTCCTGGTCATCACCGCACATCGTCCGATAAACGCAAGCGTTCAGCTCACTTTGGCTTGAAGGCTTTTCAGCCTACCGTCTGCCCGAAATGCAAGAAGCCAGTCATGCCTCATCGCGCCTGTGAATTCTGTGGATTCTACAAGGGTCGTGAAGTTGTTGCTATCAAAGTTTTGAAAGCTTTGAAGCCGGTGGAAGCGAAAGCTCCGAAGGCCAAAAAGCCAGCCGTGAAGAAAGCCAAAAAAGAAGCTCCGGTCGCAGAATCAAAAAGCTAATAGCTTAATAAGCTAAAAAGTACCTTTTTATGTCGAATCGCCATCTCGGTCGCACGATCGCCATGCAGGCTTTGTATGAGTGGGATTTTCACAAGGGGACTAAATCTCCGGCGGAAATCAT
>Ga0194060_10002689_pt1 | contig 12640 bp, 12 predicted proteins | sample SepL225m_MetaG_FD_163427 | JGI IMG/M metagenome (GOLD analysis project Ga0194060, IMG submission 163427) | Anoxic zone freshwater microbial communities from boreal shield lake in IISD Experimental Lakes Area, Ontario, Canada - Sep2016-L222-5m | ecosystem: Environmental > Aquatic > Freshwater >... | reverse complement strand
CTACCAAGAATAAATTATTGAGCTGGCTGGTGGGCGGACTTAATTTTCAGATCGAACATCACCTGTTCCCTAAAGTTTCGCATGTACACTATCCTGCCATCAGCAAGATCATCAAGCAAACCTGTGCAGAATACGGGATAAATTATATTGAATTTCCAAAAATGCGCCATGCCATTGCCTCGCATGCCTCACATTTAAAAAGAATGGGAAGAGCATAAGAAATTATATTTTTTAATGATAACTTGTTATCCGTTGCTGACCGAAAAGCAACGGATTTTTTTTACCTATAAATACAAACGCATGACATCAAAAAACTGGCATACCCAGCACATCGAATCATTTAGCATTGGGCAGCGTATAGCCGACGCCGTTGCCAATGGCATGGGATCCTGGACATTCATCATTGCCCAAACCCTTTTTGTGATCATATGGATGGTATTGAATGTAGTGGGCATCATCCGGCATTGGGATGTGTATCCATTTATTCTGCTGAACCTGATCTTCTCTACCCAGGCGGCATATGCAGCCCCCATCATCATGATGGCACAGAATCGCCAGAATGAGCGTGACCGCGTACAAGCCCAGGCAGATTTTACCACGAATGTAGAAGCCAAAAAAGAAATTGAAGCCCTGCAAATAAGGCTGAATGAGATTGAGATACAGAAGCTGGATAAGATCATTCAAATGCTTGAAAGAGTAAGTTCTAGTAATCCCAGCTAAGCCATTCAGAATTCGGCTATCTTATCGTAAATTTGCCCTTCAATTCAAAAAAGATGAGTGAAGAAAAGAGCCTTAATTTTTTAGAAGAGATCATTGAAGCCGATCTCGCCGCTGGTAAATACAAATCCATCGTTACCCGGTTCCCTCCCGAACCCAATGGTTATTTGCATATGGGACATGCCACCGCCATCTGCCTTAATTTCGGACTGACAAAAAAATACCCAGGATATACCAATCTGCGTTTTGATGATACCAACCCGGTAACAGAAGAAACAGAATATGTAGACAGCATCAAAGAAGATATTAAATGGCTGGGCTTTGAATGGAAGAATGAATTGTATGCCTCTGATTATTTTGAGGAATTATACCAGTATGCCATTACCCTCATCAACAAAGGACTGGCCTATGTAGATGACAGTACCGCTGAAGAGATCGCCACTTTGAAAGGCACGCCAACAGAACCGGGTAAAGACAGTTCTTACCGAAACCGCTCCATTGCCGAAAACCTCGACCTGTTCACCCGTATGAAGAACGGTGAATTTGCCGATGGCAGCAGAATCCTGCGTGCCAAAATAGATATGGCACACACCAATATGCTGATGCGTGATCCGCTGATCTATCGCATCAAGCATGCCCACCATCACCGCACCGGCGATACCTGGTGCATTTATCCGATGTACGATTTTGCCCACGGACAAAGTGATTCACTGGAGCAGATCACCCATTCCATTTGTACATTGGAATTTGTGCCGCACCGGGAGTTGTACGATTGGCTGATTGAAAAACTGGAAATATTCCCTTCGCATCAATATGAATTTGCCCGCCGCAACCTGTCGTATACGGTAATGAGTAAACGCAAATTACTGCAACTCGTGAACGAAAAACATGTACAAGGTTGGGATGATCCCCGCATGCCTACCATCAGTGGTATGCGCCGCCGGGGTTTTACGGCTGAAAGCATCCGTAATTTTTGCGATAAGATCGGTATCGCCAAACGCGAGAACCTAACCGATTTCAGTTTGCTGGAATTCTGCTTGCGCGAAGACCTTAACCATACCGCACATCGTGCCATGGCGGTACTGGATCCGATAAAACTGGTGATCACGAACTATGACGCAGGAACGACCGAAGAACTGACCAGTGAAAATGGTCCATTGGAAACTATGGGAACCCGCTTACTTCCTTTCAGTAAAGAATTATGGATCGAGCGCGAAGATTTTATGGAAGTGCCCGCCAAAAAATGGTTCCGGCTGGCACCGGGTGCCATGGTTCGTTTAAAGAGTGCTTATATCATCAAATGCGAAGGATTCACTAAAGATGAAAATGGCCAGATCACAGAGATACAGGCGAGCTATATACCCGGCACCAAAAGTGGTGGAGATGAATCGGGTATTCAGGTAAAAGGAACCATCCATTGGGTTAGTGCCGCACAGGCTGTGCGCGCCGAGATCAGGCTTTACGACCGTTTATTCAAAGTGGAAGATCCTTCTTCTGAAGAGGGAGATTTCAAGGACTATATCAATCCCGATTCATTGCAGGTTATCAAAGAGGCTTATCTGGAGCCAGCCCTGCAGCATGCGCCTATGGGTAGCCGTTACCAATTTATCAGGAAGGGATATTTTTGTCCGGATAAGGACAGCAGCCCCGAAAAGCCGGTATTCAACCGCACTGTTACCCTCAAAGATGCCTGGATAAAAGAAGTGAAGAAAAATTAATAGAAAGCTTAGCCCTGTTTATTTTCCAGTTTCATACTGGGAAAGATACTGGCGATGAGCATCATGATGGAAGCTCCCAGCATCAGGTAGATGCCGAGTTCCTTTTCAGGACAGTAATTGTTGTAGCAGGAACCAAACAATACATAGGATTTAATGGTATAGCCCACCATCAGGGCACATAAGAAAAGGTTCACTCTTTTTGCCCAAATTTTTTGAAGCAACATACAGGTCAGCACCAGCACGCCCATCCCCACTAAATATTTTCCCGGTTTGCCATAATCATTGTGGTAACTGTAGAATCCGGTAAAATGCTGATCGATCTGTCCGTCGGCATAATGTGCCCAGGGCATAAAACAAGCAACGATCAATACGATGCAGGCAATAACGCCTAGCCAGTGAATAATTTTTATGATCATAATAGTAAAATAAAAAACGCCATTGAACATGTTAGATTACTCTGCCGTTGTCAGCAGAACAGGCCCTACACGCAATGGCGTTTCAATAGTTGGAGGTCCCGACCAGATTCGAACTGGTGTAGAAGCTTTTGCAGAGCTTTGCCTAGCCACTCGGCTACAGGACCATAAAAATCATGAAAAAGAAAGAATTGGCACCATGCATTAAAACAATCCCCTATTTCATTTTTTCCGATGCAAAAATAGGGTAATTTTATCAAAATATTTTATGCAGCCTATCGCAGCTTCAGAATTAATCATCAATAAACGGGGTGCCATCTACCACCTCAATTGCCGTCCCGAAGAAATTGCTGGAACCATCATTACCGTGGGCGACCCCGACCGGGTTAAGGAAGTGAGCAAGTACTTCGATACCGTGGAGGTCCGTAACCAGCACCGCGAATTCATTACCCATACCGGCTATATCGGAAAGAAAAGGATCAGCTGTGTCAGCACCGGCATCGGTCCCGATAATATCGATATCGTGATGAATGAACTGGATGCACTGGCGAATATTGATCTAAACACCCGCACCATCAAAGAAAAACTAAGTTCTCTGCAGATCATTCGTGTGGGTACATCGGGTTCATTACAGAAAGAAATACCGGTTGACAGTTGGGTAGCCAGTTCGCACGGACTGGGATTGGATAACCTCATGAATTATTACCTGCACAATAACAATGAAGAAGAAAAACAACTGTTGCAGGCATTCAATACCCATACGCAAATGAATACCGGCGTATCGGCACCATATATCAGTAACGCAGGCATGAACTTGCTGAAACATTTTGTGGAAGGATTTCATCAGGGCATAACGGTTACTTGTCCAGGTTTCTATGGCCCGCAGGGAAGGGTGCTCAGGATGGGACTTACCCAACCAAAACTCATTGACCAGCTAACCAGTTTTACTTTTGGCCAGCATCGCATCAGCAATTTTGAAATGGAAACCGCTGCTATTTACGGCATGGGGAAAGTGCTGGGGCATCAAACAGTTTCACTGAGTGCCATCGTGGCCAATCGCATCAGCAAAGAATTCAGTAAAGACGGAGACGCCGCGGTAGACCAATTGATCAAAAAAACACTTAATATCATATCCAATCAAATTTAATGCTGTTTAATTTTTATAAATATCAGGGCACCGGAAATGATTTTATCATTTTTGATAACCGTGAGCAACAGATACCTACTTGGACCAAAGAACAGATCGCCCATCTGTGCAACAGAAGAATGGGTATTGGTGCCGATGGATTGATGTTGTTGAATAAACTGGAAGGTTACGATTTTAAAATGATGTATTACAATGCCGATGGCAATGAAAGTACCATGTGCGGAAATGGTGGTCGCTGCCTTACCAAATTTGCCTATCATTCTGGAATCCATAGAAGCAGTTACCGGTTCAAAGCCATCGATGGTGATCATGAGGCGGAGATCGAGATCGGAGGATTGGTTCGACTAAAAATGCAGGATGTGAACCAGGTGGATCAACATGCTTCCTATACCCTACTCAATACAGGATCTCCTCACCTGGTAAAATTCACCACGGAGATCGACGAAATAGATGTTGTGGAAACGGGAAGGACTATACGCAATAGCGATGCCTTTGCAGCAGAAGGTGTAAATGTGAATTTTGTACAAACCCTGAGTCAAGACAGCATTCAAGTTCGCACTTATGAACGGGGCGTGGAAGATGAAACCCTTAGCTGTGGCACCGGGGTTACCGCTTCTGCACTGCTTTGTGCACATAACGACAATGGCTTTAACCGAGTAGAAGTAAAAACAAAAGGCGGTCACCTGAGTGTGGAATTCAATAAGAACAATGATGAACATTTTACGGATATCTGGCTTTGCGGCCCTGCTGAGATCGTTTTTCAGGGCGTAGTAGAAGTGTAAGTCTACCAATTTTTCAACAACAAATACTGCATGAAACAATTCAATATACGAGTATATGGTATCCTCATCAATGATCAACAGGAAGTATTGGTCAGTGATGAAAAGATCAGGGGCATGCTCATCACAAAATTTCCCGGTGGCGGATTAGAATTGGGTGAGGGCACTATCGATTGCCTTAAGCGAGAATTCATGGAAGAGATGAACCTGAAAGTTGAAGTGCTGCATCATATTTATACCACCGATTTTTTTCAACCCAGCGCTTTCCATGCCGATCACCAGATCATTTCAATCTATTATGCAGTAAAGCCCTTAGAACCCATTGCTGCTCCCCTGCGCGATCAGCCTTTTGATTTTGATGCACAGCAGCTTGAAGTATATGCAAATACTGGAGAAACAGAAACCTTTCGGTTTGTGAATTGGATGCAGTTTAACGAAGAGGTACTCAGTTTGCCCATTGATAAAATTGTTGCCAACATCATCAAATCATCAGATCAATCATGAGCCCCGAAATATTTTTCGACTCCGAAATCATACTGGAAAATGATATCGTACAATTAGAGCCCCTCTGTGAAAAACATTTTGAGGCCCTGCTCCCTACAGCCTTAGAACCAAGCCTATGGTTATTCACGATCCAAAAAATTAATACCCCGGCTGATTTCAGAAAATATTTCGATGCAGCCTTGACTGAAAAAGCAGCCAAAAAATCTTATCCCTTTGCCATCTATCATAAAGCAAAACAGCAATATCTGGGATGCACCCGTTTTGGGAATATTGAGTTTGCGCATAAGAAAATGGAGATCGGCTGGACCTGGATAGATCCATCCCTGCAAGGAACCGGATTTAATAAGCAGGTGAAATTCCTGATGCTGCAATTTGGTTTTGAAACGATCGGCCTTAACCGGATCGAATTAAAAACCAGTTTGCTGAACCTGAAATCGCAACGGGCCATGCAAAAGATCGGTGCCGTAAAAGAAGGGATCTTGAGAAAAAACATCATCAATGAAGATGGTTCGGTAAGGGATACTGTTTACTTTAGCTTTATCAGTTCGGAATGGCCCGAAATAAGAAAGAATATATTTGCATCAGTTTAATCTTTTAAACCCACATCATGAATAAACTATTGATCGCCGCCATAGCATTAATCTTCATTTCCTGCAAAGAAATTAAGCAATCTGAAACGCCTGCTGCCAATAATGACAGCTTGTATAAAACCGTACAAACGGGTGGTGTACAGGTGATCAATTTGAGTATGCCAAAAGGGAATTTTAAAATATGGACAAAAAAAATGGGCAATAACCCAAAGATAAAATTGCTGTTATTGAATGGCGGTCCCGGTGCCACTCACGAATATTTCGAATGCTTTGAAAGTTTTATGCCACAGGAAGGCATTGAATTCATTTATTACGATCAGCTGGGATGCGGCAATTCCGACAACCCAAATGACACTGCCATGTGGGACCTTGGCCGCTATGTAGAAGAAGTAGAACAGGTGCGCATTGCACTGGGATTGAATAAGGATAATTTTTATTTGTTAGGCCATTCCTGGGGAGGAATACTGGCCATGCAGTATGCGCTGAAATATCAGGATAATTTAAAAGGACTGATCATCAGCAATATGATGTGCAGCATTCCTGATTATGCAAAATATGCGGATGAAGTACTGGCTAAACAGATGGATCCAAAAGTACTGGATACCATTCGGCAGATAGAAAAGAATAAAGATTTTTCAAATCCAAAATACATGGAATTGCTGCAACCTAATTTTTATGCCAAGCATATTTGCCGGATTCCATTAGATCAATGGCCCGAACCGGCAACACGTTCCTTTGCCAAGACGAATCAATCGCTATATGTAACCATGCAAGGGCCCAGTGAATTTGGTGTAGCGGGAAAATTATTGAATTGGGATGTGCGTAAAGAATTGCCCAAAATAAAAGTACCAACGCTTACCATCGGTGGTCAGTTTGATACCATGGATCCAGAACATATGAAATGGATGAGCACCCAAGTGCAATTGGGTCGATACCTCTACTGCCCTACCGGCAGCCACATGAGTATGTATGACGATCAGCAACACTATTTTCCCGGACTGATACAATTCATCAAGGATGTTGACAATGGAAATATCTCATCAACTAAAAAATAGTAAAAAATCTATCAGCCTGTAAGCCGGATTCTGTATCCGCCCGAAAGCGAATGGTTATCATTTATCTGGTTGTGCTATTACTAACACAATCTTGCTGCCTACCCTTTAACCCGGGGTTTTAACACCCACTTAAGCGAGTCGCCTTCAAAGGTTAATATACGTGGCATTACAGCACACAAGGTTTACCCCTAACCGGTATTGCTACCCGTTACCGTGAGCTCTTACCTCACGTTTTCACCCTTACCCCGATAAATCGTGGCGGTAATTTTCTGTGGCACTGTCTACTTGAATAAACAAGTCCGGCCGTTAACCGGTGTGTTGCTCTTTGCTGTCCGGACTTTCCTAATCCCCGAAGGAATTCGATAACCCGGCTGATAGGCTGCAAAGGTAATCCTTATTTTTAACAGCCGTTTTGCGTAGTAGTTAGCCTAAATTTGAGTAAGCTGCTTAACTTTGACCCTTAAAATAAGATTTACCCAATCAATACATAGATACCGGAATGAAGAAATATTTACTGATGAGTTTTTTGATCCTGCCGGCGCTTTTTACGAATGCCCAGGTAGTGAAGGACAATAAAGAGAAAGCAAGCAATAATGCCAAACAGGCCCTGTTGCTGGAAGAAAAGGAGAAATATGATGATGCGATACTGTTGTTGACCGAAGCCATCAAATTTGATCCGGAGAATATAAATTACCCTTATGAGTTGGCCCTTGCCTGGTATTCAAAAGGCAATTATAAAGCAGCTATACAATTACTTGAGGCCCTGGTAAACAGAAAAGATGTAATGGGAACGGTATTTCAGGTATTGGGCAATGCCTATGATAAGATGGGTGATCGTGAAAAAGCAATTGTGATCTATGAAAAAGGATTAGTAAAATTCCCGAATTCGGCTGAACTGCATCTGGAACTGGGTAATATGGACCTGATCAAAAAACAGTACGATAAAGCCATCGCACATTATGAAAAAGGGATCGCCATCAATCCCGGTTTTGCTTCTAATTATTTTTGGGCAGCGAAACTTTTCTGTAATTCTGAAGATCCAGTTTGGGGTATGATCTATGGAGAGATCTTTTTGAATCTGGAACGCAACAGTTCAAGAACAGATGATATCAGCAAGTTGTTATCTGATACGTATAAGAAATGTATACGTTTTCCGAAAGACAGTACTTTTTCAGTCTCCTTTAGTAAACGATTGGTTGTGTCACCCAATACCATTGATGTAAGTGAGTTGGGTAAAAAAGAAGCTCCGTTCACCAAGGCTGTGTATGAGCCCCTGCATATGCTGGCTTTGTTGAATGAATCTACTAACGACATCCCTACTCTTTGTAGGGTAAGAACCTATTTCATTCAATCTTATTTCAGCAACAGTTATTATCTTAAGTATCCCAATCCCCTTTTTGATTTTCAATACAGAGTATGGAAGGCAGGTTATATGGATGCCTACAGTCACTGGGTATTGTACAAAGGCGATGAATTAGGTAATAATCAATGGATCAAGGCCAATAGCAAACAATGGGATGATTTTATGAAATGGTTCAAGAAGAATGAAATGAAACTGGATACGAAGTATAAGTTTCTTAGAACGACCGCTGCGCAATAGTTTGCAGTTTACAGTTTGCAGTTGGCGGTATATTTTAGTAGTAAGCTTATAAATGGTATGTTGCCCTCAACTCCTCAACTTCTAACCAACCTTAAACCTTAGACTTTAAACTTTAAACTTTCCTAAACCAACCTTAAACCTTAGACCTTAAACTTTAAACCCTTAAACACCTTAAACCTGTTAAACGTTTACAGCGCACTCGCCCTCGTCCAGGTCATTCTCGTTCCGGCATAAATAGTAGCGGTATTGCTAGAAACTGTAGCGGCTTGCAAGGTGATATTTCCTGCTGTTGAAGAATTGGTAACCTGAAAGCTCATTCGAAAGGGCACCTGTATGCCATTACCGGTTGCAAATGTTGTTCCTAAAGAATTAATGGCAGTGATCAAACTTGGCACCGGGGCAACTGTAATCGCATTACCTCCTAAATAGGCTTCACCAGAAATTGTACATCCTGAAGGAGCTGCAATCCCTAATTTCAATCCTGTAGTAGCCCCTGTCTTACTGGCGGTACCTTCGATGGTTACTGTATAAATTTCATTTGCAGCGATCGCAAAACTAAGATTTGTACTTGTAGCATTAGTGGATGATGTTGAAAAGCTAGAACTTAACTTACCCGAATAGGTTACCGGAATTTGTGTAAGTGGTGCCCATGCAGAGCCATTCCAGGCCAATACCTGCCCGCTTGTGGCACCTGTAACTGTACCCAGCGGTGATCCATTTATTTTAGATACAACTGTAGCCCCCAGGTTACCGGTAACATCTCCCGCTGATGCTGCAGTTAATGCTGTGCTGGCAACACCGTTTACAGTACTGATCAGTTGGTTTGTTCCATTTTGAGTAAGGGTATTGCTGTTGATCATATTTACAGCTGTTCCAGCTACACCATTTACGGTGGTGGTCAATGTATTTACCGATGAACTATTAGAAACTGAAGTTACAGTGAGGTCTTTAAGATCTAAACCTCCACTAGTAATACCATTAACAGTGGTTGTTATTGTAGTACCTGATATATCATTGGAAACGTTATTGATCATTGGTACAGATGTACCGGTTACACCATTAACGGTAGTGGTCAATGTATTTCCGGTACTGGTATTGGCTACGCTATTTACTGATGGCGCAGTTACCGAAACGCCATTCACCACCGAGGTGAGGGTATTAACTGTACTGCTTAGTGTATGCGTTGTAGTTGCAGGAGCAGTGGTGGTTGGTGCCCAGGCTGTTCCATTCCAACCCAAAACTTGTCCGCTTGTAGCTCCGGTTACTGTACCCAATGGAGATCCATTTATTTTGGCTACAACTGTTGCTCCCAAATTTCCAGTAACATCCCCCGCAGTTGCTGCTGTTAATGCTGAGCTGGCAACGCCGTTGATGGTACTGATCAATTGGTTCGACCCGTTTTGGGTAAGGGTATGGCTATTAATCAAATTTACACCTGTTCCAACTACACCGTTTACGGTAGTGGTCAATGTATTTACTGAACTGTTATTACTAACGCTGTTTACTGCTGCTGCGGTTACGGAAACTCCGTTCACCACCGATGTGATGGTATTGATGGCACTGCTTAGTGTATGCGTTGTAGTTGCAGGCGCAGTGGTTGTTGGTGCCCAGGCTGTTCCATTCCATCCTAATACCTGGCCGGTGGTAGCGCCGGTGATGGTACCCAATGGAGATCCTTTTAATTTAGAAACTACCGTGGCTCCCAAATTTCCGGTAACATCACCCGCTGTTGCCGCTGTTAATACTGAGCTGGCAACTCCGTTGACGGTACTGATCAGTTGGTTCGTTCCGTTTTGAGTAAGGGTATTGCTGTTGATCATACTTACACCAGTTCCAGCTACACCATTTACGGTGGTAGTGAGGGTGTTCGTACTTGAAGTATTTGAAACGGAGTTGACAAGCGGAACCGATGTTCCTGTTATGCCATTCACCGAAGTAGTAAATGTATTTGCAGTGCTGCTATTGCTTACACTGTTTACAGCTGGGGCGGTTACCGAAACTCCATTCACAACTGATGTGATGGTATTAACGGCACTGCTTAATGTATGTGTTGTGGTGGCTGGAGCTGCTGTAGTAGCTGTCCAAGCTGATCCATTCCAACCCAATACTTGTCCGCTTGTTGGAGTAAATGAAGCAATGGCACTCCCCATTAATTGGTTCGCATTCCAGTATGCTCCCGTATTATTGATGGTTGCTGTATTGGATGAAGTTGAAACAGCTGCTGCAGTTGTGGCAGTAACTGAAGCTATTTTATTATTAAAGCTTGTCCAATCGGTTGATGAAATTAACCCACTGATCGTAGATGTGGCTATTGGAATATTAAAAGTATGTACCGAGCCCGATGAACTAATATTAAATCCGGTACCCGCGGTACCTGTTGCAAAGGTTTGTGTTGAACCGGTCAATCCATTCATTGAAGTGATTGCATTGCCCGCTAATAAGTTTGAAAATGTTCTTGTAGTGACATTTCCGGAAGCATCTGTTGTTAATAGTTTTGTATTGATGACATTAGTACCAATACCTTCAAATCTTACGTCACGAGTAACATGAAGTTGCGCGGTAGGACTACTGGTTCCAATACCAATATTCCCTATATTTTTATTGTAAATATCATCGCCTGAAATTTTCCACTTGCTGCTGTCGACTAATATTTTAGTCCCTTTTGAATTAATAACCAGCTGCGCCATACTTTTTCCAGTAATGCAAAACAATATGATGAGTAAGTAAATATTTTTCATCCCGCTGGATTAGTGTAATCAGCGACTTATTTTAATCGTTAAAATAAGTCGCTGAATTGCACTGATTGATTTAATAAATTTGAAAACGTTTTATAAATACGGTATTAATTATTTAACCCACTGTACTTCAATTACATCACCTGCTTGAATAAGCGCTGAAATGCCTGATGTTAAGGTTAAAGTTCCTGCTGTAGCTGTATAATCACTTGTTGCGATCAATTTAGCACCATTCCTGTATACCAATACCTTAGAAGCATTAGCAGGCATGCTGGTTACAGCAAATGTTGTTTGTCCGGCAGTAGCAGTAAAATCTTGATCACCACTTTGTAATAATGATTCAGCAGTTACTCTTTTTACTGTACCGTCTGATGCGCTTACCATAAGACTATCTGTAGCCAGGCTACCACTCTGTAATCCTGTGATCTTTAAAGTATTGGTAGCATCTGTACCGATAGTAGTTGATTTGGTCAACGCACCACCTAATTCAATACTATTTCCGGTTTTAGTTAAACCGTTGCTAAATGTCAATGCATTGAACAATGAAGATGCTGAAATGAATTTGATCTGTCCAGAAGTTGGATCAACAACCATTACGCTATCCGTTGTGTTAGAACCCGGTTGTAATCCTGTAATGGCTAAGAAATTAGCAGCAGTAGTTACAATTGTTGTAGGCTTAATTAATGATCCACCCAATTCAGCTGTTTGACCATTTTTGGTTAAACCATTGTTTGCGCTGTTCATGTAGGTAGACAACATGCTTGCTGTGTCTGCATACCTTACAAACTTAGTCAACGTGTCTTTCATTTGTGTTGGCGTAACATACAGAATGGTACTGTCTGCTTTAGTGATAATAGCAGTAGCACTATCAATTACCCATTTAATGGTACCCCTGTTATCAATAACTTTGGTACTGATTTTTTGTGCGGTAGAAGCGAAGCCAATTGACATGGCAACGGTTACCAGAAGTAGAATCTTTTTCATTTGTTTTGATTTTGTGTTTTTTAGTTTTTGTGTTTTTTTTAAAAATTGTTATTGTATAGTTTTGTCATCCCTTATACTTGTTTTGTATCCAGCCCTTTACAAAAGTTGGATAATCCTGATCTCATCTCCCCTAATACAGGGCAGTTCAGCAACAATTGAACTGCTGTTGTTCATCGTAAATGAGATTAATACTCCATTTCTGTACAGCAATATTTTATTGATGTCTGTGATTGCAGCGGGAGTATTAAAAATTGTTTGTCCACTTACCGCAACCACTTCAAGTCTTTTTTGCACACCTGAAACAAAGCTGGTAGATGGTATCGATTTCACTCTTCCATCTGCGGGGTTGGCAACCAGTATGCGATCTGTAGCGATATTACCTGTGCCTACACTATCGA
>Ga0194060_10002688_pt1 | contig 12646 bp, 11 predicted proteins | sample SepL225m_MetaG_FD_163427 | JGI IMG/M metagenome (GOLD analysis project Ga0194060, IMG submission 163427) | Anoxic zone freshwater microbial communities from boreal shield lake in IISD Experimental Lakes Area, Ontario, Canada - Sep2016-L222-5m | ecosystem: Environmental > Aquatic > Freshwater >... | reverse complement strand
ATGTGCATTCTATAAAGTCTGGTTGCCAGACTTTTATAAAAACTCCAGTTACATCATATCCTTCTTTTTTAAGTAAAGCTGCCGAAACAGACGAATCAACTCCGCCTGACATTCCAACAAAGACTTTATTATTATTTTCGAGTTTGTTTACCATAGTAGAAAACTAACATAAATAATGTGGAAAGTAAAAGAAAGTGTTTTGCAAAATTTCTAATTAACCTAATTTCTAAGGCCTAATGAAATTCACAATAGTAACTCTTGTTAGGTTAATTAGAAATTAGACCTTAGATATTTTTATCTACGCCCCCATAAGTTTCTTATATACTTCTACAAGTGCTTTAGCATCTGCAAGTGCCGTATGAGCCTTACTATTCTCAACCTTTAAAAGTTCACATAAATATCTCAAAGAGAATTTATCAGCCTGTGGTGCGTCATATAGTCTAGCAAAAGCTATTGATATGGTATCTAACTTTGCATAATGCATTCTATTTTCTACACCAGTTTCTTCAAAAGCTTTTTGAACGAAAGCATAATCAAAGACTAAATTATGTGATATAAATGAACAACTTTGTGTTTTCTTTGCAAACTCTTCCATCGCTTTTTTCCTATCTACTGCAAACATCCAATCAACCTCATTGTAACCATTTACTCGTAGTGCAGCTTCTTCTGCAAGTTCTATATGCTCTGGTTTTATTTTCCATTCACATTCTTCAATTATTTCAATTTTAGGCCCCTTTCCTGGTCTTTCTGTTTGACGAACAATAATACATGCTAACTCTATAATTTCATGCTTACTAGCGTCTGTTCCTGTGGTTTCTGTATCAATAAATGCGAGGTTGTGGGATTTCATATGTTGTAAGTGGAAAGTTGATAGTAGAGAGTAGTTTTTTATTTTTATAAAAACACTCTTTAATTTATATTTAAGAATATCAGTATATCATGACAAAAAAATATCATTTTTAATATAAAAAAGGGCCTACGAATTTCGCAGGCCTTCAAGAGAATCAAGGGCTAAAATTAGCCTGGATTCAAACGCTTACAAGTGCCACCAGAATAATATTGGCCAGAGTTCTCAGTCGTGTCTCTGCCCCATTTATACCAACGACTTGAACTGTGCCAATTTTCTTTACCGTCCTCGTTAGTTTCCTTATAGGCATCAGTTTTTCCGCTGTCTATCACATACCAATCAGAAAACAACCAAGGTCGATGATCCTCATATCTCGTTTCAGTTGTTGTTGTACTCTTTCTGGTATCATGCTCCCATTCATGCCATGCACCACACTCAGTTGTACAACACCGTCCGTTTTCATCACCAACACCAAACGGGCAACGTTTTTGAGACCAAAGATTCCGTGCTTCTTCTTGAGACATGGTAACTCTCCTAAATGAACAACCTAAACCAGTGCGACTATTGCCGAGTTGGTTTTTTAACTCAGTGATGCGCTCAGAATTACTTCTACTACACCATTACCCATAACACTAACACACCAAAAATAACTGTCAAATTCCTATAATTTTCTTTTTTCTGATATCTGTTCTCTGTAATCTATTTAAGGTATTTCTGTATTTTTCTCTTATGCTCTTCGAATGTTTTTGAATAATGCATTATACCGTCCTTGCCAGTTATATAATAAAGATAGGAAGAATCGACAGCATTAAACACTGCGTCCATTGCTACAATTCCTGGATTATTAATTGGATTTACCGGTAAACCTCTTTTACTATAAGTCTCTTTTGCAGCATCTACTTGTAGTGGCATATTTAAGGTAAGTCTTTTTAAAAGAATACCAGCGACCATTTTCATATCAACTGAAGTTTTAGCTTCTCCTTCCAAAATTGAAGCTAAAATAATTACATCTTCTTTATTTTTAAGTGGGGCATCAATTTTTGAATTAGAAAAAGAAGTCGAATATTTTTTATTAAAAGTTTCAACCATTATATCTACAATTCTTTCTTCTTTTGTTGATGGAAGCAAATAATAAGTAGATGGGAAAAGTTTTCCATTTGCATTTTTTTCTAAAACTTTTTTATTAAAAATATCTATAGAAAAATTTGGTAATTCTTTTTTAATTAAATTCGCTATATCTGTATATGAGCTACCTTCTGGAATAGTTAAACTAACAAGTGGAGCATCTGGATTTCCAGAAACAAGTTTTTTTATAACAGCACCTAACACAAGTGGTTTATCAAATGAATAAACTCCGAGTTGTATATGTCTGTCACGCCCTAAAAAAGAAACCCATGCACGAAACAAAAGGGCTGACTTTATATAATTTTCATTTTGTAATCGCAAACTTATACTGCGCAAGCTTTCCCCTTCTTCTACAACAAAATTTGTACCCATAGGAAAATTACTTGGTATAGTTCTACTTGACCAAAAAGTAATTAAAAAAATAACAAATATTAAACCTAATGACCCAACAATAATGTTTAGTATTTTTTTGTCTTTTAAATTCATTATTGAGGAAGATTAGTAGGAGCAACACTCTTGGCACTATCTATACGTGGAAGAGTAGGAACAGAAGCGGTCTGACCTGGGAAGTGATAAATCGTAGCCAACTCTTCTGTATTAAGACAAATTATTTGATCTGAAGTTGGGTGTTCAAATGGATGTAAAAATCCTTCATACATCATACGCCACATTTTTCTAGTCTTTAACGGGAAATACCAAAATACCCTGTCTTCCCATTTATCAATTGCTGGACGCTCTTTAACGTGAATATGAAAACCTTCACGTTCAACATATTCTTCAAACCTCTCCTCTTTTCTCCATGGAACTCTTCTATTCATCCAATTGTCCCAAGGAAAGTCATATGGATCACATGGATCAATACCGAACGCGTTAAGAACAGGTCCAGCGCCATTATAATTTTTCATTATACTAAATGTATTTGAAATATAACCCGGATTAAATGCCTCTTTTTTAGCAATATAAACAACACGCACAATAGCACGAAACATAGGTTTCGATAATTTCAAATTCATCTTTTCAATTTCATCTTTTTCATCAATAGTTAATTGTGATTCTTTTTTCTCTTGTATCTCACGCTCATCAACATATGTCATTCGCCTTACTTCACTACCACTACCATCTGCTTTGGGGACATTTATTTCTCTTGGAATACCATTTTCATCATACACTAGATCATCTTTCTTTACTTTCTTTATTTTACGAATTTGATCCTTTCTTTTTTTAGCTAAATCAGCCAAAGACCAATGCTCATGAGTCATTTTATTAACATACATTTTTGGAGCTCTATCACCATTAAAGTTAGCTTCATCTTGAACAAGTACTTGATACCAAACATGCTCACCTTTACCAATACTACCCATAAATTCAAGAAGTGGCACCATTGGGTCAACCTTAAACTCTTCTTTTGGATCACGATCAAGACCAAAATCTACATAAGTTTTAATTGGTAAATAATCAGCCTTCATTTGATATGGTTTACCATTCTTGTCTGGATCGGCAAAAGGTTTTCCATGCTCATCTGTTGGAGTCCATTTTTGACTAAGAGGATAACCCATGCTCCACATTTCTGTATCTTCTGAAAGATGATGATAATGCATCAATTTTGTATAATCCTCTCCTTCGGAAATTTCAATACCGGGGTATTGAGCGTAAAGATTTGATTCAACTAAATTTCTAAACCTGCGCTGTATACGAAAATAAAAATGTATAGTTCCTTCAATAGAAGCTATTTCAAGAGAGGAATATATTGGTAAGTTACCTAAAATTTTTCTTTTCCACCAAACAGCAAGACCGCTGGCCTGCAATAAAGAATTTAATACATTCTCCATGGCAAGTGGAGACTTAAATATATCTCTTGGGAGTTTTATTTCAAGCATAAGCCAATCAATATTAGCTTGATGTTTTTGATGAGCATGCAAAAGCCAAAATCTCCAACACCATGCAAATACCAAAAGTGTTAGAAATGCGTAACAAATTAGAAGCATTATATCTATCAAAAACTGCATAAGGAAAGTATAACATGGACTAAAACACTTTAAACTAGTAAACCCCTGTGCATGTCACCCCAGACTTGACGTGAGATACATAAAAATATCTAAGATCTAATTTCTAATTAACCTAATAAAAATTCAATGAATTTTATTAGACCTTAGAAATTAGGTGAATTAGACCTTTATAAAACTATTTAGGCTAAATTGTATTCTCCTGCTACTTTCTTAAAGTATTTCACATTCTGAAGATTTACAAGAACTGTATTTGGTTTAACTATACGCTTTGCAAGTACACGTTTGATTATTTCATCCTTTGAAAGTGCATGACCTCCTTCCTTTAAAACTTCAGTAATAACATCGCGAACAACTCCACCTGTGTGACCCCAATCCTTTAGTCCATACATACCACGTCCAACTAAAACAAAGCGGGCATCTTTAATAAGCTCATTGTGACATGTGGCAACGTGAGCTTTCTTTCCAAAAGTCTTATTGATTTCTGCAGCAACTTCTTTGAAATGCATTGGGCGTCCAGCCTTACGCATAATCAAATATGCATAATCCTTAATACCACGAGCACGAATATGTGGAGATGATGTGCGACCCCATTCAGAAAGTTGATTTTTACCAATTACTTTTGAAAGTGCTAAATATCTATTGATAATATCTTTATTATCTTTATATTCTCCAACAACTTCACTTAAATGACCATTAAATCTTTCAAAAATTTCTTCTTCTTTTACTAAATCTTCTTCACTAATTGAATCATAAAGTTTCTTTAAAGCTACTCTTACATGCTCTGCAACTTCATCATTTGTCGTAAAATGTGCATTAAAATGATCATCTTCCTTATGCTTCTTAAAATCATCACTAAGAGCTAAGTATAAATTTATATGATTCTGAATAACTGGATCCTTTGAAATAGTCTTCATTAAATGATCTTCACTAACTACAGTTCCTAGGTCTTTAAGGATAGCTTTTAGCTCTTCAAATACAAAAGCATGCTCTTTGTAATCTTTTGATTTCTTAATTGTGGCTAATGCAAAATTTTCAATCTGGCGAACACGCTCACGAGTTATATCGTAAGTCTTTCCAATAGATTCTAGGGTCATTCTATCACCTTTTTCAAGACCATAACGATTAATCACGATCTCTCTGGTTCGTGGATTAAGTGTGGTTAGAAGCTTTTTTGAGACCGCTTTCGGTTTAAATGTTATTCCTGCCATATATTTATAATGTCTATTCTACTACAACTTGTCAAAAACGTCAAATCACGACATTAACAAGTTTCCCTGGCACGAAAATTTGATGTCTCGGTATCATTTCTCCTACGTATTTTTTATAACCATCGAGTAATTTAATCGCATTTAACACATCTTCTTTATTTGTATCTCTAGAAAGAGTGACCTCCCCTCGAAGTTTTCCATTTACTTGTAAAACATAAGTTACATTATTATCAATCAATTTTGATTCATCAAATTCTGGCCAAGACTCTCTATGAATTGAAGAAGTTCCTCCTAATTCCTTCCAAAGTTCTTCTGTTATAAATGGTGCAAATGGTGCGACTAATTTTAAGAAAGATTTAAAATCATCAAGTGGAACAGATGTTTCTTTTTCAAATTCATTAAGACAAATCATAAGAGTTGATATTGCAGTATTAAATGCCATTGAGTCAATATCAACACCTACTTTTTTAATTGTCTTATGAAGAATAGATAAACTATTTTCAGATTCTGAAACTTTATTTTTTAATGTATATAGACGATCGACGAAACGACGAATACCTATAACTGATTTATCATCCCACGCAACAGCTTGGTCAAATGGACCAACGAACATTTCATACATACGGAGAGTGTCTGCTCCAAACTTTTTAACAATCACGTCTGGATTAATTACATTTCCAAGTGACTTACTCATTTTCACCCCGCCAGTTCCTAAAATCATACCTTGTGAAGTACGCTTCATATATGGCTCACTCGTTGGAGTAAGTCCAATATCGAATAAAAACTTATACCAAAAACGAGAATAAAGTAAGTGAAGTGTAGTGTGCTCCATTCCCCCGTTATACCAAGTTACTGGTAACCACTTCATGAGCATTTCTTTTTCACCAAGAGCTGCGTCATTTCTAGGATCAATGTATCGCATAAAATACCACGATGAGCCTGCCCATTGTGGCATGGTATCTGTCTCACGACGAAATTCTTCACCTGTATCATCTGTGTGGAAATATCCAGCAACATCTAATTTACCTTTTACATTTACCCAATCAGTAACGTGGGAAAGTGGTGACTCACCATTATCTGTCGGTTCATATTTTTCAACTTGTGGAAGAGTTACAGGAAGTTCACTCATTGCTACTGGATACATTTTCCCCGCCTTGTCATAAACAAGTGGAATCGGTTCACCCCAATATCTTTGACGTGCAAAAACCCAATCACGGAGTTTTGATTTTTTAACAAGCTTTCCACCTACTGCTTCTGTTATTTTCACACGAGCCTCATCTCCAATTAATCCATCAAATGTTTCTGAATTAATAAGAGTTCCATCATCTGTAAAAAGATTAGAAAAATCTTCTGCAATAGATTTCCCCTTTCTTGAACCGTCACCGTCAATCATTTTAAGAATAACTTCCCTTATTTCAATTCCATATTTCTTTGCGAATTCGTAATCACGTTCATCGTGAGCTGGGACGGCCATGATTGCACCTGTTCCATAAGTTGCGAGTACATAATCCGCAATAAATACTGGGACTTCTTTTTTATTAGCTGGATTAACAGCAGTAACACCTTCAAGCAATACCCCCGTTTTTTCTTTTCCTTCAGCAGAGCGATCCATGTCTATTTTCTGTATTGCCTCCGCTATATACTTTTCTACTTCTTCTTTATTTTTTATCTGACCATTTGCGAGCAATTGCTTTACGAGAGTATGTTCTGGTGCAAGCACACAATAAGTACAACCAAAAAGAGTGTCCGCACGAGTTGTGTAAACAGTAAAAGATAAATCTGTATTACTTATTTTAAAATCAATCTCACTACCACTAGACATTCCGATCCAATTACGTTGTTGAATTTTTATTCTTTCCAAAAAAGTTGTATCGTCTAAATCTTTATCCAATCTCTCTGCATACTTTGTAATTGCCAACATCCACTGCTCTTTATTTCTTTTTTCAGTTTGTGCGCCACAACGCTCACACTTTCCTTCCAGGACTTCTTCATTAGCCAAAACACATTTATCTTTTGGACACCAATTAACTGGCATTTCTTTTTTATAAGCTAAACCATTCTCATATAATTTTAAGAAAATCCACTGTGTCCATTTATAGTAAGTTGGATCTGTTGTATCAACCTCTCTATCCCAATCAAAAGAAAAACCACAGGCTTTTAGTTGCTCACGAAATGTATTTATATTTTCACGAGTTGTAATACTTGGATGTATACCAGTCTTAATAGCATAGTTTTCAGCAGGAAGTCCAAAAGCGTCCCATCCTATCGGGAAAAGCGTCTCGAAGCCCTCCATACGACGTTTACGAACAATAACGTCCATTCCTGTATAACTACGGACATGACCAACATGAAGCCCCGCACCGGACGGATATGGAAATTCAACCAGACCGAAAAATGTTGGTTTAGAACTGTGTGTGTCTGTTCTATAGGTAAAATCTTCCTCCCACTTTTTTTGCCAATAATTTTCCGTCTTTATATGGTCGTATGGATTCATAGTCTATATATTAACAATAAAAGAGCTAACAGTCGACAGATAACAGATTACAGAAATACAGGGTGGCCACTTCGTGGCCACCCTGTATTTCTGATGTTAGCTACTTATAAATAATTTAAAAATTATTTTAGATACGAGGAGCCTAGGAATTTTTCAAAAGAGACGTACGAGATAGTACGTTGACTGCGAAAAATTCCGTAGTGACAAAGTAGATGAAATGATTTTTAGATTATTTCCCGTAGTACATGTCTGGAGAGATAATCCTCTTAAAACAAGTCTCCCCTACTTCATGATTCCAAAATGGTGTTTGATCACCTTCATAATAATAATTTGAAACTGAATAAGAAATATCTGTTGATGCAAACCCTGGAATAACAGGGACATTTTTATAACCAGCACCGTTACTATTCACCTTTCTTACAGTTTCAAAAGTTGCACACAATTCAAAGACTGCATTTGTTGCCATTTCTTTTTTATTAGTTGTGTAATTAAATCTCATAACTGGTTGTTCCACAACTTTATAACCATATACTTCCTTTGTTACTGGATCAACTGGTACTGCATATCCCTGAAAAACATCATTTAGCTCATCAACTGTTAATGGTAATTTATCAGTAGTCTGAAAACGACTAAGTACTTGCTGTTGTAGAGAAGAAATATCTGAAAGTCTAGTACTATCTAATCTTTTGGCGCGCATTTGTGATGGAGTTCCCACTATACTAATACTCCAAACAAGTGAAGCGATCACAACCACAGTTGCAACAATAGTTGAAATTACTGGAATAAAAGTCTTTATAGAATAATCCCGCCTTACAGAATAAAAATAATAACCAAATACCCCCAATGAAACTACAAATACTGAAGCAGCTTTATATGCAAACCTCACAGAAAGCTCTCCACCTAAATAAGTGTAAATAATAGAAACAAGAGTTCCAATAAGACTACAAACAGTCACGAAGATTGTTATGTAAATCATTATTTTACGAATTATTAAATCTCTCTTATACAAAAACTTTGCAATATCTTTTGCTACATACCAAGAAAGAAATACATAAAGTGGATACATAACGACAAGTAACGCTACAGCCATTCTGACATCACTGTTGTAAATATCCACATAAGAAGAATTAAGAACATCAACAAACTTTCTTTCGATTGCTGTAAATAAAATTTGAAGTAAATTATAAACACTCACAACCAAAGAAATACCAATACCTAAATAAATAAAAACATCTAATGCTTTTGCTTTTGTATCTCCATTCATATTATTTTTTGGATTAATTAACGAATAAATAAAATATACACCTCCCATAACAGCAGATAGAAAAAGTATCCCTAAAAGTGCAATAATAATTACTACCATTCCCATATACTATCATTTTCATGTTATAGTGGAAACAATGTCGAGAAGCTTGGCTTCGAAGATGTCCGAAGCCAACAGGTGTAGGACCAGAAATTCATGAAAATACCTTTGGAAAAGCTAGAAAATACAGCCATTGCCATAACCCACGGTGTGGGCTCTGTTTGGTCTTTAATAATTCACACAATTATATTCATAACGTCTTTTGGGCTTGTGCTTTTTGGTATAAAAATTGAATTTGTTTTACTTGTATTAACTACACTTCTTTCATTAGAGGCAATTTATCTTTCTATTTTTATTCAATTATCAGTGAATCATCAAGCGAAAGCTCTTGCTGCTGTTGAAAAAGATATTGATGAAATCCAAGAAGACGTGGAAGATATTGCCGAGGATGTAGAGGAAATTCAAGAGGCTCACGAGGAGATACAAGAGGATATTGAGGAAATCCAAAAAGATGTTGATGAGATACAAAAAGATGTTGATGAAATTCAGGAGGACGTCGAAGAAATTAACCCTATTAAATAGTTTTTAATTTATAAAAATAAAAAAACACCGCAACTCATATTGCGGTGTAACCATCTGCGATTGGTATCAAACGGCATCTCAAAAAGGGCATCAGAATACATTACACTTCAACAGTAGACTCTTTGAGAATGTGAACAAAAGGACTTCCAAACCAAATCTCCTTTTGCATATATCTGGTTCACTGATTAAAACAATAACATCTTTTGATGTCTATTTTATTAGACAAAATTATTCAAAGATGTGCAAAACCCAATTTAATATAGACAATACGACTGAAAAATAAACAGCCATAATAAATGATGGAATAATAAAACTAGAAACTGTATAGCTCGCTAACATAATGATCGAGCCATTAATTACAAGAGAAAACAATCCCAGTGTGAAAAAGTTAATTGGCATTGTCACAATATCAATTATTGGTTTAATGGTGTGATTCACTACAGCAAGTAAAAGTGCGACAAGCAAAGCAATCCAGCCCGTTCTCATAGAAAAAGCAATTGGCACACCAACGTGAGTTATATAGCTTGCGATAAGTATTGCTATGGTTCGTATAATTACGTAATTCATTTTTATGAACAAGTTAGTAATTTATGAACCTCTTCTAATTCTTCTTTTGAAGCAACATAAGCTAATTTCTTTTCAAAGTCAGCTGGTGAATTAGTTGGAACAAGATGAACATGAGCATGAGGGATATTGTAACCTTCTACCAAAACACAAACGCGTGCGCAATCAAATTTAGCTTTTAAAAGCTGTGATACATATCGTACGCGATGCATAACATGATCATACATTTTTTCATCCAATGAAAACATGTCATCTACTTCTACTTTTGGAATAACAAGTGTGTGTCCTTTTTGAATTGGATTTATATCTAAAATAGCTATGACAAACTCGTCTTCATAAATTTTATAAGAAGGTAATTCACCAGAAATGATTTTTGTGAAAATTGTAGACATGAGAGGTAGTTAATAGTTAGTGGTTACTAGTTAATAGTTTATAGTAAATACAACATAAATACTATGTACTTTATGAACTTTTCTGCATAATTTCCGCGTCTGTTCCGCGACCTTCTGCGTCTATTCGTAGCGAAGCGCCTCTATTGGGTTTAATTCTGAAGCCTTTTTTGCTGGATAATAACCGAAAACTATACCAATAAAAGCTGATACTCCGACGGCAAGTAATATTGGACCAAGTGTTACTTGGGTTTGAAGTACTCCGAAAGAAGAAATGGCATAGGAAACTGCAAGACCAAAAGCTACACCGACAATTCCACCAATTACAGTTATAACAATTGATTCCGCTAAAAATTGATTACTAATGTCACTCTTTCTCGCACCAATTGCTTTACGCAAACCAATTTCGCGAGTTCTCTCTCTGACATTTGTTAACATCATATTCATAATTCCAATACCACCTACCAAAAGTGAAATCCCAGCAACTGATGAGAGTAGTATTTTAAATATTTGAGTAACTGACTGAGCAGTACTAGCTAGATCTGCTTGATTTAAAATATTAAAATCAGCTTCTGCTAAAGTTTTTTTATTATGTCTTTGTAATAATAAATCTGTAACATCTGATTGTAGTTGGGTTAGGTCAGATTGATTCTCTGCTGTTACAGAAATATTACTAAGATATTGACCACCAGAAACATATCGCTCTGCAGTTGATAATGGTATAAAAACTCTATCATCAGAATTCATAAAACCAGTTCCTCCTTTTGATTTAGTTACACCAATAACAATAAATTTTGTTCCGGCTATTTTAATTTCTTGACCAATAGACTCTGAACTTGTACCAAAAAGATCATCTCGCGTTGTTGGACCCAATACCGCAACTCTCGCAGAACTTTTATATTGAACATCATTTATAAAATCCCCTTCTTCCATAATCACAGAATGGGCTGTTGCATACTCTGGAACAGACCCAGCAATAGTTGTATTTGTATTGTTACCGTTTGCGATTACCTGAGAACGTGAAGAAAGTTCTGGAGAAACATCTTTTGCTAAAAGTATGTCGCTTTTAATTGCTTTAGCGTCTTCTAAAGTTAAAGTCTGCTGATTTGATCTACCCATACTTATTCCACCATTTCTGTTTCCCCCACCACCACTGATGGTTAAAATATTAGAGCCTAGTGCATTTATACTTGATGAAATAGAAGCTTGTGCACCGTTTCCAATTGCGAGCATTACAATCACAGAAGCAATACCAATAACAATACCTAAAATAGTAAGCCCGGTTCTAGCAGGATTTGCGGTTATTGAGGTTGTCGTTTCTTCAATTAAATCTTTTAGGGTCATGGTAATTAGTTTTAAAGTTAATAAAGTTGAAAGTTTTTAAAGTTTGTAAGATTTTTGTATCAAGTATTTAACTTTCAACTTTATTAACTTGATAAACTTTTAACTTGTAATGTTTCCATCACGAACATGGATTATTCTATCAGCATGTTTAGCTACATCTGCTTCGTGGGTAATTAAAATAATTGTTCGACCTTCTTCTTTGTTTAATCTTTTAAAAGTTGCCAGAACTATTTCTCCAGTTTTTGTATCCAGATTTCCTGTTGGTTCATCAGCTAAAATAATACTTGGATCATTAACAAGAGCGCGAGCAATAGCTACACGTTGTATCTGGCCACCGGAAAGTTGATTAGACATACTGCTCCACTTGTCTTCTGGAAAACCAGCTGACGTTAAGGCTTGCTTTGCTTTTGCTTCTCTATCTGCAACTGGCATATTTAAATATGTCAGTGGCAACATAACATTTCGAAGAACTGTTGTACGTGGTAAAAGATTAAATGATTGAAAAACGAAACCGATTTTTCTCGCACGAATATCTGCCTGCTCATCATCAGATAATTTAGAAACATCTTTATCATCTAACAGATAAATTCCTTTTGTCGGAACATCAAGTAATCCTAAAATATTCATAATAGTAGACTTTCCAGAGCCAGATGGTCCAGTAACAGCAACAAACTCTCCTTTTGCTATAAAAAAAGAAACACCTTTTAAAACGTTTGTAACATTGTCGCCCTCTACATAATCTTTAATAAGATTTTTACAAGTAATCATGTTATTGGGCTCTAAA
>Ga0194060_10002687_pt1 | contig 12647 bp, 11 predicted proteins | sample SepL225m_MetaG_FD_163427 | JGI IMG/M metagenome (GOLD analysis project Ga0194060, IMG submission 163427) | Anoxic zone freshwater microbial communities from boreal shield lake in IISD Experimental Lakes Area, Ontario, Canada - Sep2016-L222-5m | ecosystem: Environmental > Aquatic > Freshwater >... | reverse complement strand
GTGCCGTGGATCTGGAGGATGGGCAGATCGGCGGCGGCGACGGGCAGGGGGCCACTCATGCTGTCGGGATCGAGGTAGCCGCTAACCGGGATGATCCCGGCGAGCTGGCCGGGGATATGGGCGGCCAGGGCCAGACTCATAATCGCGCCCTGGCTGAATCCCAGCACGTAGGTGCGCTGTGGGTTTGTGCCAAGGCGACCGGGCAGATCGGCCACCAGCGCACTCAGAATATCGCGGGCACGAGAGCGGGTGGTTGGGTCGGGAATAAGATTGCCAGGGACGCCGCCGAGATGGTACCAGGCGAAGCCCATGCCCAAGTCGAGGACTCCGCGTGCGCTAACGATATGCAGGCGCGGATCGAGGTAGTCGCCAAGATCGAACAGGTCGTGTTCATTGCTGCCGTAGCCGTGCAGCATGATCAACAGGGGCGGTGGACCATCGGATGCGGCGCGGGGCTTACGCTCAATAGTGTGTATGGTTGTCATATGATTGTGGATTGTGGATTGTGGATTGTGGATTGTGGATTGTGGATTGTGGATTGTGGATTGTGAATTGTGGACTGATGCCGGGTGTAATCCACAATCCACAATCCACAATCCACAATGGTCAGGGTATCACCAGTTCCTGCCCGATACGCAGGGCGTCACCTTGGGCCGGGGTCATGTCGTTAGCCTTGAGCAGCACCGGAATTGACACACCAAACTTTTCAGCGATACTGCGCAGGCTATCGCCGTCCTCCACCGCATAGCGGCGAGTGCCCGTGGGCGGCTCGGGTGTAGCGGTGGGCGGCTCAGGTGTGGCCGTCGGTGGCTCGGGCGTAAGCGTTGGCATCTCCGTGGGCGGAGGAGTGCTGGTCGCGGTGGCCGTCACTGATGGGCGCGGAGTAAGAGTAGGCAGCACCACCGGCGGGGTGGCAGGCAGATCAACGGGCGCATCACTGATGTGGACATCGGCGGGCAGGGCAAAGCTGATGCCAGGGCGGGTGCCGGGCAGCAACAGGCTCACGTCGCCGATACGCAGCATGCCGACATCACTGCGCGAGAGAATCAGCACGCTGGTGATAGCGACGCCAAAAAGTATCGTTGCCGCAAAAGCGACACCGCGCACGCCGATGCGGGTACCAAACAGACGCAAGGCGACCGCACCAAGGATTGGTAGCAGCAGGGCTGTGGCTAACAATAGGTAGACGAGTGGCTCAGGCATAGCGCGGGCATTGTACCATAGCGTCGCACGAGTGCCATGTCGGCGGACATCGTCGGCGCAGGCCGTCTCTCTGCATGTGACGTACAATTACTGTACACGTCGAATCCGCTTGCCCGCGAAGGTGTCGCGTTCGTGCGCACGCACAGACGGCCACCGTGAGGATATGGTGTGATGACAAGCCGCTCACCGCTTTTTCTCGGTATTGACCTTGGTACATCGCTGCTCAAGCTCCAAGCTATTGACCAGACCGGGCGCTCGGTGGCCGAGGCTAGTGTCCCGCTCGACTTGTCAATCCCGCAGCCTGGATGGGCGGAGCAAGCGCCTGATCGCTGGTGGGATGCCTGTATCCGGGCCTGCCAGTCGCTCTTTGCGGGCGGCGCACTTGAGCCAGAGCAGGTGGCGGCGATTGGGTTCTCCGGCCAGATGCACGGTGCTGTCTTCCTAGACGCCGAGGGCGAGGTGCTGCGCCCCTGCCTGATCTGGGCCGATGGACGCACCGTCGAGCAGGTTGCTCAGATTGAGGCTCGTATTCCCAGGACAGAGCTGATCGGCATCACCGGAAACGCCGCAAATACCAGCTTTACGGCGGCTAAGGTGCTGTGGGTGCGCCAACACGAGCCAGAGATCTACGCCCGCACCCGCCAGATCCTCCTGCCCAAAGACTATCTGCGCTTCCGGCTGACCGGGCATCTGGCAAGCGATGTCTCGGATGCCTCGGCGACCCTGCTCTTTGATCTGGCAACACGGGACTGGTCGCCGACACTGCTGCACGCGCTGGGGATTGACGCCGGACTGCTGCCGCCCGTGTATGAATCGACAGCGATAGCGGGAAAAATCAGCGTGGAGGCAGCCAGGGCCACCGGCTTGGTCGCGGGGACACCTGTGGTTACTGGGGGCGGCGACGCCGAGTGTTCGGCCTTTGGGCTTGGCCTGGCGAGCGGACGAGATCAGACGCTGCTCTGCTCAATCGGCACCTCCGCCCAGGTCTTTACGGTCACGGAACGCCCGGTGATTGACCCGGCAGGCCGCATCCACAGCCTCTGCCACGTCGTGCCGGGCCGCTGGCACGTGATGGGGGCGATCCTGGCGGGCGGAGTCTCGCTGCGCTGGCTGCGCGATCTGCTCACTCCTCCTGGTACCGACAGACTGCCCTCCTACGCGACCCTAACGACGGAGGCTGCGCAGGCGGGTGTGGGAGCCGCTGGCCTGACCTTCCTGCCCTACCTGCTCGGCGAGCGCACGCCGTATATGAACCCCGACGCACGCGGGGTATTCTTCGGACTGCGCCTCGATCATGGCCGGGCGCACATGATTCGCGCCGTGATGGAGGGGGTTGTGCTGGCCCTGCGCGACGGACTGGAGGTGTTTCGCGAGCTAGGGGTTGTGTCGGCTGAGGTGCGGGCGGTAGGTGGCGGCGCACAGAGTGAGCTGTGGCTCCAGATTCAGCGCGACATCTTCAACCTGCCGATCCGGCGCAGCCTCACCGATCACGGTGCAGCCTACGGAGCGGCCCTGCTGGCCGGTTTGGGCGCGGGGGCGTTTGCAACGCCCGAAGATGCGGTGGCGGGGATGCCCCTGGTGGAACCTTCCCCGCCCGATTCCGCTGTTGTTGCGCAGTATCAGCGCATATACGAACGTTACCGCGCACTCTACCCGGCGCTCCGCGAGCAGTTCGCCCGTGCCGATAGCCGATAGCCGATAGCCGATAGCCGATAGCCGATAGCCGATAGCCGATAGCCGATAGCCGGGCATCAACGGCCATTTTCCGCCAAGAACATGTCCACCTCAGCGCGAGTTGGCGGGTTGGCCCCCGCACGGGTGCAGTTGATCGCGGCCACCGCCGCGCCGAAGCGCAGGGCCGACTGAATTTCGGTGGCGGGCAAAGACTCGATGGCGTCCCGGCTCAATGCCCCGCGCTCGGCGAGAGCCACCAGGAACCCCGCACTAAACGAGTCCCCCGCGCCTACCGTGTCGGAGACCTGCACCCGAAAGCTGGATGCCTCGATCTGCTCCACACCGCCGGGGCCGCGCCGCAGGGCCAGCACCCCGGCACCGCCACGGGTCACGGTGATCATCGCCGGACCGTGACTCAGCAGATCCGCCGCGTAGGTGAGGATGTCAACGCCAGGGGCCAGCCACTCGATGTCGGCGGCGCTCAGCTTGAGCAGATCGCACAGGGCGATGGCGCGCTCCAGGGTGGCCCGGTAGATGGGCGCATTGACGATCACCGCCGGACGCACGTTGGGGTCAAGCGAGATCAGCGCCCGCCCGCGCAGACCTTCGGCGGCGGAGAGTGCGGCACCCGGCGTGCTCCCGCGCAGCAGGCTGATTCCGCCAAAATGCAGCAGGGCCGTCTCGGTATAGAACGCCGCCGGCAGATCTTCGGGCGTCAGCAACGTGTCGGCTGCGCCGTCGCCGTAGAAGGTGAAGACAGGCTCACCATCCTCGGTCGCCACAAAAGCCAGGGTTGTCGGCGGGCCGTGGGCCGTCGCCAGAAAATGGTCCGCAATCCCCTCGGCGCGCACCGCACGGCGCAGCCTCCGCCCGAAGAAGTCATCGCCCACCTTGCTCACAAAGGCAGTTGGCTGACCGAGGCGGGCCATGCCCACGGCCACATTATACGGGCCACCGCCGGGGTGCATGGTGAATCCCGTCACCTCACCGCCCGCCTCCATCGGCAGAAAGTCGAACAAGATCTCGCCGAGGCTGGTCAGTCTTCGCTGCATATGTACCCTCTATCGTCATCTCAATGGGCGGCAATCTCGGAGCCAACGGCGTAGCTCATCACAACCTCTTCACTGGCCTCGGCGCGTGACAGCTCCTTGACGATGGTGCCCTCGCGCATCACCATGATCCGGTCGCTCATGCCCAGGACTTCGGGCAGTTCGGACGAGATCATGATGATCCCCACACCTTTTTTGGTGAGTTCATCCATGATTTGGTAGATCTCGGATTTGCTGCCCACATCAATGCCACGGGTCGGCTCATCCAGGATGAAGATGCGGGTGCCGATGCTCAGCCAGCGGGCCAGGATGACCTTCTGCTGGTTGCCGCCGCTCATGTTGGCCACAATGAAGTTGGGGCCGGGAGTTTTAATGCTCAGGTCTTGGATGAATTTCTTTACCAGGGTAAGCTCTCGGGAGAGCTGGATGATGCCGTACCGGCACAGGTGTTTCAAGCCTGAGATGGTGGTGTTGATGGTGACGTTGAGCTTGAGCAGGAGCCCCTGCGCCTTGCGATCTTCCGTTACGAGAGCGACCCCACGCGCAATCGCGTCCGAAGGAGAGCGTGGCCTGTACGGCTGCCCGTCTATACGCAGCTCTCCAGTATAGGGGTCGGCCCCGAAAATGGCGCGCATGAGTTCGGTTCGCCCGGAGCCGGTGATACCCGCGAAGCCGATGATCTCGCCGGCACGCAGCGTGAAGGAGATGTCGTGTACCAGCTTGGTTCGAGCGATGTTGCTGGCCTCTAACAACACATTACCGGGGGCCGCCACTCGCTTAGGATAGACATCCTTCAGCTCGCGCCCGATCATGAGTCTCACCAGATCGTCCATCGTCACATTGGAGATCAGCCGGGTATCAACATAGCGCCCATCCTTAAAGACCGTCACCTCGTCGGCCAGTTCAAAGATCTCTTTCATGCGGTGGGAGATGTAGATGATGCCGATGCCCTTCGCCTGGAGCGATCGCACCACCTCAAAAAGCTTTTCGAGATCCTTTTCGCCCAGCACCGCCGATGGCTCGTCCATGATCAGGATGCGGGTCTGGCGATTCAGGGATTTGGCGATCTCGACAAGCTGCTGCTCGGCTACCGAGAGTGTCGCCGTGAGCGTATCCACTGAAAAGGTGACGCCCAGGATGTCCAGAATCTCACGCGCACGCTGCTTGACCTGTGCCCAATCAACGGCGATGCCCTTTTTGGGCAAATGCCCCAGGAAAATATTCTCCGCGACGGTCAGATTGCGGGCGAGGTTAAACTCTTGGTAAATGGTCGAGATACCCAGCGCCTGCGCGTCTTGCGGGCTGCGGATCTCAACCGGCTTGCCCTCAAAGAAGATCTCGCCTTCGTCTTTGGTATACGCGCCCGAGAGAATCTTGATCAGGGTGGATTTACCGGCTCCATTTTCACCCAACAGGGCGTGTACCTGCCCTTCCCGCACGGTCAGATTGACGCCTTGCAACGCCTTCACGCCGGGGAAAGACTTGCCGATACCCTTCATTTCGAGCAACACTTTGCCTGGAGCAGAACTCATGGTGTTCTCCTGTATGGCTACTTGCCCCGGTGGGTGAGGTAGTCAATCGAGACCGCCACAATCACCAGGATACCGGTGATCAGCACTTGGTAGATCGTCCCGACACCCATGAGCTGTAGGCCGTTACGGAAAACGCCGACGATCAGCGCACCAATCAGCGTGCCCATAATCTGGCCGCGCCCGCCCAGCAGACTGGTGCCGCCCAGCACCACGGCGGTAATGCTGTCGAGGTTGCCGGTCTGACCTGCCTGCGGATCACCGACGCCGGTACGCGAGACCAGCAGCAGCCCGGCGATCCCGTAGCTGATCGCGGCCACGATGTAGACTCCGGTCAGCACTACTTTGGTGTTGATACCGGCCAAGCGGGCCGCCTCCGGGTTATCGCCCACCGCATAGACAGCGCGGCCTGCGGGGGTTGAGCGCAGGACGTACCAGGTGATCGCGTAGAGGATAACCATGAGAACCGAGCCGTAGGTAATCTCCGTGCCGCCGATGTTAAAAGTGTTGCCGAGGTAGAGCAGCGAAGGAGGCAACTTGGTAATCGTCGAGGTGGTGTAAATTCGCACCAGGGCATAGGCAATATTGTAGGTGCCGAGGGTCACGATGAAGGCAGGCAAGCCAATGCCCGTAATCAGCGAGCCATTCAGCAGGCCAAAGGCGATGGAGACAAACAGGCCCACCAGGATCGCCAGGGCCGGATGCATGCCGGATTGCACAGCGAGACCGGTTGTGAGTACCGATGCCAGGGCCATAATCATGCCGTTGGAAAGATCAATTCCGCCGGTCAAGATCACCAACGTTTGCCCAATCGCCAGGGTACCAACCACCATCACCTGTTGGATAATTAAAGAAAGATTCGCACCAGTCAGAAATTTATCGCTTTGCGTGGCAAAGAAAATACTGGCCAGCACGAGTGCGGCAAGTGGCCCCATGATCGGCGAAGCCAGCAGCATGTCCAGAATACTGGAACGCCGCTTGGTGGCATTACTCACAACTGCGCCCATGAGCGATACTCCTCAATGAGAAGAGCGGCAGTGGGCACATTCCCACTGCCGCCCATTCAACCTAGACTACTTCGTTCCCCAGCAGTTCTCCAGACCGTATTTGGAGTCCTTGCTGTCCACGCCGGTCTGGGCCTTGTCGGTGATCAGAGTCACGCCGGTGTCGGTGTAGCCGGTGACCTTCTCGCCGGTCTTGGCGTACTTGACCAGGGCATCTACGCCGAGCGAGGCCATGCGCAGCGGGTACTGCTGCGAGGTAGCGGCGATCTGGCCGTCCACCACGCCCTGCACACCCTGGCAGCCACCGTCCACGGAGACGATCAGGATGTCCTTCTCCTTACCCGCAGCCTTGATCGCCTGGTAGGCACCAAAGGCAGCCGGCTCGTTGATGGTGTAAACCAGGTTAATGTCGGGGTTCTTGCTCAGGCAGTTCTCCATCGCGGTCTGGCCTTCAGCCTGATCGCCGTGGGTGTCCTGAGTACAGACCACTTCGGGAGAGGTGATCAGATCGGAGGAGGTTGGCTCGGCCTTGCCCAGACCGAAGCCCTGGAGGAATCCGTTGTGGCGCTGCGCACCGACGGTGATGCCGGGGGCCAGGTCGAGGGTGGCGATGATCGGCTTCTTGGTGCCCATAGCCTTCACGGCCCACTCGCCAATCAGGAGGCCAGCGTTGAAGTTGTTGGTTGCGAACAGCGCGTCTACGGCGCTCTCCGGCTCGGTCGCGGTGTCGAGGGCGATCACCAGCACGCCCTTGGCGCGGGCCTTCTCGATGCTCGGCACAATCGCCTTGGTGTCGCTGGGGGTGATCAGAATGCCCTTGGCCCCGGCGTTGACCATGTTCTCAAGTGCCGTAACCTGACCCTCGTTGTCGCCGTCTTTCGCGCCAGCGCCGGTGAGCAACTTCACGCCCAGCTCGTCGGCCCTCGCCTGTGCGCCTTCGCGCATCTTGACAAAGAAGGGGTTCGTGTCAGTCTTGGTGATCAGGCCGATGATAATCTGCTCGCCAGTGGTGGCGGCAACGGGAGCCGTGGCAGCGGGAGCTGTCGTGGCGGCGGCAGCGGGAGCTGTCGTGGCGGCGGCGGCGGGAGCCGTCGTGGCGGCTGCCGGTGCGGTTGTGGCCGCCGCCGGTGCCTTCGTGGGTGTAGCCGCAGTACCGCCACAGGCGGACAGGATGCCGAGCGAGGCCGCCGCTACCCAGGTGAGCCCAATCCGTTGGAAATACTTCTGTCGCAGAACCATGTGGTACCTCCATTGTACCTTATTCGCGCCGGCATACAATCCGGCTGACAACGTTGTCATTGACAATAGCACAGAGATCGCCACTAGTCAAGAAGCAATATATAGGCTATACTTCGTAAAGTTCTATGACACACTTAGCAAGGCGTTGACAACGTTGACAGAACAAACAGCAAACAGCGAACAAGCGATAGAGCGTGTCTCGACCATGCGCGATGTCGCCGCAATAGCGGGCGTGAGCATCAAAACCGTCTCACGCATTATCAACCAAGAGCCCGGCGTCTCTACCGAGTTGGCGGCACGTGTTCAGGATGCCATTCGTCTTTTGGGGTATCAGCAGAATACGACTGCTAGCAGCCTACGGCGCAGTAATCAGCGCACCTTGACCATTGGCCTGCTGCTTGACGATGTCGCTAACCCATTCTCGTCAACGCTCCACCGGGCGATTGAAAAAGTCGCGCATGACCATGACACTCTCGTCTTTGCGGTCAGCAGCGATCAGGAGGTTGCGCGTGAGGATCAGTTGATCCGCGCTATGGCCGCCCGCCGCGTTGATGGCCTGATCATCGTGCCGAATAGCACGGGAGCCGCTGGTCTCCAGCAGTTTCAACGCCTGCACCGGCCCGCCGTCTGTATTGACCGACCCGCTGTTATTCCCAACGTAGACAGTGTGCTGGCCGATAATCGCACGGGTACCCGTACCGCCATCCAGCATCTGGCCGCCCACGGCCATCGGCGAATTGCCTTTTTGGGCGACCGCGAGACAATCTGGACAGCCGCCGAGCGTTATCTCGGCTATATCGAGGCTCTTGCGCTAGAAGGACTGACCCTCGACCGGCAGCTTGTGCGCCAGAATCTAAGCAGCAGCGCCATTGCGGAGCAGGCCACCCTCGATCTGCTCGATAGTGAGGCACCGCCCACCGCGCTCTTCACCGGGCAGAACATGATCACGTTCGGTGCCGTGTGCGCCCTCCAGCAACGTGGCCTTCAGCAGCGGGTGGCTCTCGTCGGCTTCGACGATTTCTTGCTCGCCAACCTCCTCTCACCGCCCATTTCGGTGATCGCACAGAATCCGACGGTGATTGGGCAGACTGCCGCCGAGCTGCTGTTTGCCCGGCTTAACGATAATACGCTGCCGCCACGCCAGATCGTGATCCCAACGCACCTGCTCGCACGTGGATCGGGCGAGATTCCTCACGTGAAAATAGCCGATAGCCGATAGCCGATAGCCGATAGCCGGGCATCCGTGAAGGGGAGTCCAGGCTTTAGCCGGCTGAAGGCTGGACTCCTCCTTCATAACCAGGAGAGGATTGCTATAGTTAGACGTTCGATACTGCTTCCAAGGAATCCATAATGCGAGATCAGCGTTTCGTGGCCCTGCATCGCGGCGGTTTGCTCGACCTAGCCAACCATCGGCTCCTGGCGACGTGGGCCGCAGACTGTGCCGAGCACGTCCTGCCGCTGTTCACCCGCGCACATCCTGATGATGAACGACCGCGTCTCGCAATTGAAGCCACACGCGCATGGGCATGTGGTAACATCACCGTGGGTCAGGCGCGTACGGCGGCGTTTCGGGCGCACGATGCGGCGCGGGAGGTATCTGATGCGGCGGCACGGGCGGCGGCACGAGCCACAGGCCAGGCCGTCTCTACCGCGCACATGGCTGATCACGCCCTTGGACCAGTTTATTACGGGGTTCGGGCGGTAAAGTTCGCAGCCACAGCACAGGATAGACAATCCGCAGGCGAGCGTGAGTACCGATGGCAGATAGAACACCTGCCCGATGCGGTTCGCCGACTTGTCATCTCAGCGCTCGATGAAGGAACGGTCCTCGGCAACTGGCGGCCATGATCATCTGAAAATAGCCGATAGCCGATAGCCGATAGCCGATAGCCGATAGTCGGGCATCAGCGGTCATTTTCATCAGGTGTTGTGCGCGAATCGCATGGCTGTCTGATCTCCGTACATTCGGCGTTGGGCATGATTCAAACCAACTTTATAGTCTGCGGTGTTCGTAGTGCGGGCTTCCAGCCCGCCAGATTGCGCGTCAGCAGGCTGGAAGCCCGCACTACGAACTATCACGCTGAAACCTGGCACCTGAAACCTGGCACCTGAAACCTGGCACCTGAAACCTGGCACCTGAAACCTTGTCTTGGTACATATTTATGCCCAACACCTTCAGCGCACGACGCTGGCCTGTCCTGCGCGACTACATTCTGATGACGGTGGGAGCCCTGCTGGTGGCGGTGGCCGTGCGCGTCTTCCTGGTACCAAACCAGGTGCTGACCGGCGGGATAACCGGGATTTCCCAACTGATGAACCGCTTCTTTGGCACACCGGTGGGCGTCGTGACGCTCGTGCTGAATGTGCCACTGCTGATCATCGGCGTTCGTCGCCTGGGCGGATTCGTCTTCGGCGTCCGCACAATCTACACGATCACGGTGATGTCGCTGGCGATTGACCTGCTGGCACCCTACGCCCGCCCGGTAACGACCGACCCGCTGCTCTACAGCCTCTACGGCGGCATGATTGAGGGTGTGGGACTGGGGCTGATCCTGCGCGCCCGTGGCACCGCTGGCGGCACCGACATCATCGCTCGGCTGGCCGAGGCCCGCTTCGGGCTGCCGCCCGGCCAGACCCTGATCAGTCTGGATGCGTTGCTGTTCGGCTCGGCCTTCCTGATCTTCGGCCCCGAGAAGAGCCTCTATGCGCTGCTGGTGGCCTTTGTAAGCAGCCGGGCTGTGGATATGATGCTGGCCGCCGGCTTGCACGCTCGTCAGGCTCTGATCATCACTGCGCAGCCGGAGGCGATCACCACGGCCCTGCTTCACGATCTGGGCCGTGGTGTTACGGTGCTGGAGGCGGTGGGCGGCTATACCGGCGTGGCGCGAGCCGTACTGCTCTGCGTGGTGGCCCGCTCTGAACTTGGCGCAGTCAAGGCGGTGGTGGCGGCGGTTGATCCGCAGGCATTTATGGTCATCAGCGAGGTTGATGAAGTGATCGGAGAGGGCTTCCGCCCTCTGCCCGCTGGGGTACCGCATCCCGCCATGCCAACGTCAGTCACAGTTGCGGAAAAGGCTTCTTCGGAGCGGGATTAGCTCGCTTCTGCCCGCACCATCACAGTGCACGGTCACCGACGACCACCCTATCCATGCTATCATAGGCAAAGTAGTGGCATCATCGGTCGCCGTGTGTGCCATACGAGATCGCGTTGTGTGGGAGGATTCTGTGCATGCCGATGATCAAACTTCCGCTGACGATTGCGTATGGACTGCTAGGCTTTGTGCGTCGGCAGCCGCTCCACGGCTACGAGATTGCCCAACGGCTCCAAGCCACCGAGGCGTTGGGGTTGGCATGGAATTGGAAACAGAGCCAGATCTATGCGGAGTTGGGGTATCTGGAGCAGGAGGGATATCTGAGCAGCGCGGTCGAGGTACAGGGAACACGCCCGCCACGGAAGGTCTTCCAGTTGACAGCGGCGGGATCGTTGGCCTTTGCGGACTGGATCGCCCGCCCGGTGCCACACGGTTATGATTTCCAGATGGAATTTCCGATCAAGCTCTACTTTGCGCAACAGGAAGGCAACGCCGCAGCTCTGGCACTGCTAGATTGCCAGCAGAACGCATGCCGCAGTTGGCTGGCAGATTTGCGCATCAATCCATCGGACGGGGACGACCAATCCTACACCCGGCTTGTGCATCTGTTTCACCTTAGCCAGATCGAAACTATCCTCGCGTGGCTCACCACATGCCGCACGCACATCGAGAATGACGAGGGACGAGGACAGCCTCCCGGAAATCCGTAGGGAGGTGTGTCCTCGTCCCTCGTTATAGCATTACGCCTCGGTGGCGATCAAAACCTCGGTTGACTTGATGATCGCACGCACCGCGTCGCCGACCTTCAGGTTTAGACCATGTACCGACTCGACGGTGATCACCGAGACAATCTCATCGCCGCCTGCAAGTTTGACTACGACCTCGGCAGTGATCACGCCTTCTTTGATAGACTGAATCGTTCCTGCAAGCTGATTCCGTGCACTGAGACGCATTGAAATTCTCCTTAAACTCTGCTGCCACACAGATCCGTGTGACAACGGAAACCGAACTGCCAATTACACTGGATACGGTATTGTCGCAATACCGCAGAAGTAACGCGGTCATGTCATGCTGAGCGCAGCGAAGCATCTGCCCCGGTTTCCTGTCAGACCCTTCGCTTCGCTCAGGGTGACGTGGGTATTGGATCTGAATTCACAGCGTTACTTATACTCTACCGCGTATTGTCCGATTTGGACGGAGCAATGCCTAGAACGCGGCCATTATAGGTTCATCGGTGTGCTATGGCAATAGAAAGCCATACTTCACGAGTACCTGTTGGCCTTCTGGGCTTAGCACATAGGCAACAAATGCCTTCGCCAGGTCAGGCACCTTGCTCTCCGCAAGCGGTGCAATCGGATAGACGGCAACGACGTTCAGTTCATCGGGAATCGTTATCGTGCCGATATGCTCCACATCGGTGGCCGCGTCGGTTGTGTAGACGATACCGGCATCACCCTCACCCAGGGCGATCTTGCTCAACACCGAACGCACGTTGTCCTCATACGACACAACATTAGCCAGGACAGTGGGACTGTAGGCTGCGGTGTACTCGGGCAGTTTACTAGCCTTGGTCAGAAAGTCGAGGGAGTACTGGCCCGCCGGTACGGCCTTGGCCTCAAAGATCAGCTTCAGGCCGGGCTTGGCCAAATCTTTAAGCGAGGTAATTCCGGCAGGGTTTGCCTTCGACGTGATCACCACGAGCCGGTTGCGCACAAAGATCTGTGCGGTGCCACTGATGATCTTGGAACTGGCGATCACCACATCAATCTGCTTCTTATTGGCCGAGGCGAAGACATCGGCGGGGGCACCTTCGTTAATCTGGGCCGCCAACTGCTGGGCACCGGCAAAGTTGTAGAC
>Ga0194060_10002686_pt1 | contig 12650 bp, 10 predicted proteins | sample SepL225m_MetaG_FD_163427 | JGI IMG/M metagenome (GOLD analysis project Ga0194060, IMG submission 163427) | Anoxic zone freshwater microbial communities from boreal shield lake in IISD Experimental Lakes Area, Ontario, Canada - Sep2016-L222-5m | ecosystem: Environmental > Aquatic > Freshwater >... | reverse complement strand
ACAGGATTGCGGCGGACGCGGCTTTGGAGAAAGCGCATCATGCCCATGTTCCGGAACAGATGGTTGCCACAGCCGTCGAAAATGCCCTCCATCATGCGGCCTCAACCCTGCATGAGTCAAAAATGACGCCCACGAGGACGAGATCGAAGGTCTCAGGAGGGGCTTCAGCGATCAACGTCATTTCGGAACTCGTGGCCAGCAAACCCTATCTGCCATTCAATCTCAGAACGGTGTCAGCCGCCATACAGATCTCTTCCAACCATTTTTCACACCTGTTTCACAAGCAACATAAAGTGTGCTTCTCCGAATATCTGACGGAACAACGCCTGAACTATTCCAAGAATCTCCTTAAAGACCTGGCTCTGAACATTGCCGAGGTGGCCCTCAAGTCAGGATTCCACGACGCAGGCTATTTCACCCGGCGCTTCAAACAAAAAACCGGTCTGACCCCGCGCGAATGGCGCCTCAAACTTGAGCGGGACTGACACCCCCACTCTCCCGATATGGGCAGGGGCTGACCGGATGGCTTGTGTGAACTCACAGGCTGCCTGTATGGCAGGTATCGCAACGGGCCGTCTTCCAGTCATCGCCAATATCCTCTGGATGTTTGAATTCCAGGCCCGACGAGGTGAATTCAGCCAACTCCCGGCCGGGACCCTGGGCGAGAATGGTATGACAGATGTTGCAATCCTTGGAAATCCGTTTTCCGGACTCACTGACATGCTCTCCATCGTGACACCGGAAACAACCCGGAGTAATCTTGTGTCCGATGTGGTTCGGGTACTCCTCCCATCGAACTTTCATCTCGGGAAAAAAGTTTCCGTTATAGATTGCTTGCAGTTCCCTGATCGCAGGATCAAGCCGGGCATCACCCGGGTATTTCGCCCGTAATCCATGATCGATCTCGATCAACGCCGCTGCTCCCGTTTTATAGGGTGCGGAAACCAGTTTGGCGGCGACCGATTTAAGCGATGGCATGGCACTGTCCAACCGGCCCTCAGATAACGCCTGATCAATCAGCTCATTGGGCGAACGAAAACTGTGGGCTGGGCGATTATGACAGTCCATACAATCCATACTACGCTTGGGTAACTTTGCAATTTGCTCATCAGGGATGCGTTGTTTCCTGTTCTCTGTCCGGAAGACCGTCACCTTGCCGGACTGATCCGTCACCTGGACCCAGGGAATAACCATGCGCTTGCGGTCGGTCGCGATATACTCGACGGTGTTGACTCCTTCCATATGCCAGTGGATTCCCCTGATCTGACCTTGCGCAGGATTCCCTCCTCCAATCTTGAGAAGCATTTTGATTGTCCAGGGTGAGTTCTTTTCATCCACGCCATAATGGGTCCATGTTCGCAACACCGGTCCAAAAAACTTTGACGGCCAATGACATGCCAGACAGGTGTCCTTGGCCGGCCTGAGGCTCTGAACGGGTGTTTCAATGGGGCGGTGATACTTGTCAAAAAGAACTGAATAGACCTGGTAGAGGCCTGAGATCTTGGCTTTGACAAACCATTCAGCACCCGACCCGATATGACACTCGGCACAAGAGGTATTCGCATGTGGCGACTGCTGGAAAGCCGTATATTCCGGTTTCATCACCGCATGGCAGACGCGGCCACAAAACTCCACAGACTCAGTAAAATGATAAGCCCGGTAGGCGACGACAATGCCACCGACAACAAACACAAAGGATACAAGGGTGAAAATAGCAATCCGAATGACCGTCCCCCGATCACCAAGATCGATTACGGGGAGCCGGGGAATGGTTCCTTGTAGTTTCCTTCTACGATGGGTCAGGATCATGCCCAAGACCACCAGTCCAGCGCACCCTCCTGCAAACAGAGGAATCAGCAGGTAACACACCAGCCCGAAATACGCCGAGAGATTATTCCGGGTGACATCAATGATCACCATCATCAGGCCGCCCAACAGGGCGCAGGCTCCCATCAGAATCCCAAACATGCTGAGCCAGTTCCGCAATAGATCGGAATACTTCTTCATGTCACCCATAACGAATCACTCCGCGCAAACTCAATATTACCCGTCACACACAAATGTAAGGTTAGAATAAAGGAGCGTATCGCCTAATGCAAAATGAATAATGATAAAGTGAGCCCCCTCCGCCACACATCAAGCGTAATCTGTTCTACTTTTCGTAGTTATTTCTCATTTACTGTGCTGCCCCACCACACTAATGTTGATTCTTTCTCGAACAATCGGAGTGGAGGATGCATCGCGTGGATACCATAAACTTTAAACGGACTCCCCGGACACGGCACCCTGACTTCGTATTTTTGATTGTTTATCTTCTGTTTTCCTCCTTTGTCATCATCCCGACTGCCCGGGCTTCAGCCCTTTCAAACAGTGATTGCATGGTCTGCCATGACGACCCCGCCCTCACCCGAATGGTCATGGGCCAGACCCAGTCCCTGCATGTAGTGGTGGCCGACCTGAAGAAATCCGTTCATTTACAACTGGCCTGCACCGATTGTCATGCGGGGATCAAGGAACTGCCGCACCCCGACAAACTTCCGCCCCCCGCCTGCGGCAGTTGCCATGATGATATTGCCAAGGAATACGCCTCCAGCATCCACGGCGTCAGTCAGCGTATGGGCGCCTCAGGCGCGGCAACCTGCTCCGGTTGTCATGGTTCTCACGGCATTGTTCCCGTCAAACAAGGTAACTCGCCCGTGTTCAAACTCAACCTGCCGGCGACCTGCGCGCGCTGCCACAGCAACACCAATCTGATGACCGAGTACAAAATGAATGTCCCGCAGGCGGCCAACCAGTACATGGAAAGCATCCATGGCCGCGCCCTGCTCAAACTCGGCCTCATCGTGGCCCCGTCCTGCAACGACTGTCACGGCGTCCACAATATCCGTCGCAGCGTCGACCGCGACGCCTCGATCAACCACGCCCATGTGGCCGACACCTGCGGAAAATGTCATGTAGGGGTGGAAGCCACCTACATGAAAAGCGTTCATGGCCAACTTCTGGCCAAAGGCGATCCCCGGGGGCCGGTTTGCACGGACTGCCATAGCGCGCACCAGATCGAAACACAGGCCGGCGGCAACCTTAAGGCCGCCAGTGATGCACGCTGCGGAAAGTGTCACCAGGATCGTCTTGAAAACTACATGGAAACCTATCATGGCAAGGCGATTGCCCTGGGCGCCTCCCACAATGCGCCCCAGGTCGCCGCCTGCTACGACTGCCACGGTCATCACGATGTTCTCCCCCCTTCCAACCCGGAGTCCCGCTTGTCTTCAGTCAACATTCGCCAGACCTGCCGCCAGTGCCACGCGGGAGCCACGGACAGATTCACAAAGTATATTCCACACGCCGATCCCACGGATCGCAAACATTATCCCCTGCTCCACTTCGTCTTCGTCGCCATGACGGGCCTGCTGGTGGGCACGTTTGCCTTCTTCGGAATCCATACCGCCCTGTGGCTCTTTCGTTCCGCCTATCTCTATCTCCATGATTCAAAAACGTACCGGGAAGCCAAAATCAGCACCCAGGTTGGTGATCAGTGGTTTACGCGGTTCTCCCCGTTTGAGCGGATGCTGCATATCATGGTCGTCACCAGTTTCCTCCTGCTGGTCATTACCGGCATGCCCCTGAAATTCCACTACACGGAATGGGCGAAAACCATCTTCGCCATCCTGGGCGGCGCCCCCGTGGCCAGGACCCTCCATCATTTCGCGGCCATCATCACCTTCCTCTATTTTGCCCTGCACCTGACGGATCGCATCCGGGCCTGCTGGAGAGGTCGGCGCAACCTGCTGGACGCGTCGACCGGGAAACTGACCGTCAAACAAATACTGGCCGTGGTGTTTGGCCCCGATTCCATGATTCCGAATGTGAATGACTGGCGCCAGTTCATCGCCCATCAGAAATGGTTCTTTGGCAAGGGGCCGCGCCCGCAGTTCGACCGCTGGACGTACTGGGAAAAGTTCGATTACCTGGCGGTTTTCTGGGGCGTCGCCATGATCGGGGCCTCCGGAATGATCATGTGGTTCCCTTTGTTCTTCACCACCTTCCTGCCGGGATGGGTGATCAACATCGCCATGATCGTTCATTCCGACGAAGCCCTTTTGGCAGCAGGCTTCATATTTACCTTCCATTTTTTCAACACGCATTTCCGGATCGAAAAATTTCCCATGGATACCGTCATCTTCTCCGGGCGTATCTCCAAGACCGAGATGCTGCACGAGCGCAAGCAGTGGTACGACCGGCTGGTGGCCGAGGGCAAACTCGACGATTACCGCGTGCAGGATGAGTGGTTCCGTTGGAAGGAGATCGCCAAAACGTTTGGTTATCTATTCTTTGGCACAGGCTTGATCCTGCTGGTGCTGATTGTCGTGGCAATGACCACCCGCTTGCTGCATTAATGGAGTACAACAGAAGCATCCCCCGGATGTCTCGGAGAGTAAGTTATGCACTTGAAATCCTTCCTGTTCCTCACCGGTCTGCTCGTCATGACCCTATCGCGAAGCACCCAGGCTATCGACAATTCAGATTGCCTAGCCTGCCATGAGGATAAGGCTCTTGCAAAGACAAATGCGTCAAAACAAACGATGAGCCTGTTTGTGGATGCCGCGAAATACACCGCCTCGAGTCATGCCACCAACGCCTGCACAAGTTGTCATGTCGACATCACCGAGGTGCCGCATCCGGACAAATTTGCCGCCAAACCAACCACCTGCGCCCCCTGTCACGACAGCTCCATCCGATCCTATCTCTCCAGTGCCCATGGGGTTGCGCGAGAGTCGGGCAACGCCGAGGCCGCCACGTGCGCCGACTGTCACGGCAAACATGCCATAATCCCCTCCCGGCTGGCGAGTTCACCGATGAGCCATGACCATCTCATGACCACCTGTGCCAAGTGCCATCCCGGGGCGGTATCCGTCTTTCAGGAAAGCATCCACGGCAAGGCTCTGTCCCGCGGGATCAGGGATGCGCCCACCTGCACGGACTGCCATTCGGATCACCAGTTCAGCGCCCTTACGAAAGCCACGTCGTTGAACGTCGCCGAGGATGTCTGCAGCCGCTGCCATGCCTCGGCGCGCTTCAACGCCCGGAATAACCTCGCCTCCGACAAAGTCAGCACCTTCTTCTCCAGTTATCACGGCCTGTCGGCAAAATTAGGATCCAAGCAAAGCGCCAATTGCGTCAGTTGCCACGGGTATCATAATGTGTTTCCTGCTTCGGATCCGAAATCCTCGGTCAACAAGAGCAATATGGTTCACACCTGTAGCCAATGCCACCCGAAGGCCAATGATAACTTTTCAATGGGGAAAATCCATGTCGACGAGACATCCGTTGTGACCCTCGGGGACCGGATCAACTGGTGGGTACGCCGGATTTATATGCTTCTGATCGCAGGCGTGATCGGCGGAATGTTAGTCCACAATTGTCTCGTGTTCCGGCGCAAGTTCATGATTCTGAGGCGCAGGAAAGAGCGGACGGTCCTCCGAATGACGACCTCGCAGCGCTATCAGCATTTTATTTTGCTGACCAGTTTCACCGCCTTGGCTGTGACCGGATTTGCGCTCATCTATCCGGATTCGTGGTTGCATTACCTGATGGGTTCCAGCGAGGATGTCAGACGAATTGGGCATCGTATCGCGGCCCTCGTCATGATGGCGCTGGCCGTCTACCACACCGTCTACATCATGAGGGCGAAAGAGGGCCGCACGCTGATCAAGGATCTGTTCCCCTGCCCCAAGGACGTGCTGGACGTGATCGGCAACCTGCGCTACCTGATATTCCCACGGGCACCCAAGCCCGCCTTTGCCAAATTCACCTACGGAGAAAAGGCCGAGTATTGGGCCGTGGTATGGGGCACGGTGATCATGGGCCTTACCGGCATCATCATCATGTTCAAGATGAGTATCACGGCATGGGTGCCACGCTGGGTTGTCGACGTGGCCATAACCGTCCATCTATACGAGGCGATCCTCGCCGTGCTGGCCATTATCGTGTGGCACTTCTACCACGTCATCTTTGATCCAGATGTCTACCCCATGAATACGGCCTGCCTGGATGGCCGCATGCCGGAACACCTCTATCGAGAGGAGCACGTATTAGATGCCGATACGCTCACCTCAGGGAAATCCAATACCTCTGACGAGCCGCCTGTAGACAAGGTCATTTCGTGAGAACGGTCGCGTCTTCCAAGATGACGTCGTACCGGTAGCCCGAACCAAAATCCTTGTTCACGCTGATCGTACCGCTCACGGTAATGACATCCCCGACGCTGACGTCAGCCTTGGTTGTCACAACCAGATCATTTCCACCTTCAGCGCCCGTGCCGTCACGCAGGTGCAGCCAGTTCGATTTCAAGATCTTTGGGGTTACCTTCACAACCTTCGCCCGAATGATGACCGTCTTGCCCGCCAGAGAGTCTTTCTCAGACCAGATTTCCGCCACAGTCTTCCCTCCGTCGGGTCTTTGGATGGGTGGTATGGCAGTGGGTGCTACCGGATTTCCAGCAGGGGCAATCGACCCGGCCATGTAGAGAAGTTCAAAGGTCCGATTCAACACCTTGCTCTTGAAATTCCGGACAGGCATCGCTCCTTGCACCGTGACGCGATCACCCGCCTTGACCTGGAAAACCGGCCCGGCCACCCACATTGTATCCTCGCCGGTCTTAATCTGGACATAGGTATATCGACTGGCGTTCGTCGTGTCTAAAACGGTGCCTGTAAACGATGACTCAGGTTGCTTGGACGCACCTCCCGCCATTGCGTGGTGCATGTCAGCCCCCAAAACGCCGGTTCCCAAGATCAACACCAACGCGCCAATATAAACAAATCCCGTTCGCATCATCCGACTCCCTCTTTACTGTTTTGCGTAACTATGCAGACCCGACAACAGAAAATTAACCCCGTAATAGGTAAATAACACGGAGATGAAACCCAGAATCGAAATCCACGCAGCCCGCCGTCCACGCCAGCCACGCATGAACTTGAAATGCAGAAACGCGGCATAGACGAACCAGGTGATCAACGACCAGGTTTCCTTCGGATCCCAGGACCAATAGGTGCCCCACGCGGAATTCGCCCATACTGCACCCGTCAGGATTCCAAGCGTGAGGAACAGGAAACCAAATGAAATGGTCTGGACTACAATCATCTCAAGAGATTGCCGTGTATCGGACGCGACCGTGCTGTTCTGCCGGCTGACAACCAGAAAGCCGATGGACGCCAAGGCCGAAATCGCGAAGGCGCCATATCCCAGAAAGCAGGTCATCACATGGAACGAGAGCCAATTACTTTGAAGCGCCGGCATCAACGGACGGATGTCGGACTCAAACGTGCTGGCATGCGCCAGAACCAGTGCGGATAACGCTGCCGCCGCAGCAGCCAGCCAGGGCAGTTTCGTGCGAATCCTCAGGAGCAGATACACGACCGCCACCGTCCAGCCAAACAGAACGAGTGATTCAAACATGTTACTAAAGGGTGCCCGGCCCGCCTCCACCCAGCGCACGCCCAGATAGAGGGTCTGAATCGACACTCCGGCCACGATCAGGGCATTGGCAACCCTATCAAAGAGCATCTTCCGGGATATCAACCCTGTGACGGCACAGACCATGGCACAGAAGTAGACCGCTAGACTGGCGTTAAAAAGCGTGGTCATACTCAAAATCGTTGTCATCGAAGTTCTCCTGTCATCCGAGTCTGCTCTCCCAGCCAGGGCGCTATGCAAAAGACCAATGTCAACCCCACCATCATTAAAGCGAAACCCGCATAGACGACCGGGACACCGGGATCACGAACCACCTGCAAAGCACTCCAGGACAGATCATCAGGATTGTAACTCGTTTGATAGAACGTGAACCCGCCCCGGGAGAGGGGTGAATTGACGGCGATGGTGCGGGTGTCGGCAACAACGCCGTTTTCAATAACCTCCACCGTACTTTTGAAGGCCTTGATGGGGCCCTGCATCCGCCTCTCCTCCGGGGGCGCCGTTTGGAAGCGAAACTTCAGAGGCATGTCGGCCCCTGCGCCGGCATGAGATCCAAAATCCGGGAAACGCGAAAATACCCATTGGGTATTGGTTCCTGCTCCCCCGATCACCTCAACCTGGACGGCCGGATTATTGGGCACATCGGAACGTGATTTCACTTCTCCTGTCGCTCCATCAAACGTAAAATCAGGAACATACCGAAGCACCTTCACCCTGAATGCAGGACTGGTTCCGGCGGGGGCATTGGCGGCCACCACGGAACGCTCGACATTCAGTTCGATGGGATAATGAGCCACTAGTTCTTTTTCGGGCCAGAGCACCAGGAGCCTATCGGACGGGGTCTCCTTAGATGCCATGGCATTGGTGTGAAATTCCAAGTCGAATTTGACCAGGCGAATTGAAAAGGGAAATACAAGCTCCCCCTCAGGACTCTCCGCGCGATCAACGACCTGCCCCGCGTGAAACTGGATCATGCCCTTCTGCCCCCAGATGACACGAACCACCCCGCCTGACAAGATCAGGAGTAGACTAACATGAGTGATAAACGAACCCATTACGCGAAGCCGCGATGAACCTGTCACACGCTTCATGGCCCGGTAACGCAATCGGGTGCAAACCAGCAGACTGGCGGCCAGGGCAAATAACAATCCCACGAACCACCAGGAGTAGAAAATGCGCGTGAGACCAAGCGCCGTTAACACCCCCAGGACAGGATGGTCGCCAGGCTGCGCCAAATAGGACTCCACCTGCGAACCTTGCGGGATCAGGGTACCCGCAATACAGGCCAAGGCAAGCAGCAGCACCACGGTCAGGGCAAACACAAGTGAACCCAGCAGTCTGGTAATCGGATTTCCCGAGGCGGGTTTTCCGGTCGGCTCATTCGGTTCAAAGCATTCACTCATAGTGGATCAATATAATCTTCTTTACGACGGATTACAAGGACACAAGGACGGACACGGCTGTCCGTCCTTGTGTCCATCAAATACAAAGTCGGCTATTTTTTCACCTTGGGATCGGGATGCTTGATTTTTTCAAAAGCCTGCTCGACATCAAAGCCGACTTTCCTGCCATCTTTCGTCGTATACCGATCGGCCTTCCAACTGGGGGATTGATCATTATGGCACAGTACGCAACTGCCCGTGGCGGGATAAACCATTCCGCCTTCGATCGACTTCTTCCGATCTTCCATGGTGGCCTTGGCCTTGTAGTTTTTGCCCGGCCCATGGCACGACTCACAGGCAACGCCATCTTCAGGAAGGACCTTGGCGGCATCCGTCTTGACTTCCTCGCTAAAATTATACGCTGTTGAATGGCACTTCAGGCACTTGCTGCTCTTCTGGGGATCTGCAACGCCGACTTTTGCCCCAGCCGCCTTGGCCTCCGGGCTCGCCAGCGTCTCATAAGCCTTTGCGTGTGGAGTGGCCTGCCATTTTCCCAACTGATCACCACCATCCGCTTTTTTATGACACATGGCGCAGGATTTCAGTCCCCCATACAAAGCAGCATCCCGTTCCGCCGCCACGCCGTTCACAACCATCAATCCCGCCAATACCAATCCGAACCCCAAAGATGAACCCAGCAGATTTCGCATAAGCCCTCCAATTTTCATGGCTAACTTTCAGGCCAGAAATACGGCTTACCCAAGCAGTCTCCGACCCGAATCGCCACTGACAGGAGATTACTATCGCCGGTCGCACACAACAATATTATTCACAATAATATTCTAGTGCAATTTGCAGAATTCGTGATGGAATCATTCGATTACAGCCTTGATAAACGTTGTCATTTGAGGCATGATTTACGGCCTTATGAACATAAATGCACCGCATCGTACATGGATGACTCGCAGCCTTACGGTTGCGGGCATTGCGATTCTCCTGTTGTTGCTATGGAGACAGCAGTCTGAACTTGCCCGCTTGAAAGCCGATTACAGTCAACTCCAGGGGCAGAACCTTGCGGCTCAGACCAGTTCGAGCCAACCTCAACTCGTGCCTCCCGCCGCCCCCGCGCCCTCCAAACACAATGTGATCAAAACGTCCCCGATCCCGCATCCATCCCCGACCGACAAAAACCGCCTGGTTTATTCAGGAACGGATGTGGCTCAGACCACGACTGGCCTCGTCGCCACCCTGCACTTTAAGTCAACTAAAACGGGACCGCTGGGTCTGCTGTTAATGTCCGTCAGACTGCCCAGTGACATCGATGCCGCCATCCAAACGATCCAACCTGTAGGTTCGGTACAATATGAAGACAGCGAATCGAGTGTGTCTGAAAACGGCCGCTTTGCAACGTTTCAAGGAACCTTGGGTGATGAACAAGACGTGGCCATTGCTCTAGGAGTCTCCGGCCCATCCCGGGTCTTCATCAAGGGATCGTGCGGCATCCCTGCAATTCAACTCGACATTCAACCCACTAATGCCGCGGCCGCTCCCTTTGGGGGGTAGAGACGCCCGGCCCACGATCCATCAGAGTTGATCGTGACAGTAACTACACCGCTTCGTATTCATATGATTATGGAACGCAGGCCAGAAACTACTGTGAACCTGCGTGTTGTTTCCGCCCGGATGACACACGGCGCACTGATCGGCCGCAGCCGTGCCTTCGTGGCAGGAGGTACAATGTCGCCCTCTCCATCCGGCTGAATGCGGGTTGGGATGATTGGACACGGAAGTGACGCCGGCATGACAAATCGCACACTTGTCAGCATCGGGCCCACCGGGATGGCAATTGTTACAATGCTGGACAAGCCAACCGGCCGCATGGGGACTGGGGTGACTCGCGACTACCCCCCCATGGCAAATACTACACTGTTGGGCATCCGGTGAACCCGGATGGCAGTTGTTGCAGTGCTGGGTAAGCCAACCGGCCCCATGCGGATCGGGATGCCCGGACATTCCGCCTCCCCACCCATGACAGACACTGCAGGTTTGCGACTCAGGGGATCCCGCGTGACAACTGTTGCAATGCTGATCCTTCCAACCGGCCGCATGCGGATTGGGATGTGATCCTATGGCCGTTTCATGACACACCGTGCATCCCGACCCCGTACTCTTGCTGGGATGACAGTTTAAGCAGTGATTTTGCCGCCATCCGGCATTGTGTGACAGGGGCCTTGTATCGGCGTGACAGGCGTCACAGGAATCCTGCTGATGACACACCAAACATTTTGACCGGTTCCATTCCGCCTGCATACCGTGCGTTTTCAACCGCCACAGGTTGTTGTGCGAGGAGGGCATCGTAACCTGATGACATTCCCGGCAGGATTCATCGGAGTGACATACGCCGCAAACATGATCGGGCTCGGTACCCAACGCACCATGCCGGCGTGTCCAGTTTTGACTGTGATTCGGCGGAGGCGTTTGGGGGTTCATATCCACATGGCAAACCGCACAATCCATCCGCCAACGATGGGCTTTCTCACGAATCCCGACCTTCACCTGACGCGTCATCTCAGGAATCCGCTTCACCTTCTTGTCGAGCAGAGTCCCGTGGCAGTCCACGCAGCGATTCGTCAAGGACGGAGTATGCACGAATAGTCGAGGCGTTTCCGTGAGAACTTTACCGGGGTTTTCAAAGGAGAGCACCCGCAGGTCTTTGATTTTATGGCACATTCCGCAGGTTTTCGCGTCCATGGTCTTGGTCTCAATCCAGTCTGCATGGCACTCCTTGCAGGAGGCGTGAGTGGGGGCGGAGAAACGCCCGTCCTTCATCTTTCCATGACAATCCGCACAGGCGATTCCATTTTCCGTGACGTGCAGATTGTGACTGAAGGCGAGTTTGTAATTCTCTTCCTTGTTACAACCCGCCAGCAGAATGACCGACACGAAGCCCATCGCAGCCTTTTGAAACAGCGACTTCATCTCATGCGCCTTCTTCAAAATTTCACCTCGACCGATCCGCGGCACCGATAACTCAAATCGGCGGCGTCTTTCCTGTCCTCAAGTTCTCCCTGTAGCCTCAGCACCAGGTTACGCGAAACCTTCCATTTGGTTCGGAGAAAATACGTGAGCGTGTACGGGTTCTCCTGCGTCACGCTGCCATCCGCATGCAACACCGTCGATCCCCCGTTGAGGGAATAGGAGAGGTCGGAATAACTTTGGTAGGTATAGTCCACATAGGCTGAACCCAGGCTGACTTCCCATAGCCTTCGATACCGGTAACGCACTTCCCCGCTTAACCCCAAAAAGCGGTCGCCCCCATCCACATTCCAATACTGCAGGGACAGGGAGGAACTGATCGCCTTGACAGGTTCATAGGCCAGCGTCAGATCATAGTCACTGTAGTTGCGATTGTTGAAATTCTGGTCACCGCTATCGGTAAGCCGGTATGACACACCCGGCGAAAGCATCCACTTGGAATTGAAGGCATACGCCAGCCTTGTGTAAAGGTAGGTGTAGGGCTGCTGGGTTCCGAGTTGATTGTAGAGAGGGGAATAGGCCATGGTTTTGGCATCAAACTGACCCCATCGACTGGCACCCACACGCAGGTCGGAGTTACCATCCGGCGCCGCATAGGAACACTCGAGTTGGGCCATGCGAAACTCGTCGTTGAGAACAGACGCCTGGGCACGGGTTCGGATCGCATCCGTCATCTCCTGCTGGACATCAACAAAGTAGTTATGATCTCCCCGGCCTATGCTGTCGTCGTAAAACTCGGAATACGTGAAACGGGTC
>Ga0194060_10002685_pt1 | contig 12655 bp, 10 predicted proteins | sample SepL225m_MetaG_FD_163427 | JGI IMG/M metagenome (GOLD analysis project Ga0194060, IMG submission 163427) | Anoxic zone freshwater microbial communities from boreal shield lake in IISD Experimental Lakes Area, Ontario, Canada - Sep2016-L222-5m | ecosystem: Environmental > Aquatic > Freshwater >... | reverse complement strand
GGTGGGCCCAAGAAGCCCGTCAGCACACGCCACATCGAGCGCCTCGTGAAAGCCAGACAGCTACGCGCCGTTGGCACAGGCCGCGCCCGTCGAATCGTCTACGCCAGTATCCTGGCCTACATCGAGCGAGAGAGCAATGGGTAAACGCGCAAAAGGTGAGGGTACCATCTTCTACAGCAAGGCACGGGGGAAGTGGGTCGCCCAGCTTCCCGTTGGGCCTGACGGGCGACGGCACATGCGAACCACCGATACGGAAGCCGAGGCGCTCAAACTCCTGCGCCAGATGCGTACCGATCAGGAAGCCGGTCGCGATCTCTCGCGCCAGGCCGAGAGCGTGAAAGAGTTGCTTGACGACTGGCTAGAGACCATGAAGCCGATGATCCGCAAACCTACACTTACATCCTACCGGGTGGGGTGCAAACACATCACCGACAAGATTGGCAAGGTGAAGGCCCAGGATGTCACGACTGATATGGTTCAGCGGGTAGCAAACGCCCTCACGAACGACGGCATAGGGCCAGCCACCGTGAGGGCGGCGCTTGTGAGGCTGCGATCTGCCTATGATCTGCTCATCCCTGAGCGGTACAGCTACAACCCCGTCAATTGGCGCAAACTCAAACTCCGCAAGACGACCAACCCAGAGCGTAAACCCCTCGACGCACGGCAGTTACGGCTGCTGCTGTTGGCCAGCACAGACCTTGATGATCGTGGGGGAGATGTCCGCTGGGCGGCGGGCATCTGGCTGGCCGGATTGCTCGGGATGCGTCGCGGAGAAATACTCGGGCTATGCTGGTGCGATATAGATTTTGAGCGCTCAGAGCTCCAGATACGCCAGCAGCGGGCCGGGGGTTCAGAGAGCATTTTCAGCCCGCCCAAGACGCCTCAGAGCCAGCGAACAATCCCCATTGGGCCACAGCTCAAGGCATTACTCACGGGTCTATGGAAAAATCAGCAGGCCGAGCGGAGGATGCGAGGGGAAACGTGGAAAGAGCATGGCCTGGTGCTGTGTCACGAAGATGGACGCCCGCCGATGGTAGGCATGCTGGCAAAGCAACTCAATCTGCTATCGGACAAAATCGGCATACTCCACATTAACCCGCACCTGCTCAGGCACTCAGTGGCGACGATGCTGGACGAACTAGGCTATTCTGAAACGATTATCGGGGCCATCTTGGGACACACGGCAGGAAAGAGTAGCACACGGCGCTACACACACGCCCGCGATAAAGCCATGTATCGGGCGATTGAGGCGGTTGAAGGGGAGATCTTGGGAGGGATACAGGAGGCTGAAAAAGCAGCTTTTTAGGCGCATTGCATACACCGTTGCATACTGAGCAGTAACAGAACTACGGAATAGCGCATCAGGATGCGGAGGAGGTAAGAAAAGCGACCGATTATGCTATAATCGCCCGCGTCATGCACACAACACCCTCCCCGATAGAGATGAGTACAGCGGTGACATGTCAATCTCACTGGCTAGAGCGTATCGTTCTGCCGCTCGGCTTGTTCGCCATTGCCCTGGCGCTGCGCGTCTGGGTCGTTGGTAATGGCCTGCCCTACGTTGAACATGTGGATGAACCTGCCGTGCTGGAGGTGGCGATCCGCATGGTACGCGATGGCGATTTTAGTCCACATATTTTCCGCTATCCCTCGCTTTACTACGATCTGCTGGCCGCCACCACCAAGCTGCATGTCTGGTGGGGCATCGCTGTGGGACTATATCACTCCGACCAGGACATTCCCTTCAAGAACAACGGTGTCACCAGCGTACCCGCACTGTACATCTGGGGCCGTACGCTCACCGCGATCATGGGTGCGGCCAGCGTACCCGCCATCCTCGCCCTCGGTCGGCGCATGTTCGACCGGCGCGTTGGCTTACTGTCCGCTGTCGCACTGATGGTGATGGTCTTCCACGTAACCCATAGCCACTACATCACAGTGGACGCACCGACGAGCCTGTGGGTTATCCTCACTGTTCTGGGTGCATGGGTGGTGGCAGCAGATGGGAGTTGGCGCGGCTACCTGTTGGCTGGCGTGGCCCTTGGCCTCGCCGCAGGTACGAAGTACAACGCCGGTGCGGTCGTCCCCGCGATCATCCTGGCCCATGCGATCCACTGGCGTCGCACGAGTCTCGGACGGCCATGTGTACGGCTGGTAGCCAGTGGCGTGGTGTCACTTCTTACCTTCCTGGTGACCACACCCTACGCCCTGCTGGACATGCAGGCGTTCCTCGGCGACCTGCGATTCAACGCGGCGCACTATGCCAGTGGCTCGCACGGTGATTTTATAGGCACATGGCCCTTCGGTGAATATGCCTCCTTCTACTGGGACAAGGGACTTCTGGCCACGGGTTGTTTGCTGCTGCTGGCCGGTTTGCCTGTCTTGGCCCGCCGTCGCCCCGCACAGGTGAGCGTGCTGCTGGTAGCGATCATTCCCATGCAGGTGCTACTGCTCTCCTACTCGGTACACTTCGTCCGCAACCTGTTGCCTATCCTGCCGCTCTGTATCCTGCTCGCGGCGGCTGGGGTCGTGGCCCTGGCCGACGAGATGGGGCGTTGGACGGCGAGTAAAGCCGTGCAACAGGTGGCGCTGATGGGACTTGCCGCTGCGCTGGTTGTTCCGCAGGCATACGCCACCTACAAACATCTCGACTACTGGAGTCACCCGCATACAATGGTTGTTGCATCTGAGCGACTCAAGGAACTGCCGCAGGGGGCGCGCATCGCCGCCGAGTTGCCCTCAACTCTCTTCGGCGGCAAGATGGCGATCTTCCCGGTCAAGCAGATCACTGAACACAGTCTGGCCTGGTACCGCACCAACGGCTACCGTTACTTGGCGGTGAACGACGATCTGCGCAGCGAGGAGGATCGTGCGGCCTACAACCAAATTCTCGCCGCCGCGACGGTGGTGATGGCCTTCCCGTCGCGTAAGACGGGGGTTCAGCCCGGGCCGAGCGGGGCGATCCTCGATCTGGGCGAACACCTTGAGCAGATGTCCTTCGTGCGCCGCACATTGACATTCGGCGATCAGATCGCGCTCCTTGGCTACGAGATCACGCCCGGCGAGCTGCGCTCGCGGATTACGCCCCTTGAAGGGGCCGATCAGCGTGAGGTTGACTCGGGTCAGCCCATGCGGATCAACCTCTACTGGCGCGGACTGGCCCCCCTCAGTGTTGACTACACGCTCTTCATCCACGTCCTAAATACTCAGGGCAAGATCGTCGCCCAGCGTGACCTGCCCGTGCGCAGCGAGGACTACCCCAGTTCGCATTGGCGGGAAGGTGAACTGGTGATTGATCGGGCCGACATGGTTCTGCCCGCCCTGCCCTCCGGCGACTACCGCCTGATTATCGGCCTCTACAACCCGGCGAACGGTGCGGGGCTGTCGCCCGATGTGCCGGATCCGGAGTTGCTCAGGCTGCATGTTCGCTAAAACCGTAGAAGTCGCCCTGTCTTCGTTTTCTTTGCGTCTTCGCGTCTTTGCGTCACACCATAACCATGCGTTTGACGCAAAGACGCAAAGACGCAAAGCCTCTCGTTTTGCTCTGCGTGACAATGTTCCTTGTGCGGTAGGACAAGGTTCGCAGATACTTTACAGTTCACGCCGGAATTTGGCATTCTGATGCGCTCAACCTGAAACCTGAAACCTCGCACCTGAAACCTTGTCTAGTGCTTTTTAACTACGTTAACACAGGTTTTTATGATGATCTCCTTGGTATGCACTGTGCGCGACGAGGCCGATACTATCGCCGCACTGCTTGATTCAATGCTGTCCCAGACACGTCAGCCCGACGAGATTGTGGTGAATGACTGCGGTAGCCGTGACTCCACAGCAGCAATTGTGGCGGGCTACGCGGCCCGCGATCAGCGCGTGCGGCTGGTGAGTGGCGGTCATAACATCCCTTCGGGGCGGAACAACGCGGTGGCCCAGTCCAAAGGCGACATGATCGCATGCACCGATGCCGGGCTGACCCTCGATCCCAACTGGCTTGCGGCGATTATCGCGCCCCTGGAGCGCGGTGATGCCGATCTTGTGGGTGGATTCTTCACACCCGCACCGCGCAGTCTGTTTGAACTGGCCCTCGGAGCCACCAACTATCGTGATGTGGACGAGATCAATCCGGCCACATTCCTACCTTTCGGCAAATCAATGGCCTTTCGTCGCGAGGTGTGGGAGCGCGTGGGAGGATTCCCCACGTGGGCCAGTCACTGCGAGGATCTAATCTTCGACATCGCAGTTGAGCGGGCTGGCTACCGCCGATCCTTCGCCCCAGGGGCGATTGTCTCCTTCCAACCGCGCCCGTCGCTGCGGGACTTCGCCCGCCAATATTTCCTCTACGCACGTGGCGACGGGGTGGCCGGGCTGTGGGGGAAGCGGCACGCGGCGCGCTACGTGGCCTACGCCGGACTTGTGGGCCTGTTGGGTACCATCATCCGGCTCCCGACAACGCGGCTACCGGGACTAGCCCTGATGGGGGTTGGTGTCATCAGCTACACCCGCAGCCCCTATCGCCGACTATGGCCTCGCCTCGTGAACTACTCTCCCGCCGAGCGGGCCTACGTCCTGGCCCTCGTACCCATCATCCGCCTAGTGGGCGACCTCGCCAAAATGGCGGGCTATCCCGTAGGATTGGTGCGACGCCGGCGAACAGTGCCTCAATCCTGAAATCAGCCCTGCCGAACCACGCAAAACCAGGGTATAATCAACAACCCTTCAGAAGTCGGTTGTTAACGGCCCCGGCGCCATAGTGCGCCTCTCGTACGACAACGACATTTCGCCACAGAGGAACAGAGAAAGGCACAGATGTCTGTGAGATTCTGTGCTTTTCTGTGGCCATAAATCGCAGAGCCGACCTATGACATTTCGCGTTGAGGCCCCCTATACGCCCACCGGCGACCAACCCCTGGCGATCCAGAATCTCGTCGCCGGACTGAACGCAGGCCATCGCCACCAGACTCTGCTCGGGGCCACGGCCACGGGCAAAACTGCGGTCATGGCTTGGATTTTCGAGCAGGTTCAGCGCCCCACTCTCGTCCTTGCCCATAACAAAACTCTGGTCTCGCAACTCTGGGCCGAGTTTCGCGATTTCCTGCCCGACGCCGCCGTCGAGATGTTTATCTCTTACTACGATGAGTACACGCCTGAGGCGTATGTGCCCAGCAAGGATCTCTACATCGAGAAAGAGGCCAGCATCAATGAGGAGATTGACCGGCTGCGCCACGCGGCGACGCAGGCGCTCTTCACTCGCCGCGATGTGCTGATCGTCGCGTCGGTTTCGGCAATCTTTGGCCTTGGCTCGCCTCACGACTACGGCCAGGTGGTGATCCCGCTGCGCAAGGGCGAGGTGCGTAACCGCGATAAGCTCCTGCGCCAGTTGATCGATCTTCAATTTGAGCGTAACGACATTGATTTTCATCGCGGCACCTTCCGCGTGCGTGGTGATACCCTCGATATTGTGCCGGCCAACAGCGAGACGGCGGTGCGGGTCGAGTTTTGGGGTGATGAGATCGAGCGGATCGTCGAACTTGATCCGCTCACGGGCGAGATTCTGCTTACCCGCACCGCCGTGGACATCTACCCCGCCAAGCACTTCGTCACCACCAAGGATAAACTCTCCCTGGCGGTGCGCAGTATCCAGGACGAGCTTGGTGATCGGCTGCGTGAACTGGAGGCGAACGGCAAGGTGCTGGAAGCCGCCCGGCTGAAGCAGCGCACCATGTACGATCTGGAGATGCTGGGCGAGGTTGGCTATTGCTCAGGCATCGAGAACTACTCGCGCCATATGGATGGCCGCAGCCCCGGCCAGACACCCTGGACGCTGATTGATTATTTCCCCGACGATTTTTTGCTCTTTATTGACGAGAGCCACATTAGTCTACCGCAGGTGCGTGGCATGTATAAGGGCGACCGCTCGCGCAAGGAGACGTTGGTAGACTTCGGGTTTCGGCTGCCCTCGGCCCTGGACAACCGGCCCATGCACTTTGAAGAGTTTGAGAAGCACATTTACCAGGCAATCTATGTTTCGGCCACGCCCGGCCCCTACGAGCGCCAGCACAGCCAACAGATCGTCGAACAGATTATCCGGCCCACCGGCCTGGTGGACCCGATCATCGAGGTGCGCCCGAGCAAAGGCCAGGTGGATGATCTGGTGGCCGAGGCGCGCAAGCGCGTCGCCAAAGGCCAACGTGCCTTGGTAACCACCCTCACCAAACGCATGGCCGAGGATCTGGCCGATTACCTCAAAGAGGTGGGCGTGCGGACGATGTACCTGCACGCCGATATTGACACGATGGAGCGGGTCGAAATCCTGCGCGACCTGCGCCTGGGGGTGTATGATGTGGTGGTCGGCATTAACCTGCTACGCGAAGGTCTCGATCTGCCCGAGGTGAGTCTGGTCGCCGTCCTCGACGCCGACAGAGAGGGTTTCTTGCGCTCGGAGACCTCGCTGATCCAGATTGTTGGTCGGGCGGCCCGCCACCTGGAGGGTCGCGTCATTATGTACGCCGACACAATCACCGCCTCGATGAATGCGGCAATCACAGAAACCCAACGTCGCCGCGATATTCAGACCGCCCACAATCTCCGCCACAACATCACGCCGGTGGGCATCTCCAAAGGCGTGCGCGACCTATCGGATCGCCTGCGCAAAATGGCCGATGAACGCGGCGACTATCAGGTACATGGCAAGAATGTTGCCGCCAAACCCATCATCACCGAGATCCCGCGTGACGAACTGAACAAGCTGATCAAGGATCTGGAGAAGCAGATGAAGCAGGCCGCCAAAAACCTTGAATTTGAGAAGGCCGCCTCCCTGCGCGATCAGATCGTGGAACTGCGGAAGACACTGGCCCTGGATTGATTTTGGATTTTGGATTTTGGATTGCGGATTGGGGAAGAGCAATCCGCAATCCGCAATCCGCAATCCGCAATCCGCAATCCGCAATCCAAAATCCAAAATCCAAAATCCAAAATCCAAAATCCAAAATCCAAAATCCAAAATCCAAAATCCAAAATCCAAAATCCAAAATCCAAAATCCAAAATCCAAAACCCAAAATCCAAAATCCAAAATCCAAAATCCAAAATCCAAAATCCAAAATCCAAAATCCGCAATCCAAAATCCAAAATCCAAAATCCCTATGGCAGTCCAGATCTGGATCGGCGAAAAACCAGAACATCCTAACGAGCGGCGAGCGATCATGGCGCTGGCGAATGGCCTCGAACGGCTAGACGGCCTGCACCTGATCCTGGCCAACTTTAGCGTGGGCGGGCGCACCGTCGATCTGGTGATCATCAAGCATGATGCGATCTTCATTGTTGAACTAAAACACTGTGACGGACGGGTGATCGGCAGCGTTAATGGCCCCTGGTTTGTGGAAGGCCGCAACGGCGAGCGCAAGCGACTCAACCCTGGTCGCAAGAACCCCTACAACCAGGTTATTTCCTACTTTCACGCCCTGACCAACTTCCTCAATGAGCATCGCCGCGAATTTCTCTCGGAGCAGAAGGCCAACGATATTGATTTCCGCACCTGCAAGCGGGTGGTGGTGATCTCGCCAACGATGCAGGCGGGCGCGGAAATTGAGCTAGATTGGAAGGTGGAACTAAAGGGTCTGGATGAACTGCCGGCCTACCTGATCACCGAGCGATCCTCCGAGATCGAGCTTACTGATGAGGAGATGCTCGCCATCCCGGCCATGCTCCACTGTACGCCCTGGGATGAGATCAACACGGTGATCAAGGGTGTGGTGGGTGAGACAGGCGAGGTAGAGACGCCCCGGCGGGGCGTCTCAGATACCGGTGTAGAGGCGCCCCGCCGGGGCGTCTCAGATACCGGCGTAGAGACGCCCCGCCGGGGCGTCTCTACGGACGCCCCCGACAGTCGCCTAGAACGCGCACGGCTCATCCTGCGCACCACCACGGGCCGGGTCGCCGCTGGGCTTGCCGTCATGGTGGCCATCCTCTTTGCCGTCCTTGTCCTGCGCCCGCCCCAGGTCATTATCCCCGGCGGCGATCAGCCCCTCGTCCCCATTGCCGATGTGACCGGCGTGCCCACGAGCGGCTCAATCTCACTGGCCGCCGCCGCCGAGAGTGCCTGTCACTGGTCAAGCTACCAGCTTGTGGGTAAGCGCTGGGACGGAGCGAGTGGGGGCTGGATCAGCGTGGCTTCAGGCGGCAGCGGCGGCGGGATTCTGCCTGAGGTTGTGGTGGCTCTGGAGCAGGTTGCCACGTGTAGCGATCAGATCACGCTCACTTGGAGCGTACAGAACCACACCGACCAGGAGATCAGCTTTCCCCTGCGCAGCGACAACATCCAGCTCAGCGACAGCCTGGGCAACGAATATCAGATCTCCGACAACGTCTCGCAGCCTCGTAACCTGCGGGTTGCTCCCGGCGCGCAGGAACGCGGGGTTACGGTGGCCGACCGACCGATCAGCCGCAGCGCAAGTTCGCTGCTCGTACGGCTGAAGAATCAACCGTTTGGAGAAGCGAGCTTTGTCATCGCGTTACCGAAATAGAGCCGTCTGGGGAAATGATACAACGTGACCGCGCTCATTCTGATCGTTGATGACAACGCCCTTAACGCGATTCTGGTGAGTGATTACCTCACGAGTAAGGGCTACCGTACCATCGTCACCAATGATGGGAGCAACGCCATGGATTTGGTGAGTGAGCTACAGCCTGATCTGGTACTGATGGACATTCAGATGCCTGCGATGAACGGGATCGAGGCGATCCGCCACATCCGCGCCGATCCGCATGTACAGACGACGCCGGTGATCGCCCTGACCGCACTGGCGATGCCCGGCGACCGCGAGCGATGCCTCAATGCGGGTGCCAACGAGTATGTGAGCAAACCCGTCAGCATGCGTACCTTGGCTGAGATCATCGCGCAGCACCTGAAAATAGCCGATAGCTGATAGCTGATAGCCGATAGCCGATAGCCGATAGCCGATAGCCGATAGCCGATAGCCGATAGCCGATAGCCACGTTGAACGATATGAGAGTCTTTGCGTCTTTGCGCCTTTGCGTCGAACGCATGGTTATGGTGTGACGCAAAGACGCGAAGACACAAAGAATCAGCAACATTGGGAATAATCCGCTGTAACCTCACGCTTCATGCGTGCATCATATAGGGCGTATGGCTCATGATTCACAAAAAAGGAGCTTCGGCATGAAGCGTATTGTTATTATCGGCGGTGTGGCCGCCGGGATGTCAGCCGCCGCCCGGCTGCGGCGGCTCGATGAGCAGGCCCAGATTGTCGTTCTTGAGCGTGATCACTATGTTTCCTATGCGAACTGTGGCCTGCCTTACCACATTGGCGGAGCTATCCCTAAGCGTCAGGCATTGCTGGTCTCAACGCCAAAACACCTGCGGGAGACGCTGAACCTCGATGTGCGTACCGAGCAGGAGGTCGTCGGTGTGGATCGGGAAGCCCGCCTCGTACACGTCGTCAATCTCACCAGCGGCGTGCGCTACGACGAGCCCTACGATGTGCTGGTCCTCGCCCAGGGTACCGCACCCCTGCGCCCGCCTGTTCCCGGTATTGATCACCCGCGTGTCCGCACTCTGCGCAGTATCCCCGACATGGACGCGATTATCGCCCTACTTGATGGTGGTGCCCAGACCGCCATTGTCATCGGCGGTAGCTATATTGGAGTCGAGGTTGCCGAAGCCCTGCGCGCCCGCAGTATCGCAGTTGATCTGGTCGAGCTACAGAATCAGGTTATGCCGCTGCTTGACCACGAGCTGGCCACCGATCTGCGCGATCATATGGTGTCCCACGGCGTCACGATGCACCTGGGCACAGCGGCGACGGCCTTCCACGATGTGGATGGGCGGGTTGCGGTTGACCTCCAGAGCGGCGACACTCTCACCGCCGATCTAGTGGTGCTGGCAATTGGTGTACGCCCGGTCGCCGCGCTGGCCAAAGAGATCGGGCTGGCGTTGGGGCCACGCGGCGGGATCGCGGTCAACGCGCATATGCAAAGCTCCGACCCGGCGATCTACGCGGCGGGCGATATGGTCGAGGTGCGCGACACCATCACCGGCGAGCCAGCGCTGATCGCCCTGGCCGGGCCAGCCAACCGCCAGGGGCGGATTGTGGCCGACCACATCTGCGGGCGGGACTCGGCCTACTCCAGCACGCAGGGCACGGCGATTGTCAAAATCTTCGACATGACCGCCGGAATGACGGGAGCCTCGGAGCGCACCCTGCGCCGGGTAGGGCGACCTTTTGCAAAGATCTATATTCACCCCTCGGGTCACGCGGGCTACTATCCTGGCAGTGCGCCGATGCAGATCAAGTTGCTCTTTAGCCCCGACGACGGGAAGGTGCTAGGTGCCCAGATCGTCGGCTACGACGGCGTGGACAAGCGACTGGATGTTCTGGCAACCGCCATCCGCGCCGGGATGAGCGTCTACGATCTGGAGCATCTGGAGTTGGCCTACGCCCCGCCCTACGCCTCGGCCAAAGACCCGATAAACATGGCGGGATTTGTGGCGGCTAACTTGCTGCGCGGCGATGTGATCGCTTGGTACGCCGAGGACTACGCGCAGCTCGCCGCGAACACCACCCTGATTGACGTGCGTAGCCCGGAGGAGTTTGCGGCCTGGCACATGCCGAACGCACAGAACATCCCGCTGCCCGATCTGCGCACACGCATGGACGAACTGCAGGCATTGGCCGCACGCGGGCCGACCCGGCTCTACTGCATGGTTGGCTTCCGCAGCTACGTCGCCTACCGCATCCTGCGTCAGCACAACATCACCGATGTCGCGACGCTATCCGGCGGTGCGAAGACCTACCTGGGATTCTCCCGCACCAGCCTGGAGGCAGAGCAATCCCGTGTCGCCCACACCGAGGATGATCTTGTCGCCGAGTCCATGCTGGGCGGCATCTAAATTCTCGAAAACAACAGTTCTTTTACACCCTTGCGCCTTTGCGTCACACGAGATGTTGGTGTTGACGCAAAGACGCAAAGGCGCAAAGCCTTTGCGCCCTTGCGCCTTTGCGTCACACGAGATGTTGGTATCGTTTTCGTTCATAAGAACCATTGCGTTTTATCGCGTTTTCTTGTGTTCTCGTGCGTTTGCGGCACCTTGACACAATGGCTCATTCGTCCTACACTCATGGCGCACGTCCCTGTGCATTGCACCTACACAAGACATCATTACGGTGGTTGGCACGCCAAACCGTGCGTGCCGTAAAATGATGTGCGTTCGTCACCCAGTCGTCTCGCAACACACCCGTATTGGGCCACGAGACATCCCAGACTGGAACGAGCGATGCAATCCCAAACGCTTCGGCAATGGGATCGTGGCGGTGGTAGTCCCGCCAGTACGGATTGCCCGTGCAAACGGAGTACCTGCGATAAAACGCTAGGGAAAAGAGTACTATTTAAGGAGACAACCACCGATGTTCCGCAACCTCTTCCGCTCAACTCCAGCTATTCCGTCCATCAGCGTTCGCGATCTGAAGGCAAAGCTCGACGCCCGTGAGCCGATCACGCTGGTGGATGTCCGCCAGCCTGAAGAATTCAAAGGTGGCCATGTGGTCGGGGCGCGGTCGCTGCCATTGCCGATGCTGGCAAACCGCCTCGGCGAACTTACGAAAACCGACCCCATCTACTGCATCTGTCTCTCGGGTGGACGCAGCCAGTCGGCATGCGATCTGCTCCAGCGCCAGGGTTTTACCAATGTGACCAATGTTGTTGGCGGGATGAGCGCATGGCAGCAGGCTGGCCTGCCGAGCAAGCGCGGATAGGAATACCTGATGCGAATCCGTTCTCTGGGCCTGCTCATTCTTGTTTTCGGTGCCTTGGCTCTTGCTGCGTGCGGGGCAACGGCCACGACCCCCACGGTATCTGCGATTCCTACAACAGCCGCCGTCTCTGGTACAAAAACCGTCGGCCAGATGAGCGTCACCGACCTCAAGGCCAAACTCGATGCCGGAACCAGTCTCTTTCTGCTCGATGTCCGCACGCCTGAGGAGTTCAGCCAGGATGGCCATGTCGCCGCCGCCACGCTCATCCCGCTGAACGAACTGGACACGCGCCTGAGCGAACTGCCCTCCGACAAGCCGATTGCCTGTATCTGTCGTTCGGGCAACCGCAGCACAACCGCATGCACCGATCTCGCCGCTCGTGGCTACAACGTCACTAACGTCACCGGCGGAATGAATGCCTGGGGTGCCGCTGGCTTCCCCATCGCTCGTCCCTAAAAACAAGGTTTCAGGTGTCAGGTTTCAGCGTGACAGTTCGTAGCGCGGGCTTCCAGCCTGCCAACGCGCATCTGGCCGCATGATGTCACGCAGAGCGCAGCGAAGCGTCCCGGCATCCTTAATCGCCTGCCGGGACGCTTCGCTGCGCTCTGCGTGACATGACGCCGGGATGGAACAATTAAAAAAATCCGCTTCCCTAACCGAAACACCCGTAGGAGCAACGTATCGCTCCTACGGGTGTTTGTTGACGATTCCACGTAAGTATTTTACAATCCCGGTGCGTTTCCTGTGCCTTCGGCACACCAAGTACCTAGAAAGGCACCGCTATGCGAGTTCGTACGATGGGGCTGCTGAGCATGCTGATGATGCTGCTCGCTGCCTGTGGTGGGCAAGCCGCTGCGCCGACTAAGCCCGCTGCGACGGTGGCCCCGCC
>Ga0194060_10002684_pt1 | contig 12655 bp, 8 predicted proteins | sample SepL225m_MetaG_FD_163427 | JGI IMG/M metagenome (GOLD analysis project Ga0194060, IMG submission 163427) | Anoxic zone freshwater microbial communities from boreal shield lake in IISD Experimental Lakes Area, Ontario, Canada - Sep2016-L222-5m | ecosystem: Environmental > Aquatic > Freshwater >... | reverse complement strand
ATTGGGCTTGATTGCTGATGATTGTTCCGCCTCTGAGAAAATATTATTGAGGATTGCAGACACCACTTTAGTCTCAGCAATTTTTGCTTCAATGCTGTCCATATCGAGAGTAAATTTCTCCATCGGTTTGGGTGGTGATGGAATAGCAAACCCTCGATTTCTTACTGAGTTGGCAATTTGTATGGTAACGGGTTCGTTGGTGATACCAACATCGTTGTACATTCGTTGGGTGTTCAAACCAAGCATATTAAAAATATCCGTAAGAGTTTTAACCTCGCTCGCTTCGATATGTCCACCTGTCTGAATCGTTTTTATCAAAAATATTTCCAGCAATTCAATTTGATCCTGTTGCAGTGATTTCAGCAATTTCTTTACATTATCAGAGCCCAACAGAGAAAGCCGAATACATTCGGCGTTATTAAGCAACTTAATTCTATTAGAAAAGTCATTAACTCCGCAAAAAAGAGAGTATATCAATTTTGCACGAGCTCTCAGTCTCTTGCATATATTCGTATCCAGACTTAACCATGGAAAAAGATTCTCTTCGAAAAATATTTGTGCCGGAGAACCAGCAAAGCTTCCACTTACTGCAATTACAGCAATTAAATCTAACGCCTCTACTGTAGTAAAATATTCCATTGTTGGTAAACGTGACGCTTTTTCACCCAATCTAAATAAAACCACATCCTGTTCAATTGTTGGAATAATAAAACTAAACCATGGATCAGGCTCGATACCAACATTCACACCAGCAAGAAGTTTTGAAATACTTACAAACATAGGCTTAAAGTCAAAAATCGGCTGATGAATCGGTGGTATTTGCTGTAGCAGAGAAGATAATGGTAGCAAAACCATATCGTCAGAATAAATCTGTTCTTTCGTTCTGTTTGTCAGATTATGAATTACCTCCCCCATTTTTCTTCCTAGGAGTGGTTTGGGAAGATGTGAAAACGCTTCAATGGAATTCCTGTCATGCGGGTTTTTGGCAAGATAGCGGCTGTAGTTTTCTAGTTCGTCTGCACAGGTGGTTACTATTTCAACGAGTTGCGACGATGGATCATCAATTTCAGTACGGTCAGGAAAATACTGATCAGGTAAACTGACAAACACACCAAAAGAGGGGCTTGCTGGCTTGTAAGTAACCATCATACCATCATTATTGTTCAATTTCAGCTTCAAGCCATCTGCATATTTTTCTCTGTACTGAATACTGCACAATTCGCGGAATTCATTTGGGCAAAGCTGAACAGACTTTTTCTGTGGTATTAGTAGGCCATTTATTCCACAAGCAAGTGCCCATTCATCAGGCAGACAAATGCTATCCATGGATGTCTGGCCTAAGGCGATCTTGAAGCTAAAATCAAGAAACTTAAGGGCGTGTTCATGGAAAGAATCATTATTCCCATATATGGATAGTAAACGCTCAACTTCAGAAAATATTGCAGGCACTTCGTTTCTCGCTAGTTGAGAATCTCTGGTGTCATATAAGACCCGACGTTCCAGGCCGTATAAAAAAAGAAGCACATAACCGATATGTACATACGGATCTTTTCTACCGGCGGAAAGCCATTTTAGGTAAGCTGCACGACAAGCTGGAGTAATGCTTGAGTAGTAGTTGCTGCTCAAGTGCTTTCCGCGATGATCGGGGCGTGCGCTACTAATTTCAAGACTGATGTCGATAAGAGATGGTTCTGTGCTTTTCCCGTCAACAGACTTCAAGCCACTACCAAAGTAGATAAACCCGCCAGATATGGTATATCTTTCTATTTCAAATGATTGCCCTTGTGGTATCCAGAAAGAATCGGGCGTTTCATAAAACATTCAAGCACCTCAAACGACAAGAACGGCAGAAACCATTCGTAAGCTTTCGTAGAATTCACTTGCAGGTAGAAATTATAAGTTGTTCACTCAAACTACAGATAGTGGGTCTTTAATGGGCACAACTACTCATTTGTCAGCACATACTTTGTAGCCAATAATTTATGACTCAACAAAAAACTAACCTGCTTTAAAAAGGTACACCAATGTACACTGATTTGTTTGAAAAATTAAATAAATAGATCTCCGAACCCCCAAATGACAGTTCCACAAACAACTTGAATGTGAGATAGGATACTAACAACTTTTTGACCCAAGAAAACCGTTGGTTTTAATAGTTTTCGAATCTCGTCGGGATTATTTCTTTTAGTTTCAGTTTCAAAATAATCTAGTTGTCGGTCACGCCATGCTCTTAGTCGATATTCATTTATTGCCCCCAGTAATACAATAATCGAACCAGACCTTGCGAACAACCCTACGGTATCACCAATTATCATGTTATTATATTTATACCCAAATATTCCGATCGCTATTGAAAGTAACAAGAGGCAGAATTCTGTCCGAACCCAGAAAAACGTAGGTAATTCTTCTTTTATTGTCGTGTACTTTTCATTTTTTTCTAATTGAATCATCATTTATCCGGCCTGCACTTTGGCTAGGAGTATTTTCTTCTGTTTATGGCGTTACATCGACCGCAATAAATTGTTTCTTTCTCTTACTCCCAAAATATCTACAATCCTCTGATCAATTTCAATTCGGCCATCACCTTCAAAAAATGGACTTCCAAAATGACCGTATGAAGCATCATTGATACTATCGAGAGTACCGTCCAACATCAAATTATGTTCAGCGGCAAGTATTTCCAGCTCTTCTCGTTCCCATACGAGCTTGGATGCCAATACGTGCATAAATGTGAAAGCTTCGGCATCAAGTCCAATAAACGATACAGGAGGTGACGGTAACTCAGTTAATGGCTTGATTACCGATGATTGTTCTGCATCTGAGAAAATATTGTTGAGGATTGCAGAGACTGTATTTGTTTCTGCAAGTTTTGCTTCAATGCTGTCCATATTGAGGGTAAAACTCCCCGCCGGTTTAGGTGACACTGGGATAGCAAAACCTCGCAAGTTTCCTGGAACGGCAGTTTGTATAGTAACTGGTTGAATACCAGCATTACGGGTTTGGCTGTAAATAGCCCAGTTAAGCAATGCATATATATTTGAAAGCTCTGGTGAATTATTAGTTTCAATATTGCTGTGTTTTGTGATGTCACGAAGGAATACAGTCAGCAATTCCAGCTGGTCTTGATTGAGCAGCTTTATTCGATTTTCAAAGTTTTTCATGCGTGAAGCTGTAGGAATATACCACTGTGGATTCAACCTCGTTTTTTCAACTTCTGAAAGGCATAGCCACATATCAAGTTGTTTCTTAAGAATACACAAAGGTAGATATGACATAGCCTCAATCGAATACTTGCTATTTTGTTTTCTCCAGAGAAAGCGGTTGTATGCATCAAGTTCCTCTGTGCAAGCATTCACTAAATCATACATTGCAGATATAGACGAATGGGACAATGCCATTAAATTAGGTGGATTAGGAATTGATAGATCATATATACCGCGCGTGCCCCAAGAAAGAATACTTTCGTTTCCAAGTTCCAGCTTCAGACCGTCATCAAATTTCTCCTGATATCGTATTCTGAATAATGAATAAAATTCTAATGGACAACCTTGTGCAGCCCCCCATCCTGTCAAGCGTGTCATTGAGACCCATGCCAGCGCCCATTCCAATGACAAAGTGACTCCGTCCATTGCCATCTGGCTGAGTGCAAGTGCAAGGGTCATAAACTCCACCTCAGAAAATTTATTCTTCGGGGGCAAAGCCAAATAGAATCGTTTTGTAGCCTTCAGTTTAGGTAATGCGGTCATAAAACTTACATGTACTTGCTCTTTATGTACAAATCCATCCGGTAATGTACAATTTTCGTATGATCTCTCTTTCAAATAATCTCGAAATATTACCCATGATTCTTTTAAATGATATCGAATTATGGCGTTTTGCTTCAGAGTTGGCCATTTACTATCAAAAGACTCGTGTGCTTTAGGTTCGCCAAAAGCATCTATCAACCATTTAATGTCTGTTTTTAGAAGGGTTCCAATATAACAGTAACCCATTTCTGAATAGTCAATACTAACATTTTTAAGCTCGCGTATGTCAACGTAACTAGCTGCATCTGTCTTAAATAAAGAGCTAATGATAAGAGAAGAAATAAAATCAGTGCGAACACAAGAACTGTAAAAAACACCAAGCAGGTCTTCACAGGGTTGCTTGTTTTTTTTGCAATCACGGATTAGTGCTCTTAGTTCCTTGGGATCTTTGGCAAAAATTGGTCCCCACAAAACGGGGTTAAGTTGATAGCACTTAACCAGCTCAGGTGACAGAAATGGAAGCACCCATTCGAAATCTGTGACAGATCCAATTCGCCACTGGTCTTCGCTCTTTACTGGTTCCAACTTGTTTTTAAGTATGAATTCAAAGTCCATTATTTAAGCCTCATAAATAATATGCTTACTCAACTATCGGTGATGAAGTCGGGCAAGGTACTCATTTTTTACTTCATAAATCTTTGACTCTATTCCAGTACACAGTCGTTTATCTGTAATTTCAATCGTTTGCAAAAGGCACTGAAACCCGCAAACAAGAGCGGAGGCTGATTCTCTTGATGATAGAGTGCAATAGACAACTCTATCGGCATGCCGTTCTATTGCTGAACCTAATCCAGCGACTCCCCAATGATGCCAGTCAGAAAATTGCTCGTAGAGCTTTTTATATAGGTCTGTTCCTTCAACGGCATCACATATGTCTCTGATGGATTTACCGCATCTCCAATCGTAATAATAGTGTTCCGACTTGAAGTGTCTATTCTTATCCAGTGCCTTCCCTTTTTTATTCATAAGCGGTTCGCAATATTCAGACAACATCGATTCAATGGCTTGACGTTTCAGTGACACTGTTTCGCCTTGCGCTTCTTTTGCTTCCAGCATTCGCAAATCATGAACAAATGCAAAGACGCGCCATTGCAATGGTTTTTCGGGCACCATTGCTGCCCACAATAACTGGCATAAGCCTTCAATCATACTCCTGGCAATGAGAATAACGTCTCGATTCGGGCTAAGAGTCAGAATGGACTGCATATGACCAGCCTGCTTACTTAAAAAGCATAGGGACATGAATCCAAGATGATCGTCATCAGAATATTTTGCGTTTTCAAGAACCTCTTCTGCTAAAACCAATAACTTATTTCCCCATTGGCAAAGCTCCGGTAAATCCAGCTCGGCTTGTTCACTGAAATTCTTCATACATTTCCCTTTAATGATCAAGGCAACAGGTAAATTAAACTGACAACATTTTGTTCATAATCCCCTGATCAATTTCAATTCGGTCATCCCCTTCAAAAAACGGAATTCCGAAATGACCGTACGAAGCATCGTTGATACTATCGAGAGTACCATCCAGCATCAAATTATGTTCAGCGGCAAGTATTTCCAGCTCTTCTCGTTCCCATACGAGCTTGGATGCCAATACGTGCATAAATGTGAAAGCTTCGGCATCAAGTCCAATAAACGAAGCGGGAGGCGTCGGTAACTCCTTTAAATGCTTGATTGCCGATGACTGTTCCGCCTCTGAGAAAATATTATTGAGGATTGCAGATACAACTTTTGTCTCGGCAATTTTTTCTTCAATGCTGTCCATATCAAGAGTAAAATTCTCCACCGGTCTTGGTGGCGCGGGGATAGCAAACCCTCGCTGAGTTCCTGCATCGGCTGTTTGTATGGTAACAGGCTGGATAGCGGCTTGCCTGGAAAGGCTTCTGGTGTTCAGGCTGAATATTTCGTGTATCTGCTTAAGGGTTTTCAGCTTATCTGAATCAATATGGCCGTTTACCTTCGCTAAGCCAACAAGAAACCTTCCCAGTGCTTCTTTTTTGCCTGGATGGATCAGTAGTTTTATTCGCTTATTGATGAGGCAATCCAAGTCTGGCAAGGAAGACTGAAGCCACTGATAATGGGCGCGTAGCCTCGTTTTCTCATTTGCAGAAAGATGTTGTATCCACGCTTCAAGATACTTTTCTACATGCCGTTCTTCGTTGGCATTAAAGGCACCGCCAGCAACTGCAAAAGCTAAGTGTAGAATTGTGGTTGCAGTGAAATACTCCGTAGACGCTGAACTTGGTGCATTTTCAGCTATTTTGAAAAGTACTACATCTTGCTCTGCTTTTGGTGTGAAGTTCACAAACCGTGGGTCTGGCTCGATGCCAATATTAAATTTACCAAGAAGTCTGGCAAAGTCAGCAACCTCTTCCTCTCCTAAACCGTCCATATTTATTAATGAAGTTTTCGGATGTAACGATGAAAACGGCAATGAAACACTTTCTACAGAACAAATATGTTCTTCCGACCTTTGTATCAACAACTGTAACTTCTCCCCAAACTGTTTTTTCAGAAGTGGTACAGGAAGCAATGATATTGCAACAATCGAATACCTACCATGCGGATTTTCAGCAAGATAGTTACAATAAGCTTCAAGTTCATCAGCGCAATCTGTCACCATTTTCAAGAGTTGTGTTGACATCTCAGAAAATTCCACAATGTCAGGCAAATGTTGATCCGGTAATTCGACAAGTCCTCTAAAAGAGAGGCTGGCTGGAGCATATGTGGCGCGAATACATTTTTTGTTCGGTAACAACGTGACGCCGTCTCTGAATATCTCGTTGTACCGGATCTTGTAAAGCTCGCGCAATTCATCAGGACAACGCTGGACGGACATTCTTCTTTGCATCGAAAGATCATTTTCGACATACGCAAGTGCCCATTCAGCGGACAAAGTAAAACTGCCATCTGGCTCGATACCAACATTAAATAGACTAAAAAGACTGGCAAAGTCAGCAACATCTTCCTCGCCTAAACCGTCTTGATTGTTTTTTGGAAGTAGTGATGAAAATGGCAATGAAACCACATCTACAGGAGAAATATGTTCTTCTAGCTTTTTTATAAGCAGCTGGAATTCCTCTCCAAACTGCTTTTTTAGGAGTGTTACAGGAAGAAATGATATTGCAACAATCGAATTTTTACCATGCGTGTTCTTAGCAAGATAGCTACTATAAGCTTCAAGCTCATCTGCGCAGTTTGTTACCAATATCAATAGTTGTGATGCTAACTCAGAAAATTCTTCCATGTAAGGCCAATGTTGATCTGGTAATTCAACAAGTCCTCTAAAAGATGGGCTGGCTGGAACATATGCAGCCCGAAAACATTTTTTGTTCGGTAGCAACGTGATACCTTCACCGTATTTTTCGTTGTAGCGGATTTTGCACAACTCGCGGAATTCATCAGGACAACGCTGGACGGACATTCTTCTTGGCATCGAAAGGTCATTTTCGGCACACGCAAGCGCCCATTCAGCGGACAAAGTAAAACTGCCATCGGAATTCGGGCTTAATGCAATCTTAAAAATGAAATCAAGAAACTGAACAGCGTATTTATGAAAGGAGACATCTTCTCCATAGATGGAGAGCAGGCGCTTAACTTCAGAAAAAATTGCAGGTACTTCGCTTCGTGCGGAGGCAGAATCTTTGGTATCAGCCAAGACGCGGCGTTCCAGTCCATAAAAATAGAGTAGCACATACCCAATATATTCGTTTGGGTCTTTTCTGCCGGTGGAGAGCCATTTCTGGTAGGCTGCACGGCTAAGAGAAGGTTCCTTGCTTTTGCCATGAACCGACTTCAAATTGCTACCTACATAGACAAAACCTTCAGAAATCAAATAGTGGGAATAACAGCCTATTGTAGTAGTTTGCCCTTGTGGAATCCAAAAAAAGTCCGGATCTGATCGTCTTGGCTGAGTACTTAATTTTTCAATGATAATGCGGTCAAAATTTGAATGAAAATCTGTACTGTCGGGAGACAATAGCAACTGTTTGGGATATCTGTAGTTTATGATTGTTGCAAGAGGGTCTGGATTGTTGATTATTGCTCTGCCACTAACCGGCGTTTCTGGTAGAACACATGGGTTAATATTCGAAATAATAGGGATCAAGTTTTTTCTGTCACCAGAATTTAGCTTGGCAATAGCATCAGTTGCAGCTTTTGCAACACATATTACAATAGTTCTACTCTTGCCGGGGGTGTTGAGAATTTTGTCCAAACTAAACCGGCAATAATCCGATACTTTTTCTTTCTTCCAGCGTGCCTGCCAGTAAAGCCCTCCCAATTCATCAACAATATCAGATATAAATCTTTTGCTATCGGCAGTTCCTAACAATAACTCCTTCCATTCATCCCATGTTTCGCTTGAAATTAGGTCTAACATATTTTCCGCTTTATAAAATTCATCAAACGTAACTTCACGGGTTATCGCACTAATTGCGGGAGTTGTAGATTCTTTTTCTGGCAATATATCAAGGGATGCATTTGCAACACAAAGGATAAGAGTTCTCAGGCTGGTTCGCCCAAGAATTTTACTGATTTTTTTTAGCGGCATCCCCAAATAGTCATCAAAAGTTGCAAACTTCTTAGCCGCTGGCCAAGGCAAACGGTTTTTACCGGCAACTTTACATACCAAATCAGAGGAGAACGGATATTCAGCTAATCTTTTTGACCAATTAAACCAAAGATCATCCGAGACAAGTTCTTCCAGATTTAGTGCGCTCTTAAGAGCAAGCAGCAAACCCTCGGAATTTTCGTCAGATTCTGAAATATTGGAAATGTTTTTGATACTTTTCATTGGTGTGACTCTTCAGTGTCAATCAAAAGTTTAAATAATCCACAGCCACCATATCGGCGTCCAGCATACCGTAATTTTAAGTGAGGCAGTATCCGTTTTAAAATTTCATCACCTTTAGAACGAGAACTACCAATATCGCCAACAATTCCCACTCCGACATATAATTGATCCCTTCACAAAGAGATTAAAGACCACGTCAGTTTTGATATTTCCAACGCCGGAGAGAATTCGAAGTAATCCGTATTTTCGATAATCGTTGATGTCTGCCACGTACTGATTTTTCAAGCATTCTCCCGCAAAAAAAACACACATCTAAAATTCAAATTACAAATTCAAATTACGATTGGATTAGACTTGATATCACATTGATGTCTTGTTTCTGCTCACTTTCGCTTCTACCGGTTCCGGGGGTGCCATCTTTCCGAAATGCATTATTTACCACCAAAGGACCCGGATGATATAAAGGAACAAGGCATGTACCTCCCCAAGGCATAATACAACGCCCAACTAACTGGCTAACCGTCACTTCATCAAGACGGAGAAGCCTTCCATCTATGGCTATCGGGTCAAGACGGTGCAGTTCCTTAAGTGCCTCATTACCAAAAGCCAAGACAACTTTTGGCCGCATTAAGTCAAGCAATCGGCGAAGATGACCACGACAATTACGTCGTTGTTTTGACGTTGGAGGGAATCCATTCCCACGAGCGGCTGGCAGGCATTGCACAGCATTCGTAAAAACTACCGTCTCCGGTAACACATCTATGTGCTGTAGAAGGCGACGTATACGCTTTCCAGTTTCATCAGTATCAGTGTCGCAAGTAATATAACCCTTAGTGAGTTGATAGGTATCTCTATAGTTTGGTGCCTCCATAACAGCCAATATGCCGGATTGACAGGATACTTCAAGCAGCTCCACTTTGCATTTAGGTTCTTTAATTTTGTCAAGCATCGCTGTAGCCCAACCAGTTCTAAAGCCATTATTGCTTTTCGGTTCATAATGAATCAATGCATGAAGTAATTGTTTTGAATCCGATGGGTTAATCTCTCTGCCATCAGGGAGCAAACGGCACTTGCAGCATTGTTTCAATGAATTTCGCCATTCTTGCAATTCAATTCCAGCCTTTGGCATTTGGCTCCGCCTCAATAAATATCTATTTCGGTAGCATATTAACGAATCCGCCGCATTAAAATTTGAGCAGCTTTAAGATTACAACAATAACAATCACTATTAACCATCCCTCAGTCATGATGTCGGCCCTCCTTGCATCTCATTCAACTCCGCCTTCATTCCAGTGCGGATTACATTCCGGCAGGTCAAAACCAACTGCACAGATTTTTCTGCTTTCTGGATTGGTGCTGTTAGCGACTGATCCGCCCATAGTTCCGGTGTCGCCATATGCTTCAACACCTCAGCGGCATCATCCGTCGATTGCTTAACAGCCGATTCGAGCTTATCAAGCAAGCCATCCAGTGTTTCGGAGGAGAACGATCTGATGCAGTCAGTTTCGGAAATCACTTTTTGCTGTTCGTCATACAACTGATTGAATAACGCCTGAACTTCTCGGTTAAATTCAGCAATGGCACTATTTCGGGCTGTTTTATCTTTAGCTGAATTTGAAGCAAGAAAACGATTCATAATTGGATGGAACTGAAGAGTAAAAATTTCATTGTTCTTCCGATGAAATTCATCAAGCAGCGTAAAATAATTCACAAACTGCTGTCTCTTCTCATCAAACCGACACTCTCTTTTCACTATGCCAACGACACGCGGCTTTATTTTATCTACGGCTGCAATGTCCTGCTGCCGAAATTGTGGATACTCAATCACTCTTGCTTTAGAGCAGTCTGCACTCAAAGCAATAGGCTGTTTATCAGCCAGCTTCGAAACGCCTTCCAGTAACGCCCTTTTACTACGCTTGGCTTTTAAAAATCCTGCAAAAGCCATAACGCACATTCCAAGCAAAAAACTCACCAGTAGCGGTACTATCTCAGATACGGACATATTTTTCACCATACCAAATATTTCGTTCCGACGATATGCCAAGAATCATAACATACTCATACGACACAATAAGTCCTTCGGTGTTTTTTATTTTATTTTCATGCCATACCTTCCCACAGTACCTCCCCCATCTAGCGTCCTACACACGATATATTTTCACTGCATCATTTATTTCTTTGATTATTTTCTCCCGCAACCAATCCGGTTCCAACAACTCCACCTGCGAACCGTGCTTGAGGATCTCCATAGTAATCTCCCCTTCGTGTGATGCCGGAATGGTGCGTACCAGCGAACCGTCATCCTGAACTATCTCAGTCTGTGCCTCATACCACATCTCCCCTTTGATCCAGCGGGATCGCTCCGGGGTGAATCGTAACACCACATTGAAGCTCTTCCTGTTCTGGAAAATGCCAAAGGTATTCTGAAGGTAAGATAACCAATCTTCTTTCTCTCAAATTTTGAAGGAAGTATTTTCGACACTGCAGAGTGTTATCCGCCCTATCACAAACTCCCGCCAATCGTTACGTAAATCCAGATTTCTATTTACTCGTCGATTACCTTCCTGGCGAACTGATAAGAAATTTCTTGTGCGTTCGCCTCGTCAATCAATTTCACGACAAATCGCGACAGTTCGCTATAAGGCGAGCCGATAGGAATTGTGCCCTCAAACCAGTTCCCGCCAACCTGCGATAACTCTACCAAATTCTTCCTGGAATGCCGGTCGGCGGAGGTTGTCACGCTTGACCTTCCCGGCAAAGACTCTCCATCTGGTTTCGTCCTTAATGATTTCCACCAGTAGATGCCTGACCTTGAGCATGACCTTGGCCCGCTCAGTATATTCTTTGCGGGTTGCATTGTTGTTCAGATTACCGAGCCCTGAAAGGTAATAGGTCAGGATCTGTTCAGGGAAACGCTCTTCCAGCTGTTTTGCTGCCTGCAGTTCATCACCTGAATCCCAGGCATAGCGGGGATATTTGTCCTTGAGCAGTATCGCCACAGCATGTTCGTATTCCTGACGCTGCATCCTGATCTTGAGGCTTTCGGAGGACCATGCCTTATCCAGTCGCTCAAGTATTTTGGGTTCGTGGAACTCCCACTCTTCTGCGGTACAGGTTTCTTTGAAGGCATTGTACTTTGCTAGAGTTAGGCGATCCGTTGCCTGCTCAAACTGGATGGCAAGATACTGGTCCCGATTGCCACCCTCTCTGGCACGGTCGGACAGAAATTTTCGCAGTTCGTCCATCCGCCCCTGTCCTTTAATTTTGCCCTCTTCAGCAACCGACAGGGCTTCCTTGCGGTTACCCTCATCCCAGTAGAAGGTGGCAAGATCATAGTAGTCGCCACCGTACACCAGTTTCTTGTGCCGCAACTCCAGATATTTCGCCCGGTCACCAAGTTTGCGATAGATCCGTCGGGCGTGATCGGTCGGCCAATCCTTGTTCATTGCTTCCAGCATCTGTGCCAGATGCCGCCAGTCCTCATCACGGTAGCACGTGGCATAGGCCAGATCATAGAGCGGATCATCCAGACCGGCATTGCCGCTCGTGATGAACGGCAGCACTTCATCAAGGAGTTCACGACGAACCTGTTCATCAACCTTTGAGTTAGCAAGTTGTTTCCCGATTTCGTCCAGCAGGTCTGCAACATGATCTACTGTCTCGTAGTCACCGCCACCGCAATCGTCGAGCTCCTCCAGGTCGGGAGACAACTCCCACCAAAGGGCCATGACTATCTCGCCTTCCGACTGTGTCTTCTGGGCAGGGGCGAGTGAGACATGTTTCTTCAGGTAGTCAAAGCATTCACGGCGCACATCGGGCCGGCCTATCGCAAGCTCTGCAATCAATGTGATCAGCGTTTCAGGTTTGGCCGCCTCCAATAAATCCACCAGCGAATCTGCCGTTTTTTTCTTCTTTACCATAATGACCTCACAGATGAAACTGGACGATCTGGTCCAGGAGCGGCAGCTTCCTCACCCTGAACTCATCTGAATAGCGGTCATTGCCGGGGCGTTCAATTTCCACCAGTCCAAAGTAACGGGCAAACCGATTCAGA
>Ga0194060_10002682_pt1 | contig 12658 bp, 14 predicted proteins | sample SepL225m_MetaG_FD_163427 | JGI IMG/M metagenome (GOLD analysis project Ga0194060, IMG submission 163427) | Anoxic zone freshwater microbial communities from boreal shield lake in IISD Experimental Lakes Area, Ontario, Canada - Sep2016-L222-5m | ecosystem: Environmental > Aquatic > Freshwater >... | reverse complement strand
ATAGATGTAAGCCTATGGGTGTAAGTTACATCTTGTGCACGTCGTCATTATGGGTTGCGGTCGAGTCGGCTCCTCTTTAGCCATCGAACTTGAGGCAGCAGGACATAGCGTTGCAATTATCGATCAGGCACGTGAAGCTTTCCGTCGCCTTGGTCCAAACTTCAAAGGACAAACTGTCAGCGGTGTCGGTTTCGACAGAGACACACTTCTTGAAGCCGGTATTGAAAGAGCTGATGCATTTGCAGCAGTAAGTAATGGCGATAATTCAAATATTTTGGCAGCACGTGTAGCTCGCGAAACATATGGAGTTCAAAACACTGTTGCTCGTATCTATGATCCAGGTCGCGCTGAAATTTATCAGCGCTTAGGTATTCCAACAGTTGCCACAGTTATTTGGGCAAGCGATCAGATTATGCGACGTCTCGTACCTGAAGGATCGCGATCTGAATGGCGCGATGCAACAGGAACAGTTCAATTAGCTGAAATGCACCCACATAAGAGTTGGTATGGAGAAGCAGCGCTACTTATTGATCAAATCACTCCTGCCCGCGTTGCATTTATTACTCGACTCGGTGAAGCACTGATTCCAAATGAACACACAGTTTTGCAAGAGGGAGATCTTTTGCACGTGATGGTTTTGGATTCGCAATTAGCGGCTGCAGAAAAAACACTCTCACATTCACCAGATGAGGCCTCATGAGAATCGCAATTGCAGGAGCCGGCAACGTAGGTCGCGCTATAGCTCGTGAACTTCTAGATAATGGCCATCAAGTTTTGCTTATCGATAGAGATCCAAAAGCGCTAAAGATGGAGAGCGTGCCTGATGCCGAATGGTTGATGGCTGATGCTTGCGAAATTACAGCGCTAGATAATGCCAAGTTAGATAATTGCCAGGTACTCGTTGCTGCAACAGGTGATGACAAAGTAAATTTAGTTACATCACTCCTTGCTAAAACAGAATATGGCGTACCTCGCGTAGTTGCTCGAATCAATCACCCAAAAAATGAATGGCTCTTTGATTCATCATGGGGCGTAGATGTTGCGGTGTCGACTCCAAGAATAATCTCTGCACTCGTTGAAGAGGCTGTCAGTGTTGGCGATGTTGTTCGACTTTTCTCATTCAAAAAGGGTCAAGCTAACTTAGTAGAACTTACATTGCCAGATACTTCTTCATGCATCGGAAAAACCGTTGAGGAGATTGAATTACCTGATGATGCAGCCCTAGCGGCAATTGTGCGCGATGGTCGAGTCATTACTGCGAAGGCTCATGATGTATTTGCTGCTGGAGATGAACTTCTATTTGTTGCATCTGCTGCTGCCGAAGATAAAATCAAAGCCTGCTTTATCAATAACTAATCAGCTTTTACGGTTGGAACTTTCTTCAAGATTAGCCACGTACCCCATGCAGTAGCAATAAATAGCGGATATCCCATTGCAAGATTTACGGTACCGAGTAAGTTCACATTCCCACTTCGGTAAATTGGATATTGAACAGCAATGCGTCCAAAAAATAACGCGACCCATAACCAACCAGCTCGCTTATAAGCGCGCTTGCGCTCTGGGTTGTTTCGCCACAAAAAGTTTTCGCCAAGTAGTGGACCGATAATCACTCCGATAATTGGCCAACCGACAAGATTCGCAATCAAATATGCACTGCCATAACCCAAATTCGTGAGTAATTTAGGAATATAAAAATCGGAGGCATTGCCACTTCTATTTGCAAGGTATGCACAAAAAAGAACTCCAATGAGTCCAGAGATCACATGTTGAATCGTGTCTCTCATCGCAAGTCGAATAATTGTTAGAACAATTGACGTTCCAACTGCGCCATAGAGGGCTGTATGAAGATCATGAGAAACATTAAAAACAATAAGAAATAGAAGAGCGGGCAGCCCTGAATCTAATAAACCTTTTGTCCCACCAAGTGCGTGAAAGATTTTAGCTTTATCATCCTTGTGTTCCATTAGCCCTCACTCTTCACGCCAGTTGAACCAAAACCACCATCACCACGTCCAGAACCAGGAAGTTCGCGAACTTCAACAAATTTAGCGTGCTCGACCTTTTGAATCACTAATTGTGCAATGCGATCACCGCGTTTGAATGAAATTGAATCTTTTGGATCATGATTGATAAGAATGCATTGCAGTTCGCCCCGATATCCCGCATCAACAGTGCCTGGTGCGTTGACCATTGTGACCCCGTGTTTGATAGCAAGGCCAGAGCGTGGATGCACAAAAGCGGCGTAACCATTGGGAAGAGCAATTGCTATTCCTGTTGGAACCAGAGTGCGCTCCCCCGGTGCAAGAGTTACATCAACTCGTGTGACGATATCTGCGCCAGCATCGCCACCTTTGGCATAACTTGGTAGAGGTACGCCTGGATCTAAACGGGTGATCAGGACTTCAACAGAGTGCTTCATGGATTTATTTCAAACTCCGGATCGACAAAGGCAAGAAGTTCAGGGTGCTTGGAAATATATTCCAAATATTCCTTAGGTGCATTATCTAAGAAGTGATTCATCGGAACTATGACGAAGAGTGCTGCAGCTTTGACTGCAATATCTCCATCAGGTGAATTCAATCGCCCTTCTGCTTCGCAATAAACTTTGCGACTTACTTGCCCAGTGATTCGAGCGGAAATATGAAGTGTTGAACCCATAGGTACTGGTCGTAAGAAATCTGTCTCTAAGCGCGCAGTAACTGCTGGAGCACGCAATAACCACATTAATTTTCCAAGTGCTTCATCAAATGCCAAAGAGAGCAATCCACCGTGAGCAAGACCGGGTGCACCTTGATGATTTTCTGTCACCGTAAATTCAGCTGTGAGATCTACACCATTTCCTGCATGTGCAACTAAGTGCAGACCAGTTGGATGTAATTCACCGCAACCAAAGCAATGTCCAAAATGAGAAGGAATTTGTGAGCCAATAGGTGGAGCTTTCGGATGACGCTGCGGGATCATTGCACCTTCTGGTGCGCTCGTACTTGCAACCCGACTCATAGTGCAAGGTTACTCGATGAGTATCCGATAACGTAAGACCTATGGAATATAGAGAAGTGATTAGCGCCCCAATCTGGCTTATTGCATTCGTTTATTTCATTTTTCTCTCAGTTGTACTCTCCATCTGGGCAGCGCTGGGTGATGTTCCAGCGCTATTTACTTTCGTTGCTCTAACAATCGCCCTCGCAGTGATCTATCAAAAAACGAAATTAGTCATCGAAATAGATAGCGAAGAATTACGAGTTGGCCCTGCACGAATAGAGAGAAAATATATTGGTCAGTGTGAAAATTTAGAAGCACCAGCATTGAAACGTGTGCGAGGCCGTGATGCTGATCCTGCAGCATATTTGGGAATTAGATTTTGGCAGCCCACTGGTATAAAAATGCGTGTACTGGATTCAAGGGACTCAACACCATATTGGCTAATAACAAGTAAGCGCGGCCAAGAATTGACCGCGCTACTCAACAAATAAATTTCTTACGCACATTCCTTACAAACAGCTTTTGCACCTTCACCACGTGCTAATTGCGTAATGTGGTGAACTAAGAAACAACGTGAACAAGCAAACTCATCAACTTGCTTTGGAACAACGCGCACTGCTAACTCTTCACCTGATAAATCTGCACCAGGAAGTTCTAGAGTTTCAGCTGCTTCTGCTTCATCAATATCAATCTGTCCGGATTGAGCATCGACTCGTTGGGCTTTAAGTTCTTCTAACGACTCTTCGTGGAGTTCTTCATCCGTTTTTCTGGGGGTGTCGTAATCTGTTGCCACTGCTCTCACCTACTCTCATATCGATTCACGGGAGAAAAAGTTCTCCCAACGGGCGCACTATGGCCTATTTCGACAATCTCTGCTTGATACAACAGTCGGCGTGTCGCTTATATTCCGTAATTAGCGGAGAATTTCCGAAATTTTCTGCGCTAGTCCTCCATCTACGCGTGCATGGATAGCAGTTCCTTCAGGGAGATATTCCTCACTCAAGATCTCTCCATGTTCGTGAATTGCATGAACTAAGTCACCGCGCTCGTAAGGAATTGTCGTAGTGATTTCAATTTTTGGACGAGGAAGTGAACTCTCAATTGCATGAATGAGTCCTTCAATTCCAAATCCAGTGCGGACCGAGAATGCGTAACTATTTTTCTCTTTACGCAAAATAGACATTACAACTTCAGGATCTGCGACATCGACTTTATTGATTGCAATAATTTCGGGAATATCTCCCCCACCAATTTCAGTAATAACTTCGCGTACAGCGCGTATCTGCTCAAACGGATCTGAGTGCGATCCATCGACTACATGGACAATGAGATCGGCGCCAGATACCTCTTCTAGCGTGGATTTGAATGCATCTATGAGTTGGTGAGGAAGATGACGAACAAATCCCACAGTATCTGAGAGGGTATAAATACGACCGTCACTTGTCTGTGATTTGCGCACTGTTGGGTCAAGGGTTGCAAAGAGTGCATTCTCAACAAGAACTCCTGCATTCGTGAGCTTATTGAGTAATGATGATTTTCCGGCATTCGTGTATCCAGCAATTGCTACCGATGGAATATTGAAGCGACGTCGCTCTTGGCGCTTTGTATCTCGAGAGACTTTCATCTCTGCAATCTCGCGACGAAGTTTTGCCATCTTGTCACGAATACGTCGACGATCTGTTTCAATCTTCGTCTCACCTGGACCACGTCCACCAATACCAGCACCACCTGCTGCGCGACCACCAACTTGGCGCGATAGTGAATCTCCCCAACCACGAAGTCGAGGCAATAGGTATGCAATCTGTGCAAGTTCTACTTGTGCTTTACCTTCTTTACTCTTTGCATGTTGAGCAAAAATATCAAGAATGAGGGCAGTGCGATCTACAACTTTGACTTTCAATTTTTCTTCAAGTTGGCGCAATTGTGATGGCGATAATTCACCATCACAAATAACAGTGTCAGCGCCAGTGGATGCAACTACTTGTCGCAGTTCTACTACCTTTCCAGAACCAATATATGTTGCAGGATCTGGTTTATCACGGCGTTGAATAAGTCCATCGAGAACTTCTGAACCCGCAGTCTCGGCAAGTGCTTTCAATTCAGCAAGAGAATTCTCTGCCATCTCGGCAGTTCCTTCTGTCCACACACCAACAAGTACAACGCGCTCTAGTTGTAATTGGCGGTATTCGGCATCGGTTATATCTTGAAGTTCTGTTGAGAAACCCTTGACGCGGCGAAGTGCATGACGATCTGCTAAATCCGGTTGCGATGTAACTTCATAATCAGATTCTTCTGCATCAAATTCTGCAGCAGCTCGAGCACTCTCACGCATGAGCTCTTCAAAATCTATCTCCTCGCGATTATCTTTACTCAACCAAGAACCTCGAAATATCATGATCAGCAAGTAATACCGCGGGACCTATGAGAGTCGCATTTGAATGTCCATCAATTTCAACTTCAAGTCGACCACCGGGAGGATAAATAACCCACTTTGATGGAAGTCGTTCTTTTGAATGAAGTGAAGCGGCGAGTGCAACTGCACATGTACCTGTGCCACATGAACGAGTTTCACCACTGCCTCGCTCGTAAACACGCATCTTCACTTCATGATCTCCGGTAATTTGAACAAACTCAACATTTACACCTTCAGGATAAGCATCTTTTGGTCGCACTACTGGCGGTTCAGCCATTTCGCCAACCTGTGCAATATCTTCAACAAATACAACAGCATGAGGATTGCCGACGCTTATCTTGTAACCATTCCAAATATGACCATTAGTAGATGCCGTAATTTCTTCATCTTCATCACTTACTTGGCCCATGTTTACTGAAATATCACCGGTCATTGGGACTCGAAGATGTTTTACTCCATCACGAGTATTGATTGGGAATATTCCCTCTTTTTCATGGCCGCGCTCCACTAAATAACGAGCCATCACGCGAATACCATTTCCACACATTTCAGCGAGTGAGCCATCGGAATTTCTGTAATCCATAAACCATTTGCCATCACGTTTGATGATTCGAATAAGGCCATCGGCGCCAATTCCTGTTGTGCGATTACATATCGCTGCAGTTTGGGCAGTTGTTATTGAATGCTCATCGAGTGGATCAAAGAGGACGACAAAATCATTCTCTGTTCCATGTCCATACGTTGCGATGAGTGAAGTATTCATATCTAGCCGAAGTTTATCTGCATTAGCGTGAAGCAAGCACTTCCAATACGCGCTCCAGGCGCGGTTGGATGGGTGAGATCCAAGTAATACGACCATCACGAGAGAACCAAGTCTCTTGGCGTCGCGCATACTGACGTGTTGCACGTTTTGTATCTTCTTTAGCTTCCGTTTCCGTCATCGTGCCATTAAGTAGAGCAACTATCTGTGAATAGCCCAAAGCCAACTGTGCTGTACGTCCATTGAGCATGCCATTTTCTATACATTTCTTTACTTCATCAACAAATCCCAGCTGCCACATCTTTTCAACGCGAGCATCAATTCTTTCAATGAGGTGATCGCGCTCCATCACTAATCCAAATTGCATTGCTTTGGGATAGCGCGAGCTCTCTTCTCTTGGCAAATTTGCGGTAAAGGGTTTACCTGTAATTTCAATTACTTCTAGGGCTCTAATTACGCGGCGAAGATTTGCTCTATCGATTGCTATGGCAGCGGCTGGATCTAACTTTTCTAATCTTTCAAAGAGTGCATCGGCACCAATTTTTTCCACTTCTAATTCCAGTGACTTTCGAACCTGTGGATCTGTATCTGGAAAATTGAGTTCATCTAAGATTGATTTGATGTACAAGCCTGTACCACCAACGACAACTACATTTTTTCCTTCTGCATGGAGAGCCGTAATTTTCTCTCTCGCAAGACTTTGATACCACGCAACAGTTGAATCTTGCGACACTTCTAAAATATCAAACAAGTGATGCTCAACTCCGCCTCTATCTTGTAATGAAAGTTTCGCTGTTCCAACGTCCATACCTTTATATATCTGCATTGAGTCTGCATTGATAATTTCGGCATTTATTTCTTTAGCAACTGCAATTGCAAGTTCACTCTTTCCTGTAGCAGTAGCTCCAGCAATAACGATGAGTTCCATTAGCGAACAGTAGGCATTCCAAGTAAAAGCGCCTGCTTTACGCTTTCACGGTTACGAGCTTCGTGGGCATCTCCCCCGCGAGTGCCACGTACTGCTCCCGCATCACCAATTAGATAGTGTGCCGATGCTTCCTTGATAATGACATCAACGATGTCTCCAGGTCGTGCATCGCTCTCATTTCCAAAGTGAACCAATCTGAAATCTTCACTGCGTCCAGTTAGTCGTGATTGGGCGTTATCTCGTCGACCTTCATAATCGGCAACGAGTACTTTCATAGATTTACCAACTGCCTCTTTATTGACTGACAGTGAAATTCCTTGTTGATGCTCGTGCAGTCGTGTGTATCGCTCACCCACTACTTCTGGTGAAACTTGGTCTGGCATTGTTGCAGCAGGCGTACCTGGACGTTTTGAATATTGATATGTATATGCAGCCGCAAATCTTGCTTGTGTACAAATATCCAATGTCGCTTGGAAGTCTTCTTCGCTTTCACCTGGAAAACCAACGATGATGTCAGTTGTAATTGATGAATGAGGGATTGCCTCTCGCACTCGATCTAGAATTCCTAAGTAGCGATCTGTTCTATAAGAGCGGCGCATTGTCTGCAAGATTCGATCCGAACCTGATTGCAACGGCATATGTAAATGAGGCATTGCATTAGAAGTTTGTGCCATCGCCTCAATAACATCGTCAGTGAAATCGCGTGGATGCGGGGACATAAATCGAACTCTTTCGAGTCCATCAATCTTTCCGCATTCACGAATTAAGTTTGCAAAAGCTCCTCGATCACCAAAATCAACACCGTAAGCATTCACGTTTTGACCAAGCAGAGTTACTTCAATAACCCCTTGATCAACTAATGCACGAACTTCTCTGAGAATATCTACTGCGGGGCGATCTTTTTCAATTCCTCGAAGCGTTGGAACAATGCAAAAAGTACACGTGTTATTGCAGCCAACTGAGACTGAAACCCACGATGAGAAAGCAGAAAGGCGTCGTGCTGGAAGCGTTGAAGGGAAATGTTCAAGTGATTCAAGAATTTCTATTTGGGACTCTTCTTCCACTCTTGCACGCTCTAGGAGAACTGGAAGTGAGCCAACATTGTGAGTTCCGAAGACGACATCGACATATGGAGCCTTCTTGAGAATCGTTGCTTGATCTTTTTGGGCAAGACATCCACCAACGGCAATCTGCATTTTTGGATTGAGTTTTTTGATTGGTGCTAGAAAACTCAGATTTCCATAAAGTTTGTTATCTGCATTCTCACGGACAGCACACGTGTTGAAGACCACAATATCTGCCTGTACTCCATCGGCTACAGGAATAAACCCGGCTTCATCAAGAAGTCCCGCGATTCGTTCAGAGTCGTGCACATTCATCTGACAGCCATAAGTTTCAACTGTGTAGGTGCGCGTCATGACACCATCGTAACGTGAGAGTTAGTGGGCAATAACCTGAGTCTGGAAATTCGAACGATCGACAACGAGACTGTGATGGTTCTCAAGTGTTTTCCACCCCGGCTGGTTCCAGCCACTCGATGCCACAAGCACACCTTCGCTATCGGCGCGATATTTGATTTCATAATAATCATCTGGTGCCCAATCGGGCTTCTTCTCAGGTTGGAACTCGCTCACAACCACAAAAGTATCTTCATTCATAATCATTGCATTAATGCTTGAAAATTTTGCATGTTCTTTGATTAAACCAATTGTTGAACTAATTCCTTTTACCATTCCATGCTTTTCAATCTCAGTGAGCATTAGATAGAAATACTTTTCGCTATCAGTCGTGCCTGCTATGAATTCAAAAAACTTTGGATCAATCAGGTGATCTAATCCTGTTGCTGGAAAAATTCCACCATTGTGAATAAATGAATAATCCTTATATGTAAATGGGTGTGTGTTGTTCTCGTTGATTGGTAATCCTGCAGTTGCCCAGCGCAAATGTAAAAGCCCACCATCAGTACTTGTCCGCGCTAGTGCTCTACTAAAATTCTCACTCGTTGCAGCAGTTTCAGGTGCGCGATCGAGGTGGGCGACATGAGCATCATGGTCAATTGTTGCGATACCCCACCCATCGCAATGTACCGATGACAAGGAGATGAATTCCTTAAAATCTTTGCCTACTAGCGCGTCAAAATTGGTTTTTTCGTGCGACACGTAGCCCATTAGCCTGCACATTTTTGTATAAACCTCTTCCATTTGCGTCACACTATGAGTACAAAGGTTACCTCGGTGCCCCTCGCCGAACCAACTTACTCGCTATTTTCAAGGAGGAAAATCTTGGCGATTACAAATGATGATGAAAAACGTTTAGCAGAACTCGGCTATAAACAAGAGCTCAATAGATCCTGGAGTGGTTTTTCAAACTTCGCTATCTCATTCTCAATTATTTCAATCCTGGCCGGTTGCTTTACAACTTTTGCTCAGGCATGGAATAACGGCGGACCAATTGCAATTTCAGTTGGTTGGCCAGTTATTTCTCTCTTCATTCTTATTATTGGCTTCTGTATGTCAGAACTTGCATCTGCATATCCAACATCGGGCGGTATTTACTGGTGGGCAGCCAAGTTAGGTGGAGCAAAAGCTGGTTTCTATACAGGCTGGCTCAACCTCATTGGTTTGGTATCAGTTACAGCGTCCGTTGGTTACGGTGCAGCAAGTTTCTTGAATGTAATTCTTGGTTCACAATTTCCAAGTTATGCAACTGATTTCTTGGGCGGTGACTACATCAAGCAACAATTCTTCCTCTTTGTAGCAATCATTGTAGTAATTACTTTGATCAATGTTTACAGCGGTCATCTATTGTCACTTTTCAATAATATTTCAGTTTGGTGGCACATATTTGGGGCAATTATCGTGATTGCTATTTTGCTTTTCGCACCATCTGAGCACCAAACACTCTCATGGATGTTTACAACAAAGATCAATAGCTCAGGATTTAGCGATAACTCTTACTGGTTATACGTACTTCCTTTGGGATTGTTGCTCACTCAGTACACAATCACTGGTTTTGATGCATCTGCTCACCTTTCAGAAGAAACTCACGATGCTCATATCAATGCAGCACGTGGAATCTGGAAGTCAATCTTCTACTCTGCAATCGGTGGATACATCTTGTTGATGGCATTCCTCTTTGCGGCAACTAAGACTGATGTGATTAGCTCATTTGATCCAGCAGTTAACCCATTTGGTGGTGGCTCAGTTATTGCAGTGCTCTATACAGCACTCGGTGGCGGCGCACTCTTCAAGTTGGTCATGATCATTACAACTGCAGGACAGATCTTCTGCGTGACAGCATGTCTTACTTCATGTTCACGCATGATGTTCGCATTCTCACGCGATGGTGCTGTACCTGGAGGAAATCTTTGGAAGAAAGTAAATAAGCACCAAGTTCCTGTAAATGCAGTTCTTGCATCCGCAGTTGGTGGCGTTGTACTTACACTTCCAGCTTTGTGGAAGAGCCCAACAGGTGCACCAACTGCTTTCTATGCAGTTGTATCTGTTTGTGTAATCAGCCTTTACTTAGCATTTATGATTCCAATTTATCTACGTCTCAAGGCTGGATCTTCTTTTAAGCCTGGTGCATGGACTCTTGGATCTAAGTACAAGTGGATGTGCACACTTGCGGTAGCGGAAATTGCAATTATTTCTATCTACTTCATCTTGCCATTCTCACCAGCAGGAACTCCGGGAAATAAAGATTTCACCTGGACTGCAGTGAACTACGCGCCGCTTATTACTGGTGGAGCACTCATCATCTTGTGGATTTGGTGGCATCTATCGGCCAAGAAGTGGTTCACAGGACCAAGACGAACAATTGATGCATAAGTAATAGCACTTCCAAAATCCCCTCCGCCTGTAAAGGTGGAGGGGATTTTGCTTTGTGGATTTTCTTCATTCAGATAGATACGCTGACTCCATGAGCGCATTGAGTGTTGACCAATTACGTAAAGCCGTAGCTGATGGAAGCGTAGATACTGTCATTGTTGCAATGACAGATATGCAAGGACGTCTAACGGGTAAGCGAATCCATGGCCAATACTTCCTAGATGAAGTACTAAAGCATGGCACTGAAGGATGTAACTATCTCTTAGCGGTTGATGTAGATATGAATACTGTTGCTGGATATGAAATGTCATCGTGGGAACGCGGCTATAGCGATTTTGCTTTGATGCCTGATCTCAACACTCTTCGTATGGTTCCTTGGCAACCAGGTGCAGCAATGGTTCTCGCCGATGTTCAATGGCTAGATCACACAGATGTTGTTGCATCTCCACGACAAGTATTGCGTAAACAAATTGCAGCCCTCGAAAAGGCAGGCATGGTCGCAATGTGTGGAACTGAACTTGAATTTGTCGTTTACAAAGATACTTATGAAGAAGCATGGAATAAGGCCTATCGAGATCTCACTCCTGTAAATCAATACAACGTCGATTATTCAATCTTGGGTGGCTCTCGCATTGAGCCTCTTCTTCGCCGAATTCGCTTGGCAATGGCTGGTGCTGGTATGACTGTTGAATCAGTAAAGGGTGAATGTAATTTTGGTCAGCACGAAATTGCTTTCAAATATTCTGATGCGCTCTCCAATTGCGATAACCACGTGATTTATAAGAATGGTGCAAAAGAGATTTCTTCTGAAGAGGGATACGCACTTACATTTATGGCTAAGCCGAATATGAAAGAGGGAAACTCTTCCCATATCCATCTCTCTTTCCGTGGACTTGGTGGCGAACTCGTCATGGCTGATGATTCAGATAAAGTCGATGGAATGAGCGAACTAGGGCGACAGTTTATTGCTGGTCAGATTGCTCACCTTCGCGAGCTCTCTCTTCTCTTTGCACCAAATATCAATTCATACAAGCGCTATGTTCCAGGCTCATTTGCTCCAACTGCAATTCGTTGGGGACGCGATAACCGCACATGCGCCCTTCGTCTTGTCGGACATGGCGCCGGACTTCGCTTGGAAAATCGTGTACCTGGTGGCGATGTGAATCCATATATGGCTGTTGCAGGAATTATTGCTGCTGGTCTTGATGGAATAAATAAGAAAATGAAATTAGAACCTGCATTCCAAGGAAATGCCTACGCATCTGATTCAGAGCGCGTTCCTGCATCAATGAATGAAGCCCTTGATCTATGGGAGAAGAGCGCCTGGGTCAAAGAGACTTTTGGCGCGGAAGTTCAAGCACATTATGCAAATATGGCTCGAATTGAAATTTCAGCATACGGAAGCGCAGTTACCGATTGGGAACTCTTCCGCAACTTCGAAAGGTTCTAAATCGTGTCAACTACGTATGACGTAATCAATCCAGCAACTGAATCAATTGTAAAAACAATTGAGCACTATGACCTTGCTGCAACAGATAACGCAATTGCCAAAGCGGCTAAAGCCTTCGAAAGTTGGCGCGCAATTTCACCTGGAGATCGTGGCAAACTCTTGCGTAGTTTTGCCGACGTAGTTGCAGATCACAAAGAGGAACTCGCACTCCTGGAGATCACTAACTCTGGCCATGCCCGAGGTAATGCACTCTGGGAAGTTGATAATGTCGTCAACACGCTTACATATTATTCTG
>Ga0194060_10002681_pt1 | contig 12659 bp, 8 predicted proteins | sample SepL225m_MetaG_FD_163427 | JGI IMG/M metagenome (GOLD analysis project Ga0194060, IMG submission 163427) | Anoxic zone freshwater microbial communities from boreal shield lake in IISD Experimental Lakes Area, Ontario, Canada - Sep2016-L222-5m | ecosystem: Environmental > Aquatic > Freshwater >... | reverse complement strand
CGGCACGCCCTACGCCGTGATGGAGCTGCTGGAAGGGCACACGCTGCGCGACCAGATGGGCGGCGACGCGGTCGCCCAGCGCAAGGCCGTCGAGTACGCGCTGCAGATCGCCGCAGGCTTGGGGGCGGCCCACGCTCGCGGCATCACGCATCGCGATCTCAAGCCGGAAAACGTGTTTGTCTCTCGCGACGGGCACGTGAAGATTCTCGATTTCGGCCTCGCCAAGCAGCAGCCGTCCACGCCTGCGGAGGCGACACTGGCGGCGACCAGGAACATCGAGACTGGGCCGGGCACGGTGCTGGGTACCGTCGGCTACATGGCGCCCGAGCAACTGAGAGGCCAGAGCGTCGATGCCCGGACAGACATCTTCGCGCTCGGGGCGGTGCTGTACGAGTTGCTTGCAGGGCGGCGCGCGTTCCAAGGTGCGACACCGGCCGACACGGCAAGCGCGGTACTCAAGGAGGACCCGCCCGAGTTGGTCTCCGCCGCCTCCGCGCGCGTGTCCCCGGCGCTTGAGCGCATCGTTCGACGCTGCCTCGAGAAGAACCCGGACGAGCGGTTCCAGTCGGCGCGCGACATCGCCTTCGCGCTCGAGGCGATTTCGGGTACCGGTTCCGGGGCGGCTGTCGCAATGGCTGGGCCGACGGGGGCTCGACGTGCCGGCGGGCCACGGCGAATCGCGCTCGCCGTCATCTTCGCGGTGGTGTGTGCAGGGATTGGGGCGGCGGCCACGTGGTGGCTGTCGTCGCACGCGGCAGACATGCGGTCGCCGCGCCTCACTCGACTGACCTTCGACCGCGGCACGATTCGATCGGCGCGGTTCGCACCAGACGGCAAGACCGTCATCTACGGTGCGGCGTGGAACGGCGAACCTCTCACGCTGTTTCAGACCCGCCTCGGCAGTCCGGAATCGATGCGGTTGCCGCTGCCCGCGAGCGATATTCTCGCCATTTCGCCTTCGAGCGAGATGGCGATCTCGATTGGGAGGCGGTTCACGAACTGGGTCAGCGACGGCACGCTGGCCCGCACGCCCCTGATCGGTAACTCGCCAAAGGAAATCCTCGAACACGTCAGCGCCGCCGACTGGTCCCCCGATGGGGCCACGCTCGCGCTCGTCAGGCGCGTCGGGGGCAAAGATCGCCTCGAGTATCCGATGGGCCACCTGCTCTATGAAACCACCGGATACATCAGCCATCCCCGCGTGTCGCCCACCGGCGACGCCGTCGCGTTTCTCGACCACCCGATCTATGACGACAACCGCGGTACGGTGGCCCTGGTCACACTGAGCGGTCAAAAGACGACGCTGACGCACGACTGGGGGAGCGCAGAGGGGCTCGCCTGGTCGCCGCGGGGCGACGAAATCTGGTTTACCGCGAGCGACTCCGAGCGGGCGCCGTTGTCCGCGGTGACGCGGTCCGGTCAACTGCGGGAACTCTGGTCGGCGCCATCGGACTTGCAGATTCTCGACGTCGCATCGGACGGACGGCTTCTGATGGCTGCTAACAACCAGCGGACACAGGCCTACTGGATCGGCCCTGGAAGAGAGGGCGAGCGAGACATTTCCTGGATGTCGTTTTCCCGTCCGAGGAGCCTCTCGGTCGATGGGCGCAGCGTGCTCTTCTCCCGCTACGACGCGGGCGCGGGGCTCGACTATGAGGTCGGACTCCGGCGCCTCGACGCCCCGGCGACAGTGAAACTCGGGTCCGGCGAGGCGGTGCAGATTTCACCTGACGGCAAGCGGGCGCTGGCCATCATCTTCTCGTCGCCGCGCCAACTGGTGGCTCTTCCGACGGGCCCGGGGGACACGCAGGTGTTGACCACGCCGGGCTACAACTACCTGGCGGCCGGGTGGTTGCCGGACAGCCGCCGCATCGTCTTGGTGGCAGAAACGCCCGGCCAGCCAGTGTCGGCGTACCTGCAGGATCTGGGCGGCGGCGCGCCGGTTCGTCTGCCGGTTGATCTTGGGTCGGGCGGCGCCTCGATTGGAAAGTGGCCTTCTTTGCTGGTCTCGCCAGACGGTAAGTGGTTCGCCACGTGGCTGTCCCGGCCGGCGCTGGTGGCGATTGACGGGGCACAACCTCGCACGTTTCCGAACCTGGGAGACGGCGATGTGCCGATTGGGTGGACGGCCGACAGCCGCGGGATCTTCGTCAGCCTCAACACCGCAGTCGAAGGCACCCTGCAGGTGGTCCGCGTCGATCTGGCCAGCGGGGCGATCGCCCAGTGGAAGCAGATCGTGCCCCACGATCTCGCTGGGGCGCAAGCGCGTCCCCTGTGTCTTGTCACCCCAGACGGCCAGGCGATCGTCTATTCCACCAAGCTGTATCTGAGCGACCTGTATCTGGTCGAGGGCGTGAAGTAGCCGGCCGGTTGCGTTTGCGGGTGGTTCACGATAGAGTCGGCTCGATTCAGTATTTTACCTAATCAAACGCCTTAGGAGGGCCTTATGAGAAAGTATCTGCTTTTGCTGGTTTCGGTGGTGCTGCTGTGGCCCGCCGCTGCGGGCGCACAATCGGACCGCGATCGGCGAGGGCGGGACCAGCGCGATCGCGACCGCGGCGAGCGGATCGCCCGGATCATCAGGGATTGCGAGGAGCGCACGAACGATTTCAAGAGGGCTGTCGAGCGTGGCTGGGGCAGCGAGCGGCGCAATAATGACGATCTGGACCGCAACGCGTCGAAGCTGGAGCGGGCGCTGAACCGCATCCGCGATTCGTGGAACAGCGACCACGATTATCAGCGCACCCGCCGCAATGTCGGCGCCGCGATTGATGCCGGCCGGGAAATCAATCGGACGATGGCCCGCCATCGTATGCGCGAGCGCGTGGCGCGGGAATGGGACGCCATCAAGTCCGAGCTCAACAACCTCGCGGAGATCTTCGAGCAGTCGCGCATTCGGTGGTAGTGCGCGGCGTGGCCGGTCGGGCGCGCTAGTGCCGGTGCGGAATCACTTGTGATTCGCAGAGGCGCTGGCGCCTGCCCGAGGCGGCCGATCACGGCGCGGCCGGGTCCCGCCCGGCGCTACGACTGGTAGATGCGCGCCAGCAGTTCCGCAAAATCCTCAAAGCGCAGCGCCTGCGGACCGTCGCTGAGCGCGTTGGCCGGGTCGGGATGCATCTCGACGATCAGGCCGTGGGGACCGACCCCGTGGGCCGCGAGCGCCAGCGGGATCACCAGGTCGCGTCGGCCGGCGGCATGCGACGGATCCACCAGGATGGGCAGGTGGCTCAGGCGCTTGATGATCGGAATCGACCCGAGATCCAGCGTGCTCCGTGTGGCGGTTTCGAAGGTTCGGATGCCCCGCTCGCAGAGCATCACCTGGTGATTGCCGCGATCCATGATGTATTCGGCCGCGTTGAGGAACTCGTCGAGCGTGGACATCATGCCGCGCTTGAGCAGAATCGGCCGGTTCATACGGCCCACCTCGGCGAGCAGGCTGAAGTTCTGCATGTTGCGCGCGCCGATCTGCAGCACGTCGGCCACCCGGGCGACCGCTTCGACATCCTGCGGTGACAGCACTTCGGTGACGATCGGCAGGTCGTATTCGCGTCCGGCGGCCGCCAGCATCTCGAGGGCGTCGAAGCCGAGCCCCTGAAAACTGTACGGCGAGGTTCGCGGCTTGAAGCAGCCGCCGCGCAGCATCGCGCCGCCGCTTTCCTTGACGGCCCTGGCGCACGCAAAGATCTGCTCGCGCGACTCGACCGCGCAGGGCCCCCCAATCACGACGAACTGCGGGCCGCCAATCTTGACCCCGCGGACATCGATCACCGTGTCCTCACGCCGATGCTGCCGGCTGACCAGCCGGTACGAGACCGGCGCGGCCTCGGGTTCGACGGGCAGGTCGGGCACCGGCGGCCGCTCGATGGCGAGCGCCTGCACCTGCGGCGCCGTCTTTGACCGATGCCGGCTCGGATAGCTGCCCAGCACCTTGAGCGAGGTGGTTGCCGACCGCAACCGGGCCAGCGCCTCCTGGATCTGCGGGACCGCGGTGTTGCCCTCGAAGTCGATATAGAACAGGTACTGGAACGGCATGCCCGGGATCGGCCGGCTCTCGAGCTTCGTGAGGTTAATCCCGTACTCGTGCAGGATGTTCAGGGCGTGCAGCAGGGAGCCCTCGTCGTGCGAGGTCGCCATCACCACCGACGTCTTGCACGGGATCCGCGGGTCGACGGTCTGGGGCCGATTGGCGACCACCACGAAACGCGTGAAGTTGTGAGGCTGATCCTCGACATTGCGCTTGAGAATCTTCAGGCCGTACCGCTGGCCGGCTTCCTCGCTGGCAATCGCCGCCCAGGTCGGATCTTGCTGTTCCTTGACGAGGCGAACCGCCATGGCGGTGTCGGTGTACGGCTGGGGCTGGCAGTTCGGCAGTTTCGCCAGGAACTTCATGCACTGGGCGAGGGCCTGCGGGTGAGACAGGACCCGCCGCAGCGACGTCAGCGGCGCGTCGTCGAGCCCGAGCAGGCAGTGCTCGACCCGCAACACCTCTTCGCCCACCAGCGACACCTGCGCGCAGGACAGCAGGTCGTAGACATCGTTGATGCTGCCGGCGGTCGTATTCTCGACCGGCAGCATCCCGAAGTCGGCGCTGCCGTCCTCGACCGCCTCGACGACCTGTTCGAAGGTGGGATAGCCGACAAACACCGACCGATCGACGCGCGCGGCGAAAAACTTGCGGCCGGCCAGTTCGCTGTAGGCCCCTTCGATGCCCTGGAAGGCGATCGTCTTGAGGTCGGCGCCCGCGTACTCAGGCATGAGGTGCAGTTGCTGGGCGCGAATCGAATCATCGATGATTTCGTGGAACACCCGCGTCACGAAATGCGAGTCGAGTCCCCTGTCGCGGCCCTGCGCGATCAGCGCGGCGAGGATCCGTTCCTCGCGCGGTGCGTCCCGCAGCGGCCCGCCGCTCTCGTCCTTGGCGGCCGCCACGTCGGTCGCCAACTGCCGCCGGCGCGCCAGCGCATCCAGGATCTGCCCGTCCACCGTGTCGATCTCCCGGCGCAGATGTAAGAGTCGCTCCATGTGTGTGCACCCAGGGTCCTATGGTACTCCCGAACGACAATAAACATCTCTAATAGTTATGTAATAATTATTAGATTGACGACAGCCACCCTCGCGGCTGATCGTGAATGGAGCCATGTCCACACCACCTCGTTCCCCGTCGCGTCCCCCGGCCGCCCAGCCCGACCCGTCCCGCGCCCGATCGGCCGCGATGACCGACGGACCGTCCCGCGCTCCGGCGCGCGCCATGCTCAAGGCTATCGGGCTGACCGACGACGACTTGTCGAAGCCGCTGGTGGGCATCGCCAACACCTGGATTGAAATCGGGCCGTGCAACTTCCATTTGCGGCGGCTCGCCGAACACGTCAAGCACGGCGTGCGCGAGGCGGGGGGCACGCCCCTCGAGTTCAACACCATCGCGATCTCGGACGGCATCACCATGGGCGCCGAGGGCATGCGCGCCTCGCTGGTCAGCCGCGAGGTCATCGCCGACTCCATCGAGTTGTGCACTCGTGGTCACCACTTCGACGCCCTCGTCGTGCTCTGCGGATGCGACAAAACAATTCCGGCGGCGGTGATGGCGCTGGCGCGCCTCAATATTCCCGGGCTCGTGCTCTATGGCGGTTCGATCATGGCCGGCTCGTTTCGCGGCCGCGACGTGACCATTCAGGATGTGTTCGAAGCGGTGGGGGCGCACGCCGCCGGCCGGCTGTCGGATCAGGACCTCGGGGATCTGGAGAACTGCGCGTGTCCCGGCGCCGGCGCGTGCGGCGGACAATTCACCGCCAACACGATGGCCTGTGCCTGCGAGTTCCTCGGGATCGCGCCGATGGGGAGCGCCGGCATTCCCGCGATGGCCGACGGCAAGGACGCCGCCGCCAGACGGTCGGGCCGCATCGTCATGGATCTGCTGCGGCAGGGCGTGCTGCCCCGGACGCTGCTGACCAGGCCCGCCATCGAAAACGCGTTTGCGGGCGTGGTGGCGACCGGCGGATCGACCAACGCAGTCCTCCACCTGCTGGCCATTGCCCGCGAAGCGGGCGTGCCCCTCACCATCGACGACTTCAATCCCATCAACGACAGAACGCCGTTGCTGGCCGATCTGAAACCGGGCGGGCGGTTCGTCGCGGTCGACCTGCACAAAGCCGGCGGCATTCCGTTGGTGGCCAAGCGCCTGCTCGACCTGGGGCTGCTGCACCGCGATACGCCCACGGTGACGGGCCGGACCTTGGGCGACGAAGCCGCCGAGGCGGCCGAGACGCCTGGGCAGCAGGTGGTGCGCCCGGGCCATCAGCCCATCAAACCCACCGGCGGACTCGTGGTGCTGCGCGGATCGCTGGCCCCGGACGGGGCTGTGCTGAAGGTGGCGGGGCACGACCAGTTGTTCCATCGCGGCCCTGCGCGCGTCTTCGACAGCGAGGAAGAGGCGTTCGATGCGGTTCAGCACGGTCGTATCCAGGCAGGCGACGTCGTCGTGATCCGTTACGAGGGACCGCGGGGCGGCCCGGGGATGCGCGAAATGCTCGGCGTCACCGCCGCCATTCAGGGCGCCGGGCTTGGCGACTCGGTCGCCCTGCTGACCGATGGACGATTTTCGGGGGCCACGCGGGGGTTGATGGCCGGCCATGTGTCGCCAGAGGCCGTCGATCGCGGGCCGATCGCCGCCGTCCGAGACGGCGACATGATTGTGTTCGATATCGCGAAACGCCGACTCGATCTCGAAGTCGACGCCGATCAGATTGCCGCTCGGCTGGAAACCTGGACGCCTCCCGCGCCCCGTTACACCAGCGGCGTGATGGCGAAATACGTCAAGTTGGTGTCGTCCGCCTCCACAGGCGCGGTGACGGGGTAATCCATTGTGTTGACCGGTGCACAGATCATCTGGGAATGTCTGGTCGGCGAGGGCGTCGAGGTGGTGTTCGGCTACCCCGGCGGCGCCATCTTGCCCACCTACGACGCGATGCTCGACTATCCGGTGCGGCACATTCTGGTCCGCCACGAGCAAGGCGCCGTCCACATGGCCGACGGATACGCGCGGGCATCCGGCCGGGTCGGCGTTGCCATTGCCACCTCGGGGCCTGGCGCCACCAACATGGTGACCGGCATTGCGACCGCCATGATGGATTCGTCGCCGGTGGTCTGCATCACCGGCCAGGTGGCAAGCGCGCTGATTGGATCCGACGCGTTCCAGGAAATCGACATCACCGGCATCACCCTGCCGGTGACCAAGCACAACTACCTGGTGACCAAGCCCGAAGATATCGCCCCGACAATTCGCGAGGCCTTCTACATCGCGCGGTCCGGGCGCCCGGGGCCGGTGCTGGTTGACATCACCAAAGACGCGCAGCAGGCCGCGTGCGAGTACGTCTGGCCGCCCGATCCGAAGTTGCCCGGCTACCGCCCGACCCACACCCCTCGGCCCGACGCCATTCAACAGGCGATCGACCTGATCAACCGCGCCGAGCGTCCGGTGATTCTGGCCGGTCACGGCGTGATCCTGTCCGGTGCCACCAGCATCGTGCGCGAACTGGTCGAACGCGCCCAGATTCCCGTCGCCATGACGCTGCTCGGCATCGGCGGGTTTCCGGCGAGCCACCCGCTGAACCTCGGCATGATGGGGATGCACGGCGAGGCCTGGGTCAACACCGCCATCCAGGAGGCGGACCTGCTGCTGGCGCTTGGGATGCGGTTCGACGATCGGGTCACCGGCAAACTGAGCACGTACGCGGCCCACGCCAGAAAGATCCACGTCGACATCGATCCCAGCGAGATCGGCAAGATCGTCAAAGTCGACGTGGCGCTGGTCGGAGACGTGCGCGACGTCCTCAACAGGATCCTGCCCAGCGTGGCTCCCACCGACCGCTCGGGCTGGCTCGGCCATATCCGGTCGATCACGGGGGATTGCGCCGTCCGCGACATTACGAACCTGCCAGACAGCGGGCACTTGTATGCGGCGCATGTGATCCAGGACCTCTGGCGCGAGACCATCGGGAACACGGTCGTCGTCACCGACGTCGGCCAGCACCAGATGTGGGAAGCGCAGTATTACCGGCACGAGGAGCCCCGGTCGCTCATCTCGTCGGGCGGACTTGGCACGATGGGGTTTGCCGTGCCGGCGGCCCTGGGCGCCAAGATCGCCAGGCCCGACGCGGAGGTGTGGGCGGTGGTGGGCGACGGCGGCTTCCAGATGACGATGGCCGAACTGGCGACCATCGCGCAGGAGTCCGTGGACATCAACATCGCCATCATCGACAACGGCTATCTCGGCATGGTCCGGCAGATGCAGGAGTTCTTCTACGAGCGGCGCTACGCCGCGACACCGCTGGCCAACCCGGATTTCTGCAAACTGGCCGAGGCGTTCGGTCTGATGTCGATCTCGGTCAGCAAGCGCGCCGACGTGATTCCCGCCGTGCAGCGCGCTCGACAGCACCCCGGCGCCGTCGTGATCGACTTCAAGGTCGAACAGGAAGATTCTGTGTACCCGATGGTGCCGTTCGGCGGCGCTCTGCAGGACATGATTCGCCGCCCCAGTCCCATCGCCGAAACGGGAGCCAGTGGATGACCATTACCTATATCGTCCGCGTTGAGAACCGCCCTGGCGTGCTGACCCGCGTCACCGAGGTGTTCCGCCGCCGCGCGTTCAACATCGAGTCGCTGACCGTCGGCCACACCGAGATGCCAGGCGTCTCGCGGATGACCATTGTCGTGGAGACCGATGCCGACGCCGGCCGCCGCATGGAAGCGCATCTCTACAAACTGGTGAATGTGCTCCATGTGGACACGGTCACCGAACAGCCGTCGGTGTTCCGCGATCTCGCCATGATCAAGGTCGCGGCCACGCCCGAAACGCGTTCCCAGGTGATGCAGTTGGTGGACGTGTTCCGTGCTCGCGTCATCGACGTGTCGCCCGCCTCGATGGTGATCGAAATCACGGGCACCGAAGACAAGATCGACGGGTTTGTCGATGTCCTGCGGCCCTACACCGTGCTGGAGATGGCACGGACCGGGCGCCTGGCCATGCGCCGGGGTGTGTCCGAACCGGCTGCGGCTGGCGGCGCCTCCGCCGCGGCCGACGATGTCGCGGCGGCCTGAAGGCCGTCGCTCGAGCGTGAATCAGGAGAGACCAACGTGACCCAGATGTACTACGACAAGGATGCCGACCTCGGATTGATTCGATCGAAGAAGGTGGCCGTGATCGGCTTCGGTTCCCAGGGCCATGCGCATGCGCTGAACATGGCCGACAGCGGCGTGCAGGTGCGCATCGGGCTGCGCTCCGGCAGCCGCTCGGCCGACAAGGCTCGCGCCGCAGGGCTGACGGTCACCTCGGTCGCCGACGCGGCAGCCTGGGCTGACGTGATCATGGTGCTCGCGCCGGATACCGATCAGTCGGCGATCTACCACGCGTCGATCGCGCCGCATCTGACGCCCGGCAAGGCGCTCTTCTTCGCCCACGGATTCAATATCCATTTCGGCACCATCACGCCGCCTCCCTTCGTCGATGTCGCGATGGTTGCGCCCAAGTCGCCCGGACACCGCGTGCGCGAGGTCTTCGTCGAGGGCGGCGGCACACCCGCCCTGGTGGCCGTTCACCAGAACGCCAGCGGAAACGCCAAGGCGCTGGCACTGTCGTACGCGAAAGCCATTGGCGTCACGCGCGCAGGCGTGATCGAAACCACGTTCGCCGAAGAGACCGAGACGGATTTGTTCGGCGAACAGGCCGTCCTCTGCGGCGGCGTGAGTGCGCTGGTCAAGGCGGGCTTCGATACGCTGGTCGAGGCGGGCTACCAGCCCGAGATTGCCTATTTCGAATGCCTCCACGAGCTGAAGCTGATTGTCGATCTGATGTACCGCGGCGGCCTCAACTACATGCGCTACTCGGTGAGCGATACCGCCGAGCACGGCGACTACACCGGCGGCCCCCGCATCGTCACTGACGCGACGCGGGAACAGATGCGCCAGATGCTCGCCGAGATCAGGAACGGCACCTATGCCCGCGGATGGATCGCGGAAAACGCCGCGGGTCGGCCCACCTTCTCCGCCACGCGGCAGAAGGAACAGGAGCACCCCATCGAGCGAGTCGGCGCCCGTCTTCGAGCCATGATGCCGTTTCTGGACCCGGTGACGGTGCTGCCGCAGGAGCAGAACGCGCCGGTTCCCGCCGACAAGGCCGCCGGCTAGCGCACTTCGCGGGCCACACGCGTCCTGACCCGAATGTCGGGACTCCCCAATCGAGAGGACGTCTTGAAGGGAAGGCTCCGCCAGCGACAACCTGGTGGAGCCGCAGGTCTTTCGTGGCTGCAAAGAAACCGACGACAGCGCCAGGATGGTGCGTCGGGTCGAGCACACACCCGAATCGTGCGCTCTGGAATCGTAGCTCCGCGGCGTGTTTCGTGCGAGAGTAGTGGCAGGTAAGCGAGGCACGATGGGTTCAGCTCGGCACGTGATTTTCGGCGGTGGCCAGGTGGGATCGGCTCTGGCCAGCATTCTGCTCGCGCGCGGCTTCGAGGTCCTGGTGGCGAAACGGTCGCCCACGGGCATTCCCGACGGCGCCGAGGCGGTGCTGGGCGACGCCTCGGATCCGGAGTTTTGCCGGGCGGCTGCCACCGAGGCGGCCGTCGTCTATCACTGCATGAACCCGCCGTACAGCACGCAGGCCTGGGCCGAACTCATCCCGCGCTACATGGCCAACATGATCGACGCGGCGGCGCGTGCCGGCACGCGCCTGGTGGTGCTCGACAACCTTTACATGCTCGGCAAACCGGACGGAAAGCCGCTGACCGCCTCGACTCCCATGAACCCCTGCAGCCGCAAGGGCGAGATTCGAGCGAAAGCGGCGACGACGCTGTTCGAGGCTCACAAACGTGGAGACCTTCTGGCGACGTGCGGCCGCGCATCCGACTTCTACGGACCCGGCGGCAGGCTGACGCAGGTAGGCGACCACTTCTGGCCGCGCGTGCTCAAGGGACGAGGTGGACAGGTGGCCGCCGATCCCGACGCCATCCACACGTATCACTACATCCCGGACGTGGCCGCGGGTCTCGCCGCGCTGGGGACCGGATCCGACGCCGCGTTCGGACGCCCGTGGATGCTGCCGTGCGGCCCGGCGGAGTCGCTGCGCGATCTGGTCCGCCGGTTCGAGAAACCGCTGGGCGCCGCCATCGCGCTGTCGCTGGCGCCCGGCTGGATGCTGTCGCTGATGAGCCTGGTGGCGCCGCCGCTGCGCGAGTTGGCGGAAATGCAATATCAGTGGGCCGAGCCGTTCGTGGTGGACGACGGATTGTTCCGCGAGCACTTTGGTGTGATGCCGGAGCACGCCGACAAGGCGGCCGCTGATACGGTCGCCTGGGCCCGCAGGCACTACGCCGGCAGTTAAGCGCATTCTCTTCCTCGGCAGCCCCCTTCCTCGGCAGCCCCCTTTCTGTCGATCATCGGCCAGGGCCGGTTTCCGATCCCAACCCAGCACGATTCGAGGCCCGCGACCCTGGAGTTGGGATCGCCGGACGGACCGCCGGCGTCTATCTTGTTATGGGTTCCGAACAGGTGACAGGGATCCAAGCAAGGGGAAGACTGACCGTGAAAACTGCATTTCTCACGCCCGTCCTGATCGTCCTGGTGGCCGCAGGCTTGTGGGCGCGAACGACCTTTCTGGGGCCCTCCGTGGAGTATGCGATGCCGATGGGAGCCGGTTCGCTGTACGACCTGAAGGTGACAACGCTGGCCGGAGAGCCGGCCGACCTCGCGGGGTATCGGGGCAAAGTGGTGCTGGTGGTGAACGTGGCGAGCCAGTGCGGCTACACGCCCCAATACGCGGGTCTCGAGAAGCTGTATCGGGAGATGGCGCCCAAGGGCGTCACGATTCTTGGCTTTCCGAGCAACGACTTCGGCGGCCAGGAACCCGGCACGCCCGAAGAAATTCAGACGTTCTGCAAACGCACCTACGACGTCACGTTTCCGCTGTTCGGAAAGGTCGTGACCAAGGCCGGGCCGGGGCAATCGCCGGTGTACGGATTTCTCGGCGAGAGCGGCAACCTGCCCCAGTGGAACTTCGCGAAGTACGTCATCGACAGGAACGGGAAGGTGGTGGCCTTCTTCCCGAGCCGCGTGACGCCAGATTCGCCGGAGTTGCGGGCCGCGCTCGAGAAAGCGATGGCGGCGCCGGCCTCGTAGCCGGCTCGACGCGTCCGCCGGGTGTGCCGTCGCATCACCCGGCGGGGCCCCTGGCGGCTGATTCTCTGGCCCTACTTCGCGTCAGACTGCCGATCGTAGACGTGGTTGGTGGTTGTCTCGCGCGGCAATCCCCCGCCCTCGGCCTTGATGTGAATCATCAATTGCCGAAGGTCTGACGACACGGTATAGGTGCGCGTCACCTTCGGGCCGTCCTGGAACTTCGATTCGATGATGAGTTGATCGCCATTCCAGCGCGACTTGCTCTTGGTGATGCCGTCGCCAGACAACTGTTCTTCTTCTTTGCCGTCGGTCGTAAACTTGAGGGTGCGGCCGTCAGCATTAGTGAACAGGACCATCACCCCATCCCGCACGATGGTCCATCCGTCGGCCGGTTTCATCACGTCGCTCAGCAGGGCACGCGTACGCTTCATTTTCTCGGGGTCGCCGCCGCGGCCGCCACCCTCGTAGTCGCCACCTCCCCCGCCCATGCC
>Ga0194060_10002679_pt1 | contig 12663 bp, 10 predicted proteins | sample SepL225m_MetaG_FD_163427 | JGI IMG/M metagenome (GOLD analysis project Ga0194060, IMG submission 163427) | Anoxic zone freshwater microbial communities from boreal shield lake in IISD Experimental Lakes Area, Ontario, Canada - Sep2016-L222-5m | ecosystem: Environmental > Aquatic > Freshwater >... | reverse complement strand
ATGCCCCTGCGGCTGTTTTTTTGCTCTGGCTAGGCCTGCGCTGGGGATTGATGCAAAGCCTGCGCATCCGTTTGCTTGCCATGCTCCACCTGGGCTTTGCATGGCTGGGGATAGCGTATGCGCTGTACGCCGTTGACGGGATGCTGGGCGCCGTCGGCGCACGCGGCTTCGGATTGGCGCCGCTGCATGCGGCCAGCATGGGGTTTGTCGCCAGCATCATGTTTGCCATGGTGACGCGAGTAACCTGCGGGCATTCCGGCCGCGCCCTGGTGGCCGACGATGCAACCTGGCGCCTGTTCTGGCTGCTGCAAACCGCCACGCTGCTGCGGCTCTCGTCACAATTCTGGCCGCAAAATTACGCCTGGCTGGTAACGGCGGCGATCCTCGCCTGGCTAACGGCATTCGCCGGCTGGTCGTGGATGTATGTTCCGGCGTACCTTCGCCGGCGCAACGACGGCAAACCGGGTTGATCCCCGGGCAGGTACGGCAAATTCGCCCAAGGGAAAGGACTTAGCAGGGCGACAAAGTCCTTGCTGAACGTGTGGTTGATCGCGGTCGCCCGCGGCCGGGTGCCGGTTTTAGCGGACGCGCGGGTTCCGCCGCGCGGGTTCCGCCTGATGCTCAGCGCCGGTTCAATACCTTATCGAAATCGTCGTCGACCCCGAGCAGGTAGCGGGCCAGATCGTCCACCACGCCGTCGAGCGCTCTTGGATCCACCGTGCACCGGACCCGGCCGGAGCGCCGGACGTTCACCAGTTCGATTTCGACGGTGAAATCTTCGTAGTCCGCGCGGATTTTCAGCTCGCAGGGAAGCGGGGCGGAAACCGTGAATGCGGCACGCGTCGCCTGCCCGCCTCTGCTCTTGGTCTCGGTTTTGAGTTCAAACGGAATGCTCAGCATCTTGAGAAATTCGCTGAAGCGGGAAATATCCGCCCCGCGCAGGCTGGTTGTCGCCGGAGTTGCGGGTTTGGCCCGGAATCCGAACACCAGCAGGTAGCCGCGGTCCGCCCCGTTGATGTCGCGGCTGCGCAGATCGGCGACAGCATTGGACAGTTTTACCGCCGGTATCGGCCCGAGGAAGACGTAGTCATACGGGCGCCCGGATAGCGGATTCGCGGCGTTCAGTTCGCGCGCCACCTCGGATAGATGTTCCAGGGCGGCGCGCATGCTTTGATCAAGGATTGCTCGTGCCCTGTCCGCTTTCGTCGCCGGGTCTTCCCCGCTCGGATGCGCCGGACCTTTCGTCTTCAGCGGATCGAGCGCGTTCCGCTGCGCCTCGCTCTCGCGCCGGCGCTCCGCCGCTTCGCGCTTGCGCGCCACTTCTTCGCGCCAGCGGCGCAGTTCCTCGTCCTTCTTCCGCCGCTCCTCTTTCTCCGCCTGCTGCCGCGCCTGCCCGCCTGCTTCGGTGCCGCGCGCAAGCGCGTCCGGTTTCGAAACGGTCTCGCTGCCTATCTTTGACGGCGCCGATGCCGCCTGCTCCTGCGGCGGAAGGTCGGCGGCTTTCTCCTGCCGCGGCTCGATCCGGCCCGCCGGTGGCGCATACGCCGGCGACCCTTTAACCGGCACGACTGCCACCGGGACGACCGCCAGTTTCTCGTACTGCCGCTGCAGCGTCTGCGGACCGTGCGGCAAGACCAGGGTTTTTTCGTAGTCGACAGGCGCAGCCGCGGGGCGCGGCGGCTGCAAACTGCGCCAATTGCGCAGGTCGTTCGCCATCTCGCCCGCGCGCTGGTAGCGGTCCCCCGGCTTCTTCGCCAGAGCCCTCGACAGTATCATTTCGAACGCCGCGGGGATGGAGGGATCTTTTTCTGTGACCGGGGGATGCGGTTCCGCCGGGATGCGATGGATCAGCGGGAAGATCGTGCTGTCCCCGGGGCGAATGAAGGGGGAACATCCGGCCAGCATCTCGTACAGCAGCACCCCGAGGGAGAAGATGTCGGAGCGCGGATCGATCGGCTGGCCCAGCACCTGCTCGGGCGACATGTAGCGCGGAGACCCGATCACGGTGCCGGGCTGGGTCATAGACGAAGAAGGCACGTAAGCGACGCCGAAGTCCGTGAGCTTGACGTGTCCGGACGCCGAGACCACCACGTTCGCCGGCTTGACGTCCCGGTGCACGATGCCCAGCCCCTGCGCGCAGTCCAGCGCGTCCGCGATCTGTGCCGCGTAGTCCGCGATGGTCTGGAACGGCAGGCGCGCGGACCCGGCGAGAATCAGCCGCAGCGACCGGCCCTGCAGCAGTTCCATCGCGATGTAGGCGACGCCGTCCTGCTCGCCCACGTCGAAGATGGTCACGATGTTGGGATGGTTCAGCCGGCCGGCCGATTTCGCCTCGCGCAGGAATCGCGGGCGCGCTTCCGCAATAACCTCTTCGCTCAGGTTCGGATGCAGCGTCTTGACCGCGACTTCGCGTTCGATCAGCGGGTCGTGGGCGCGATACACCGTACCGATGGCTCCGCGGCCCAGTTCATCCAGGATGCGATAGCGGCCGAGTGTGGTGTGGTTCATGGTTTATTGCAGACCAAGCCTGATTTGGTGGCACATTCTACATACAGTTTCGCCATTTCGGCCGCGGCACGCGCGTCGGCGGATATGTTGCGCAGCCATAGGTGACCGGATATGATCCGGAGCAATCAAAAAGCGCATCGGGAAGGGGTCAAAATGGCGGGGCGTCTGGAAGGCAAGGTAGCGGTCGTAACCGGCGGCGCCTCGGGAATCGGGGAGTCCGCATGCCGCCTGTTCGCGCGGGAAGGCGTGCGCGGGCTGGTGCTGGCCGATGTCAGCGAAGCCGCCGGAAAACAGATCGCGGCCGAGTTGCAGGCAGCCGGCGCCGACGCGATCTTCGCGCTGCTCGACGTGAGCCAGGAGACCCAGTGGATCGCGACCATGCAGATGGTGGTCGAACGCTGGGGCCGCATCGACATCCTGGTCAACAATGCCGGCCGGGGCGGTGTGATGACCCGTCCGCCGGTGGAAAATACCACCGAGGAAGCGCTGGACATGTCCTTCGCCATGAACGCGAAAGGCGCCCTGTTCGGAATGAAGCATGCGATACCCCGGATGCGCGCGACCGGCGGTGGATCCATCGTCAACGTCGTCTCCATCTACACCGTCGTCGGTGACGTGCTCGGCACGGCATACGCCGCAGGCAAGGGCGCGCTGAGGTCTCTCACCAGGATGGCCGCGGTCCAGTATGCGGCCGAAAACATCCGGGTCAACGGCGTGTTTCCGGGCTTTGTCGAAACCGGGATGACCAGGGAACTGCATTCGAAGCCGGAGAACCGGAAGCACAGGATAGACCTCACGCCGCTCGGCCGCCTGGCGGTGCCGGAGGACATTGCCTACGGCATCGTTTATCTGGCGTCGGACGAATCGAGCTACATGACCGGAACCGAACTGGTGATCGACGGCGGCATATCGTCGCGCTAGATCGGCCGGTCACTCTGCAACCCCAGCAATAAAACGAGGAGAAAACCACGATGAGATCGGCAATCGCAATCACCAAGGCCCTGGCGCTGGGCGCGGCGCTGCTGGCGCTGTCGACGGGCAGTGCGCTCGCGCAAAGCTTCGATTGGAAAAAGCATGACGGGCAAACGATCAATCTGCTGCTCAACAACCACCCGTGGTCACAGGCCGTGCGTGACATGGCGGGCGAATTCACGGCGAAGACAGGAATCAAGCTGCGGGTGGAGATCTTCAACGAGGAGCAGTTCCGGGCGCGGCTGACGACGATGATGCAGGCCAAATCGACCGACATCGACGTGTTCATGTCGCTCAAGTTTCGCGAGGGCGCCACCTACGACAAGGCCGGATGGTACGCCAACCTGTCGCCTCTGCTCGCCAGCGCCGCCGCGACATCGCCGGATTTCAACTTCAATGATTTCGGCGAAGGCCTGCGCCGCGCCGAGACGGTCAGCGGAAAACTGGTCGGCCTGCCGATCAACCTCGAAGGACCGCTGTTCTACTGGAACAAGGACATATTCAAGAAGTGCAATGTCGCCGAGCCGATGTTCCTCGAGGAGATTCCCGAAGCTGCGGCCAAGTTGAAGGCCTGCGCCGCGCGCGGCGACGTCACGGTCTGGGCCGCGCGCGGCATCCGCGGAGCCATCTCCTACGCGGTTTCTGCCTTCATCTACAACATGGGCGGCGACTTCGCCACCCCTGAGGGCAAGCCTGGACTGTGTCAGCCCAACAGCATCAAGGGCGCGGAGATGTACGCCAACCTGCTCAAGGATTACGGCCCGCCGGGCGCGGCCAACCACACCTTCACCCAGGTCATCGAAATGCTCGGCCAGGGACGGCTCGCGATGACGCACGAATCGTCGAACGAGTTCGCCAACATCGTAAAGTTTCCCGGGCGCGCCAACGATATCGGCGTGAAGGTTCTGCCCAAGGGCAAGGCTACCGGCATCTCCAAGCCCATCGTCTTCGGCTGGGGGGTGTCGGTGTCGAATTTCTCGGCCAAGAAGGAAGCGGCCTGGTATTTCCTGCAGTGGGCCACCAGCGCCGAAATGCAAACCAAGCTGGTGAAAAACGGCGTCGCACCGCCGCGCAGTTCGGTGTTCAACGGGCCCGAGTTCAAGGCGTGGACCGCAGAGTTGCCGATCCGCCAGGCGTGGGCCAATTCGCTGATCGAAATCAGCAAGACCGGCACGGCGATTTCCTTTCCGCCGACCGACCGGGTGATCGAGGCGCGTGAAACCGTCGGTGGCGGCGTGCAGAAGATCTTCCTCGGCCAGGCCAGCGCGCACGACGCCATGTGCCAGGTCAACGCGGACCTCGTCAAATTGCAGTGAGCGCAGCGCCGCCCGCCCAACGCGTAGCCTCGCTCAAATGGATGATGCTGCCCGCGGTGATTTTCGTCGCGGTGATGGTGATCTTTCCGTTTGGCTACGCGCTGTGGCTAAGCCTGCTCGATTACAAGATCGGCCAGCCGCTCAGCTTCGTCGGGCTGGGCAACTACCGGGCGCTCGCCGCGGACGAGCAGTTTTGGAACGGCTTGCGCCTGACCTTCATCCTTTACGCCGGCGCGATCGTGTTGCAGCTGGTGCTGGGCGTCGCGCTCGGCTTGCTGCTGAACCGCATCGAAACGCTCAAAGGACTGATCCGGACGGTGATGGTTTCGCCGTTCATGCTGCCCCCGGTGGTGGTGGGCATGATGTCGATCGTGGTGCTGGACCCGAGCATGGGCGTGGCCAACTATCTGCTCAAATCGGCGGGATTGCCCACCAGCCTGTTCCTCGCGTCCACTGATTTCGTCATTTTTACCGTGGTCCTGATCGACACCTGGCAATGGACGCCGTTTGTCGCGCTGATCGTCCTCGGCGGTCTGCAGTCGCTGCCCGCCCGCGTCTACGAGGCGGCGGCGATCGACGGCGCGGTCGGCTGGCGCCAGTTCGTCTACATCACCCTGCCCTTGCTCGGGCCCACGATACTGACCGCCGCGGTGCTGCGCAGCGTCGACCTGCTGCGTTTTTTTGACGTGATCTACATCACCACGCAGGGCGGTCCGGGTTATGCGTCCTCGACGCTGAACATCTACGCCTACCGGAAAGGATTCGAGTTCTCCGACATCGGCTATGCCTCGGCGCTGATGATTACGCTCAGCACCCTCGTGTTCGGCGCCGTGCTGGTGTTCGCGCAGCTGCGCCGCAAGGTGACCTGGTGAAGCGCGCGGGCGGCGGGACCGGTGCCAGGCTGATGCTGGGCGCCCAGGTGGCGATACTGATCACGGTGCTGTTCGCGCCCATCCTGTGGATGATACTGGCCAGCTTCAAGAGCAGGGTCGACATCACTCAGTATCCGCCGCGGCTGCTGTTTGCGCCCACGCTGGAGAACTATCAGCAGCTGTTCCTGCGCACGGATTTTCTCGACAACACGCTGAACAGCTTCTACGTCGCAGGAGGCTCGACCATCCTCGGCCTGCTGCTCGCCGTGCCTGCGGCCTTCGCCATTTCCTGGCACCGGATGCTGTGGCCGGCGACGCTGACGCTGTTCGCGCGGATGGCGCCGGGCACGCTGTTTCTGCTGCCCTGGTTCATCATGTTTTCCAATGTCGGATTGTCCGGCACGCACGCCGCGCTGATCATCACCCACGCGGTCATCACGCTGCCGATCGCCCTGTGGACCATGCTGCCGCATTTCGACGGCCTGCCGCGCGAACTGACCGAGAGCGCGCAGATCGACGGCTGCCGGCCGCATCAGATCCTGCTGCGCATCGTGCTGCCGGTGGTGATGCCCGGGCTGATCGTGGCAACGATACTATCCTTCATTTTTTCCTGGAACTATTTCCTGTTTGCGCTGGTGCTCTCCGGCATCAGTTCCAAGACTGCGATCGTCGCGTCGTTCAACTTCATCGGCGAAGGCGTCACCAACTGGGGCACGCTGATGGCGGCCGCGACCGTGATTGCGCTGCCGCCTATCGTGCTCACCTTCATGATCCAGCGGCGCCTGGTGTCCGGCCTGTCGTTCGGCGCCGTGAAAGGCTGATGCTATGCGACACGCAAGCTTTCTCGGCGACGGCCGGATCGAGGTGCGCGAGTCGGCCTGGCCGGTGGCGCCGGCCGGGGAAGTGCTGCTGCGGGTCGCGGCATGTTCGCTCTGCGGCAGCGACCTGCGACCGCTGCGCAACGGCTGGCCGGTCACGCCGGGACACGAGATTGCCGGGGTGGTCGATGCGCCCGGGCATCGCCTGCACGGCAGGCGCTGCCTGGTCTACATCCCGGTCTGGTGCGGAAAATGCGCAATGTGCGCGGAAGGCCAGCCGCAGCTGTGCGAGAACGCGACCGATCTGGTCGGCTGGCAACGCAACGGCGGCTACGCCGAAGCGCTGGCGGTGCCCGAGCAGTGCCTGCTGCCGGTCCCCGACGATGTGCCGAACCACCTGGCGCCGCTGCTGCTCGACACCATCGGCACCGCGGCGCACGGCGTACGGCTGAGCCAGCGGCTGGTGCCCCAAGGGCGCGCGCTGATCCTGGGGGCCGGCCCCATCGGCCTGGGAGCACTGCTGGTGCTGCAGCACTTCGGCTACCAGCCAGTCGAGGTTTTCGATCCGAACGAATATCGCAGCCGGGTCGCCGGCGAGCTCGGCGGAATTGCGCTGCAAGCTCTGGATCCGGCAGTGCGCTATCCGCTGGTGCTCGAGTGCAGCGGCAAGGACGCGGCGCGCCAAAGCGCGCTCGAGATGGTCGCCGCGCGCGGCGCCGTGATCCAGCTGGGCGAGGCCGACGCCTGGCACGTCAGCGAAACCAAGGCCATCCGGCGCAAGGACTTCTACTACGTCAGATCGTTCTATTTCCCGATTTCCGAGTTCGCAATGAACGTCGAATTGCTGCGCGCCGGCCGGGCGCGTTACGAAAAGCTGGTCGATGCGCGGGTTCCGCTCGACGGCCTGCAGGAATTATTCGCGCAATTCGCGCGCGGCGAGCGGCTCAAGCCGCAGCTGAACTTCGATATCTGACGGGGTGATCAGGCGATGAGCGGCGTGTCGATTCGCAATGTGGGCAAACACTACGGCAGCGTGGAAGTCATCCGCGACCTGAGCGTCGAGGTCGCCGGAGGAGAGTTTCTCGTCTTTGTCGGGCCTTCTGGCTGCGGCAAGTCGACGCTGCTGCGGATGATCGCCGGGCTGGAGGACTTTCAGACCGGCGAGATCGCGATCGAAGGCAAACTGGTCAATGCGCTGCACCCGAGCGAACGCGACATCGCGATGGTGTTCCAGGAATATGCGCTGTACCCGCACATGACCGTCCGCGGCAACATGGGTTTCGGCCTGAAGATGCGCAAATACCCGGCGCAGGAAATCGACAGCCGGGTGAACGATGCCGCGAGCATCCTGCAGATCGAACCATTGCTGGAACGCCGTCCGCGCGAGCTCTCCGGCGGGCAGCGGCAGCGCGTGGCCATGGGCCGCGCCATCGTTCGCAACCCAAAAGTTTTCCTGTTCGACGAGCCCCTGTCCAATCTCGACGCCAAGCTGCGCGTCGACATGCGCTCCGAGATCAAGGCGCTGCATCAACGGCTGAAGACGACCTCGATCTACGTCACGCACGACCAGGTCGAGGCGATGACCATGGCCGATCGCATCGTCGTGCTCAACGCCGGGCGCATAGAGCAGGTCGGCTCGCCGCTCGATCTGTATCACCAGCCGCAAACGCGTTTCGTCGCCGGGTTTCTAGGCGCGCCGGCAATGAACTTCCTGCCGGCAAGCGTCGCCGGCGACGCGATCCAGCTGCCAGGCGGAGGCAGGTTGCAGCGGCCGGGACTGCGCCCGGGGCCGGCGGAACTGGGCGTACGTCCGGAGCGGATCCGGGTGGTGGAGCAGGACTCCCAGGCGCAGCTGCGCGGGACGGTGAGCGTGCTCGAACCGCTGGGGGCGGATACGCTGGTAACGGCGGACTGCGCCGGGCACAAGGTGGTGGTGCGCCTGCCGGGCGACTGCGCGCTGCGCCTCTCCGATCCGGTGCTGCTTGCGCTCGAGCCGGATGGCATCGTCCTGTTCGACACACAGTCCGGCGGCCGGCTCTGATGCACTGCGCCGTGGCAACGGTCGTCTGCCTCGGCGCGGCCGTCATCGACCGCGTCTACGAGGTGGATGCGATTCCGTCAACACCGCAGAAGGTGCAGGCACGCGACTATCGCGAGCGCTGCGGCGGCATCGCGGCGACGGCAGCCGTCGCCATCGCGCGATTGGGCCACGCCGCCGTTTTCTGGGGGCGTCTCGGCGACGACGCAGGCGCGGCCTGCCTGCTGGCCGAGCTCGCGCGGCACGGCGTGGGGACCGGCGCGGTGCGGCAATCACCTGGCGGCAAGACGCCGTCGGCGGCAGTCATCGTCGATGCGCAGGGCGAGCGCATGCTCGCCGTGTTCCCGGGCAGCGGCCTCGCGGATGATCCGGACTGGCTGCCGCTGGGCGACCTGGCGGATGCAGACGCGCTGCTGGTGGACACGCGCTGGCCGCGGGGCGCGCTGCATGCGTTGCGCGCCGCCCGCAGCCGCGGACTGCCGAGCATACTCGACGCCGACCTCGGCGAGCCCCAGGTACTGGCGGCGCTGGCGGAGCAAGCCGGCCATGCGATTTTCTCGGCACAAGGCCTCGCGCGCCTGACCGGCCTCGGCGATCACGAGGCCGGCCTGCGCGCCGCCCAGGCGCGAACCACGGGGCTGGTCGGGGTAACGCTGGGTGCCGAAGGCGTCTGCTGGCTGGAGCAGGGAGAACTGCGCCGCCAGCCCGCGTTCAGGATCACGGCGCGCGATACGACCGGTGCTGGCGACACGTTTCACGGCGCCTACGCCCTCGCGATTGCGCAGGGAAAACCGATTGCACCGGCAATGCGCTATGCGGCAGCGGCAGCGGCGATAAAAGTCCGCCGCGGCGAAGGATGGGACGGCATGCCTGAGCCGTCCATGGTGGAACAACTCTTGGAGAGCGAGAAAACATGAAATCGACACCGGGTAAATTATGGGGGCTGCGCCGCCTCGCCGACGCCAACGGCCGGTTCAAGATGGTGGCGATCGATCAGCGCACGCCGCTGTTCGGACCGATCGCCACAGCGCGCGGGGTCGCGGAAGCGCCCTACGAGGACATTGCGCGGGTGAAGGCGATATTTGCGCGCCATCTCGCCCCTTCGGCTTCGGCCATCCTGATCGACCCCAACTACGGCTACTCCGCCGCCCTGCCCCATGTTCCGCCGCATTGCGGTCTGATCCTGTCCCTGGAGCATCATGTGGTCGAGGACACGCCGGGCGGCAAGAAATCGCGCGAGATTCCGGACTGGTCGGCCGCCAAGATCCGGCGCATCGGCGCAGACGCGGCGAAGGTCCTGGTGTGGCAGCGCCATGACGCATCGGCGCAGACGAAGGCGCATCAGGCGGCCTTCGTCGAGGCCTGCGGACGCGCGTGCAAAGAGGCGGATCTGGTGCACCTGCTCGAGATCCTGGTCTATCCGCTGCCGGGAGAAGACGCGATGATGACGCCGGAGCGGCGGGCAGAATGCGTGACCGCTGCGGTCGAGGATTATCTCGACCCGAGGTTCGACGTCGACATCTACAAGATCGAGCCGCCGATCCCCCTGCATCAGGTGCCCGACCCGGACGGGCCGCAGGCCAGCGCCGCGCAGGCTGTCTACGACCGTCTGGCGAAGAAGCTGCCGCGCCCCTGGGTTCTGCTCTCAGCCGGTGCCGGACCGGAGGATTTTGCGCGCCAGCTGGTCTACGGCTACCGCGCGGGCGCCTCCGGCTATCTGTGCGGCCGGGCCATATGGATAGACGCCTTCCGCAAGTTTCCGGATTTTGCTGCGCTGGAGCGCTGCGTCGAGCGCGAATCGGTGCCCTATATCGAGCGCATCAATGCACTGACCGACCGGCTCGCGACTCCGTGGCATCATCATGGATGCTGGGGCGGAATGCCCGAAATCGAACCCAGCGGCCCGGAATTCGCAAGCGCCTATCCGGCACGCTGATTCGATCCGCGCACGCGCCGCGGAACTACTTACTTAGCGGCGAACCAGCCAGCGCACAAAGGCAGCGCCTGTTCCAGCGACTGCAGAACCGCGACGCAGTCCGCGCGCAGGTCGGTGCCGGGCGACTTGAGGTCCGGGACCATGACGGCGGACATGCCGGCAGCCAGCGCACCGATTGCGCCATGCTCTGAATCCTCGAATACCAGGCAGTCTTCGGGCTTGATTCCCAGCCTTTGACCGGCCAGTAAAAAAACTTCGGGACCCGGCTTCCCTCTCGCCACCTCATCCCCGCTGCAGATTGCATTGAAGAATTCGAGGAGCCCGGATTGATCGAGCCGCCGCCGCACCTCGGTCCCGTGCGTCGAGGAAGCGACGCCGCACGGCACTTCGCGCGCCCTCAGCCAGCATAGCAGCTCAACCGCGCCGGGCTTCACTGCATAGCCGTGCGCAGCGCTTTCCGAAAGGAGCGCAGCGACATGCCGGCGCATTTCCTCGACCGGAAATGTTTCATCAAAAATTTTGCCCAGTATGGCGTTGGTGTCGGCTTCGTTGCGCCCCACGAGCTGCAGATAGTCCGCCTCGATGAACGCGATGTTGTTGCGGCGCGCGGCCAGCAGCCACGCATCCCTGATTGGCCGCTCCGAATCGATGAGCAACCCGTCCATGTCGAAAATGGCAGCCTTGTACATAGCGGAAACGATGCGCCCTCGGTCCATCCTGCCGGCCGGAGGCCCGGTCGGTCATGCGGGCCTGAGAAACCTGCTGTGGCGCAGATTGCGGAATTCTTCCGGGGCTGTCAAATGAATCCGCGCACGCAACCTCGCATCTCCCGCAGACTTGCGGTCCGGGGTGGCGCCCTTGCCATGCAAGGCATTGATTAATAAATGGCGCAATAGTCAACAATACAACGCATGAAAATTGTGTATATTCTTGCGCTGACCTGCAGCCTGGGAAACGGTCCGAGCCGTCCGCAGGAAGTCCGGCGTCGTCCAGGGTCATATGGGCCGGCGATATTGTGAACCATAGGGAGAACGAGATGAATGCACGCAGAACCTTGTTGTTGGGCGCGGCGACGCTGGCCATGGCCGCGATTTTCAGCGGTCCTGCCACGGCCCAGGGCACGATCAAGATCGGTGAAATGAACAGCTACAAGGTGTTCCCGGCCTTCCTCGATCCGTACAAGAAAGGCTGGGAACTCGCGCTGGAGGAAATCAACGCCGCAGGCGGCGTCCTCGGACGCAAAATGGAAGTCGTTTCGCGCGACGACGGTGGCAATCCGGGCGAGGCCGTGCGAGTCGCCGAGGAGCTGCTCTCGCGCGAAAATGTTGCCCTTCTCTTGGGGACTTTCGCATCGCACGTCGGCCTTGCGGTCGCGGATTTCGCCGGTCAGAAAAAGGTGCTGTTCATCGCCGCCGAGCCGCTGACCGACAAAATCGTCTGGCAGAACGGCAACAAGTACACCTTCCGCCTGCGCCCCTCGACCTATATGCAGACCGCGATGCTGATCCCCGAGGCGGCCAAACTGAAGAAAAAGCGCTGGGCCATCGTCTACCCCAACTACGAGTACGGCCAGTCGGCCACGGCGGCGTTCAAAGACCTGCTGAAAAAAGCGCAGCCCGACGTGGAGTTCGTCGCCGAGCAGGCGCCGGCACTGGGCAAGATCGAAGCCGGCGCGGTGGCGCAGGCGCTGGCGGATGCCAAACCCGATGCCATTTTCTCCTCGCTGTTCGCGGCTGATCTCACCAAGTTCGTGCGCGAGGTCCAGACCCGCGGCCTGTTCAAGGACAAGGTCGTGTTCAACCTGCTCGGAGGCGAACCGGAGTACCTCGATCCGCTGAAGGAGGACACTCCTGAGGGATGGTATGTGACCGGCTATCCGTGGCAGTCGATCAACACGCCGGAGCACAAGAAGTTCCTCGACGCCTACCAGAAGAAATACAACGATTATCCGCGCCTGGGTTCGATCGTCGGTTACTCCGCCATGAAGACCGCCTACGAGGCGATCAAGAAGGCCGGCAGCCTGGATCAGGAAAAGCTGGTGGCGGCGATGAAAGGCCTCACCATGGAAACGCCGATAGGCAGGATCACCTACCGCGCGCTCGACCATCAGGCGACCATGGGCGCCTATGTCGGCCGCCTGGGCTTGAAGGACGGCAAAGGCGTGATGAGTTCGTTCAGCTTCGCCGACGGCGCCAAGTTCATG
>Ga0194060_10002678_pt1 | contig 12664 bp, 12 predicted proteins | sample SepL225m_MetaG_FD_163427 | JGI IMG/M metagenome (GOLD analysis project Ga0194060, IMG submission 163427) | Anoxic zone freshwater microbial communities from boreal shield lake in IISD Experimental Lakes Area, Ontario, Canada - Sep2016-L222-5m | ecosystem: Environmental > Aquatic > Freshwater >... | reverse complement strand
CTAAATCCCAACCACCATTCACATCGAGCCGGACCTTGAAATCCGGATTGAAATCAAGCGCCGCTTCAACCAACTCACTACCTTTTTCAAAGTCGTCGACTTTTATCTTGACAGTTTTCGCCCCAGAAAATTTCTGCAGAATCTCACTTACTCGATTTATTTCAACCTTTGGAAGAGTTGCGTTAATTCCTATTTTGCTCTGCTTTAGTTCCGGCCAAGGTTTGTAAGCGCCCTCGAGCGCTGCAGATAGCCAGGGCTCTGATTGAACTTCGTTATATTCAACAAAAGGTGCGAATTCACTCCACCCAGCTGGCCCACGAAATAGCGCTGCTTCCCGAACTTTTATCCCTCGAAAACTTGTACGGGTAGGTATGGCAACGACAGTTAGATCGTTAAAGATCTTGTCTAAGTGCCACATGATTTACTTAAGGACGCTTTGGAAATTTATCGAAATTCGGTTCGCGATTCTCTTTAAATGCATCGCGCCCTTCTTGGCCTTCTTCGGTCATATAAAACAAGAGCGTTGCATCACCGGCAAGTTGTTGAACGCCAGCAAGTCCATCATCGGCGGCATTTAAACCAGCCTTCAATAATCTAAGTGCCATTGGTGAATGTCTAAGCATTTCGCGACACCATGAAACTGTTTCTGCTTCAAGTTCTGCAACAGGAACAACTGCATTGACTAGCCCCATATCAAGCGCTTCGGCGGCATCGTACTGTCGGCATAAGAACCAAATCTCGCGTGCCTTCTTCTGCCCAATGTGTGCAGCAAGTAAACCAGCGCCATATCCGCCATCGAATGAACCAACCATTGGTCCGGTCTGTCCGAATTTTGCATTTTCAGCAGCAATAGTTAAATCGCAGACAACATGCAATACATGTCCGCCGCCAACCGCCCAGCCAGCAACCATTGCAACAACTGGTTTAGGTAATCGACGAATTTGAATTTGTAAATCAAGAACATTTAAACGTCCGATTCCTTTTTTCGAGAGCGGATCATTTCCCAAATAACCATCATCGCCGCGAACATTTATATCGCCGCCAGAACAGAATGCATCTGTTCCTGCACCAGTAAAAATAATTACCCCGACGGAATCATCATCGCGAGCTAGTGAGAAAGCTTCCTGTAATTCAAAGAGGGTCTGTGGGCGAAATGCATTTCTAACTTCTGGGCGATTTATTGTTATCTTCGCAATGCCTTCAGCGGTTTCATAAATGATGTCGGAAAAGCCCTCGCTCCCAGCGCCGGTGCTCCATTTTGGAATGGTCCGACTTCCTGGCTCCCGCTTAAAAGGTTTGCTCACATTTCCTCCTACAAAATATATGGATAGCCTACGGCTGTCATGAAAACTTCGGTAATTGATATTGGTCAGGGGCGGTCACCCGCGCAGCTGAAGCAAGCCCTTGCTGTGGCATTTGGCCAAGATGAGCCTTCGCTCGTCATCATAAGCACAACGGGCTCTGCTGGAATTAGCAAAAGAGTTGAGCTTTCAACCACCGCCATCGCAACATCTGCGCAATTATCAAATACTGCGCTTGGTGCCGCGCCCGGTGATATCTGGTCGTTACTACTTCCAACCGATCACATTGCTGGATTAAATGTATTAGCTAGAGCAATAAACCTGGGCACCGGAGTTGTTGATCAGAATCAGCAAGCAGATTTCACTGCAATTGTTCCAACGCAACTTCACAGAGCGCTAACCGGTGATCTTAATTTGCGCAAACATTTACAGGGCTGCAAGGCGGTATTAGTTGGTGGCGCGGCGCTGAGTATTACAAATGAAGAGCGTGCACAGAGCTTAGGAATAAATGTAGTAACTACATATGGCATGACCGAAACATCTGGTGGTTGCGTTTACAACAAGGTGGCGCTCCCAACTATTTCTGTTGCCATTAATGAGAATGGTTTAATAAAAATTAAGGGACCTGTTCTTGCGCAAGGATATGAGAGCCAAGAAGCGCTCTGGGCTGAGAATTTTTCTGATGGTTGGTTTACGACAAGCGATCTTGGCGAAATTCGAGAGGGTAAAATTTTTATCTCTGGACGAGCTGATGATGTAATTATTTCTGGTGGTATTAATGTCTCGCTGATAGCAATTGAGAATGAACTAGCTTCCAATTTTCCAGAGCTTAAATTCCTCGCCACTTCGATTCCAGATTCCGAATGGGGAGCTATGTTGTGTTTGCTTGCAGATGGCGAGATTGATCAGAATAAAATGAATGAGGTTTTACAGAAGAAATTAGGTAGAGAGTTTGTGCCGAAAGAGCTCTTGATTGTCAAAGAAATTCCGCGAATTGGAATTGGCAAGCCTGACCGTGTCCAAGCAGCAAAGTTATTCCAAGTTAAGCAAAGATGAGTCAATGAAAATTTGGTTTATTGGAGCAAGGCCACGAACTCTTCCGGCTGCGATAGCTCCAGTTCTAATTGGAACTGCGCTAATTAAGGTAGATGGCAGATCAATTAATTGGATAAATGCACTGTTGGCCCTAACGGTTGGCTTGTTATTGCAAATCGCGGTCAATTACTCAAATGATTATTCAGATGGAATTCGTGGAACCGATAAAGATCGAACTGGACCTACTCGACTTGTAGCAAGTGGTTTGAAAGCACCGGTGCAAGTTAAGCGAGCGGCAATTCTTACCTATTCATTCGCTGCTTTATCTGGACTACTGCTGTCAATTCGAACTTCGCCCGTTCTCATAATTGTTGGAGCAATTGCAATTGCTGCAGCTTGGAAGTACACCGGTGGCAAAAGTCCATATGGTTACGGTGGCTTCGGTGAAGTTTCCGTATTTATCTTCTTTGGTTTAGTTGCAACTATGGGTTCTTATTTTGCGCAATCAGAGAGAATTACTTGGCAATCGTTCTTACTAGCAATCCCTATGGGCGCACTTTCTTGCACAATCTTGGGGTTAAATAATTTACGTGATCGCCCAAAGGATGAGCTGGTCGGGAAGAAAACTTTGGCAGTCCGGCTCGGCGACGCGAAAGCACGACAACTTGTTCTCGCCCTCTTATTGCTCGCTCTTGCCACATCTCTGGCAGCAACATTTATTACACCGTTCGCACTTCTTGTCTTGGCTACGCTCCCCTTGCAACTTATTCTGCTAAAAGGCGTTCGATCAGGCGCATCAGGTTCAGCCCTCATTCCACTTCTAGGAAAAGCAGGAGAGCTCCAATTACTTACATCACTGTTGATAACACTCGCACTATCTTTGGCGAAGGCTTAAACTCCGACCATGCGCCTCTGGTTAACACTCATCGTTCTTGCCTTCTCCTTCTACGCTTTCTTTGATTGCGCGCGAACTCCACAAGAAGAAGTTCAGAAGTTACCTAAATGGGCCTGGCTATTATTAATTTTTCTATTCTCATCCATTGCTTCAATTTTCTGGTTCGTAGTTGGTCGACCAAAGCGAAATCCAGGTAATGGACGCAGCGGTAGGGGAAGAATTATTCCACCCGACGATGATCCAGATTTCTTAAGAAAACTTTAAAGCCCGCTATACGTATGTCTTCCGGTTCCCCAAATATTTACATAAACATAATTAAATAAGAAGGTTGAACCTGCGAATAAACATAACCAGGCAGCTTTACGACCGCGCCAGCCAACTGTTACGCGGGCATGCAAATATGCGGCATATGCAACCCAAGTAATAAATGCCCAAGTCTCTTTTGGATCCCAACCCCAATAACGACCCCATGCGGACTCTGCCCAAATTGCGCCAGCAATAACTGCAAATGTCCAGAGTGGAAATACGAAAGCGACGAGGCGATAGGTAAGTTGATCTAGGGTTTCAAGTGATGGCAATTTAAGTGCCCACGTTGGACGGCCACCTTTACTTTCATAACGGTCCAAAATTAAATAGGTAGCTGCGATGCAATTTGCTAAGAGAAAGACGCCACCAGAAACAATTGCGGCTGAAACGTGAATTGCTAGCCAGGTTGATTTTAGCGCCGGTACTAGTGGTGCACTTGGGCGGTAAAGAATTGTAATTGCTGTTCCAAGAGTTAAGAGAACTGCTATTGCTACCGGAAGTCCCAACCATCTAATTTTATATTTCCAATGGGCGAAGAGATAGGCGCCAGTAAATGCAAGTGCGCCAGTAATCGAAAATTCATACATATTGCCCCACGGAACCCGATGGGCTGAGATACCGCGAAAAATCACTGCTGCTAATAGGAATACAAAGGCTAGAACCGTCATGACAGTTCCAATATCGCCACTTCGTTTGGTACGAGAAAAATCAAATTTAGTTTTCTCTTCTAAGTTACGTAGTGAGAATGCAACTTCAACTGCATGCGAAAAGAACGCAATTGTAAAGAGAACCATTGAAGAGTAAACGGCATAGTTTGAAAGGTAGGCATAGTTTGTTGAAGTCACGGGGCTACCCTCTCATCTCTTTAACAAGCGCTGCAATTTCAGATTCGAGTCCGGGTGCTGAGTTCTTTGCCAACCCTGCAACTTCAACACCTGACTTACTTAAATTCTCTTTTACCCAAATTCGACGTGATCTTGTAAAGAGCGACATCAAAAGTCCAAGAATTGCAAAGATAGCTCCCAGCAATGCGTATATCTTGCCTGGGTCTTTGACTATCTGCAGGTTCACCCATGGTGTCCAACCTTCAAATGTGATTGAACCCTCATTAAATTTAAAGTTCTCATGCAATTTCAAAGTTTTCAAGCCGATTCGCTTCATATTCGAGGTATCCAGTCGATATATAGATTGTGGATTCCCCGAATCTAAACCGAGGTCTCCGGTCCAAATAGAAATCAAAAGCCTTGGATCTAAAACTTCTGGATATGTTGAGAACGCTCCGCGCTGTGAATTCCGCGCAAATGTTGGAACAAAAGATCCAATAAAACCAATTTGAGGTTGCATATCCGGGACCTTAATTGCGCCAGTGGATGTGAGGTTGCCATCCTGCGGCAAGAAAATTACCGCGCCTTGGTACTTAATCTCGCCATTCTTATCGCGGACTGTTACTAATGGCGAATAGCCATTTGCTTGCAAGTAAACTTTTGTGCTGCCAAAAGTTAATGGTGAATTAACTCGTACTATTTTAGAAATTTCTTTAGTGCCGACCGGATTAGACGTAGTTACCGTCAACTTGTAGTCACTTGGCGCTCCAGTTTTCAACTCGTACGTTGCCTTGAAATCTGTAGCAGTTATTGCGAAAGGCGTTAGAGATTTTTCAGATTGCAGTTTTCCAAATGAAATTACATCGTAGGAAGTTGGGGTATTTATAAATCTATCTCCGACATTTATGATGGCATCGCCCTTCATTCCAAAAAGGGAACCAAGCGCAACTCCAACTAAAATAAGTATTAGCGATAGATGAAACATGAGATTTCCGGTTTCCCGCATAAAGCCTTTCTCTGCCGAAATAGAATTTGCATCTCTTCTAATTCGGAAATGGCGCTTCTTTAACCAAATTTCAGCACTGTCCAATGAGCCAGAAGCTATCTCGGCATGAAACTCCATCCGATCTAAATTCTTAGGTGTGAGTGGCGGCTTTGCACCAATTCCTTTTAAGTGCTCAAAAGTTCTTGGGAGTACGCATCCAATAAGAGAGATGAATAGCAGGATGTAAATCGAGCTAAACCAGGGTGAGCTATAGACATCAAATATGTTTAATTGATCTAGGAATTTTGCAGTTCCTGGATTACTTTTGAAGTAATCACTAACCTTTAGCGGATTCTGCGATCTCTGTGGAAATAGCGAACCAGGAATCGCTCCCAGACCGAGAAGCAGAAGCAGAATTAAGGCAGTTTTCATACTTGTTAGCTGGCGCCAGAGCCAGCGAAGTGTGGAACGGGTATCTAGTTCGTTTGTCGCAGCCACTTAAACCACCGGCGCAAAATCAGAGATGAGTCCGCGGAGTAAATTCATAACAACAGCCCACAAGCCAGTAACCTGCAGAATTCCAATCCAAATTAAGAAGGCGCCACCAATCAGAGTGACGAAATTTCCATTTCTAGTGATAAATTTTCTAAGGTGAGTAGATTTATCGAAGAATAAGCCGACAAGAATGAGTGGCGTACCAAGACCTAAACAGTAAGCAAAACTCAAGATTGCTCCGCGAAGCGCGCTGGACTCTTGAAAAGAGAGAGTTTGAACTGCACCTAAAGTTGGCCCAATACAAGGTGTCCAGCCGACACCAAATAGAAAGCCAAGAATTGGCGCACCAACAAGACCAGTTTTTACCTTCCATTTTGGTTTAAAAGAGCGATAGAACTGATGGCTAAAAATAAAAACTATTCCCATCGCAATTGTTAATAACCCTAATACGACCGAAATCCATCTCGAATGATTTGAAATAGTTGAACCGATAGAACCAAAAAGCGCACCATATGAAATAAATAATATGGAGAATCCAAATACAAATAGGAGTGAACCCAGAGCAGCTCGCCCGCGACCACGCACTTCAAGCATGCCTGCCGCATATGACAAATATCCGGGAATCAGTGGGATAACACATGGGGAAGCAAATGAAATCAAACCTGCAATAAGCGCAATACCTGAGGCAAATATTAGATTCCCGTCAAAAATTAAATCGACAAATGAGTTAAACATTTACGGCACCACCGGATACTTTCTCCAATAAATCGCGGAGAACTGAGACCGTAACTTGCCCACTAATACGTGCTGCAACTAAGCCCTTCTTATCTATGATCAAAGTTGTCGGGATTGCATTTGCTGGGAGTGAGCCTCTAAAGCTTGCGATTACTGCATCATCAATAAGAGTGGGGTAAGTTAATTTAAAACGATTAGCAAAACTTATTGCTGAGCTTAAGTTGTCTCGAGTGAGAATACCGATGAATTGGATATCTGGATTCTTCGCAGCAAATTCCGAGAGCGTTGGTGCCTCAGCCCGGCAAGGGGAACACCAAGATGCCCAAACATTTACAACCGTTACTTTGCCTAGTTGGCTGGCGAATTTTCCGCCGCCTAAAATTTCGCCAGATAACTCTGGAGCTAACTTTCGTTCTGACTCCGCAATTAATATCGCCGACCCATTACCAGATACATATGCTTTCTCGCTATTGCTTGAGATGCCACCCGTTGAGCATGAAGTTAAAATTGCGATTGATGCAATTGCAATAATTATCTTCATTTATTCGGCAATAAATGCTTGGCTGGTTCGGCATATGAAACTCCGCCAATCATCCCTTCACTATCTAGGTGCAAAGTAGTAACTGATGCGAGTGTACAAATTCGCTTTCTAGGATCGTGCATTAACCGGCGGCCTTCGACGGCTGAACGCAATATCCAAATTGGTAACTGATGCGAAACAACTAGGGCATCTTTTCCATTAGCTGCATCGCGAGCAGAAAACACTGCAGCGAGCATTCGCTCGATTTGTTCTGTGTAAGGCTCGCCCCAAGATGGTTTTGCTGGATTGCGAAGGTGCCACCATGATGCAGGATGGCGGAGTACGCCACTTCCTAATTCAAATTTCTTTCCTTCAAAAATATTTTCTGCTTCAATTAAATTTTCATCAGTTTTTATCTGCAAATTATGTGCCACCGCAATTGGCGTGGCAGTTTCTTGTGCTCGTTGCAGCGGAGAAGCATGTATCGCGCCGAGATCTAAATCCTTTGACCACTCAGCAACAGCTTGTGCCATCTCTTGACCACGCGCTGAAAGCCGCCATCCGGGCTGACGGCCGTAGAGAATCTTCTCTGGATTCTCAACTTCACCGTGTCGCAGAACGTGAATCGCTCGTGTCATGGAGCAAGCATAACTTGAACGCTAAGGTTGGGTAATGACGAATCATGGCAAGCAAGTTGCCTTCTTTGATGTCGATAACACAATTATTCGTGGCTCAACCATCTTCTTTCTAGGCCGCGGAATGTACCAACGAGGATTCTTTAGCAAGCGGGATATTTCTGCCTTTGTACTTGCAAATTTAAGGTACCGCTTAACTGGGGCAGAAAAAGATGAAGAAATTGCGAAATTTCAAAATGCCGCATGTGATTTCATCGGCGGTCATAATGTTAAAGAGATTGAAGCGATTGGTTCAGAAATTTATGATGAATTCGTCTCGCCGGCGCTCTGGCAAGGAACAATCGACATTGCAAACCAGCATCTTTCAAATGGCCAAGAGGTCTGGCTTGTTACCGCGGCTCCTCAAGATATGGCTGTTCTAATTGCGAAGCGCCTTGGTTTTACCGGCGCGCTTGGTACAAAAGCTGAAGTGATTGATGGAACTTACACTGGAAAAATGACTGGGTTGTTGTTACATGGAAATCAGAAAGCTATAGCTGTCAGAGAGTTAGCTGATAAAGAAGGTATTGATCTTAAAAATTCTTACGCCTACTCAGATAGCCATAACGATTTTCCACTTCTCACAGCAGTCGGTAATCCCGGTGCAATCAATCCAGATACCTTGCTTCAAATTCGTGCCATTCGAGATAACTGGCCAATTCATGATTTCCGACGTGGTCGCGCATTCAAGGCTGCCTTCGGCCCGATACTCGCAAGAATGGCCGCCGCGCTAACTTATTTATCACCGAGAAGCTTGCGGTCAAAGTAGCTACTAAAACTCGGTAAAGTAGGGCAGTTATGTCTGTTAATTCCTTTGCTGATGAATTGCGTGCCCGCAGCGATAGTGCAATTGCGGAGCTCTTTCAGGTGCGTCCAGACTTACTCTCACCCGTCCCATCAGATCTTTCAGCGTTATCAGCTCGCGCTAATTCAACTCCAAGTTTGATGCGCGCTCTTGAATCGTTAAATAAGTTTCAGTTAGAGGTTTTAACTTCGGCATGTATTTTGACTGAGCCCTTCGCCAAATCTGAACTTCTCTCTATCTCAACTCCTGAAGCAGGAGAGGAATTACAACGGCTCTGGGCTGCTGCACTTGTTTATAAAGATGGCACAAAATTTAGGTTGCCTGGAAATCTTCGCCATTTAATTGGTGATGAACCTGCTGGGCTTGGACCACAATCTGTAAAGAAGATTGATTTTAAAGCGTTAAAAGATCTCCCTGCAGATTCCGCGGCGGTATTAGAGCGGCTAACTTGGGGGCCACCGCGCGGACAGGTTGGAAATATCAAAGCACCTGGCAAGGCAATTGGCTGGTTACTTGAAAATAATTTTCTATTAGCGATGGACTCAAAGACTGTTGTGTTACCAAGAGAAGTTGGAATGCATTTGCGCGGGGGTAAGGTTTTTAAAAATTACTTGCCTGTTGCTGCGAAATTTATGGGAACTTCACGTAAGCAGAAAGATGTTGATCGAGCGGCAATTGCAAATATCTCAAATTTCTTGCGATGGTGTGAAGAGCTTGCCCATAATTGGTCAGATGAACCTCCTATTGGTTTACGTTCTGGTGGGCTAGGAATAAGAGATTTAAAGCGGAGCGCTGATCACTTAGGTGTTGATGAAAATTGCGTCGCCTTTGTAGCTGAAGTTCTCTACTTAGGCGGTCTGATTGTTATTGATACAGATGACCAAATCTTGCCGACTAACTCCTTTGATATCTGGATGTCACGATCCCTTGAAGAACGTTGGATTTCACTCGTCACTTTATGGTTGGAAACTTCGCGCGTAAGTGGGCTAGTAGGAAAGATTGGTGAGAAGAATATTGCGCCACTAGGCCCAGAGTTAGATCGTGCTGGAATCGCATCGATGCGAAAAGTTACCTTAAACATTCTTGCGCAAAATTTAGAGTTAGACCCAGATATAAAGACGTTACAAGAAATAGTTGCTTGGCAGATGCCTCAACGCTTCAACGCAGAATATATAGAGTGGACACTTCGTGAAGCGGAGTGGCTAGGCCTCACAGGGCAGGGCGCGCTATCTGAATTTGGAAAAGCATTTCTTGATGGTTCGGAAAATATCGGAGTAGAAAGCGCTCTTCCAAAACCGGTGGATCATATTTTAATTCAAGCCGATAACAGCGCTATCGCACCGGGTCCGTTGACTGTTGAACTTGCAAATATGATCGGAACAATCGCAGATATTGAAAGTCGCGGTGGCGCTTCGGTTTATCGCTTCAGCGAAAGTTCTATCCGACGCGGGTTAGACCACGGACAAACTGGCGAGCAGATAAAAGATTTCTTAAAGAAAACTTCAAAGACGCCAGTACCGCAACCACTTGAATATTTAATCAACGATGTTGCAAAGCGCCACGGCCGCCTCCGAGTTGGTACTGCGCAGTCCTATATTCGTTGTGAAGATGAAGGTTTAGTAACGCAAATCTTGCATGAGAAAAAATTGGAGTCCTTGCGCTTCCGAAAGCTGGCACCACAAGTTTTAGTTTGTGACTTTGAAGCTGGAGATGTAATCGCAACTCTTCGCGAGGCTGGGTATTTACCAGCAGCTGAAAATGCAAATGGAATTTTGATTTCTGCCCCCGCAATTCGCCGAGCAAAATCCAGACCAAAGCCACCAAGAGTTTTGAGTGAAACTCAGGCACCGAGCGAAATTATTATTAAGGCTGCGGTGCGCACTCTTCGAACAGGCGAGAAAGCAAGTTCACATAAGCCGCGCGAAGTACCGCGTACAACCGCAAATGAGACTTTAGATTTGCTCCATCAATATATTGAAGAACAAGCAAGCCTCACCATCGGATATGCCGATACAAATGGTGGGGTTTCAAATCGCCTGATAGATCCGATATCTATTTCATTAGGCACGCTAATTGCCAGAGATCACGCCACAGGTGAGATGCAGAGCTTTAGGATTCCTAGAATCACCGGCGTCAGTCCGGCAAAGTAAGGCAGAATTAACCCATGGCGCTTATTGATGATCTGCAAAAACTTGTTGAGTTTGAATCTCCAAGTGAAGACCTTGCAGCATGTCGTGGTGTCGTAGAACTTGCTGTTCAAATTTCAAATGAAAATTTAGATTCATCTTCGGAAATTATTGAAGAAAATGGCCGTCCAGTTTTTTGGTGGGGCAGCAAGAATCCAGAAGTGGTACTACTGGCACATTTAGATACCGTGTGGCCCAAGGGTTCTTATCTTCCAACTTGGAACGTCTCTGGAGATATTGCGAAGGGTCCCGGAATTTTCGATATGAAGGCAGGATTTCTCCAAGCAATTTATGCAGTCAAAGATATTTCGGAGGCGCAATCTAAAGTTGCAATTATTGCCACAACTGATGAAGAGCTAGGAAGTCAGACGTCAAGAGCTCTTATTGAACGTATCTCTAAAACTGCGAGCGCAGTATTGGTTCTAGAAGCCTCCCTAAATGGCAAAGTTAAAACGGGTCGCAAAGGTACAGCGATGTATCAAATTGCACTTCATGGCCGGGCATCACATGCTGGACTCGAACCAGAAAAAGGAATTAATGCAACAACTGAAATTGCCTCGATTGTTATCGAAGTAGCCAAACTAGCTGATCCAGAATTTGGAACCACGGTAGTACCTACTGTGATGCACGCCGGGACAACAACGAACACTGTTCCTGCCCTCGCAACGTTGGATATTGATATCCGATCATTTTCGGCAACTGAATTAAATCGAGTCGATAGTTCAATAAAGAAATTGCAGGCATCTCATCCAGAAGCAACGCTCGAGGTAACTGGTGGAATTAATCGTCCGCCACTTGAACTTTCTGCAACTTCAGAGCTCTATGAAATATTGGAGAAGGTTGCTGCGCAAATAGGAATGGCCCCAATTGGGCAGGCATCGGTTGGTGGGGCAAGTGATGGGAATTTTGCTGCTGCTGCGGGCGCCCGAGTATTAGATGGCCTAGGTGCTGTTGGAGATGGCGCACATGCGCCACACGAACAAATATTGCTCTCTTCAATTCCGTCGCGAGTAAAACTTCTAACTGCATTTATTAAGGAATTAATTCGTGACTGATGGCCCGTTAATAGTTCAGAGTGATAAGACGCTACTTCTAGATATTGATCATCCACTTAGTGATGAATGCAGAAGAGCCATTGCATCCTTCGCAGAGCTAGAGAAAAGTCCAGAACACATTCACACCTATCGCCTAACTCCCCTCGGGCTTTGGAATGCACGAGCGGCCGGACATGATGCCGAACAAGTTGTAGATACTCTTCTTAAATATTCTAGATTCGCGGTTCCACATGCGTTGCTTGTCGATGTTGCAGAGACAATGTCACGTTATGGCAGATTACGCCTGGAGGCGCATCCAGTACATGGCTTGGTCTTAGTTTCGCATGATCCAGCAGTTCTTAAGGAAGTTACTCGGGGCAAGAAGGTTGCACCAATGCTTGGGCTTCAACTTGATGCCGAAACCATAGTCGTTCACCCTGGACAACGTGGATTTCTAAAACAGGCTCTTCTGAAACTTGGTTGGCCTGCCGAAGATTTTGCAGGTTATGTCGATGGCGAGCATCATGAAATTGATCTAGTTCAAGATGGTTGGAAAATTAGAAAATATCAAGAGCTAGCGGCTGAAGGATTTTGGCATGGTGGTTCTGGTGTTGTAGTTCTGCCTTGTGGAGCCGGCAAAACAATTGTTGGGGCTGCTGCAATGGCGCATGCAAAAGCCACAACTTTAATTCTTGTCACTAACACAATTGCTGCTAGGCAATGGCGAGATGAATTGTTGAAACGCACAACGCTGCATGAAGATGAAATTGGTGAGTATTCCGGATCGAAGAAAGAAATTCGTCCAGTAACTATTGCTACCTACCAAGTTATGACGACTCGCAAACAGGGTGTTTATGCTCATTTAGATC
>Ga0194060_10002677_pt1 | contig 12664 bp, 8 predicted proteins | sample SepL225m_MetaG_FD_163427 | JGI IMG/M metagenome (GOLD analysis project Ga0194060, IMG submission 163427) | Anoxic zone freshwater microbial communities from boreal shield lake in IISD Experimental Lakes Area, Ontario, Canada - Sep2016-L222-5m | ecosystem: Environmental > Aquatic > Freshwater >... | reverse complement strand
AGATCCCGTAACCTGTGTACTTTTCATCTCGAGCGTATCCTTTCTCCCTGTTTGTCGCAGGGTGTTGTCGTTACTTACAACAAAGGATACGCTCCTTTACCCAATCCACAACTTTCGGTTATATCTCCAATAATGCCCCCACCTTCGGTCTTGTCCCTGCCTTGTCCTTTAGGCTATAATGAAGCCGTCAAAGGATATTAATCATCGAGGAATAATGATCATGAGGATTCACACATCTTCACCTATATGTGCGGCGATTCTCGCCCTTCTTCTGGGTTGGCATAGTTACGCACTGGGCGGCATTCAGGCTTCCGAGAATTTCGACTCCACGAATTCCTGGAATCTCACCTGGGCGAGTTATACCAATTCAGCCACCAATGCCACGGGATGGGTGGTTAATAACGCGAAGATAGAATACGACTCAACAGCGCCTTCCCCGTATTTCGCCTGTCGACTTCACAGTACGTCAAACTCATTGACCACATTCATCACAAGTCCTCTGCTTTCAAACGGAGTCGGTTACGTGGTGTTTAAGGCAAGACTATTACAACAGGGCCAAACCAACCAAGTCCTGGTCGAAAGCAGTTCCGGAGACGGGAACTGGACAATTCGAGGTCAAACCAACCATTTAACCAGCGCCTACACCAATTGGAATGCCTTCACCAACGTCGTCCTCATCCCCACCAACCAATATGTTAGACTTAGAAAACTATCCAGTGGAAATAGTTATAACGTCTTCTTCGACAACATCTCCATCACCTACCCGCCTGCCAATATTTCTGTCACCAACTTGACCACCACTCCTGCCGTGCCGAAGGCGAATGACCCCTTTTCCGTGACGGCACAACTCTCCTTCGCGGGTTATCCGGATACCGTCGTTGCGACCAACTACTGGAAACTGTCCTCTGACAGCAGTTGGACGGCCATCCCAATGATCACCAATCAGGCGACGGTATTCACAACGGTGAGCAACATCCCTGGTCAGTCTGCATATTCCTCAGTTGATTATTTTGTGAAAGTCTATCAAACCACCGACATCAGCGGGAGCAACACCGTTTTCTTCTCACAAACCAATACCCTCACCTTTCGTCCCCACTCCAGTTACACCAACATGGTGGTGACGAGTCCCATCAACGCCTCCCTCATTCCTTTCGCGAACTACCTCTGGCAGGGTGTGGGGTATGTCTCGAACTCTGTATCCGTCTTCAAATACCAGGGCGACAGCAATGGGGTCATGACCCTGTGGGGCGACAGCAACCAGTCGGCCTCCAATCTGATGGCTTACGGCAATGCCGATGTGGGCGCCACCAACATCATCCTTTCCACCACCAATATCGGCCCTCACGTGTTCACGTTCAATGAAACCAATGGCGCCTACATGGTTCGCTCCTGCGTGTATGAGAATTTTGAAACCTGGTCCAATCAGCCCTTCGGCACCAATACCAACACCTGGACTCTTTCGGATGGCGCCGTGACGAATGATGCCGCAGGCGCTTTCCTGGGGCATTATGCGATCTTAAATGGACAGCCAGGCGCCTCCACCAATGCCTATCTGCGCTCTCCGCTCCTGACCAACGGCGTCGGCGACATCTCGTTCTGGTACCGGAAATGGGGTACCAACGGGGCTCCTTCAGGATCGCTCACCGTCCAGATCGCGTCGAATCCTGCCTCGACCGGTTGGACCACCATTGCCACGATCTCAAACATCACGCAGACCACCTATTCATTTGTCAACATCCCCTGGTCTGACCTGAACAATCAGGCGGTTCGAATCCTGAACAACGCCAGCGGGTCAAACTCACGGGTTAGCTTAGATGAGGTCGTCGTGGCGGCTCCCGGCGCCGCAGTCCGAAGCGCGAACCTGGCCACAGTCCCTGCGACGCCTGGAATCTTGGACGCGGTCAATATTGGCATCGATCTGATCCCGAACGCTTTTGCCACCATCACGAATGTGGTTCTTTGGTACCGGGGCAGCGACACCAATCTGCTCTACCAGTCTCAACCGATGATTCTGAGCAACGCCAACCATTTCGTTACCACGAACGGAATTCCTCCGTCGTACGGCGCCGTTTACTATGCCGTCCAATATTTCTTCACCGGCATCATGGGACAATCCCCGGTATTCGTGCCGTCAGCGGGCACCAACTCCCTTAACAGTTATACCCCGACCAATACTCTGCCTGCCAATTATTACCGATATGAAACCTTCGATTCCACGAATTCCTGGAATCTCACCTGGGCGAACTATACCAATTCCGCCACCAATGCCACGGGATGGGTGGTTAATAACGCGAGGATAGAAACCGACCCAACGGCGCCATCCCAGTATTTCGCCTGCCGCCTTAACAGTCAGTCAGACTCATTGACCACGTTTATCACAAGTCCCCTGCTTTCAAACGGAGTCGGTTCCGTGGTGTTTAAGGCAAGACTATTTCAAGGGAACGCAACCAACCAAATCGTGGTCGAAAGCAGTTCCGGAGACGGAAACTGGACAATTCAGGGTCAAACCAACTATTTATCAACCAGCGCCAACACCAATTGGAATGCCTTCACCAACGTCGTCCTCATCCCCACCAACCAATATGTTAGACTTAGAAAACTAACCAGTGGACAAAATTGTAACGTTTTCTTCGACAACATCCTTTGCACCCCCTACCCGGCCTACGTCGCGGTCACCAATGTCAACCTGAATCCCGGCTACCCGGTTGTCGGACAATCCGCCTCCGTCTCTTGTGACATTCCTTCATTGAACTACGAATATCCGGCCTTCGACATCACGCCGATATTATACTGGAGTCTTCAGGGCGGCGTAACATCCTCCATTCCAATGACCTGCATCTCGGGAAACACGTATTCAAATGCCTATCCCATGCTTTTCACCAACGCGACCCGCGACCTTCCCTTCTCTTACTGGATCCGTGCCGATTTCGCCGGTTATCGCCTGAGCGATTTCGAAAACCAGAGTCCGCGGTATTCGCTAACCAACAACATGATCGTCCGCGCCCTCTCCTCGACCTTCAGTAACATCATCGGGACTGTCAACGGATCCAACTTCGTCGGGCGTTTGGTCTCCAACAGTGTGTGGCAGACTGTCTTTACGACCCCGCCCACCAACTCACTCGCCTTTTCCTTCACTGGCAATGGCTACAGCGTCGGCGCCGGTTACGCCACCAATGCCACGCAATGGGGAAACACCAACACCTGGCAAACCGCCTTCCCCCTGGCCGATACGGCCGACACCGGCCAGACGGCATTCGTCATCAGTGGTTCAAGCAACGCCTTCTCAGGGCAATACGTAATCCGATTTGACGAGACGACCCGTCAGTACCTTGTTGTCCGATGCGTCTGGCAGAATTTTGACCAGGGGAGCGGAAGCGGCACGCCCTATATTCAGGACAACGTCAGCGCAACCAATTCCGGCGTCTCAGTTAACTTCAGCGATTGGACACCCAACATCAGTCAAGTTCGTCGGGAAACGTTTTCCGACCCCGCCTGGACCAATCTGACAACGTATCTGTCCTACGGAAACTATGGATCCATTGACTATTGTTCCTACGGCATGATTTACACCAATGTCGGTGGGACACCCCTACTGCTCACAAAACCGACCGTCGCCGCCCCGGACGATGCCTTCGTTGGGCAGGGATCCGACTGGGATCCGCAACCATCACTGAGGGGCATTGACACGATCACGGCCAAGATCAGAACCGTGCCCTCGAACACCGCGGCCTTGGCCATCTACCTGATGCCGACCAATGGAGTGACTCAACCCTCACATTTCAATAATTATCCCTCTTGGATCAAACCTCCCCTCGCCTCCTGGTCTGGGATCTCGAATGCCGTGACTCCGACCAACCTCGTCATCACTCTGCGAACAAACGCCACTCTGGACGTCATCTTCTCCGCAACCCAGACTATGTATATCGCTGAACTTTCTGTGAGTGAATGGTATGCCGCCGACAACACCAATAACGGGTGGACCGCCTATCAAAGTTGGATCACCAATGGAGCCTGCCTCTTCCAGGCGTCCCGTTCCGCCGCCGGTGCGGAGCAATATCTCCTCTCCCCGGCTATTTCCAGCGGGGTGTCGACCATCTCCTTCGACTATTCAAGTCCTACCACCACCCCCACCAGTCTGTCCCTGGATATCAGTTATTCAGCCTCTCCTTTCAGTTGGTCGAACCTGGTGACCATTAACAACGCCCTTTTCAATGGTTCCGGCACGGACTTCTCCAACCGGCAATATGCCTTGTTATCAACCGCATCTCCAATCTACTTCCGTGTCAAGAACCTCACACCGTCGTCGGGCGGACTGATCATCGACAATGTCCAGATCAGCGGTTTTGCCTCCAGTAATGACTGGTACATGAACAGCGCCGCCATCAAGTGGCAGCCCCAAAGCGCGCCCCCCGCCTCCAGGCAGTATTATCAAGGCGCCGGATACCTGAACAGCAACCGAACCTCCGAGATCAGCGCTCAGCCTGAATTGAAGCCCAGTACAAACGTCTATCCCTGCATCCGCACCCCCTCCCTGGCCAACGGTATCGGGGAAATCAGTTTCTGGTACCGTAACTGGGCCGCCGGGAGCACCCCCGCCCCCGCCCGTCTGCTCATTCAAAAATCAATGACCGGAAATGCGTCCACCTCCGACTGGAGTTACGTCGACGCGATCACCAACATTGTGAACACCAATGACTATGTCTTCTATCAGGCCTCCCTCTACGATACGAACAACCGTTATATCCGGATCGTGAATGACGACACTTACTCCACAACGGGCGTGGGCCGCGTCTGCCTTGACGATATCCTCGTCACCGAGCCCTGGGCGACCCGGCTCTCCCTGAGCAACCTGGTCACCACCCCGACCATTCCCCTTTACTCCAACGAGGTTACCGTCGCGGTTGACGTCTACAACCTCTTCTACAACCCCTCAGGGCTCGCCCTGACGACCTATTACGGCACCGCCTCATCCTACACCGGGCTCGCGTCAGCGATCCTTACAGCGCTTCCCATGACCTGCATTTCAAGCAATCTGACCGTTCCGGGAAAATCTTACCGCTACCAGACCCAACAACCCATCCCGACCAACGCCAGCGATACCTTCGTCAAATACTATGTCAAAGCCTCTTACAGCGGCTATCACACCGAAGTCAGCAGTCCCCTGACCAACAAGCAGTTCACCGTCTATCCGTCCTGGCTGTATCCGCTTAATAGCGTGAACGGGACGAACCAGGCCTACTATGTTGTCTTCTCATGCCCGACGGGGTCGGTATGGATCAATGAATTTAATATTGCCGACTGGTCTTATGGTTCGACTTACCAGTTTTTGGAATTATGTGGTAAAAGCGGGGTCGACATCCGAAACTGGTCATTGCAGATTCTCAATTCGACTGCCACGACTCAGGCCGTTTATTCCATTACTAACAGTACAACCTTTAATAACACAACAAATGGATTCGGGTTTTGGGTCATTGGAAAGACCGCCGTCTCGGGGCGACAACAGACGTTGACCAATGACCTGCCAACATCTGGAGGGTTCCGTCTGAGTCGCCCTTCTGGAGTCACGGTTGATTCCGTCTGTTATACGATCAATGCATTACCCTCAAGCGGGGTGTCCGCACTACTTAACAAAGGATTCATATTTGCCGGACAGGAAGACGATTGGTACGACACGTCCGTTATTTTGGTGGGATCCAACACAAATGGACTAAGTTGGACGCTTGGGAACGATACATATTTCAGTCCAGGGCAAATCAATGACGGAGAAATACTTGTCGGGATCGTTTCGGAGAGTTCAACGCCTCCGGTCTTCGGTATCTATTCAGTCTGGCTGAACACCAATGTCTGGATCGAGTGCTCAGGCACAAACACCTGGGCGCCGGCTCCCTGGTATTCGACTAATCTGTTAAAGACAAATGGGTGGGTCACAATAACACCGTTCGCAAGCACCTATCCGACCTTGTCTCCGAGCAATACCTACACGATCAACTTCCCCAAGGGCGGATTCACGAACAGTCCGGCGTACTTCTTCAAGGTGGTTGTTACCAACGTGCCGTAGAAGATTCCCGTCTCACTCAGTCGTTATTCAACAGGTGAACCATCCTGACAACGCAGGGATGGATGCCTTCGGCGTTGGGAAGAGGATCGCGCCAGACTTCGGCGATGGCGCGTACGTCCGCCAAGACACTCTTATCAGGCAGCAAAGGAACCGTCTTGGCAGTCTGGGCAAATAGCAGGATCTTGAAGTACTGTTGACGAGGATTAAAAAGACCCGTTGTGTAACGAAAAAATGACTCTTGCTGGAAAGGCGTCAAACTGCCCGGCAAGTACGCGAACACATTCGTCGCGTGCCCAATGTCGGACAACCTTGTGAAATTACCATAGGATAGATTGAGATTCGTATTCACCCAAAATGATGCCACGTTCACTGCATCAGCGTGGTTTAAAGGGAGTCGCACTGTGGCGGCTGGTTCGCCGGGGTATCTATTCATAGGCATACCTTCGAAAACAGCCGTTAATACATCCGCCATGCGGCTGTTCGGATTTACGAAACCTGTCGCATTGGTTGCTCCGACTATAAAGTAATCAAGGACTCTATCCAAAGAATGAGAATTCCCGTTCGGCGACAACCAGTCGAATAGACGGATTGTGTTCCATCGCTCATCAGGCGACGAGAATGTCTGCCCACGAAGCAAATACGTCAATTCAGTTGCACTGACCAACGGACGATCAGCCACATACATGTCACTATGCCCCTCTGTATCACGCGTTAACACTGTCAAAGTATTCGAGTTCATCAAACCCAGTGTGCCGAAATAACCATTTTTCACCGACCACTGCTTCGCACCTGGCGACACGTCCCAATTAAACCTCGGATCCACGCACTCGGCATCGACAACGACTGTATTAGTTACAGTTATAGGAATGAGGGGAATCGTTATCGGCAAATTCAGGTCGAAGGTTGGTGCCGGATAGGGCACCGCATCAACCACCTGCCCGGCATCTCTACTTTCATGCATCTTCAGATTCACTTTTGCCGTTAACGTCACCACCTGTCCAGTAAATGCCCTACAATCGAAACTTGGAAGAGCAAAGTTAACCGAAGGGCAAGAGAAAGTCATGTTAGGGCCAAACCCCGCATCAATGAAGGTATTCACGTTGGCGGGTACAGGAAATGCTGCTGGAGTCGCTTGAAAATTTACAGTGCATTCAATTTTATACGTATTGATTGGCGAGGGTCCGACAAACGGATAGAACCACTCAATCGACACCCGTCCCTTTTTGATTTCGAACGTTCCAGTTGCATTAAACCAACATTCCCCTTTCACCTGAACTTCATTGAACATTGGCACCGACTCCGTGCAAGCCGACCCAAGATCGCGCGGAATACAGTCAGCATCCACATAATCCAACAGATTTGTAAAAATAAACTCAGCCTGACCCTTATTAGTAAAACCACAGGCAATAAACCCATTAACAATATTCGCATGCCTCCCCATCAACGCATTTTCATCTCCGCTCAAGTCCACGAACGAGATGTTGGTTCCACCCGGATACCCTGCTGGGAAATAGGAATAACACACGAAATTGGACACCGGTTGATTCAAGGCGCCGGAGACCAACCCCGTGACCCCAAGTTCCTGGATTGTCTCGTAAGGTCGCCCGGCCACCAACGGCGCCACATTCGCAACGTCCGGACAGACCGAGATTTGAATCTCGTTGACATTCGTGCCAATGCTGCGGGTGACTCCATTGCTCCCCGAGATGTTGGCATCCAGCAGACCGGAACAGTTGACAACCAGATAACCAACCCGGCCATCCACTCCCGGAACATCAATCCACCGTGGAGTTGGAGTTTGATTGGATCCCAGCGCCGCACGCGGAATCCAGGCCATGGAATTGATGTTGGTCACATCGGGGATGAGCGTAATCCCGAGTGACTCCAGAACGTTCCATGTCGGATAGGGTTTGTTCCCAAGATCGCTATTGATCGCATCCAAGGCCCTGTTCAAGGCTACAGAAATGAGTTGCCGGGCGACCACACTGCTTTTGAAACTGCCTGCCGCCACCCGTTCCGTCCGCATATAAATGGAAAAGGTCACCCCGAGAACCACCATCAGGGCCAGCATTCCGATCACAAGGATCAGCGCCACGCCACTCCGCCCCCGATCCTCAACCCGTGCGTCTGGAACGCCGCCGTCCCCGCGCTCTCTACGCGGCACAGAAATCGTGTCTTTCATAATTCACCCAACCCGAGTCGTCACAGTTTGTAACGGTTTCGATTCAAGAAAAATGCGCGGGATTGATATAGACTTTGAACCCCGACCTCGTTCGTCACGGTAACAGTCACATCCACATACAGGGGCAGGTTGCCGCCCGATGGTGGAGAGTTGGTGAAGGAAAAATCCATCAACCCCTCCACCAACACCGTACCGTTACGCCGGAGTGTCCCGCCACTATACGAATAATCGACTTTTGAAATCGCGCCGTTGGAACTGCTGGCCTCACCCAAACAATAATAATTCGCACCCCCTCCACTGACACTGAAGGAATAAGGAAAATCAAGGGCTGAGGAAATATCCTGCGCCACATAATCGGCCACGCCGCGACCCGTCATATCCAACTCCGCCTTGTTCATTCCCGTATCCCATACGGCTGACGCACGCCCGAAAATCATGGTGACAATGAGTACAATAATCACCAGAACGGACATGGCCACCAGCAATTCAATGATGGTGAACCCGGTTCTCCGGACGTGGCTCTTCGCGCAAAACGGGTCGTGACTAGTTGACTGGCGTCTCATTCTAGAACCTCGAATAATTGAATTCCGTATAAAATACGGCGGGATAGGTCAAAGGCCCGTGCATCCCGCTCCACACCTCAAGTTTGGCCGAATAGCGATTGGTGTCCGAGGTGTCAATGACAAGTCTGTACCGATTCGTCCCCCCCCCGCCGGCGGGAAAACACCAATTCGTCACAGTCCCGGTCGTCAACGACAACCCGGACAATACATCAGCGGTAAAGCGGGTTGGATTGCACCAGTCGCTCCAATTCGTAATCGTCGCGGCATTCCCCTGCATCCCGTTCAGGATCGTGTCGGCGCACAACCCGCTCTTGGTATCAGCCGACCCTTCCTCCGCCGAACGGAGTCCCGATGGGAAAAGACTGAATACGGTGAGCAATCCGAGTCCCACCACCAATACAGCCAGAGAAACCTCGATGAGCGTAAAGCCCGGGGCGCCCCATCCGCGTGCCCGGTCTGTTGTTCTTTCGTGGCGTGGGGTCTTCATGGTTGACGTTTATTGAACTCTCGTGACACCGGTGAGGGGCCATACGGTAATGGTTCGGACGTCGTTAGACGCGCCCTGTTGTTTTAGAATATCCACCAGTTGAATGACTTGCGGCCCCGACGAATTCACGTTGCCAACGGGATTGAACGTAACACTGGCCACCGAATTCGCAGTAACAAACTTCACACCTTTGGGCAAATAGGTTGTTGCATGAAGCGAGTTCGTTCCAACATAGGACGTGGAACTCGTACTCAAATAATCACCGGTGACATCATTCGTAACGGCTACCGTTACCCTTTGATGCCTCGTCACCGCCTGTTGTCTGGCTAGAAGCAAGGTTGTGCGAACGGACGAAACAGCACCCCTCATTTCAACACCTCGACGAATACCCAACCAACTCGTCAGACCAATCCCCATCAAAAGGATCATGATGCCCATGACAACGAGGAGTTCCAGTAACGTAAACCCCGTATTTTTCAACCATTGTGGGTAATCTGTCACTGTCCCTCAATTTTTTGCTGAAACATCATCGCCGTTACCACTAAAGTCGAAAATGCCATCTTTTCCCGCCGACCTCACTTCGACCGAATTGCTCATCACATCAACTATAACCGCATAACTCACTTTGTTCCTATATGGATCTCGAAGGGTTGCGGAGACGGACATTGAAACGTTCGTCAGTTCGAGATAGTTACGCCTCCTATTTTTCTGCTTAACCAACATATTGAAGACCAGATAGTTATCATTCGACCACACGCCGCCCGTATCGGCTTGCGCGCTTGGGATCGGCCAGTCACCGATCTCCGTGTGATATTCTCTGACAGCGATGGCGAGAGACTTCACCTCAGTCTCAACCCGCTTGTCCAAGGCTTTTGCCCTGATGCCGCCCACGGCGGACATCAAAATTCCGATCAATAAAGCGATAACGGAAACGACAACCAGCAATTCAATAAGGGTGAACCCGGCCCGGCGATCCACGACGTATAACTTGGTTGCCACTCCACTCATAACGATTCACTCACTCCCAACTTTTGACGTCATCCTTGGTTCCAGCCGTCCCATCCTTGCCAAGGGACCAGGCGCCTACATCGCGATACACGGTTACGCCCGTGTAAGGGGTGATGGTTCCATTCGGATCTCCGAGAGCGGTCTGGAAAACGTTGGTTGGCGACTTTGAAGCGTTATACCACGGGTCAATAAAATCACCGGTAGCATTCGTGGATCCCCCGTCAAATTCCATATAGATCACGCCTTTGGTGTTCCCGCCCCGCAATATCGCGATTTTTGTTTTATCCATCGCAAAATTACCGGGCGACAGACTTGCAGAAGCCGCGCCCCATGTCCGGTAATCACTCAACAGCGCCCGCCACGCGATGTCCAATTGCTTGACATCCGCCTTGGCCTTGGTTCGCCGCGCCGTCTCGCGAGCAGAGGTAAAGGCAGGAAACAACAATCCCGCGAGAAGCATGATGATGGCGATCACCACCAATAACTCAATCAACGTGAAGGCTCCGATCATCCGGGAAGAACCGAAACTCACTCTGCGTTTTGACATCGAGGCAACCCTTTCTTTCTCCAACCCATTAAAGGCCGGTGGAAACGCCAATGTCATCGTTGGTTCCGTATTCATTGATTCCATTCGGCCCGTCTGACCACAATTTGTACCCTAGGTTTCCATTTGCCGGTTCAAAGTGTATCACTCTATCCCAGGCATCTTTGATAGTCTGAGTGTTGTTGGTATAGACGATATGTCCACCGGGCCAGGAAAAGATATTGGTCGGATTCTGAGTGGGCGAACTCAAAACAGGGTCAATATAATGATCCCACTTCGACGCCTTCGCATCGAATTGGAGGAAATAGACCAACCCGGTACTGACATTCCACGAACTCGAACCTTGAGAGTTGCTGTACGAACCCGTCAAAGAGGGATCCGCGAGCCAGACATACGGGATCGTATTCACCGGCGGATATACCCCGTACTCCGAGAAAAAAGCGCCCAAACCGTTCTTAACCTGTTCAATCACGAATGTTGTCTTGGCGATACCCGCTTTCTGGTTCGCCAGCGACATGACCTTCATGGAAATGCTGAATAAAATCAGGATCACCGCCACGACCACCAGCAATTCGATGAGCGTGAAGGAGGCCAGGGATCGGCGCGCGGCGAGTGATGAGACTGGCCCGGCACCCCGTTGCGTCAACCCGGTCCGTTCGGTCTGAATCGGTCTGTCAGTATTCATAATATCCTCCACCCGTTACTGTACAGCATCCCCCGTGCCGGGGCAACATCCCAGTTGACACCAAACAGACACATCAAAATATCCCTATTGTTAACGGCGTCAAGGCTCCCAAGGCCCTCCGGCGCGGAAACGATAGCGGGCATCGCGCCGATCACCCTGACGTTCCAACCACGTCTTCGCAACGCCCCGGGCTAAATCCCGACTCGCGGCGAGGGGCGCTAAATCCGCAAATTGCGCGAGATAGGCACGACGGTCAAACCACTGTTCCTGGAAAACGATGGCGGTTTGCCGAAGACGTTCCGCCGGCGTAGCCTTCGCGGCTAATCGCGGCAAGGCGGAAACCAGCGCATCGCGCAAGGCCCTCAACATGAATTCAATGAAACCGGACGAATCACCCAAATTGTCAGCCTCACCCAGGGCCGCATAATAATCATGCTGCCGCTCCTTCAAGATCGTTTCGACGGGAATGACCGCCAATACCGGGCGCTGAGCGGCAAGAAAAAGCGTCTGCCAGAAACGGCCCATCCGCCCGTTCCCATCAGCAAATGGATGGATAAACTCGAATTCATAATGAAACACACAACTCCGCGCCAACCAGTGGGCTGACCCGTCTTTCAGGAATCCAAGCAGATCACGCACCAAGCCGGGCACCCGCCCGGCGGGCGGAGCCACATGCACAACCTGCCTGCCGCGATGGATCCCCACGCCTCCCAACCGGAACTCTCCCGCCTGCGGAATCAGTCCACGCATGAGTACTCCATGAGCCCGCCGTAAATCATCCCCGGAATAGACGTTGAAAGACGATGCCTCCTCGTATAGCGCCAAGGCGTTTTCCACCTCCAGCACTTCCCGTGGCGGCGCCGCAGGCGGCCGAACTCCCGCCGCAATGGCTGCAACATCAGTCAATGACAGCGTGTTGCCCTCGATGGACAGCGACGCTTGGACAGCACGGTTCCGGTTGTGTCGCAGCAATTCCGGACGGATCACGGCCGGCGCTTTCTGGCAACGCCCGATCAGCTCCAATATGGCATCCATCGTATCTTGCGCCTGCCGCGTGATTGAAAATGGAGGGACAGCATTCATGGATTGATAATATCATTTGATAATATCATGGCCAGATATAAATACACCGCTACC
>Ga0194060_10002675_pt1 | contig 12666 bp, 9 predicted proteins | sample SepL225m_MetaG_FD_163427 | JGI IMG/M metagenome (GOLD analysis project Ga0194060, IMG submission 163427) | Anoxic zone freshwater microbial communities from boreal shield lake in IISD Experimental Lakes Area, Ontario, Canada - Sep2016-L222-5m | ecosystem: Environmental > Aquatic > Freshwater >... | reverse complement strand
CATCCAACTCTTCAGTAGTTACATCAATGTGGAGTGTTACGTCCATGTCAGCTCGATACGGTTCAAGCAAAACTTCGAGAGCCGATTGCAAGCTTCCCGCATCGAGATTAGGTGTCAACACCTGGATCAAATCTTTAAGATCAGTGGCACGCGTCTCTTCTAAGCGAACAATGGCTCGATCGATAACTTCGTTAACCTCGTCAGAGGATTTACCGGAGATGGACTTCAATTTCATTCCAACGACCATAAGGTCTGATTGAACTCGATCGTGAAGAAATTGGGACGTATGGCGACGCAATTTTTCATCAGATTGAATCAGTCCTTCTCGTTCAGATTCCAATCTACCCACTAACTTGTTTGCCAGATCAAGCCGATCCGAAATCTTGCGTTCAGCGTGATGCATGAGCGCAAGTGCAAATAGAACCAATAACAGAGATGCGATAAAAATGTTTCTGGACAAAGCGAGAAGCGTTTTATCAATATAGCCAAGCTGATCCTGCAAGAACCTATTGATCAATGGGAGGTATAGGAGATTAAGGCACTGAAAGAAAGCTACCTCAAGAATATAAATAATCGTGCTCTTGCTGCTCCAGAACCTAAATCTGGTCAACAATATTGAACCAAAGGAAAAAATAACGGCGGGGATAACCGAAGCCAGTAGTACGAGCGCTCCAGCCTTCCAACGTTCAGGCCCCGCGGGTAGATAAGCAACTACTCGAATGTAGCGAGAAAAATAGAATGAGAAGAAGAAGAGAAATATCAAATAAGGATTATAAGGATACGGTCCGATTAACCTAATGAATTTAGTGATCCAAGAAGGTTTCATTAAGAGATCCTCATTAATTCCATATATTTCAGAACAGCTGCAGTTTTGAGATCATCACTCTCTTTGGCCTCTGGCAACAAGACCGCGTATGCACGCGAAAGCTCTTTGCGAACGTATGAATAACTTAAACCCAAATGCTCAGCGATATCTTGGGCACTCTTACTTTGAACACTGAGTGACATAATCGAACGCTGTCGGGGAGTGAGGGCGAAGAAAACCGAAGCTTCGCCTTCTTGAGACTTACTATCTTCTTCCAACACCTCTTCCCAATTGCCTTTACCGGCGGAAGTCGAACGCAAAATCCTCGCGTAATCCTCGATATTCATCGAGGCGGATTTATTGAAAAATGACCAACCAGCGCGCATCGCCTTTGGCACTCGATTCACCATGGGCCTTACAGAGAATTGGGAGTAAATAACTATTCCTATGTATTCATTGATGTTTCGGAGCGCGATTCCAAGTTCGATTCCGTTTAGACCATTTTGGTCTAAGGCGAAGTCAACGAGAGCTACATCTGCCTTGCGAACCAGGGTTCGATCAAAAACTTCTTCTGCTCCGGCAAAACTGCCAAGTACCTCTAAATCTTCCGAAGATGCCAGCATTCCACCGAGTATCGAGCGGAGCGCAGGATCGTTCTCGATGTAGAGGATTCGAGTTGGACGCATATCTAAGTATGGCATTGCGGAAGTAAAACACATAGGGCATGTGTCACAACTGTTCTCTTTTGGCGATGAAAGTCTCCGCGTAACCGAGCAATCAATTAAATCAGGTTGAATTTCTCTATGAGAAAACTACCCTTCAGGTTAAAAACGCAAAAAACAATTTTATCTCGAGCCTATTTCTTGAGTATTACAGTTTCCTTATTATTTGTCACACTAATTCCAATTAATGGCGCTAGTGCGACGGATGGAAAAATCTATTGGGTAGTTCAAACTGCAGGTGATAGGAATAATATTGGTGCCGCAGATTTAACAGGTGCAAATATTTCAGAAAACTACATTTCTGGATTAGTCAATTTCAACACCACAGCTTGGAGCGATGGATCCATATTAATTTATGGCGAATATGTATATTGGACATCAAAAAACAAGATACTTCGTGCAAAAAAAGATGCTAGTGGTTCTATTGAAACTATTTATGAAGATTCAATCAAGAACTTGAATATTCATGGATTAGCGAGAGATGCAAACCATTTATATTGGTCAACGGAGGGAAACAACGTTTCACCTTGGAATGGCGCTATAGGCAGATCGAATTTGGACGGATCCGAAGCAAACCCAAGATTCATTGAAGGAACATCTATTGACCACACCCATGGAAATGTTGAACAAACCAGTTTATTCGTTACCTCTAATTACATATATTGGACAAACTATTGGAACGGAACAATTGGTAGAGCCACAATTGATGGCCTAAACGTAAATCGTTCATTTATATCCGATCCAGTTGGCTCTCCAAGTAGCGTCTGGGTTACCGGTAGTTATATTTATTGGGCGGCTCCTGAGGCTTACGCAATCGGACGCGCAAATCTCGATGGAACAAGCAAGAACGCTAACTTCATTTCAACCGGTGGAGGTTATACCAGAAGCATTTTTGTAACTGATGAATATATTTACTGGAGTACTTGGGATTCCACAATTGGGCGGGCTGCCGTTTCGGGAGGTTCAATTAATTCAAACTTTATTGTTCTCGGTTCCGGGCGTCCAATGGGTGTAGTCGTTGACTTTCCAGCGCCCGCTCCAACGCCCTCTCTGACAATTGATCCAGTCGCAGCTGCAAAGGCAGCAGCCGAAGCGCGTGCTCTTGCGGTAGAGGTAGCAAAAACTGAAATTAAAAGTGTTCTCGCTTCAGGAAAGCCACTAACCGCGAACCAATTACTTAGTGCAGATTTCAATGGTGTTACTGCTAAAAATGTCGGTTTAGTCAATGCTGATATAGCGAAACTGCCTGATGCAGATAAAACTGATCTGAAGCAGATTGAAAAAGTGGTTCTTAAATTTGCGACTGTTGATAAGTTGGCAGAAGGAAAGACCGTATATCCCTCAGATTTGATAGCGGTAGGACTCATCCCCCAAGATTCCAAAATTAAATCATCTATAACTTCAGCGCTGAAAAAGATTCCTGCGTCATCTCTGGATTCATTTGAGAAGATTCAGGCAGTGGTTGCTTCAGTTCAGAAGACTTACGATGATCGGAAGAGTCGTTTGGCTGCAATCTTGGCAAAACGTAGATAAGAGAACTTCTAGATGAGACATTAGCTGAGGGTCAGGTTGGCTTTCAGCTTATTTTGCCCATGTTTTGCCCAGGAATTAGGTTCAACTGAGCGTATTTGAACCAAATAATTGCACTGTAAACTGGTTAAATAAGCGTTGATGAGAGATAAGACAACCCTGCAGTCCTCACTGCTAACGAGGTAAGGTCTAAAAGCCTTCAGGAGTTCAAATCTCCTCGTCTCCGCTCGAAAAACAAAAACTTAGGGAGCCACCATGACTAAAGTAAAAGCATATGCAGCGCCTTCAGAAGGTGCTCCCTTAGTTGCAACAATGGTTGATCGACGTGACGTTGGTCCAGATGATGTGCAATTCGATGTGCTTTTTTGTGGAATCTGTCATTCAGATATTCATACAGTCCGCGGTGAGTGGGGCAAGCAAACATACCCACTAGCTCCAGGCCATGAACTTGCTGGAAAAGTAACGGCTGTTGGTGCCAATGTTACAAAGTTTAAAACAGGCGATCACGTTGGTGTTGGTTGTTTAGTTAATGCATGCCTAAATTGCGAACCATGTAAAACCGGACACGAGCAGTTCTGCCAAAACGGAGCAATTTTTACGTATGGATCAACTGATCGTGATGGAACAGTGACACAAGGTGGTTACACACAATCAGCGGTTGTAAATCATAATTTTGTTGTTTCTATTCCAAAAAATCTTCCACTCGATGCCGCTGCACCTTTGCTATGTGCAGGTTCAACTTTATGGGCACCATTGAAGCGTTGGAATGCTGGCCCAGGTAAGAAAGTTGCAATCATTGGATTCGGTGGATTAGGCCACGTTGGTTTGAAACTAGCGAAAGCAATGGGCGCAGAAGTTACCGTTTTGTCTCACTCTGATAAGAAAAAAGAAGATGCTCTAAAAATGGGTGCAGTCGCATTTCATAAGATGGACAAGGCCGCATTTGCCTCACTTACAGAAAGTTTTGATCTCATTCTCAACACAGTAAGCGCAACAGTAGATACTGCGGCTTATTACGAATTGCTCAAATTTGATGGAGCATTTGTTGTAATTGGCGCAGATCCAACGCCAACTGTTTCATTGTCTACAAGCGTTGGAGTTTCTAAGCAACGCGTATTCACACTCTCACTTATTTCTGGTGTTCAAGAAACTCAGGACATGCTCAATTTCTGCGGCGAACATAATGTATTGCCTGAAATTGAAGTGATTCCAGCCAGTTATATCAATGAAGCATTCGACAGAGTAGTAGCTAGTGATGTGCGCTACCGCTTTGTTATTGATAATTCAACGATGTAATTTGCTCAATGCCGCATTCGTCTCCACAGAGAAACGAGGTCTAACGTGCCCACCTATAAAGTGGTAATCGTTGGCGCAGGTCCTGCGGGTTACTTTGCTGCACAAGCACTGCAGAATTTAGAAACACCCGAACTTCAATTCTCAATCGACATGATTGAACGACTTCCAACTCCATGGGGCCTTGTTCGCTCAGGTGTTGCACCAGATCACCCAAAAATCAAAAGTGTTTCTAAGGTATTTGAGAAGATTGCAACAACTGAAAAGTTTCGTTTATTTGCAAATATTGAGCTTGGTAGTGATGTAACTATTGCTCAATTAGAAGAAAAATATGATGCAGTTGTAATTGCAACAGGATCAGCACTTGGTAAAACTCTAGGAATACCAGGAGAAGATTTGCCAGGCTCTTTATCGGCTGCTGATTTTGTACCTTGGTATAACGGACATCCAGATTTTGCCAATATTTCTGTGCCCCTTGATTGCGAGAATGCAGTTGTTATTGGTGCGGGAAATGTTGCCATGGATGTTGGAAGAATGCTTGCACTTGAACCCAGTGAATTAGATTCAACCGATACAGCAGATCACGCAATTGATGTGTTCAAAAACAGTAAAGTCCGTAAAGTCTTTATTAGCGCTCGACGTGGAGCAGAGCACGTCGCATTTACTTCACCTGAGTTACGCGAACTTCCAAAACTAGAACACACGAATGCAATTATGAGTAAAAGTGATATCGAAGCTGCAATTACTCGTGCGGGAGATTCACCCGAAAAAGATGTCAAAAGTAATTTGGATGCGATGCTACTTATTGCAAACCTTGAAAATAAGGGCCATGCACGAACCATTGAATTCTTGTTTCAACACACACCTATAGCTATCAACGGTACTAATCGAGTTGAATCAATTACATTTTCGACCCCAAATGGGGAAGTAAAAATTCCTTGCGGGTTAGTAATTACAGCAATCGGTTATCAGGCTGCAGGAATTGATGGAGTTCCATATGAAAGCGGAAAAGTTCTAAATAATGAGGGACACGTAAAAGAGAATCTGTATGTTGTTGGTTGGGCAAAGCGTGGACCATCAGGTGTTATCGGTACGAATAAATCAGATGCAGCTGCAGTTATGGAAAAATTAGTTGCTCAATTGCATGCACCAAAAAATAAGGGTGACATTGCTGAATTATTAGCAGGCAAAAAACATATAGATCAAAGTGCGTGGGAGAAGTTGAACGCACATGAAGTGGCTGAAGGCGAAAAGGCTGGAAAACCCCGCCGTAAAGTCATCGAGCGCAGTCAAGCATGTGAGATTGCAGGGATTTAAAGTAGGCAAGCTTTATATGCGCTGATAGGTTTCCCCCATGGAAATTTCAGAGATGCTTGCAAAGTTAACACTTGAAGAAAAAGTTTCACTTCTTTCAGGACAAGATTTTTGGTCAACAACACCACTGCCATCAATTGGTTTGCGAAGCATGGTTGTCTCTGACGGTCCTTCAGGTGTGCGCGGTCCTATTTGGGATGAACGCGACCCTTCATTGAGTCTTCCTTCAGCTACAGCAATTGCATCAACATGGGATACAGAATTATTGAAAGAAGTAGGACGCGTTATGGCCTTTGAAGCGCGACGCAAAGGTGTTGATGTTGTGCTCGGACCAACAATAAATTTGCACCGCTCACCACTAGGTGGCCGTCACTTTGAATGTTTCTCTGAAGATCCATACTTGAGTGGAAAATTAGCTGCAGGATTTGTTCAAGGAATTCAAGCAAAGGGCGTTGGCGCAACACTGAAGCATTACGTTGCCAATGATTCTGAAACCGATCGCTACACACTCAACGCAGTTGTCAGCGAGAAAACGCTTCGCGAGCTCTATCTCAAAGCATTTGAAATTGCTATTGAAGATTCCAAGCCATGGTTAGTTATGTCGGCGTATAACTCCGTCAATGGACCAACAATGACTGAGAATCCATTACTTGATGAACCACTCAAAGGTGAATGGAAATTTGATGGTGTTGTAATTTCTGACTGGACAGCAGTGCGTACAACGGTGGATGCAGGAAATGCATCTAATGATTTAGCGATGCCTGGTCCTTACACACCTTGGGGTGCTGCACTTGTTGCTGCAGTAAATAAAGGCAAAGTTTCAATGGCTGCAATTGATGCAAAAGTTGAGCGCTTGTTGCTTATGGCACAGCGCGTTGGCGGATTTGGACCAGCTCCAAAGCCAGAAAACTTGAGTGACGAATTTATTCAAGATTTTGCTCGCAAAGCATCATCGGCTGGCGCAGTACTTCTCAAAAATAGCGATGCACTGCCTTTAGCTAAAGAAGTTTCGATAGCAGTTATTGGTGGACATGCTTCAGCTGGGCGTGAACAAGGCGGAGGAAGCGCAACTGTTGTTCCGGTTGAAGTCATTACTCCACTTGCTGGAATTAGCGCTGCAAGTAAAGCAAAAATTTCCTATGCAATGGGTGTTGAAGCCGATAGCAAGTTGACTCGATTTAGTGCGCGTAATGCAATCAACACTGTTACAAAGAAGCCTGGATTGCACATAGATGCATTCGATGAGAATGGCGTACTTATTCATAGTGAAGAACGTTTTGCAGGACAGCTCAATTGGATGGCCATTGATTGGGTATTTAGAACAAAAAGTTTGAAAGTCTCACTGACATACACACCGGATGAAGATGGAAAACATCAATTCGGAGTGGGTTATGTAGGGCCAGTAACAATTACTCAAGATGGGGTAAAGATTCTTGATACTGATGTGCTGCCTGATAATGACGATATTGGCGGCGCTGTTCTCAATCCACCTGAGGCGCGCGTTGATCGCGAACTCAAGAAAGGTGTTGCAACAGAGCTTGTATTTGAATTTCAAACAGGCGGCTTAGATATTCCTGTCATCGCATGCAATGTTGGATTCAAAACACCTGTGGGAACTTTGCAACAAGAGCGCGAAAAGGCTGTTGCAATTGCAAAAACAAGTGATGTTTCAGTTGTATTTGTTGGAACAACACCTGCAATTGAGAGCGAAGGTTTTGACCGAACAGATCTGAAACTACCTGAAGGTCAAGATGAACTTGTAAAAGCAGTTGCTGCGGTAAGTAAGAAAACTATTGTTGTAATCAATGCGGGATCACCGATTCTTATGCCATGGAAAAATGATGTAGATGCAATTCTTCTTACATGGTTTCCAGGGCAACAAATGGGTAATGCCATTGCTGATATTTTATTTGGTGATGCAGAACCAGGTGGGCGACTACCAACAACATGGCCAGAAAAGGAATCAGATCTTCCTGTCCGCGATGTAACCCCTGTCAAAGGAATTCTGGAATATAAAGAAGGAAGCGACATCGGATACCGTGCATGGATTAAGTCCGGCAACAAACCATCATTCGCTTTTGGTTACGGACTTGGTTACACAACATGGAAGAAAGAACTACTTTCAAATACATGGTCTAAGGGCTTAGATATTGAAGTATCTGTTAGAAATAGTGGCAGCCGAAATGGTTCAGATGTTGTACAAATTTACGGCGCACCCGCATCAGATCTAACAAATAAAAAACTATTAGGTTTTGCGAAAGTATTTGCTAGTGCAGGCGAAAAGAAATCAGTAAGTATTTCTATCGCAGCACACTCATTCGACTATTGGGAATCGGGGTGGGTTCGAAAAACAGGCACATGGAAAATCTGGATTGCCTCCGACGCCCTTGATGAATCCCTTGTGGTCAATGTTGAAGTCCAATAAATAAGAGCAAAATTGGGCTCTTAGCCAAAAGCAGGTAGGATTCACGGGCTCAACAAAACTAAATATGCGCGCGTAGCTCAACGGATAGAGCATCTGACTACGGATCAGAAGGTTAGGGGTTCGAATCCCTTCGCGCGCACGAGATGAGCCTTTCGGTGCCTTTCACACCGGGGGCTTTTCTTCTTTAACTATCTAATTGTGTATCCACCATCGACAACTAAGTCAGCGCCATTAATCATGTCTGCACCATCTGACGATAAGAAAATTACTGCAGCAGCAACTTCTTCTGGTTCAGCAAATCGACCAACAGGAATCTGTGCTTTATGTGCATCACCTTTTTCGCCAGCCCATGCTTTCTTTCCTAATTCTGTAAGCACAACGGTTGGAGAAACAGAATTTACGTTGATTCCTCGACCGCCCCATTCAGAAGCCAATACTTTTGTTACACCGAGAACACCAAATTTAGAGGCGCAATATGCAACGTGATCTGTCAGTGCGACACTGGCAGCCTGGGATGCCAAGTTAATGATTTTTCCTTTTCCAACTTTCAACATTTCTCTTCCTACACTTTGAGAAACAAAGAATGTACCGCTGAGATTAACCGCAATTGTTGTGTCCCAATCTGATGCTTTAACGGATTCAGCCGGATCTAGTACGGCCATTCCTGCACTATTTACCAAAATATCGATACGTCCATGTACTGAGATGACTTCTGCAACTGCTTTATCTATTGAGGCGATATCAGTTACATTGCAAGCATGCGCAGTTGAGCCATTCTTGATATCAGATGCTACTTTTTGGGCAGCATCAATATTCATATCAACAACAGCAACAGTTACTCCCTTTTTAGCAAAGTTTTCGCAAATTGATTTGCCAATTCCGGAGGCACCACCAGTGACTAGTGCAATCTTGTTAGCGAGAGAAAAGTTCATATCAACGGTCATAGTGAGCCCCAGCTTTCATATAAGCAGTATTTTACTCTGGCAACTTTACTGGCAATCTGGAATACTTCAACATAGGTTTTAGCCGTCGAAGAATGGATTGGTTACACATTGCCATATGTACTAAATGATCCCGAAGATTTTGTTGATGAAGCCACCGAAGGATTTGTAGCCGCACACTCTCACCTCGTAAGACGAGTACAAGGTGGCGTTGTTAGAAATCAAGAGAAAACACAAGGACAAGTTGCTGTTGTCATTGGTGGTGGCTCAGGACATTACCCAGCATTTGCAGGAATTGTGGGCCCCGGTTTAGCACATGGCGCAGTAGTAGGAAATGTTTTTTCTTCGCCTTCAACACAGCGCGTACATACTGTTTGTAAAGCTGCGGAAGCGGGCGGCGGAGTTCTGTTGAGTTATGGAAATTACGCTGGCGATGTTATGAATTTTAATTTGGCACAGTCACAACTCAATGCCGAAGGAATTCCGTGTAAAACCGTTCTTGTTACAGATGACATTATGAGTGCGAGTAAAGAAGAATTTCATAAGCGCCGAGGAATTGCGGGTGATCTATTTGTCTTCAAAGTTGCAGCAGCCGCCGCTGAAGCAGGATATTCACTCGATGAGGTTTATAGAGTTGCAGTTGAAGCAAATGAGCGCACCCGCACAATTGGTGTTGCTTTCTCTGGCTGTACCTTGCCGGGTAAAACTGAACCGCTATTTACTGTTCCAAAAGGACGCATGGCACTCGGCTTAGGTATTCATGGTGAACCTGGACTTAGCGAAAGCGATATTCCAACATCAAAAGAATTAGCGTTAGAACTTGTAACTCACTTGTTAGAAGAAACACCTGATTCATGTCGCAATGATTCAAAGATTCGACTTTGTGTCTTAGTAAACGGGTTGGGTGGAGTTAAGTATGAGGAGCTGTATGTGCTCTATAACAATATTTCTGCAATCCTAAAAGAGAAAAATATTGAAATTGTTGAGCCAGAAGTTGGGGAACTTGTTACTAGCTTTGAAATGGCAGGTGCATCACTTACTTTTACATGGCTCAATGAGGAACAAGAAGGATTTTGGAAAAAACCGACATATACACCGGGGTATAAAAAAGGCACCATCGCTCTAAATTCTGCTACATCTCAATCAAATTCCTTACGGGATGAGAAGAAAGAAATTTCTAAAGGAAGTTCAGAATCACACGAGTGTGCAAAAAATGTACTAAAAATATTGCAACTGATGGAAACTAACACAGCGCAGCGCGCAGATGAATATGGACTATTAGATTCGTATGCTGGCGATGGAGATCACGGAATAGGTATGGCACGCGGTGCACATGCTGCAGCAACTGCAGCAAAGCAGTATGTAGATGCCGGTGCAGGAGCTGGTTCGACCCTTGAAGCTGCTGCAGATTCTTGGTCTGATAAAGCAGGGGGAACGTCAGGAATTATCTGGGGAATTATTCTGCGCGAAATTGGTAAAGAGTTTGGTGATTCAGTAAAGCCATCAGCGCAAGTAGTAGCCAGTGCTGTTGCTAGAGCTTCCGCCGAAGTTACAAAATTTGGAAAAGCGCAGATTGGCGATAAGACGCTCGTAGATGTACTCATTCCATTTTCACAGAAATTAGTAAGTGAAAACGGAAAGTCACTTCCAGAGGCATGGCGCAGTGCAAGCAATACGGCAACAAGTGCCGCTGCAGAGACTGCGAACTTACTTCCTAAAATTGGTCGCGCACGCCCACATGCGGAAAAGAGCTTGGGACATCAAGATCCGGGCGCAACTTCACTAGCAATGATTATTTCTACAATCGCTAATTTTTTGGAAGGAAAATAATATGGCCAAGAAATTTCGAGTAGTAATCGGTAGTGATGATGCAGGTTTTCAATATAAAGAGATTTTGAAAAAGCAATTACAAAGTGACACAAATGCTGAATCAGTCGTAGATGTCGGAGTCGATGCATCAAGTAAGACTGCCTACCCTGATGTCGCGATTGCTGCGGCTCAGATGATTGCCGACGGAAAAGCTGACAGAGCGCTATTGATTTGTGGCACCGGTCTTGGAGTTGCAATTTCTGCCAATAAAGTAAAAGGAATTCGCGCAGCAACAGCCCACGATAGTTATTCAGTAGAAAGACTTGTTCTAAGTAATAATGCACAAGTTCTTACATTCGGTCAACGCGTTATTGGTATTGAATTAGCTTTGCGATTAGCAAAAGAATGGCTCACTTATCATTTTGATGAAAGTTCAGCATCGGCGCAAAAAGTTGCACTTATTACAGAATTTGAAAATAAAGATCAATAGATGCCAAGTCGTACAAGCAAACTGTTAGTAGGCGTAAATCTCAAGATGTATATGGATAGAGAACAGACGCTTTCATGGTTAGATGCGGCAGTTACTGGCTTAGGTAGTATTAATAGTGATGATGTTGAACTTTTTCTTCTTCCATCAGCGCCACTTATTTCGCAATGCTTAGAAAAAACATCTCGTTCTCTACTTGCAATCGGAGCCCAGAATATAAGTGCGCATGATTCTGGCGCTTTTACTGGTGAAATAAGTCCACTATTACTTGCTCAAATGGGTTGTGAGTACTCATTAATTGGCCACCATGAAAGACGAACACTCTTTGGTGAAAGCAACGATGTAATTTCTCAAAAGATTGCGGCGAGCAGTAGAAATAATCTCATTCCGATTGTCTGTATTGGCGAGCTCAGTAAAGAAGAAAAGTCGGCCGAGGCAGAGGTAAAGACCCAGATTACAAGCGCTGTGAAAGAACAAAAGAATCTAAAGAAGTTAGTTATTGCATATGAGCCAACGTGGGCGATTGGGGTAGATCAGCCAGCCTCTGCCGAACATATAAATAGAATGTGCTCGCTCATCCGCACAGAATTAGAGGATATGAATATTCAAGATTTTCGTATACTTTATGGGGGCAGTGCTGGTGAAGGTCTATTCGAAATGATCTCTCAAACATGTGATGGATTATTTCTAGGTCGCAGATCTCATAACCCTCAAACTTATATTTCAATAGTTCAAGAATGTATTTCAATCAAAGCAGCGCACCTATGACAAAGAAAGAGGATCTCGCATGAGCCCAACAATGAAGGCAGTCGTATGCCATGGTCCGATGGATTACAAGTTAGAAGATGTCGAAATACCTACGCCAACTAAAGGTGAAGCACTTGTAAGAGTAGAAGCCGTTGGTATCTGCGCTAGCGATTTGAAGTGTTATCACGGCGCATCAAAGTTTTGGGGAGATGCAAATAGACCAGCATGGGCTGAGACTGAAGTAATTCCAGGACACGAATTTGTTGGTGAGATTGCGCAAATTGATGAAGAAGCAAGTAAGCGCTGGGGAGTAGTCGTTGGTGACCGAGTTGTTGCGGAGCAGATTGTTCCTTGCGAAGAGTGTCGTTACTGCAAGCGCGGTGAATATTGGATGTGCGCACCTCATGGAATGTTTGGGTTCAAAAGAAAAACACCTGGTGCAATGGCTTCTTACATGATTTTTTCTAAGCATTCTCGCGTTCACAAAATTTCTAAAAGCGTGAAACCAGCACACGCTGCATATGCAGAGCCACTATCGTGCGCGCTTCATGCTGTCGAGCGCGCAAATATTAAAAATACAGATGTGGTTGTTG
>Ga0194060_10002673_pt1 | contig 12670 bp, 9 predicted proteins | sample SepL225m_MetaG_FD_163427 | JGI IMG/M metagenome (GOLD analysis project Ga0194060, IMG submission 163427) | Anoxic zone freshwater microbial communities from boreal shield lake in IISD Experimental Lakes Area, Ontario, Canada - Sep2016-L222-5m | ecosystem: Environmental > Aquatic > Freshwater >... | reverse complement strand
ATGTAGTGATTTCAGCAAGTTATCAAAAACAACCCCATCCTAACCTTCCCCTTGAAGGGGAAGGGACTAAAATCTCTAAGTTAGCGCCTATGCCCCTCAATCCCCTCCCGTCAAGGGAGGGAAGGCTAAAATCTGGATATTAGTAATTTCTGTATCCCTTATTAATACTCTGAGGAGTTGCCATGCAGTTACTCTGGGATATTTTCCTTCTATACACTAGGGTATCGCTCTTTTCGTGGGGTGGCGGACCCGCTTCACTTGCTCTGATGCAGCGGGAAACCACTGCGGCCCTGTGGGTGCCGCCGGGAACAACGGAAGCGGTGCCATGGGCGACACCTATGGAGTTTTCCGATGCCGTTGCTTTGGGTAATGCCCTGCCGGGGCCGGTTGCTCCGCAGGTTTCAGCCTATATCGGCTACAAGATGGCCGGGGTGCCAGGCGCTATTGCAGCGGCTGCAGGTACGGTGCTCCCTACGACTTTGTTGATGTTGGTGATGATTGTCTATTTTTTCAAGATCAAGGACAGCACTACCATACAGGCGATGCTGAAAGCCGTCAGGCCGGTAGTGGTCGGTCTGCTGCTCTGGACCGCTTACGATATGGCTTACAGTGTATTCGGGGTGAATAAACTGGGCTTTTCCGCTGCCACCGTGGCTGGTTGGGATAAGCTGCTCTTTGTACTGGCCACCTTCCTTCTGCTGACCATGAGCAAAATCAATCCGGCTTTTGTCATTTTTGGAGCTGCAGTGCTGGGTGGAATGCTCTACCGCTAGCTGTTATCAAGATAAGTAAATCATATATTCCAATCCAACATTTCAGGCGGACTGACCAGACTCGGGGCAGTGACGTTCAAAAGCGCCTCGAACTGTTCAAGAGGCACAGGCCTGCTGAACAGGTATCCTTGATAGGCCTTGCAACCATTATCTCCGAGTAGTCCCAATTGCAGTTCACTCTCAACTCCTTCCGCAATCACATTCAAATTGAAGTTTTTCGCCATATCGATGATTGTTTTTACCAGGAAGGTGTCACTTGAATCCGGCTCCATATCCCGCACAAAACTCTGATCGATCTTAACCTGATCAAGCGGCATCCGCTTCAGGTAGGATAGTGACGAATAACCGGTGCCAAAGTCATCAAGCGACAATCTGACACCAACCTCCTCCCTTAAAGCCTGCATCTTGGCAACGACTTCATCCAGATTGTTCATGATAACACTCTCGGTTAATTCAAGCTTCAGCAGAGATGGCACTATGCGGTATTTATCAATTAAACCTTTAATCGACTCTACAAAGTCAGGCTGTTTGAACTGTTTTGCACTGACATTGACCGCCAGTACAAGTTTGGAGGTATGCTCGCTTCTGCTCCAGATAGCCAGCTGCTGACAGGCTGTATCAAGAACCCAGTGGCCAAGTTCCAGAATAAGCGAACTTTCCTCGGCTACTGGAATGAATTGAGCCGGTGAAACAACGCCACGCTTCGGATGATTCCAACGGACCAACGCCTCGGCGCCTAAAGGAGTATGAGCATGGTTAACCTGTATCTGGTAGTACAACTGCAGTTGGTTGGAAGTAATGGCGGTGCGCAATTCTGACTCCAGAAACGCATGCTCTTCCACAGAATGCTGCAACTGCATATCAAAAAAGCGAACACAGTTCCGCCCGGATTTTTTTGCCTGGTACATAGCCATGTCGGCACGTTTGATCAAATCCCCCGCAGCAATTTTACTGCCACTGAACATGCAGACGCCGATGCTTGGGGTACTACGATGAGTGTGCTCTTTTAATTTATACGGAGCGGCCAGGGTATCGCGAATCTTTTCAGCAATTTGCGCGACGTATACTAATGCTGTACTCTCTTCCGTAGCAGTATTTTCGATTAATACTGTGAATTCATCCCCTCCGATACGGGCTACGGAATCACATTCGCGTATGCAGGATTTGAGGCGGCCCGCAACCTCTATAAGCAGTAGATCGCCGTAATTGTGCCCTAAAGTATCGTTGAGCGTTTTGAAATTATCCATATCAAGGAACAGCAGTGCGCCAATTTTTTCGCTGCGCGATGATAGTGACAGTGCAACGCCGAGCCGGTCCATAAACAAACGCCTGTTAGGCAACTGAGTCAGCGGGTCATAGAACGCCAGATTATGGATCTCGCTCTCTGCCTGTCTTCGATCGGAAATATTATTGAAGATACTCACATAATGAGTCTTCTTACCTTTATCGTCATGGATTGCGGTGATAGACATTTCTTTCGGATAGGTGGCCCCGCTTTTGTGTCTTTCCCATAACTCTCCCTTCCATTTGCCGGTGGCAAGGAGTGTATTCCACATTGCCTGGTAGAACTCCGCTTCATGGTGCCCTGATTTCAATATTCGCGGATTCTTACCTATCACCTCTTCCTGGCTGTATCCGGTAATATTCTCAAATGCCTTGTTGACACGAACAATACGCGCCGCCGTATCTGTAATTACCACTGCCGCATCGCTTTCAAATGTGACCGCTGCTATGCGAAGCTGCGCTTCTTGTTGCTTAACTTCGATCAGCTCCTGCTGATACTTCAGACGATAGCGGTGCATTGACTCTATGGAAAATGAGACGATGATGCCATCTATGATAAAAACTATGTTTGGCCAAAAGGCATTTTGAATGACTTCTAAAGAGAACGTCTGATAGGGGGGAGTAAAAATGAAGGTCGCAAGAACAACTCCAATAAAGGTTGCAAACAGTCCCGGTCTATATCCACCGATGACGGCCGCCAATGTTACCGCAGGGAAAAAAGTTACATACTGCAACCCGCCACTGACAGGAGCAATTCCCAGGCGCACCAACAAAGCCAGCATCATCAGCAGCAGAGTCAGTAACAGATGGAATATCCCGCCGCGTTTTTTCGCAATAAGGAAAGGGAGGCGGTTTTCAAGCCACTGCCTTAGATTATCTAAGGATGTCAGCATTTTTTCGATCATGGATAGCGGTCAAATCCATCTAACCTTTAAAGGCAGGGATATCCTTCTCCATAATGTGCTGAATCAGCCGGTCTTGCAGAAATCCACCGACAGACATGCCCAAATATTCTAAAGCGTCGCGATCATGATCGCTCTCAACGACACTTTTGCGATACGCTGCGACTCGATCTTTCAAATCCTGGTGAATCTCTTGATGTTGAGCTAATAAAGGATAGTTCCTCTGAGCCAACTGCTTCTCTTCACCATCAAAGTGAAAAATTGTATATTCCAAAACATCATCCAGGATGCTTGCCACTACGGAAGCACCCAATCCTTCACTACAGGCGTCACCGAATATCTCAAACATGCAAAACAGTTTGTTATGTTCAGCATCAATATTTTCCACTCCGGTATTCCAATCTGAGTTCCACTTGAATGCCATTGTTCCATCCCCCTAATTTCATCAATTTGACACACTCTACTTAATAGCCACCAAGGTTTTTTACAGTATCATAAAATATGCTGCCGCCCAAAACACTTTTCTGGGCGCTCCTGAAATTCGGTTTACGGTGCTCTCTATAGGTGGTATTGTACCTCGCGCTGAATGACGGTTTCAGCCTGGTGCTCAATCTTATTCATGAGGATAAAATCTAATGAAAGAACCACTGATACCAGCCAATGAGGCGTCACGACTTGCTTCTCTACACACCCTTGACATTCTGGATACCGAGGCAGAGGAACGTTTTGACCGGATCACCCGCGTCGCCAAGGCTCATTTTGGCGTTGCCATAGCTCTTGTGAGCCTGGTGGATGAAAACCGGCAGTGGTTCAAGTCCTGCCAGGGGCTGGATGCTTCGGAGACGCCGAGAAATATCTCGTTCTGCGGCCACGCCATACTTTCCGAAGAGATATTCATAATCAACGACGCAGCCGGGAACCCCGATTTTGCCGACAACCCACTGGTAACAGGCCCGCCGTTCATCCGTTTTTATGCGGGCGCTCCACTGCATTCACCAAGAGGTGACCGTATCGGCACCTTGTGCATAATCGATCATAACCCTCGTCGTTTGGACTCGGCAGAGCAAAGAATCCTGCGCGATCTTGCCAACTGCGTCGAAAGCGAATTGACTTTTACATCCCTGCATGAAAGCGGACGGTTTCTCATGGCAATCACCGACGCCTCACCAGGCCTGGTTGCTTATTGGGACAAAGATTTGCGATGCCGTTTTGCAAACCGGGGCTATCTGGAATGGTTCGGCAAAAAACCGGAAGAGGTGGTTGGGGAAAAAATGATTGATCTCCTGGGAGATCGCCTGTTTGCCATGAACGAACCTTACATAAGAGGTGCACAGGCTGGCCAGCCGCAGCATTTCGAGCGTACCCTGACCAAAGCTGACGGCAGCATTGGCTATGTTTTGGCCAACTATATTCCGGAGGTAGATCAAAACGGTATAGTTAGAGGTTTCTTCGCTCTGGTAAACGACGTAACACAGATCAAGCATGCGGAGAATATACTAAGAGATGCCGAAGAAAGTCGTAGGGGTATCCTGCAGAACTTATCTGAGGGGATCATCAACATTGATTCCAGGGGATTCATTACCTACGTAAACCCGGCCATGCTGCAGATGTTCGAGTACGATGAGTCTGAAGTGATCGGGCAAAACGTCAAGATTCTGATGCCGGAACCTGACAGAGGCAATCATGACGGTTATCTTGCCCATTATCATGCGAAAAGCGGAAGCAATATCATCGGCGTCGGTCGCGAGATGGAAGGGCTTACCAAGGGGGGCAGGCGTTTTCCCATTGAATTGACTGTTACTGAAGTTAGCTTCAAAGGTGAGCGCTGTTTCGTCGGTCTGCTCCGAAACATCACCGAGCGCAAGAAAATCGAATCCATCAGATCACGTTTCGAAGCGATCATTGAATCTTCAACCGATGCAATCATGAGCAAGAATCTGGATGGCATCGTCACGAGCTGGAATCCGGCGGCCACAAAGATGTTCGGTTATTCTCAGGAAGAGATAATCGGGCGTTCAATGACAAAACTCTTCCCGCCGGAACGTGAACATGAAGAGCAGGAAATACTCCATAAAATCAGGCGTGGTGAGCAGATAGAGCATTTTGAAACTTTGCGAAAGAAGAAGAACGGCGAGATTTTCCCTGTTTCAGTCAATATTTCCCCGATCAGAGACAAGGTCGGAACCATCATAGGTGCATCAAAGATTGTAAGGGATATAAGCGAGCGGAAAATAATCGAGCAAGAGCTGTCAACAAGCGAACGCAAGAACCGTCGCATACTGGAGACCTCAAGCGAGGGCTTCTGGATGATCAACACCGAAATGTCAACTGTAGAGCTCAATTTATCCATGTGCAGGATTTTGGGTCGGGGTCGCGACGAGGTGCTGGGCCGCCCCGTTCTCGATTTCGTCGACGAACGCAATCGCGCCGTTTTCCTCCACCAGCTCGAGGAGAGAAAAAAGGGGAATAACAGCACCTATGAAATTGAACTGCAGCAGCCAGATGGCACCAACATTCCCTGCCTATTTAGCGCCACCCCGATGTACGATGAGGAGTGCAGGCTGATCGGTTCGTTTGCCATGGTAACCGATATTTCGGATCGCAAAAAAGTGGAGATGGCTTTGCACACGGCAAAGGAAGCCGCCGAGGCAGCCACCAGGGCCAAAGCTGACTTCCTGGCCAACATGAGCCACGAGATCCGCACACCGATGAATGCAATCATCGGCATGACGTACCTGGCCAGGCAGTCCGATCCGACGTCAAAACAGCAGAACTATCTGACCAAGATAGACAATGCTGCCCAGTCCCTCCTCGGCATCATCAACGATATACTGGACTTTTCCAAGATTGAAGCGGGCAAGCTGGAACTGGAGCAGATCCAATTCTCACTTGACAAGGTGATGAGCAGCCTGGCCGATATCGTCTGCCACAAGGCTGAGGAGAAGGGTCTTGAAATCGTATTTTCAGTAGATCAGGGTCTGCCGACACAACTGATCGGTGATCCGTTGAGGCTTGGGCAGATCCTGATCAATCTGGTCAATAATGCCATTAAATTCACAGAACATGGGGAGATCGTAGTCAAGGTGGCACAAGTTGATGTGGCGGGAAGGCTGATTTTTACGGTCAGTGACACCGGAATCGGCATGACTCCGGAGCAGGTTGCCAACCTGTTTCAGTCTTTCAGCCAGGCAGACACATCGATCACCCGTAAATACGGCGGGACCGGCCTGGGTCTCTCCATCAGCAGGCAGCTCTGCGAATTGATGGGTGGAGAGATCCGCGTGGAGAGTGAGCCGGGCAAGGGGAGCACCTTTACTTTTACGGCAAACTTCTGTGTTGCTGATTTTTTTGGCAGGGAACAGCCATGTCCAGACTGTGAGCCGTGTCAAACCGCATCATTGCATGATTCCGCCGAACTTGCCGGTCGGAAGATTCTCCTGGTCGAAGACAACGAGATCAATTGCGAGTTGGCGACTGAATTGATGACTGATCTTGGCCTTTCAGTGACGATTGCGAATAACGGCAGTGAGGCGGTGGGCCGCATCGCAATGGAGAGTTTCGATCTGGTGCTGATGGATATACAGATGCCGGTTATGGACGGATTGACTGCAACACGGCTTATCCGCAGCGATGACCGCTTTCGCAGACTGCCGATTATTGCAATGACCGCCCATGCCATGAGTGGTGACCGCGAACGCAGCCTGGAAGCCGGTATGAACGACCATATTACCAAGCCTATTGCGCCCGACAAGCTGACGGAAACCCTTTTGCGCTGGATGCCGGTGAAGCCGGCTCCATCTCCTGAAACTCCGGCTCAGCCGACGGAGGCAGCCGTACCCGTGGATGGTCTTCCAGAGCAACTTCCACCATTTAATATCCAGGCTGCTCTGGTATGGACCAATGGCAAGCCGAAGCTGCTGCGTAAAATGATACTCGGTTTCCGCGACAAGTTCAGCAATGCGGCATCCGAACTGCGTAAGTTAGTGGATGAAGGGAAGACTGATGATGCAGAGCGGTTGGCGCATACTCTAAAGAGCACAACAGCCACGCTGGAGGCAAGAGAGTTGTCGGATGCCGCCGCTGCCGTTGAGCACTCGTTTCGCACCGGGGAGACAGCAGAGATGCATCAACTGATCGATACTCTGGAGAGGGAACTTATCCCTGCCATAATTGCTGCATCTTCTCTGGATGGTACGACGGTGGTTACTCCGCAGCCAGGTTTAATCCCCGCCACATCCATGTCAGCGGCACCGAGGCCGCGCATTCTTGTGATTGACGACGAGTCGTCGAACATAGAACTGCTGGCTGATATCTTTGGTGCCGCCTATGAAGTACTGTCCGCCAGCGAGGGAGTGGCTGGTCTTGAGGCTGCAGTCACCAGGATTCCGGATATTATCCTGCTGGATGTCATGATGCCAGGCATAGATGGTTACGAAGTCTGCAGACGCCTCAAAGCGGATACTCTGACTAGCGGCATCCCGGTCATTTTCATTACAGGTCTGGGCGATGTGACAGCAGAAACCAGAGGGCTGGAATATGGAGCGGTTGATTACGTCACCAAGCCGATCAGCCCGGCGGCAGTAAAAGCCAGAGTCAAGAATCATATTGCGCTGAAGCAGGCACAGGATCAGTTGACCAGGCTTGCTACCACAGATGGCCTGACCGGGCTGGCAAACCGCCGCCGCTTCGACGAAACACTTGAACATGAATACGCCAGACACACGCGCTCCGGTGCTGAACTGTCGTTGATCATGCTCGATATTGACCACTTTAAACTCTATAACGACAGCTACGGACACATCGGTGGTGACGATTGCCTCCGAAATGTAGGACGAACGATCAATGAAATTATAGTACGCACTACAGACCTTGCGGCACGCTACGGCGGCGAGGAATTTGTCTGTCTGCTGCCGATGACCGGCCATGATGCGGCAGTTGCAATAGCGGAGAAGATTCGCCAGGGCATCGGCGCTCTGGCAATCCCGCACTGCAAATCAACTGTGGCTGATCATGTAACCGCCAGCCTCGGAGTGTCCACTGTCCGCTGCGTGCCTAGCAAATCGGCATTGCAGGTAGTAGCGCTGGCCGACGAACAGCTTTATGCTGCCAAGAGCGGCGGCAGAAACCGCGTCTACAGCACTATGGGGGAATAGGTCATGGCAGATATTTTGGTAATCGATTTTATTTCACTTTTGTCAGTAATGCTGGGCATGAAAACCGAATATTTCGTCGGCAACTATATCTGACGAGACAATATAACGGAGCAGATCCAAATCTTTGCCAGCCATGGTAAGCAGCATCGTAGCTTCACTGTTAACATTCATACAACACCCTTCCGTTACTCATAGCATGGTGAACCACGTGATTTTTGGAAGTAGCCAATTTTGAGATTTCCTCGGTTGAGTACACCAGAAAGTCAATGGATATCCTCACATCTGGAAAGAGCATCCAGAGCCTCGCCATCTCGGCGCGGCGGCTGCGCTGTGCGTTGAATGGGTCATCTTCGATAATCAGAAAATCTAGGTCTGAATCGGGGCGGGCGGTTCCCTTCGCATATGATCCGAAAAGCACGATCTTCCGAGGGTTGACCTCACGGACAATTTTTTCGGTCATCTCTTTGAGAAGTTCTTCAGTTACGGGCTGGTTCTGCATGTAATCTATTCTCCTATAGTTCACGTTTTTCAAGTAAATGCATCGTGTTGCTATCTCCTCTTTTTACTTTTGGATTCTCCTGCCACCAGCGGTGCAATCAACTGTTGATAGCGTTCAAACAAAAACGCCACCCGTTCGGCTTCAGTCTTGAAGCCGGTTTTACCGTAGGCCGTATCCACGGCGCGATCAAGTACCTGATGCGCTTTGACCAGTTCCGGTGGCATTGTCAGTGGGTCGTAAAGGTCGGCAAGGGTAGCGGTGGGGAATTTGGCACGGGTGTCGAGCACCGCCTGGGCGGCGGCTTCGATGGCAAAAGCAAATCCCCCTAAATCCCCCTTTTTTGAAGGGGGACTTTTATGTGCTGTTTTCAACTCCCCACTTTTCAAAGGGGGGTTGGGGGGGATTTCCGGCCAGGGGAAATTGTTGTAGACGATGCCAGCGGAGTAGCGGTAGTCACTTTTCAGGCGACCACAAACCGCCCGCATCCAGGCGTTGTGCATGGTGGAGCAGAGAATACCGAAATGGTAGAGGGTCGCGTTGGGAATTGTCAGCACCAGATTGCTGGCAATCACATCTGACGACATAAAGCCGATTGGAATGTAGTTGCGACGTTCCGAGGATACGCTTGGAATCAAGAGATACGTCTTTGTCGGCTGTCTGTCTTCGGTAAACAGAGTTGGACGTTGTGCCCACTCCCGTGTCGCGGCCTTCTTGCTCGATAGTCTGGAATGGTGCACTCCTTCAACTCGCTTTAAAAGCTCAGGCATTCTCCGAAGCTTGTCCGGCGGACAATCTTTGAGCCACAAACACCATCGCGAAATACCATTAATAAATTCATCGGCTCCGACAAAAGGACGAATCCAGTCTACCGCTTCAGGCTCTCGCTGAATCAGTTCATTTTTCTCTTCATCATTCATCAGCAGGTAACCGGCATCCGTTGGCTGGCTACCTTTACTCATTTCCACTACATTGCATAGAGGTCTGTTACGTTTGTCCAATACTACATCCGGCCCATCAACCAGATATGGATTGATGTGGGCTGCTTTTATGGCATGCGGTTCGCTTTTTGGTGTGTCGTAGTCGAAGAGCCATTTTTCCAGCTCAGGGCAGACCTCCGAGGTTTTTAAAACCTCGGAGGTCTTGGTGACCATGCCAAATCCGATGATAACGCAGTGAACCGCGGCTTTGCCCCGCGCTTCGCTGTTCCATTGGAAGGTGCGATGAGCAAAGTTAATCCTGATACCGCGCCGAAACAGATCAGGCCAAAGGATGCCGACCTGTTCACCCTGGGTAATGGAATTGGTGGAGACGAAGGCACACCTAACTCCCCTCATTCCCACCTTGTCAGAGGGGAGGTTTAAATGCTCCTCCACTGATAAGGGGAGGTTGGGAGGGGTTATATACTCCGCTGCCTTGCGATACCAGCACGCCACATAATCCAGCACCCCCGCACCCTTGAGGTGCGGGAAAACAGCCGCCACCTCTGCACGCTGCGCATCATCCAAAAACTTCGATCCCACAAAAGGCGGATTTCCCAGCAAGTACGACAACCGCCACGCCGGAATGACCTCGTTCCAATCAATCCGCAAGGCATTGCCATGCACGATATGCGGCGCTTTTTTGAGCGGCAGTCTGGCGTAGTACTGGCCGAATTCCTCCGACACCTTGAGGTTCATCTGGTGATCGGTCAGCCAGAGTGCCACCTCAGCAATTCTCGCCGGCCACTCTTCGATCTCTATGCCGTGGAACTGATCCACATTGACACCGATGAGCTGGAAGACGTCAAGCATGAGCTGGTCGCTTTGCCGGACAGTGCGCAGCACTTCCAACTCCAGGAGGCGCAGCTCGCGATAGGCGATAACGAGGAAGTTGCCGCAACCACAGGCTGGGTCTAAGAACGTCAGGTGCGAAAGCTTTTTCAGAAACTCGAAGAGCTGATTTTTATTGCGCTTGACCTTATGGAACTCGGCCCATAGTTCGTCAAGAAAGAGCGGGTGAATCAGCTTGAGGATGTTGGTTTCGCTGGTGTAGTGAGCGCCCAGGTTACGCCTGGCGGTGGTGTCCATGATGGATTGGAATAACGAACCGAAGATGGCCGGAGAAATGCGGCTCCAGTCCAGGGCGCAGCAGTCAAGCAGCGCTTCACGCATCTGCCGGGTGCAATCGGAAATGGGGAGCGTCTCTCCAAACAGTTGACCGTTGACGTAAGGAAAAGAGCCCAACTGTTCGTCAAGCGCATGTGAGTGGCGCTCCGGCGCGGTGTCAAGTACCTGGAACAGTTTGGCAAGGTGCATACCCAGATCGCTGCCGTCTTCGGCGGTGCGCTGCTCAAGATAGTCCTGAAACTGGCACCGCTCAAAAAGGGCGGTATCCTCGGCAAACAAGCAGAACAGGATTCGAACAAGCAAAACTTCCAGCGGATGTCCGTCGTAAGCAGACGATTTCAGCAAATCGTGCAGCTTGCCAAGTTTCTCGGCTGCCTGGATGTTGACTGGGTCTTGCTGGCCGAAACTGCGGGTTTGATAACCGGCGATAAAACCGAAGAGTTTGATGTTTTTGGAGAAGTCGGCAAGCAGGAAGTCGTGTTGCTCGTCGTTGTCTAAATCGTGCAGACGAAACCTGGCAAAGTCGGATACCAGCACATAGCGAGGCAGATCGCGCTCTTTCAGTCCGGGGAAGTAGTCAAACGCCTGACGCGCGGCGCGGTCAAGATCTTTACCACGTGACTTGTGCTCGACCAGCAGCACACCTTTCCAGAGCAAGTCGATAAAACCACCCTGGCCATCGCCTTTCTTGACAGGGGCTTCAAACGAAGCCACCCGCCGTCGCGTGATCCCAAAGACGTTGAAAAAACCATCCCAAAAGCTCTTGGCTTCTGCGTCTTCGGATGTTTCGTCGGCCCACTCGCGACTGAAGGTTAAAGCGCGGTCACGTATTTCATTCCAGGAAAGCGGCATTACATAGACCCTTTGGTGAGTAGTAAACCGCGCGGATTGTAAACAATAGTCTGTGAAGTAGCAAGATTTCTTCGGACAGATTTCTTTGGAAAAGTTATTCCGAATTTCACCCTCATTGGACAGGCATGAGCAAAATGCGCTTTAAAAATTGTTTACGGTGATAAGTAATTGGTGCTATTGTCAGCCCAGCTGAAAAAAATCCTATCCTTTACATCCCTTTGGCCTCATGAAACCTAAAGAGAAGCAAATACTTGAAACATTCAAGCAACTCTTGGAACAAAGAGTGCCACTGAGTACGTTTGCTCTTTTTGGCTCAAGAGCCAGGGGAGATGCTGGACGTTATTCCGATATGGATGTTTTGGTGGTGGTAGATCAACTGGATTCTTCTACAGCGGATTACATCAGCGATTGCGCCTGGGAGTCCGGTTTCGGGAGCGGCATTGTTGTTGTGCCCGTATCTTATTCAAGGTCAGAATGGGAAGGCATTGAGAGCCAATCCCTGCTTGCGGCCAACATAAGAGCCGAAGGAGTATTCCTGTGAAGCAGGAAGACAAAAACAATATTATCGGTTATCGCCTTGAACAAGCTCAGATTGCCTTGGACGATGCAATTTACCTGAATGACGGAGGCAGAAGTCCGCAAAGCATTGTCAATCGTTGCTACTATGCCATGTTTTATGCCACGATTGCCCTGTTGCAGGACATCGGAAAGGCTCCCACCAAGCACTCAGGCATTATCAGCCTGTTCGACACCGAGTATGTGCTAAAGGGAATCTTTCCTCGGGAGTTGTCTAAAGACCTTCACAAAGCATTTGAACTTCGCCAAACATCAGACTATAAGGTACGACCAGCTATGTCCGAAGAACAGGTAAATGAAGAGATCGACAAGGCATCACGTTTTGTCGAGGCAGTTAAGAGACATTTTCAAATTTCCATCCTTCCGTAAAGAGAGGAGTTTTACATTGACCACTCCGCGCCGCATGCCATCGGCTGCAGCTATCATCGCAATAATTCTCCTTTTTATCTTCACAACTTTTTCCTCCGCTGCCCCAGAAAAGCCTGAAGAACATCAGCATCACGCCGCGCCAGCTCCAGTAAAGAAT
>Ga0194060_10002670_pt1 | contig 12677 bp, 13 predicted proteins | sample SepL225m_MetaG_FD_163427 | JGI IMG/M metagenome (GOLD analysis project Ga0194060, IMG submission 163427) | Anoxic zone freshwater microbial communities from boreal shield lake in IISD Experimental Lakes Area, Ontario, Canada - Sep2016-L222-5m | ecosystem: Environmental > Aquatic > Freshwater >... | reverse complement strand
GCGGCAATTGCAGGTAGAACACCGGATAGGTAAATGCGTTGACGACCGGGCGCAGGCGCCGGTGCATCACCTGGCCGATGAAGACTCGCGGAAGCGCACGCATGGCGGGTTCAGGCGCGCGCCAGTTCGCGGGCGGCCGGCGCGGTTTCGCCCTGCCACGGCGCGCGGATGCCCATGCCGTTCGCGACGCGCAGCGCAGACTTCAAGCCATCCTCGTGGAAGCCGTAGCTGCCCCAGGCGCCGCAGAGCCAGATCCCGTTCTCGCCCTGCATCTCAACCAGGCGCCGCTGCGCGTCGATGGCCGGGCCGTCGAAAATCGGATGGGCGTAGTCGAATTCGGCAATCACCTTGGCCGGGTCGGGCTCGCGCGCCGGATTCAGCGTCACCACCACCGGAGTTTTGAACGGCAGCGGCTGCAACCGGTTGATCAGGTAGGAAACGGCCACCGGCTGCTCCCCCAAGGCACCGCTGCCGGCAATGTAGTTCCAGGCCGACCACAACTTCTCGTCGCGCGGTAGCAAGCGCGGATCGGTGTGTAGCACCGCGCGGTTGGGTTGGTAGCGGATGGCGGACAGCAGTTCGCGCTGCGCGTCGGTCGCGCCCAAGCCGAGGATGGCGAGCGCCTGGTCGCTGTGGCAGGCGAGCACCACTCGGTCGAAATGTTCGCTGCCGCCGGCGTAACTTACGCTCAAGCCCTGCGCTTCGCGCCGCACCGCAGCCACAGGGCAGGCGAGACGTATGTCGTCGAGCTGGGCGGCGATTTTCCTGACGTACTCGCGTCCACCGCCTTTCACCGTGCGCCACATGGGGCGGTCGAAGACCTGCAGCAGGCCGTGGTTCCGACAGAAGCGGACGAAAGTGGCGAGCGGCATGTCCAGCATCTGGCCGGTCGGGCAGGACCAGATGGCGGCGGCCATCGGCAGCAAGTACCACTCGGAGAAGGCGCTCGAATAGCGGCCTGCCTGCAGAAAGTCGCGCAGGCTGCGCTCGTTCCCCTGGTGACTCGCCAGCCAGAGCACACTGTCGCGGTTGAAGCGCAGGATATCCGAGAGCATCGACCAGAACTGCGGGCGCACGAGGTTGCGCTTCTGCCCGAACACGGTGGCGAGATTGCTGCCGGCCCACTCAAGATCAGGGTTTTCAAGGCTGACGGCGAACGACATTTCCGTTTCGACGCTGGCCACCCCTAGCAGCGCGAACAGGGCGATCAGGTTCGGGTAGGTATTCTGGTTGAACACCAGGAAACCCGTATCGACCGGATGTGTCTTCCCCTCGAGGTGCACGTCCACCGTATTGGTATGGCCGCCGAGATAGCTGGCGGCCTCAAATAGCGTCACCTCGTGCCTGCGGTTCAACAGCCAGGCGCTGGCCAGGCCGGAGATGCCGCCGCCGATGACGGCGATGCGTTGTTTTTTCTCCATCGCTGCCTCTTATTCGTTGCAGCCGAAGAGTTCGGCGTAGGCCGAGTGGTTGTGGATGGACTCGAAGTTCTCCGATGTGACTTTCCATTCGGCTATGCGCGGCTCATCCATCAGGCGCAGCGCGATGTCGCGCACCAGGTCCTCGACGAACTTCGGGTTGTCGTAGGCGCGCTCGGTGACCCATTTCTCGTCCGGGCGCTTGAGCAGGCCGAACACTTCGCAGGAGGCTTCTTCCTCTGCCAAGCGCACCAGTTCCTCGATCGCCATCGGCGAGCGCAGGCGCGCCTCCAGCGTGATGTGCGAGCGCTGGTTGTGGGCGCCATACTCGGAGATTTCCTTCGAACACGGGCAAAGGCTGGTGACAGGCGCCGTCACGCGCAGCGTCAGGCATGCGCGCTCGCCTTCGCGCTTGTCGATGATCAGCGTCGCGTCGTAGTCGAGCAAACTTTCGACGCCGGACACGGGCGCCGTCTTGCGAATGAAATAGGGAAAGACCAGTTCGATGCGGCCGCTCGTCGCATCGAGGCGAACCAGCATTTCCTCCAGCATGCGGAACAGACCGTCTTGCGTAAGCGCGTCAGTGCGGCCCTCCAGCAGTTCGACGAAGCGCGACATGTGCGTTCCCTTAACCTGCGGCGGCAGACCCACGGTCATGGCCAGCGTGGCGACCGTGTTGAGGTGCGCGCCGCCGGTGGTTTCCAGCAGCAGCGGGTAGCGCAGGCCTTTGATGCCCACGTTCTGGATGGCGAGGCGGCGGGTGTCTGCAATCGACTGAACATCGGGCAGCAAGAAGAACTTTTCTGGGGCGTTCATTGGTCGAATCCTTGGGAGAAAGTGGTTTACTTCAGAAATTCGTCGATTTTCTTCAGCAGGACCTTGTCATCGGGCGTGGTCGCGCTGTCGAAGGAAAGCACCTGGGTGGCGTCACGATTGATGAGGTACTTGTGGAAATTCCAGCCGGGTTTGCTGCCCGTGGTTTCGGCCAGTTTCCGGTAAAAGGCATTGGTTCCCTTGCCCTTCACCGTCGTCTTGTCGAACATCGGAAAGTCGACGCCGTAGTTCAAACGGCAGAAATCGGCAATCTCGGCCTTGCCTCCCGGCTCCTGCTCGCCAAAATCATTGGACGGAAAGCCGAGCACAACCACCCCTTTGCCCTTGAGGCGGGTATAGAGCTTTTCCAAACCGTCGTACTGGGGCGTGAAGCCGCAGTGGCTCGCGGTATTCACTACCAGAATGACTTTGCCCTGATACTGGCAAAGTGACTGCTGCTTGCCGTCCAGGAGACCTGGAAAGCTGTGATTCAGCAGCGCCGGGCATTCGGCCCCAAAGGCCGCCGGGATTAGGCCAAACGACAGGATGCAGGCGGTGCCGATCCAGCGGTTTAGGTTGCGGGTCATGCTCGAGCCTCTAAAATTGTCCTAGACAAATATGCCATTTGTTCGTAATATATCGGTCAAAGAGTCGGTTGTCAACGATTTGTCTAATATTTGTTCAGGACAATATGAGTTCTCTTAGCTTCAACATTGCTGCCGTCGAACGCGATACCGGGCTGTCAAAGGACGTCCTGCGGATGTGGGAACGCCGCTATGGATTCCCCGTGCCGAACCGCGACGCCAACGGGGAAAGAAGCTACCCGGCCGACCAGGTCGAACGCCTACGCTTGATTAAGCGCCTGATGAATCAAGGACACCGGCCGGGCAAACTGATCGCAGTCCCCGCGGAAGAACTGCGCGATCTCGCTCCGCGTCGATCACCGCCGCGCGTCCAGGAAAGCGTCGCGGAAACTGGAGACCTTGACGAATTACTGGCTCTGATCAGACAGCACGACGTTGCCGGCTATCAGCAGGCCATGCAACAGCGCCTCGCCCGCAAAGGATTGCAGCGTTTTGTCCAAGACACCGTGGCGCCGCTCACGCGCCGCGTCGGCGAGGCTTGGGAGGACGGCAGTTTCGAAGTTTTCGAGGAGCACCTATTTACCGAGTTGACCAAACGTTTGCTGCGCCAGGCCATTGCTGCCCTGCCCGGGGGCAACCGCGACCCGCGCATACTGATGACCAGCGTCCCGGAGGAGCCGCACGTTCTCGGACTGTTGATGGCCGAAGCGCTGTTCGCCCTTGAGGGCGCCGAATGTATTCCGCTCGGGACGCAAATGCCGCTGCTGGAAATCGGGCGCGCTGCTGTCGCGCACAAGGCCGACATCGTCGCCCTTTCGTTTTCGACCGCATTCCCGCAACGTCAGATACCCGGTCTGCTGCAACAGCTTCGATTGGCTCTACCATCGGAGATGGCGCTTTGGGTCGGTGGCGGCGGCATAGGCCGGCTTGAGAAAATGGACGGCGTCCTGTTACTGGCCACGCTTGACGACCTCGCTCCGGCTCTTGCGAACTTGCGCGCCGCGCGCGCTTGAAAGCCCCGCGCAAGGGCCCGTACCGCTTATAGCGCATGCGCATCTGGACACTCCACCCGAAGTACTTGGATCCGCAGGGCCTGGTTGCTTTGTGGCGAGAAGCGCTATTGGCTCGTGCAGTTCTTCGAGGCGAGACCACAGGCTATCGCCATCACCCCCAACTCCTTCGGTTTCAGTCACAGGCTGCTTCGAGGTCGGCGATCAACTCCTATCTCAGTTCTGTTTTTATCGAGGCTGAGTCACGTGGGTACGCCTTCAACCGCCAAAAGGTCGGGCCAATTCGAGCGACCACCCAAATTGCAAGCACCACAGGGCAGCTGCACTACGAGTGGCTGCATCTAATGAGCAAGTTGAGCGCGCGAAGTCCGTCCCTTTATCGGGGGTGGCGTAATCTAACCACGCCGGAGCCACATCCGCTGTTCACCATCAAGCGTGGGGCGGTAGAGTCCTGGGAGCGCCAGCATCGTGGCGCCTGATTCTAAATTGCTATTGCAACAGACAGCCTTTGGGGTCGGTCGATTATTGACACAGCCAACTTCGGACATCCGCACTGTCGGCCCTGTCGGCCCTGTCGCGCCGACCTATGATAATCTGCCCGCCTGGCGCCATCATTTCAAAGAACTTGCCAATGATCAGCTTTGCTGAATTCGAGACCGCCGCCAAGGTGGAGGGTGCCGACGAAGTGCTGGAGCGCAAATATGCGCCAAACGTCGTGATCGACACGCACACCCACAGTTTCGCGGTAAAGGCGCTGGTGGTGCGCGGCGAGTTTTGGTTGACCTGCCGTAACGAGGTCCGACACCTGCAGCCGGGCGACCGCTTCGAACTGGGACGCGAGGAGCCGCATTCCGAGCGCTACGGCCACGAAGGTGCCACGTTCTGGGTCGCGCGCCGCAACAGCCCAGCGTAAGCACCGAAAGGGTGGGCAGCCGCCTTGCCTATCTGGAATATCTGCGTACACAGCAAATGTCCGCTTCCGATATGCGCCAGAGGCGGCTCGCGCGAAGCCAAGGATGGATTGAAAACGCGGGACCCTCGGCGAAACTTGCCGAAACTCCACAGGTGAGAGTGGGCCGTCAGCACGGCAGCGTGCACCGCAATCACCAATTCAATCCTGCGCCGCGCTCTCCGGACCCAGCACCCCATCCTGCAGCCGCAGGACGCGCTGGGTGCGCGCCGCGATCCCCGGGTCGTGGGTGACGATGACGAAACTGGTGCCGCGGCTACGGTTGAGTTCCAGCATCATCTCGAACACCTGCGCCGCGGTGTGCCGGTCAAGGTTGCCGGTGGGCTCATCGGCCAACACGCACGCCGGCTGGGTGACCAGTGCGCGGGCCAGTGCCGCGCGCTGGCGCTCGCCGCCGGAGAGTTCGGCCGGGGTGTGCGACAGACGGCTGGCGAGCCCCACTTCCTCGAGGATGGCCGCAGCGCGGCTCTGCGCCTCGTTCGCAGGCATGCGCCGTATCAAGAGCGGCATCGCCACGTTCTCCAGCGCGGTGAATTCCATCAGCAGGTGGTGGAACTGATAGACGAAGCCCAGCGATTCGTTGCGCAACCGGCCGCGGGCCGCCTCGGTCAGACTTTGCATCGGACGGCCGAGGATGCTCACCTCGCCCGAAGTCGCGCTATCGAGCCCGCCGAGCAGATGCAGCAGAGTGCTCTTCCCCGAGCCTGATGCGCCGACGACAGCCACCAGTTCGCCGGCGCGCACCTGCAGATCCACGCCGGCCAGTACCCTCACCTCGTCCGCACCCTGCCGATAGGTCTTGGCGAGCTTGGCGCAGCCGAGAACGATCTCACTCATAGCGCAGCGCCTCCGCCGGATTCACCCTCGATGCGCGCCAGCTCGGGTAGAGCGTCGCGAGCAGGCTCAGCACGAAGGACACCGCCGCAATTGCAATCACGTCGCTTGCCAGAAGATCCGAGGGCAGTTCGCTGATGTAATAGATGTCCTTTGCCAGGAAGTGCACGTTGAACAGGTTTTCTATAAACGGCACCACCACGTCGATGTTGAGTGCGAGCAGCACCCCGCCGACTACGCCGATCAAGGTGCCGATGACCCCGATCAACGCGCCCTGCACCATGAATACCGCCATGATGCCCGAGGGCGAGGCGCCCAGCGTGCGCAGGATGGCGATGTCGGGCTGTTTGTCCGTGACCGCCATCACCAGGGTGGAAACGATGTTGAACGCGGCCACCGCGACGATCAGGAGCAGGATGATGAACATCACCGTCTTCTCCATTTGCACCGCGCGGAAAAAATTGGCGTGGCTGCGCGTCCAGTCGCTGACATACGCACTCGCGCCGAGCTGGTTCAGCAGCGCCAGCGCCACCTGGCGCGACTGGAACATATCCTGCAGCTTCAGCCGCACCCCCGACACCCGGTCCTCCATGCGGTACAGCTTCTGCGCGTCCTCGAGGTGGATCAGCGCGAGGCCCGAATCGTATTCGAACATGCCCATTTCGAATATCCCGACCACGCGAAATTGCTTCAGCCGCGGCACGATGCCCGCCGGCGTCACCTGCCCCTGCGGTGCGATCAGCGTGATCTTGTCGCCCTCGACGGCGGCGAGAGCGCGCGCGAGTTCGCTGCCGAGGACGATGCCGAATTCGCCGGCTTTTAGCGCGGAGAGAGCGCCGGCCTTCATGTGGCGCCCGATTTCGGCCACCCGGTCCTCGCGCTCAGGCAGGACGCCGCGGATGACCGAGCCGCGCACCGCACCGTCGAACGTAAGCATGGCCTGCACATTGACGTAGGGCGCCGCGGCGACCACGCGCGGATCGGACGCGGCGAGCCCGGCGACGGCCTCCCAGCCGGAGAGCATGTCTCCGGGCCCGCTAACCTGCACATGCGAAGCCACCCCCAGGATGCGCGTGCGCAACTCGTTCTGAAAACCGTTCATCACCGACAGCACCGTGATCAGCGCCGCCACGCCGAGGGCAATTCCCAGCATCGAGGTGAGCGAGATGAAGGAGATGAAATGGTTTCGGCGCTTGGCGCGGGTGTAGCGCAGGCCGATGAACAGTTCGTACGGGAGTTTGGTCATTGTCGTCAATGCCCGGCCCGGCGCCTGGGCGCGCCCTGCCGTTGTGGTTCCGGCGCATTTTGACATACTCTCGCCCGGCTTATCCGGGCGCGGCGGTGATAAACTTTGGCATGCACTGCCAATTGCTGATTCCCGACCTGTTCTGGCCAGAGCGGGGGTTGCGCGACATATATCTCGATCTCAAGGTCCCCGCTGGAGAAGTTGCTGGCCAAAGGGCGAAGATGGCAGGACGACGCAGAGTCAGGCGATACCTGGCTGTGCGGGCGGTTCGGGGTGGAAAAACAGGTAGGCTGGCCCATCGCCCCGTATAGCCTGCTCGCCGACGATGAAATCCGGGACTGACCACGGCTTCAATTCGTGGCTTGCTCTTTCTCGCGCCGCATAATTCAAGACTTTTAGAATTGGCACTCTAGAAGCAGCGCCATTTTTCGTCATGCGTCGGTGCCAGAGTTGGCAATTTCTAAAAGGCCGCTGTCTGCCCCCCCCCGTTTCGCTTGTTTAACCGACGATCTTGGCGATAGCGCTTCTAAGCGCCTGTTGATCTTCGCCTGAAAGCCGGCCGAGGCGTCGAATGACGAGCGCCTGGTCGATGGTGGTGATGACGGGCTTGATGGCGGGGGGCTTGATGAGACCTGCGGCCTGCCAGTCGACAACGGATGCCTCGCCGAGAGCACCCGTGGGCGTCAACTGGCTGGTGATCGCCATGATGACGAGATCGCGCCGCGCGGTGTTGTAGGCGGCGCTGCTGATGATGACCGCGGGGCGCTTCTTGGTTCCGACTTTGGTTGGTGAAGGGGAATGGCACCAAGACCACGTCGCCGAAGCTATAGCCGGTCGTAGGCTGCATCGTCGGGATTGTCCCAGACCTCCTTGAACGCGGGCTCGGCGGCCCTGGCAGCGGCCTGGGTCAACTGCTTCACGTCGCCGCGCGTGCGCAGGAAGTCCACAAAATCTTCCACCTCCGCCACGCGCTCGGGTGGAAGCTGCTTCAGCTTGTCCATGAGCGCCTGCTCATTTTGACTGTTCATGACCGCTTCTCCTTTAGCCGTCAGGATTATCCCCCCGTTTGGTACGTCCGACAATCAGGCTGCTTGACACTGCCGTACAAGCGTTGGAATGCGGAGCCGGGCACAATTACACGGACTTCGGCAAACGGAGCATCTGGGATAAACTTTGGCATGCACTGCCAATTGCTGATTCCCGACCTGTTCTGGCCAGAGCGGGGGTTGCGCGACATCTACCGCGGGCTGGACGTACCCGCGCTGGAGCAGTTGCTGGCCAAAGGGCGGCGGCGACACTCGGATGCCAAGTCGGCCGAAGCCTGGCTCAGCGCGCAGTTCGGCGTCGAGCGGCAGCAGGACTGGCCGGTCGCGCCCTTCAGCCTGCTTGCCGACGGCGGCGATCCCGGCAGCCATCACTGGCTGCGCGCAGATCCGGTGCACCTCAGGCTCGAAGGCGGCCGGCTGGTGCTTGCCGACAGCGGCACTTTTTCCATATCGCAGCAGGAAGCCGAAAGCCTCACCGGCAGCCTCAACGCGCATTTTTCCGCAGACGGGCTGACGTTTTATCCGCTGCGGCCGGACCGCTGGTATCTGCGCTCCGCAGCCGCGCCCGCGCTGGAAACGACGGAACTCGCGGCAGCCGCGGGAAGGAGCATCGACGGCCTGCTGCCGCGAGGCGGCGACGCCCAGGCCTGGCGCACGCGCCTGAACGACGCGCAGATGCTGCTGCATGGCCATGCGGTCAACGAGGCGCGGGAGAGCGCAGGTCAATTTCCGGTCAACAGCGTATGGCTTTGGGGTGGCGGAACTCTCGCAGACCAATTGTCGACACCGTTCGATGCGCTCTGGTCGCAGGACTCATTCGCCGCCGGCCTGGCACAAGCAGCAGGCGTCGCAACGCACAGCTTGGCCGAGGTAGCCGAAGTTCTGTTGCGCGCAAGCGCCAGCGAAGGCGTCAAGCTGATCGTGCTCGATCAATTGCGCTGCGCGGCGCAGTATGACGACGCGCACGGCTGGCGCGTAGCACTGCAACAACTCGAGCGCGCCTGGTTCGCACCCATGCTGGCGGCGCTAAGACAGGAACGTATCGGCATGTTGAGCCTGCATGCGCTCGGGCCGGACGGCGTTGTTTCTTCGGAAGTCACGCGCGGCGACCTGCACCGCTTCTGGCGCCGGGTGAAGCCGCTGACAGCATACGTCGATGGTCTATCTTGAAACGATCTTATCAATGTCATCCCGAACGCAGTGAGGGATCTGCTTTGTTCAACAATCGCAAAAGCAGATTCCTCGGGCTCTGCCCTCGGAATGACATTTGCGCAGACCTGCGATGAACTCGCGCATCCTCACCCGTCCCATCCCTGCGCGCGCGCGCGACATGCTGGTGCAGCAGGGCCTGCATCCGGTGCTGGCGCAGCTCTATGCCGCGCGCGGCGTGCGGGACAAAAGCGAAGTGGAAAGCGAATTCTCCGCCCTGATTCCGCCCAATCGCTTGCTGCATGCGGCGCAGGCCGCGACGCTGCTCGCCGATGCGATCGAAAAGAAGCAGCGCCTGCTGATCGTCGCCGACTACGACTGCGACGGCGCCACCGCCTGCGCCGTCGGCGTGCGCGCCCTGTCCGCATTCGGCGCGGACGTCGGCTACCTCGTGCCCAACCGCTTCGATTACGGCTACGGGCTCACGCCGGAAATCGTCGACCTCGCTGCGCGCCAGGAGCGGCGCCCCGATCTGTTGATCACGGTGGACAACGGCATCGCCAGCAACGAGGGCGTGGCGCGTGCGAACGAACTCGGCATCGCCACGCTGATCACGGACCACCATCTTCCCGGCGATGCGCTGCCGCAGGCGACTTGCATCGTCAATCCCAACCAGCCGGGCTGCGCTTTTGCCAGCAAAGCGATCGCCGGCGTGGGCGTGATGTTCTACGTCATGCTCGCGCTCAGAGCCGAACTGCGACGGCGCGGCCGGTTTGCCGACCAGGCGGAATTCAATCTTGCGACGCTGCTCGATCTCGTGGCCCTGGGCACGGTGGCCGACGTGGTGCGGCTGGACCGCAATAATCGCATCCTGGTGGCGCAAGGCTTGAAGCGCATCCGCGAGGGCAAGATGCAGGCCGGCATCGCCGCGCTGCTGCGCGTCGCCGGGCGCGAAGCGCGACGGGCGTCATGCTTCGACCTGGGATTCGCCGCCGGGCCCAGGCTCAATGCCGCCGGGCGCCTGGCGGACATGGCGCTGGGGATAGAGTGCCTGATCACCGACGACACGGCGCGCGCGCTCAACATCGCGCAGGACCTGGACCGGCTCAACCGCGAGCGGCGCGAAATCGAGACTACCATGCAGGATCAGGCGCTCACCATGCTGGAAGGGCTGGTCCCGAAACTGGCTGCGGACGCAGACGCAGCCTACAGCCTGACGCTGTTCGATGCCTCCTGGCACCAGGGCGTGGTAGGCATACTTGCAGCGCGGATCAAAGACCGGCTGCACCGGCCGGTGATTGCATTTGCCGCAGGCAACGCGGGCGAGTTGAAAGGATCGGGGCGCTCGATTGCCGGACTGCATTTGCGCGACGCGCTCGATCTTGTCGCCAAGCGTGCGCCCGGACTGATTCTGCGCTTCGGCGGTCACGCCGCCGCCGCCGGCCTCACCCTGCGCGCCGATGGCCTGGCGCAGTTCACGGATCTGTTCGAGCGCACGGTGCGCGGCCTAGTCGCCGTCTCCGACCTCGAACGCAGCACCGAAACCGACGGCGCGCTGGAATCGGCCTACATGAACCTGGACACGATACGCATGCTGGAACGCCAGGTCTGGGGCCAGGGATTCCCGCAACCCTTGTTCTGCGACCGCTTTGCCGTCGCCAGCCAGCGCGTGGTCGGCGAGAAACATCTGAAACTGCGCCTGCAAAAGGACGGCAAGTCGTTTGATGCAATACGCTTCAATTCCCTGGCTCCGGCCGGCGCCGCCATCCAGGCCGCCTACCGCCTTGCGGTGAACGAATACAATGGCGTGCAAAGCGTGCAACTCATCGTCGAGGACTGGGAGTAAATAATGGAACGCAAGCGCGTCAAATCAGACAAGGTTCGCGCCGTCGGCTACGACCCGAAATCGCGGGTGCTGGAAGTCGAACTGCGCGACGGCACGGTGCTCGCCTACAGCGGCGTATCCCAGGAGGTGCACCGCCAGTTCATGAACGCGCCGTCGCCGACGAGTTACTACGAAGACAAGATCGCCGACGAGTTTTCGGCGCGGCGGCTGTAGGCATCATCTGTTCTGGTTTTTATCCGTAACCCTGTTTTCCGGTGCGGATGCGCTTTTCATCCGTACCGGAAAGCACGGTTGGCGCGCGAGAGCGCGCAATGGCAGCGCATCAAGTTTGGCGAAAACGTCCAACTTTTCCCTAAGAACTGGCGCGGCCGGCGGCCCGTCCGCGCGGATCACCGCTTGCGCACGGACGATGAAACTGTCCGCACACTAGCGGCAATCTTGGATAGAAGCCCCAAACCGAATTCGCCCCTTATAGACTGCGTAGGTGCTGCACCATGCGCCGGCGCATGGCCGCGTCGGGCAGGCGCCCCAGGGCCGCGCCCATGTTGTCCGCCAGATAGTCCGGGTTGCGCGTTGCGGGTATGGCGCAGGTCACCGCCGGGTGGGAAATGATGAATTTGAGAAAAAATTGCGCCCAGCTGTGGCAGTCGAATTCGCCGGCCCATTTGGGCAGTTCCCTGCCCTTGACGCGGCGAAACAGATCGCCCTCCTCGAACGGGCGGTTCACGATCACCGCCGTCTTGCGCTCGGCGCAAAGCGGCAACAGGCGCAACTCGGCGGCGGTAGCGGCCACGTTGTAGTTGAACTGCGCGAAGTCGAGATCTTCCGACTTGATCAGGCGCTCGAGTTCGGCGTAAGCGCCCTCGTGATAGTGGGTGATGCCGATATAGCGGATCCGGCCCTGTTCCTTCCATTCGCGCAGCGTCTTCAACTGGGTCTTCACGTCGGTGAGGTTGTGCACCTGCATCAGATCGATCGCCCGCGGGTCGGGGGTCAGGGTGCGCATGCGCCGCATCGATTCTTCCATCTGGCGCATCCCCGCTTCGCGCCCCGTGGTCCAGACCTTGGTGGCGAGGAACAGCGATTTTTCCGCGCCGAGATCGGACGCAAGTTCGCCGACCACCGACTCCGAACTCCCGTACATGGGCGAGCTGTCCACCATCTGCCCGCCCGCCTTGACGAAGCGCGCGAGCACTTCGCGCGCAGCGGCGCGCCCGCCCGCGTCGCCGGCCACGTCGAAGGTCTGCCAGGTGCCCAGACCTACCGCATGCAGCAATTCACCGGTCTTCGGAATCGGGCGCTTGAGCGGCGCTTCGGTCGCGTGCGCAGGGGAAATCAAAGCCATTGCGGGCACTCCGGCAATCAGTTTCAGAACGTTACGGCGTGTAGGCATGGGTCCATTCTACCGATGCAGCACGGTGGATGTTGCGGCTCATCCCAGGGGGGAGAACCACGCGGGCGAGAGTATAATTGCACAACCCCGACAAAAAAAGCCGCCCATGGAAGCCGAAAAAATCAACGCCCTTGCCAACAGCCTCGCCGACCTTGGCGCCCGCGCCAGGGAAATGCGGAGGTATCTTTGACTTCGACACCAAGCGCGAACGCCTGATCGAAGTCGGAATACAGCTCGAACAGCCGGACGTCTGGAACGACGCAAAGCGCGCGCAGGAACTCGGCCGCGAAAAGAAATTGCTGGACGGCATCGTCGGCAATCTTGTGCTGCTGGACGGCCAGCTGCGCGACGCGGGCGAATTGCTGGAG
>Ga0194060_10002668_pt1 | contig 12680 bp, 12 predicted proteins | sample SepL225m_MetaG_FD_163427 | JGI IMG/M metagenome (GOLD analysis project Ga0194060, IMG submission 163427) | Anoxic zone freshwater microbial communities from boreal shield lake in IISD Experimental Lakes Area, Ontario, Canada - Sep2016-L222-5m | ecosystem: Environmental > Aquatic > Freshwater >... | reverse complement strand
AACCCAATGAAGATTGCCCTTTTGCTGGAAGAGCTGGGGATTGCCTACGAGGCTATTCCAGTGGACACCCGCCAAGGACAACAATTCGCCCCCGAGTTCCTGGCAGTCAATCCCAACGCAAAAGTGCCCGCCATCGTAGATGGTGGAGTAACTGTTTTCGATAGCAATGCCATTTTGCTTTTCCTCGCTGATCGCGAAAAACGCTTTGTCTCCTCAGATATGACATGCTCTGAGCGCGCTGAGACTCTCTCGTGGCTCATGTTTATCGCGAGCGGGATTGGCCCGTTTTCCGGACAATCTGTGCACTTCCGTCATGTGGCGCCTGAACCCAAGATTTATGCCCTCAACCGATACGACTATGAGGCCAACCGCCACTGGGGGGTTCTGGAGAAGCATCTTTCACAGCATACATTCATGGTCGGGGAACAGTACAGCGTCGTCGACATGGCGTTTTGGGGGTGGGCACGCTTGCTTCCCTATGTACTAGGTGCCGGCGATGCCACTTGGGTTCAGTATCCCAACGTAAAGCGGCTGCTAGACCTCATCAACGCAAGGCCGGCTGCGCAGCGGGCTGAAGCTTTGAAAAGCCGACACAGCTTTAAAACCGAGCTGGACGCTGAAGCTCGCAAATTCATGTTCCCGCAAAATGAACGGCTGGCAGTGCCAACATAGCCAAAGGGAACCTCCATGTGTCGCCAGCCGCTGGTGCCATGTCAACCTATCCCCGCCTGGGATACCCTGTTGAAATTGCCGCCGCTGCGCTGAACGTCGGCTCAGGGCACTCCGTTGCCCGTCAACTGATTTCACTGAGTGGCCGGTATGTGTAGTCAAGGACCAGTGGCCTGGGTGTTAGGAACTTATTGGCGCGGACGGCGCTTCGAGACACCAAAGAGCAGTTCACGGCCGGCCGGTTTTGAGCAACCCGAATTGAATGAATATCTCAACTTTTGGTAGAAGAGTTTGCAACTTACGATGGTCGCTGGCACCGTAAAACCAAAAAAATTCTCATAGTGAAGATGAGAAAATTTCACACTCGCCAGCTAAAAAGCGAGTTGATCATGCTTGTGTCGATCGCGTCACGCCGCTACACGCAAATTGGCGCCTGCGAGTTCGCTCTGAAGTTGCAGACGTTCAAAAGCGCTGTAGCACAGGAACCGTTTATGCGTCGCGCGACCAATGGCGCAAAGGCCCAGACGCTGGGCCAGTTCCAGGCCCATCTCGGTAATCCCGCTGCGTGAAACGGCAATCGCAATTCCCATCTGGGCCGATTTGATGACCATTTCACTGGTCAAGCGGCCCGTGGTGTAAATTACTTTATCGGAACCGTCAAGGCCCTTTATCGACATCCATCCAGCGATGCTGTCAATGGCGTTATGGCGACCCACATCTTCAATGAAGACCAGCATTTCATCACCCTTAAACAGTGCGCAGCCGTGTACTGAACCGGCTTGCCTGTATAGGCTTTCCTGGCTACGTATTGCGTTGACGATGCCGTAGAGTTGCGACTGCGAAAAAATTGTGGGCGGGAGTTCGATGCGCTCAAGCTCATCCATCAAGCCACCAAAGATGCTGCCTTGGCCACATCCTGTTGTCACCACCCGCCTGGCTGTGCGTTGCGCAATCTGATCAATCCCCTTGCGTGTTTTGACAGCCGCGGCGCCAACTTCCCAATCCACGGTAACCGATTCGACGTCCCCGGCGCAGGTGACCAGACGTTGGTTGCGCAGAAACCCCAAAACCAGCAGTTCCGGATACCCACCCAGCGTCATGAGGGTAACCAGTTCGCGCTTGTCGACGTAAATGGTCAATGCGCGTTCGCAGGGAATCGTGCTGAAAACTTCTTCCCCCCATTCGTTGAGAACCAAGGTTTCACGCGTCAGCGGCGCACGGGCCTGACTGAGACGGGGCAGTTCAAACAGGGGGGACATGGGAGAGGCGCGGAGCAGGCCGGACAGGGGTTTGGCCTGGCGCTGCCAGACCTGCTAACCCGTTGCCCTTATTTTTTCTGGGGCGCGGCAGCCTTGCTTGCCGCAGGGGCCGGGGCCGACGCTGCCACCTTCGCGGCTATCGGCGCTGAAGCCGCTGCTGCGGGCACATAAACAAACGCGCCAGGGTCGACACAAGTTGAAACTGGCTCCCCCTTTTTGCCTTTGACAGCCGGCTTGGAAGCGGCCTTTTTTGTACGCGTGGCGACCTTGCCCTGTACCTTGCAAAGCTGATAAGCCTCTAACTTGCCGGTGTGCGCCGCTTTGGCGGCAGTCTCAGCGGCCTGAGCCTTGGCGGCATCGTTGGGAGCCGGCAGTTTGGCCGATACGGGCGCTGTCAGTGCGAGCGCTGTGATCCCGATAAATAGCAATTTCATATTGACCTCTGCAAGGTTTTAGACTTGAACGGCTGGCGGAGCCGGGCTTGCCGGTCCGGTCGCGCCGCGTTGCGCCGGCAACTTGCCCGATTGGATGTCCTCGAACCAGAGTGCGTGGTGCTCCCTGGCCCAGGTTTCGTCCACATAGCCGGTCCGCATGCCCTTGTAGGCATCTTTGGTGCCCGCTGTCCCCATATAAATGTGTCCCAAAAACATACAAAGCATTGCGATGTTGGAGACTGCGTGCACCATGTGTGCAATCTGCATGCTGGCGCGTTCGTAAATAACGCCAGGGATCAGTTTGTCCATGAAAAGCCCAGACGCCACGACAATCAGGCCCAGCACAAAGACACCACCCCAGAACGTGATTTTCTCTCCGGCATTGAAACGCCCCGACTTGATCTCTTGACCTGACAAGATGCCGCCACCTTTGAGCAACCAGTTCAGGTCTCCCTTGGCCGGGAGGTTATCGCCGACGAAGGTAACAATCACCACCAGTAAGGACATAGTGAAGACCGGACCTGAAAAATTGTGCAAATTTTTCATGAGGTAGGCCAGCCAGCCGAACAAGGTTGTGCCAATCACCGGCAGCAAGAAGAACTTTCCAAAAGCCATCACCACACCGGAAATCGCCAGGACACTGAAGGCGACAGCATTCGCCCAGTGCGCAGAACGCTCCATGTAGGTAAAGCGTTCAACCAGGCGACCCGTTGGTTCGTCCTTGACCTTCATGGGGCCGATGCGCCAGTGAAACAGGCCGATGGCGCCGATCACAATCAACAGCAGCGAGCCACCATAGGGAATGATCCAGTAGTTGCGCACTTCACGCCAAGCCTCGCCGGCGTTGGTCAATCGCGAACCCGGATAGCGCACAAAGGGTTGGATCAGGTTCCCTGCTTCGGGCGCCTGGCTGCGTGGCAAACTGCTGGTGCCGGTTACACCACTGCCCACCTGGCGCCACATCGGCGCGTTATTACCAGGCTGCACCTTGACGCGTTCGCCGTTGCTCTGTTGCGCGTAGTTGGGGTCCGCGCTGGCTTCGGGTTTGAGATCAAGAATATTGGCGCTTTGCGTCGCCCCCGGCGCTGCCGGTTGGGACGCCGTGGTCGTCTGCGCGGCAAGCGGACCACCGAGCCCAAATGCGAGCAGCAGCATTGCAAATAGTGAGCGCAGCATGATGTGCCTCCTATTTCATTCTGGAATAGTCATTCTGACTATTCTGCTGGCGTGCTTTCAACTGCTGCTCCCAGGCAGTCTTGTCGCCCGCCTTCCAGCCCGGCACCATGAACCCGGTACCCGTACCGGTATAGGCCGGCGTATCCGATTTCCGCAAGCCCACGGTTTGCGGTTTATCGCCACACGCTGCCAGAAACGAGACCATTGCTGCCAGCACGACTAGACTTTTCATGATTTGGCTCCCGTATCAGGCGCACGGCCGGCTTTGGTCGAACCATAGGCTGTGCCCCAGCCCCAAACCTCGGCGCCCTTGCCGCGCTGTACCACGCGATTGCGCAAGATGTCAGCCACCACGTCGCCATCACCCGCCAACAAAGCTTTGGTGGAGCACATTTCAGCGCAAGCTGGCAGTTTGCCTTCAGCCAGGCGATTGCGCCCGTACTTTTCAAACTCGGCCTGGCTGCCATTGGTTTCCGGGCCACCGGCGCAGAAGGTGCACTTGTCCATCTTGCCGCGCACACCAAATATGCCTTCCAAGGGAAACTGCGGCGCACCAAAGGGGCAGGCATAAGCGCAGTAACCGCAGCCGATGCAGACGTCCTTGTCATGCAGCACCACGCCTTCGTCAGTGCGGTAGAAACAGTTGACCGGGCATACCGCCATGCAGGGCGCATCGCTGCAGTGCATGCAGGCAACCGAGATCGATTTCTCACCCGGGACGCCGTCGTTGAGCGTCACAACGCGGCGTCGGTTGACGCCCCACGGCACTTCGTTTTCGTTCTTGCAGGCGGTGACGCAGCCGTTGCATTCAATGCAGCGCTCGGCGTCACAAACAAATTTCATTCTTGCCATGATCGCTCCTTATGCCCGCTCGACGTTGCAAACCGTCGTCTTGGTTTCTTGCATCATGGTCACGCTGTCGTAACCATAGGTGGTTGCGGTATTGATCGCCTCACCCCGCACAACCGGGTGCGCCCCTTGCGGGTAATAGGCCAGCATGTCGGCGCCCTGCCAGCGTCCAGAAAAGTGAAATGGCATGAAGACCGTATCCGGCCCAACGCGCTCGGTCACCATGGCTTGTACATTGAGTCGAGCCCCGGTTGGTGTGCTGACCCAGGCGCGCTCGCCATTGCGGATACCTTTGTCTGCCGCCACCTTGGGGTTGATCTCGATGAACATCTCCTGCTGCAGTTCGGCCAACCAGGGGTTGGAGCGGGTTTCCTCGCCGCCGCCTTCGTATTCGGTCAAGCGCCCCGAGGTCATGATGAAGGGAAACTTCTCGTGCACTTTGTCGGCGATGTTCTTCTGTTGTACCGTTTTGAACAGCGTGGGCAGTCGCCAGAAGGCCTTTTTGTCGTCGTGCGTGGGGTACTTGGCGACCAGGTCGGGGCGGATGCCATACAGCGGTTCGCGATGCTGCGGAATGGGATCCGGGAAATTCCACACCACGGCGCGCGCCTTGGCATTGCCAAACGGATGGCAGCCGTGAACCTTCATGACGACCCGCTGAATACCGCCTGACAGATCGGTCTTCCAGTTCTTGCCTTCGGCTGCCGCTTTTTCTACCTCGGTCAGGTCATCCCACCAACCCAGCTTCTTGAGCAGCACGTGGTCGAACTCCGGGTAGCCCGTTGTGATGTCGGCGCCCAGTGAATGCGAGCCATCTTCGGACAGCAGACTCTTGCCGTCACGCTCGACACCAAAATTGGCGCGGAAGTTGCCGCCACCGTCCATCACATGTTTGGACGTGTCGTACAAATTGGGCGAGCCCGGGTGCTTGAGCTCAGCCGTACCGAAGCACGGCCAGGGCAGGCCGAAATAGTCACCGCTGAGGTCATATCCGGTTTCCTTGTCCTTGCCGCTCTTGCATTTGAGCGTCTTGACGTCAAACAAATGCATGTTGCGCATATGCGCTTTCAGCCGCTCTGGACTCTGACCGGTGTAGCCGATGGTCCAAACCCCTTTGTTGATTTCGCGCAGGATGTCTTCCGGCACGGGCTCATCGAGGCCCTTGATCTTTTGCATCTTGTAGTTCTTGGACAATTCCTTGCCAAAGCCCAGACGGTCGGCAAACTGCTGCATGATCATGTGGTCGCTGCGGCTTTCCCACAAGGGCTCAATGACCTTCTCGCGCCACTGCAGGGATCGGTTCGATGCCGTGACCGAGCCACTGGTTTCAAACTGAGTCGCTGCCGGCAATAGATAGACTGCGCGGTTCGGATTGGCGTCTTCGGGCTTGCCCGGCATGGCCGCCATGGCGGCTGTAGCCGAGGGATAGGGATCGACCACGACCAGTAGATCAAGCTTGTCCATGGCGCGCTTCATTTCCAGGCCGCGCGTCTGTGAGTTCGGCGAGTGACCCCAATAAAAGACGCCGCGTAAATTGGAGTCCTGGTCGATCAGTTCGTTCTTCTCCAGCACACCGTCAATCCAGCGCGATACCGTGATGCCGGGTTTGCTCATCATGGCCGGCGTGGCGAACTGCTTCTTGATCCACTCGAAATCGACGCCCCAGACCTTGGCAAAATGTTTCCAAGACCCTTCGACGATCCCGTAATAGCCGGGCAGTGAATCAGGATTGGGGCCGACGTCAGTGGCGCCCTGCACGTTGTCGTGCCCGCGAAAGATGTTGGTGCCGCCGCCAGACTTTCCAACATTTCCCAAAGCCAGTTGCAGAATGCACGAAGCACGCACCATCGCGTTGCCAATGGTGTGCTGGGTTTGGCCCATGCACCAGACCAAGGTGCTGGGCCGGTTTTGCGCCATCAAGGTCGCGACCTTGAGCACCTGGGCCTCTTTCACGCCACAGGCTTCTTCAACCTTGTCGGGGGTCCACTTGGCCAGCACGTCTTCCTTGACCTTGTCCATGCCAAAGACGCGATCATTGATGTACTTCTTGTCTTCCCATCCGTTCTTGAAGATGTGGTACAGAATGCCAAACAAGAAGGGAATGTCGGAGCCGGAGCGGATGCGAACGTACTCGTCGGCCTTGGCCGCAGTCCGGGTGAAGCGCGGGTCGACCACAATCATCTTGGTCCCGGTTTCCTTAGCGTGCAGCATGTGCAACATGCTGACCGGGTGCGCTTCAGCGGCGTTGGAGCCGATGTACATGGCACACTTGCTGTTTTGCATGTCGTTATAGGAATTGGTCATGGCACCATAGCCCCAGGTGTTAGCAACACCAGCCACCGTGGTCGAATGACAAATCCGCGCTTGGTGGTCGCAGTTGTTGCTTCCCCAGAAGCTGACGAACTTGCGCATCAGATAGGCCTGTTCGTTGCTATGCTTTGACGAGCCGATCCAGTAAATTGAATCGGGGCCGCTGGCCTTGCGCAGTTCTAGCAGTTTGGCGCTAATTTCGGTCAGGGCGGTTTCCCAACTGATGCGTTCGTATTTGCCATTCACCAACTTCATGGGGTAACGCAGGCGGTACTCACCATGGCCATGCTCGCGCAAGGCCGCTCCTTTGGCGCAGTGCGCGCCTAGGTTCAGGGGTGAGTCGAACACCGGTTCCTGGCGCACCCAGACACCGTTTTCGACCACGGCGTCAACCGCGCAACCAACTGAGCAATGCGTGCATACCGTGCGTTTGACTTCGATCTTGCCGCTGCCAATCAGGCTGCCGTCTGTGGCTGCAGACGCTTTCTTCACAAGTGTCAACTGACTCGTTGCCAGACCGACACCGACACCCAGACCAGAGCGCTGCAGGAAGGCGCGCCGGTCCATCGTCGGCAATGCATTCGAGAGGCCGCGCGACAAGCGTTGAACAAACTTCGGTGACCCCGTCGCTTGGCCGGCGCTGGCGCGACCAGTTTGGATTTTTTTCGTGAGCAGCATGGCAGGCTCTCCGTGAAAAGTGAAAGGAGAAAGAGTAACGACAACGCCCGACTGGGCTAGACCCGCGTTGTTTTGTAGTAGCGTTTGACGTGTTCGGACAGCACGTAGCCGCCCCCTTTTTCAGGCGGCGGCTGCAGCGCGTCTTTTATCACCACTGGATCGGGGGTGGTTCGCAAACTCACCATGGCGGCGGTTGCAGCCCCCGTGGCTATGGCCCCAACAAAGAAACCTCGGCGTGAGGGCTTGGGTGACGCATCGTCCATGGAATGTCTCCTGTAGCGACGGCTGAATCTATGCACAACCGTTCATAAGCAACACTCTACGTGATGCCATTGCGCACCACAATGGGGATAACGAGACAATCAGACAAAACGAGGGAAAACGATAGGTCCCTAACGGATGGCGAGACCAAGCCCGTTCAATCCAGCATGTCAAAGCCCTGTGCCTCTACGCTGAGAAAGGCCTGGGTAAACGCAGCCAGAGCGCGGTAAAACTGCGCCTTGGGGTGCTGGGCCAGCGCATCGCACAAGCGCGACGCCCAGGGCTGCACATGGCGCGCAAAGAAGAGTTGCTGCTGGGTCAGATTGGCTACTTGCACGTCGTCGCCCGCGATCAGATACCGCATCACCTCGCACAGGTAGGCCAGATGGTCTTCGGTTTCCGACATCGTTTCATCCCGCGCCAGTCCCAGCGCAGCCAGGTCAATGCGCAAGGCGGCCAGTGGCTTTTCATTGAGGAAACCGCTCAGATAATACGAGCCAAAAAGATAAACCTCGGGCTTGCCCACACCACCGAACAAGGCGCTGTATTCCCGCTCAATGGCATCACTTTCGAACTGCCGCGAAGCGCCCACCAAAGCGCGCCAGGTCTCTTCGAGATAGCCGCCGACCGTCGGCGCATCGGTGACCGCGATCCGCAACTGTTGGCACAGCTCAGGGTTGGGGGGCGCGTAGTACAGGCTGGCGAGCAGTCCATAGACTTCGGCGCGTGCCGTTTCCTCATCGAGATTCGACGCGGTCAAAAGAGCTTGGTTCAGCACAGGTATTGTTCCTAAGGAATATCGTCGATTCTGACTTCAGTGTCGGACGAAAAAATATCAATCACACGGCAATCGGCACACATTTTGAGACGATCGGCTGCCGCGCCCTGGAACATGGCGTGACCCGCCAATTTACCCAGCATGGATTCAATCGCCTTGAGCGTGCCAAAGGGCTTGCTGCAGCGAATGCAAACATAAGGCTGCATTTCGTTGATGACGACGGCCTGCTTTCTCTGGGGGGAAAGACTGAACTGGGGTGTCAGCGCCAGCGCCTTTTCAGGGCAGGTCGTTACGCACAGTCCGCACTGCACACAGTTCTTCTCAATGAAGCTGAGTTGCGGCGTTTGCGGATTGTCTTGCAGGGCAGCCGATGGGCAGGCATTGACGCAACTCAGGCACAGGGTGCAACGCTGCCGGTCGATGCGCAGCGCGCCCAATGGCGAGCCTTTATCAGGCAAGGCAATGATGTCGGGCCGCTGCGTTGCCTGTGCGACCAGGTGCTCAAGGGCCAGTTCGAGGTTGACACGTTTGTCAGCCTGTACCGCAAAGCTCGCAGCGTGGCCCACCGTTTGGGCGGGTGGCGCCTGCAATTGCGCATCCAGAGCTGCCAGATCCCGCGCATCTCGGGCGCGCAGGATGCGCAAATGCTCACCCTGGTAGCCCAACCCGGTGAGGATGGACTGTGCTACTTCGATCTGCGCTTGCAATGCCGCCACATACTGCGGCGCCTCCTCTCCCGTCATCAGTATCCAGACTTGGGACGCCCCGTACGCCAGTGCTGTGAGCCAAAGGTCGATGCCAGTGGATGCGGTATGCCACAGCGGCAGCGGCAACACACGTGCGGGCACGCCCAGCGTGGCCTTGTCGAGCTGTGCCGTACGCCCCAGATCATCGATCAGTCGCACCCCGGCTTCTTGGCTGTGCAACAACAGCACGGCATCTTTGCCGCCGGCCCTGTTGAAGGTACTCAGCAGGGTCTTGATTCTTACGCCCTGTTCATTGGCTCGCGGGTAAGTAAAAGTCAGTGCGCCGCTCGGACATACGCTGGTGCATGCACCGCAGCCAACGCACAAATGGGGATTGACCTTTATTTCCTGGCGCTTTGGTTCGCTGCTGATGGCGCTGGCAGAGCAGACGTCAATACAGGCGCTGCAACCAATCTTGTCATTGCGACTGTGGGCACACAGCTTTTGCTTGTAGGAAAAGAACCTTGGCTTTTCGAACTCGCCAACCATAGACTGAAGTTCAAGAGCGGCCGCTATCAGGTCGACCCGTTGGCCGAACGCACCAGCGATATGGCCATGCGTTTCGAACGCTTGCGTACCAACAAAGAAATACCCTTGCGGCAAGGTCTGCTGGCCAAAGGCCGGCGTCGCACGCAGATCCAGAACCAGGTCAAACACTTCGCTTTGCGGTTCGGCCTTGCGGCCAAAGTCAATCGCGGCGGCAAGCCCGCAAGCCGTGACGCAAGCGCGGTGGGATTTGCATAAGGCACGGTTGATTTGATAGTCAAAGCCAATAGCACCTTCAGGGCATGCGGCCAGACAGGCATTGCATCGAGTGCACAAGTCCAGGTCGATCGGGTTGTTCTGCGTCCAGTCAAGCTTGAACTGACCAAGCCAGCCGCTCAAACGCCCGATCTGCCCGCACAGTACCGGATAGCGCCGCTCCTGCGTACCGCCATCATGACCTGCGCCGACACTGAACAGGGTGATGTCCAGCGACGGCGCCAGCAAAGCAGCAGCGCGTTCGGCCAGATCCAGTGCGCCAATGATCAGGACCCGGCCGGCACTGTCAAAGCTCACGGTCGGGACCGGCTCGGGCTCGGGTAGCCGTGCGACGGCCAGCAGGGCTGCCATCTTGGGGCCGGCCTGACTGGCGTCCTTGCTCCAGCCGCCGGTCTCGCGAATATTGACAAAGCGAATCGAAACACCCTGCGCGCCGGCCGTTTGCGCCGCAATTTCCTGGAACAAACGGCTTTCCTGGGTGCAGGCTACAAGCACATCTTCACCCGCAGCCAAAGCCTGCACGAAGGAATTGGCTTCACGCCGGCACAAAGTGGAATGCAGCGTCAGCGATTCATTCAGTGCCGCGCCCAGGAATCCGGCCTTTAGGGGCATCGTCTGGTTGCAGTTGCAAATCAGTGTTGGCATGATCTTGTCTCGGGATAGGTTGGCTGACCGGCGCTTGCGGATCTTCCTCCAGCAGATTGAGAAACTGGGCGCTGGCCATCTTGCGCAACATGGCCAGCGGCAGCGGATCGGGTTTGGCGTAATCGTCGATGTAGGTATCGAGCCCATCCATCACATTGAAGTGCGGATCGGCAAAGAGTTTTTTCATGGCCGCGTTGCGTACGGCCGGGTCCACACAGCGCGCCAGGAAGGGCGTGTAATCCGACTCCGGGCCTAAGGCCTGCGCATCTTGCAGTGTTAGCGGCGGCTCGTTGTTTTCTATTTGCGAAAGGGTTGATGGGTCGGCCGCCGTTACTGGCCGCACCGCCGCCGGGAGTTGAGTGTCGCCTGGCACCGGTGTATGCACCGGCTTATCTGCAGGTGGTTTTGTCGGCTCTGCCAGTTCCTTGCCCTGACGGACGTTGGCCTTGCGCTGAGCCCATCGTCCTAGGAAACCATCAGCCATTTTCGACCCCGGCGCCATTGCTCGCCTCGCGCACCGGCCTTCCCGGCGCCCCTTTCTTTTCGGTGCTGATGGAGGCTGGATTGCCAAAACGGTCCGCAAGCGACCGAAAGCTCTGTGGTCGCCTGGTGCGTTTCGCCTCGATCGGGTGGAAAGCGTCGATGAAAGACTTTAGCCAATCAACTACGGCGAGTGGCGCCGCAACCTGCTCCACAGTCTCCTGTGCGTCGAGCCAGCGACTGGCGTCGTGGTAACTCAGGCTCACCACAACAGGATGGGCCTGTGGTTCGTCGCCTAGCATTTCCGGCTCTTGCGTGCGCCACAGAACAAACCAGCCGGGTGCTGGCGTGCCGGCGTTGAGTTGATAGCCTTCGGTGTCGTCTTCAAACAATTCGACCCGGTAGCCTGGGTGCAGCCATCGCTCGCCGTTGTCGTCCCTGTAAAGCAAACGAGGCTCGTCGCCAAAGCCCACCTCATGAAGAACCACGTCATCTAGCACCCAGCGCCATTGTTGCCAGCGACTCATATCACCCATGATGCGTTCTTTTCGCATAATCACGGCGACATCAATAGCGGGGTGTTTGGTGGTCATAGCGAGTCTCACTTTAACAGGAGTGAATTTGTTGCGTCGCACATAGGAAACGCCTTTTGCTGCAAACTAAGCGACGCCCGGTCGGGGCTGATCGGCGGGTTGAACTGTGATTGGATTTATGGACATGGCCATGAAGCGGGTCACAGATTGAGGCGCGTCAACTCAAGAAATTGCACTCCGGGCCAGCTGGCTGCGATGCGCGACAGCAGGAAGGATTGCGCGTCGCGGGCTATCTACACGACATTGGCAAGATCACGGTGCCGTCGGAAATACTCACCAAACCAGGCAAACTCAAACCAGCAGAATATGCGTTGATAAAGACTCACGCCCAGGATGGCTATGAAGTATTGAAAAATGTAAACTTCCCTTGGCAGATCGCTGAAATCGTCTTGCAGCACCATGAACGCCATGATGGCACCGGATATCCCCAAGGGCTTAAAGGAGAGGACATTTTGTTTGAAGCGAAGATCATCGCGGCGGCCGATGTCGTGGAGGCAATGTCGTCACATCGGCCGTACCGAGCGGCACTGGGTATTGGCGCAGCCTTGACTGAAATAGAGCTTGGGAGTGGAACGAAATTTGACCCAGCGGTAGTTGGTGCCTGCTTGCGACTGTTCCGAGAACGCGGGTACTCGGTTCCGGCGTAGGAGAGGACTCTACAGTTGAGACATCTTCTGCGGCCGCTTCGGAGCGACCAGCTCGGAAACTCCACCGTCGGGTCTGTGTCTTCAAGAGCCAGTGGCCTGGGCGTTGGGGACTTTTTCGCTCGGACGGCGCTTCAAGACACTCAGGAGACGGTCAACTTTTCGATCTGGCCGCTCGAAAGCAGTCACCTAATGTTCGTCAAAACCGCGACGCAAACGCCTCAAACTCCGCAACCGGCAGCGGCTTGCTAAACAGATAGCCCTGGTAGGTATGGCAGCCCAGAGAAGCCAGGAAGTCGCGCTGTGCCTCAGTCTCGACGCCTTCGGCTATCACGCCCAGCCCCATGCTGGTGGCCATCGCGATGACGGCCCGGGAAATTGCCGCATCATCTGGGT
>Ga0194060_10002667_pt1 | contig 12683 bp, 7 predicted proteins | sample SepL225m_MetaG_FD_163427 | JGI IMG/M metagenome (GOLD analysis project Ga0194060, IMG submission 163427) | Anoxic zone freshwater microbial communities from boreal shield lake in IISD Experimental Lakes Area, Ontario, Canada - Sep2016-L222-5m | ecosystem: Environmental > Aquatic > Freshwater >... | reverse complement strand
CCCGAAGACGCGCCGGAATGCCCCCTCTGTGGGACCACGCCCATGGCCCTGCGCAAGGGCCAGTGGGGGCCCTTCTGGGCCTGCCCCAACTACCCAAAGTGCAAGGGCATCGTGAAGGCCGATCCCAAGGGCATTCCGGTGCCGCCGGACGAGCCCACCGGGGAAAAGTGTCCGAACTGCGGGAAGGGCTTCGTGAAGCGGCACGGCCGCTACGGCGAGTTCGTCTGCTGCATCGACTACCCCGGCTGCAAGACGGTGAAGAAGGACATCCTGGCCGTGCCCTGCCCCAAGTGCGGCGGCGGCCTCAGCCCCCGCAAGACGCGCTTCGGCAAGGTCTTCTACGGCTGCACCAACTACCCCAAGTGCGATCACACCGCCTGGGACAAGCCGGTGCCCGTCACCTGCCCCCAGTGCAAGAACCCCAGCATGGGCGAAAAGACCAAGAAGCCCCGCGGCAAGGAGCCCATCCAGGTGCTCATCTGCCCCAAGTGCCAGCACGAAGAGCCCATGGGGTGACCACCAAGGGGGTCCCCACTGAGAGTCAATCAGGACCAAGGTGGGACAACCTCCCTGCGAAGGCCCATGCTGGCAAGAAGACTCAGTAGCGACTCACCGGGGACTAATCTGGAAAGTGTTTGCCAGCAGGTCCGCCAGCTCGGCCAGGCGATCGAGGACGGCATCGGGCCTAGCCTCGCGGATGTCGCGGCCGTGGTTGTAGCCATAGCTCATGCAGACGATGGCAAAGCCCGCGGCCCGGGCCGCCTGCACGTCAGTCACGGAGTCGCCCACCAGCAGGCCGTCGGTAGGCGCAATCCCGAAGTGGGCCGCCGCATGCAGCAGGGGTGCGGGATGGGGCTTCATCTGAGGGAGGGTGTCGCCGCTCAGCACAAGCCCGAAAGCGCCCAGCAGGCCCAGATCCCGCAGCACCGGCTCCGTGAACCGCGCGGCCTTGTTGGTGACGCAGCCCAGGGCATAACCCGCGTCCGCCAGGGTGGCGAGGCACTCCCGCGCACCGGGATAGAGCACCGAGTGCACCAGCGTATGCTCAGCGTAGGCCGCCATGAACACCGGCAGGGCTTCCGCCACCACAGCCGCGCCGGGGTCCCCCTCCAGGCTGCCCGTCAGTGCCCGACCCACCAACCGGGCCGTGCCGTTGCCCACCCAGGTGCGCACCTCGGCCTCCCCACAGGGGGGACGGCCGAAGTGCGCCAGCATGATGTTGATGCAGTGGGCCAGGTCCGGAGCACTGTCCACTAGGGTGCCATCTAGGTCGAAGAGGATCAGGCTCGGGCGCCGCATGGGCCAGGATACCCAGACCGGCAGCGCCGCCTCAGGGCGTCTGCTGCGCCGCTTCCCACGCCAGTCGCAGCCCCTCGCGAGTGCGCTTGATGGCGCCCGGATACCAGAGCTTGTCCCCGTAGAGGTGATACTCGCTCGCCGGAGTGGGCGCCAGATCGCGAAGCCGGGCGCCGTACTTTTCCCGGAGCAGCGCCAGGATCTCGTCGAAGCGCCAGACCGCCTCATAGCGCACGGGCTCCCGCCACACCTCCCGGTCCCCCAGGCGGAGCACGACCTCGTCGCCCGCCTGGTCCCAGAGCAGGTCCAGCACGGGGTCCGGCAGGTCGGGAAGCTCGCCTGCGGAGTTCAGCTTCCGGCGCGCGAACTCGTTCTGCGAGGCCTCGATGGCCTCCACATGCCGCCGTTCGTGTTCAGGCAGGCTGGCCCAGTTCTGCCGGGAGTCCTCCAGGGTGGGAAAGGGCAGGATCGCCAGCATGGGCCGGTCCAGGGAACCATGCTCCCCAGGGCACTCGCAGTCCTCCAGCGCGTCGTAGATCTCCGTCAAGCCTTCGCGGAAGGTGCCGGTCCAGCCGCAGACCGGGCAGGTCAGCAGCCGGGTCTTCCAGTCGCCGAAGTAGTCCAGGATGAGCGCAGCCATGACGCCTCCGTAAGGCAGGGATGCGGGGCCAAGGCCCCATGAAGAGTGCATCCCCACCGGCTTGCATCCAGGAAGTCGAGGGGACGCTTTCAGGGTGAGTCCATCGGTGCGTCAGATCCTGTCCAATCCGCACTAATCCTGGGATACTCCCCCAGTGCCTGCCGCTCCCCTTCCCATCCTGGTCCTGCTCCCCGGCATGGACGGCACAGGGCTGATGTTCAAACCCTTCCTGCGAGCGCTGACGGGCTTCGAGCCACGGGTGGTGCGCTACCCGCAGGCGCTCACCTCCTACGCCGCCTGTGCGGCCTTCGCCCGGGCGCAGCTGCCGGTGGACCGGCCCTTCCTGCTGCTGGGGGAGTCCTTCTCGGGCCCAGTGGCCATCGCCCTGGCGGCGGAACGGCCCGCTGGCCTGCAAGGGGTGATCCTCTGCGTCACCTTTGCCAGAAACCCGCTCCCCAAGCTGGCCTGGGCCACCCCGTTGCTCCGCGCGCTGCCGCCCATGCAGCTGCCCGTACCCTTGCTGCGCCGCCTGCTGCTGGGCCTGCGCCCCTCGGCGGAACTCACCGGTCTCGCCACCAGCCTGCTCCAGCAGCTCTCGCCCGCCACCGTGAAGGGCCGGATCCTGGCGGCGGCGGCCATCGACCACACGGCCCTGCTCCAGCAGATCCAGGTGCCCATTCTCGCGCTCCGGGCCAGCCGAGACCGGCTGATCCCCCGGGCCACCACGGACTGGATCCGCGCCCACCGGCCCGACCTCGATATCGTCACCCTCAAGGGTCCGCACTGGCTCCTGCAGACCCGCCCCGAAGCCTGCGTCCAGGCCATCCAGGACTTCGTGCGCCGCAACCAGCCGTGAACACTCGAGAAGGCTGATCACACCCGCGAGGAACGGTGAGGGCTGGTGAGAGAACCTTAGCCCGTGGCAGTCTCACCGTTCCTCACTGTTCCTTACCGGTTGTTCTTGGTTTTGTTGCCTTTCTGGCCCTGGTATCTGGAGCAGGGGCCCTGGGCGTGCGGCTCGAACAATGGAGGGAAATGACCGGGTGCCCAGGCCCGAATCTCCCCGCTAAAACACGATGAACCAAAAGCTCAAAAGCTACTTCGCGGCCTTGGCCGGTTTGGGGGCCCAGAAGGCGGGGTCGCTGGCGATGGTGCTGGGACCGGGAAAGCTCAGCTTGGGACTGAAGACGAAGAGTTGGTTCTCGACGAAGTTGACCGCCTCACCGAAGACCTTCTGCATGCTCTTGCGGCCCTCCTCACCCAGGGCTTCCTGGAAGGCCTTGTCATCGGCCACGGAGGCATCCAGCTCCGCCAGGGACTTCAGGGGACGCAGGACGATGAAGGTGGGCGACCCGGTACCCGCCGCCACCTCGTAGAAGGCAAAGGAGGCCCGATAGTGGCTCTTTTCGTAGGCGGCGAGGGCCGTCTTCACGCCTTCCTCGAAGGCCTTGTTCTGGCCCTGCTTGATACGGAAGGTGCGGATGCGGAAGTAGCGCATCTTGCCGATTTCAACGCTGGGACCGAAGCTCAGGTCCTGGCGGTAGGAGCCCAGGTAGGTGCGGGTAGCCGAGAGGTGCTCGCCGTCCTGCTGGGATATCTTGTCGATCTCGGCCTTCAGTGCGGGCATCTTATCAAACTCGTTCTGCTTGGCTTCCCAGTCGGCGTAGCTGGTGTAGCCCATGATGAACCAGGCCTCCGAGGGCCCCGTCAAGGCGGTCATGCCGATGTAATGGTCCGTGGACTTGCCTTTAATCAGGGTCCGTGTCCAGGCGGACTCCGTGGCCGCGTGGGCCGCTCCGTGACCCGGCTTGACCTCCTCGCGAACAAAGAGCATCAGCGGTGGCGGCGGCATGGGACCGCTTTGGGCTAGCAGCACGGGCGCCACCAGGAACGCCAGCTTGGTTAACAGGGACATAACAGGCGAATGGCTCATGGCGGCCCACCTCCGGAGGGCGGTTCCGAGCCTATTCCTTTCTGGTCCTCACCACTAGGTTTTTGTTGTTGTAACAGTTTTTATTGATCGCATTATTACAATCAATGCCTAACCAGGACAACCGCATCAACCGTGTGACAGCTTGTCAAGGTTCCGCTGCAGTTCCCGGATGCCGAATGGCTTCGGCACCAGGATTACCCCCGAATGGGCATCCACCAGGGACTGGGCCGTCTGGTCCGCCCGACCGGTGGCAAGCAGGACCGGCACCTCCGGGCGCAGGTCACGCAGGCGGGGCAGGGTGCCGATGCCACCCAGGCCCGGCATGTTCATATCAAGGATTACCAAATCCGGCTCAAGTCCCGCCTCCAGCATCAACAGAGCCTCTTCCCCACTGGAGGCAGCCACGGCCCCGTGACCCAGGACCTCCAGAATCGACTGCATGGAGCTCTGAATCAGTTCGTCATCGTCCACCACCAGCACACTGAGCGCCCGCGTGACAGGTGTGGTTGCCAGCCTGGTATTGGGCTGAGTAGCGCCGGTGGCTGCGGTACAGGCTGGGAAGCGAAGGCTGACGCGGGTGCCCTGCCCGGGCTCACTCCAGATCTCCACCCGGCCCTGATGGGCCTTGACGGTGCTGTAGACGATGGATAGGCCCAGTCCCGTGCCCTTGCCCACCCCCTTGGTGGTGAAGAAGGGATCCATGGCCTTCTCCAGGATCTCCTTCGGCATCCCGATGCCCGTATCCGCCACCAGGACTTCGATCCAGTCCTGGTCGATATTCCGGGTGCGCAGGGTGAGGGTGCCCTGGTGCGGCATGGCATCCACCGCATTGACGCAGAGGTTCATGAGCGCATGGGAAAGAGCGCTGGCATCGCCGCGGATGGGCCTGAGCTCCGGAGCCAAGTCCATCTCCAGGCGGACCTGCGCAAGAATCGTTCGCTCCAGCAGTCGGACTTCCTCCCGGAGGAGGGTGTTCAGGTCCAACTCCTGTTCCTCGCCGTGGCTCTGGCGCGCGAACCGAAGCAGGCTCTGCACCATCTTGCCGCCTCGAATCGCAGCCTTGGAAATGGTATCCAGGGCCCGGTGGGTAGGGGTGCCTTCACGCTGGGTTTCGAGATGGGCCGAAGCCAGACCGAGGATGGCCCCCAGCACATTGTTCATGTCATGGGCCACGCCACCCGCCAGGCTGCCGAGGCTTTCCATTTTCTGGGCCTGCTGCAGCTGGGCCTGAAGTCGGCGCCGCTCAGCATCGGCCTGCCTGCGCTCGGTGATCTCGCGATGGAAGGCAAGGATGAAGGGGGTTCCACCCGAAGAGACCAGACTGGCTGAGACCTCCATGGGAAAGCCGTGGCCATCCTTATGGTAGTGCTCCACCTCGAAGGTCAGCGCCTCCCCAGCCAGCAGCCGGCCCATCCGCTCGGGCATCTGCACTGAGGTTTCGGGCGTGTCCAGATCCCGCAGATTCATGCTGAGCATGTCCTCCCGGGTGTAGCCGTGCATCCGGGCGAAGGCCTCGTTCACCTCGATGAGATCCCCGGCGGGGGAAAGGGAGAAGATGCCTTCGCTGGCGCGATGGAACTGGGTCCGATAGCGCTCCTCGCTGACCCGCAAGGCCTCCTCCACCTTTTTCCGGTCGGTGATGTCATGCAGGCACAACAGCAGGAACCTCTGCCCCCCCGCCTGGAAGAGGGCGGTGGACGCCAGCAGAGCCACCTCCCGCGCCTGCCCTTCATTCACCAGGGTGGTGCGGTACTCGATGTTGCGATGGCCCCGGCCGTTCCGAAGGGTGTCCTCCAGGGCCAGCTTCAAGGCGCAGGCCTGGCAGTTGGTGCCGAACCCGCAACCCTGGGGGACCTCGATGGCATGGATGCAGCCGAAGATGCCGCAGGCATGGCCGCCCTTGAGGTGGTCCTCGGAGCCTCCAGTGAACTCGGTCATGGCGGGATTCACGTAGAGAATGCGCCGTTCCTCGTCCACCACGCACATCATGACCGGCGCATGGGCGTAGATGGCCTGGAGTTCCGCCTGGCTGCGGGAGAGGGCCTCCTCGGCGCGCTTGCGCTCGGAGATGTCATGGATGATCGAGTGCAGCAGCACCCGCTCGCGGAGGTGGATTCGGCTCGAGGAGACCGCCACATCCCGCACCGATCCATCCGCCAGCCGGTGCCGGAACTCGAAGTGCGCCCCGTTGCCTTCGGCCACGGAATCCTGCGCCACCTTAAGCTCGGTGGGCGTGAGGGTGTTGATGTCCGCGAGGTGCATGGTCAGCAGGTGTTCTTTCGGATGGCCGTAGAAGGCCACTGCCGACGGATTGGCATCAATGATCCGGCCGTCCTCGGGGTCGATCAGCAACATCATGGAGATGCTGTCCGTGAACTGGCGCCGGTAGGCCTCTTGACTCTCCTTCAGGACGGCTTCGGTCTGAACCCGTTCCAGCTCACCGGAAGCGCGCCCGGCCACCAGCCGCAGCACAGCCTCCACGATGGTGGGATCTCCCAGGGGGCGCCGCCTGATGACCGCGATAAGCCCAACGGGCCGACCGGTGTGGCCCCAGAGGGTGACTCCGGCATAGCTCTCCGCACGGAGATCTTGGAGCACCTGGTCCTTGGGGAAGAGCTTCGTCACACTCGCCGGGAAGCAGCAGACTTCCTTCCCCACCACCTCGCCGCAGGGCGTGTCCTTCAGGGCGTAGACCACATTGTCTTCAAAGTACCCATCGCACCACACCGCCAGGGTGCGGGCCGTCAGCCCATCACCCTCCAACTGGTCGATGCAGATGAAGTCGGCCTCCAGCTTCTCGGCGAGAAAGCGAGCCAGAGACTGGAAGAAGTCCTCCTCGGGCACACCGGCACAGGTGGCCAGGAAGCTCAGGACCTCCTCCGTCTGACGACGTTCGGTCAGATCCGTGAAGGTGACCACATGGGCCTCGCCGATATTGGCAAGCTCGATCCGGATGAAGCGCCTGAATCCATCCTTGCAGGTCACGGTCACATGCTGGGGATCGGAGCGCTTCCCTTCCGACCTGGCCCGCTGGACCAGCTGGGCCCATTCGGCCTGGATCTGCGCTCGGTATTCGGGGTCCGGATAGGCCCGCGGCCACCAGTCGGCCACACTCCGGATCTCTTCACTGCTGTAGCCGAACAGCTCCTCGAATTTCTGATTCAAAAAGGTCACTTTCTCTTCCGGTCCCTCCGCAATCAGCATGGCCAGGGGTGCGTTCTCGATCACCTCTTGGAAGGAGCGTTCCCGCGCCAGCAGCAACTCCTGGGTCCGCTTGGAGTCGGCCAGGTCCCAGGCCAGATCTGCCAGTCGCTGGACAGCATCCACATCGGATTCCCGGTATTCCGTCGCCTTGTTGCCGACCCCGAGGATGGCCACCACCCGCCCGCCCCGGAGGACCGGCACAGCCAGTTCCCGGAGCACCGTGGCATGCCCAGGAGGCAGTCCCTTCTTGTGGGGCAGGCTGGCGTAATCGTTGTGGATCAAGGGCCGCCGTGCGCGGACGCAATCCGCCCACACGCCCGCCTGAGCGATGGGGTAGTGGGAACCCTTGCCCTCCGCCCGGCAGAACTCAGCCTCGGTGCGAGTGCTCCAGGCCTGGAGGCGGAGGTGGACCTGGTCCTCCTCCATGAAGTGATAAAAGCCGATGCAGGAACCGGTCAGGGTTTCGGCCTCGTCCAGGGTCGCCCGGAGCAAGTGTTCCAGGGACAGTTCCAGCGCCGCCTCCGTCAGCCGTGCACGGGCCGAAAGGATTTGCTTCGAACGATGGGATTCCGAAACATCCCCATAGGTGATGAGGACCTGATCCGGCCCCAGGGGTTCAGCGGTGACCTGGAGCCAGACCACCTCCCCGTCGGGCCTGAGCACGCCCATCTCCGCGCCCTCGATGCGCACCTGCTCCCGGAGGGCCCGTAGGCCGGGCAGGGCCTCGACCGGCCAGGGCGAGCCGTCCCCACGCAGAAGCTTCCACTCCGGGCTGTGGAGGGACTGCCCCAGGGGTTCCGTAGCCTCCAGCCCCAGCAGGCGAACCGCGGCGGCGTTGATCTGCAGAATCCGCCCCTGCGCATCGGCCACGCTGATGCCGATCGGGAAGGCATCCAAGGGCAACCCCGCCAATTGCAAGGAAGGGTGTGCATCCATGGGTGGGGTGAAGGGGCTATCGGGAGGTGTCATAGCAGCGCCGAGAGGCGATTGAAACCTTCCTTTCGGCACCCGGCCAAGGGAACTGGAGAATGGTGCACATGCCCCCGGCCATGCTTCGATGTCCAAGCGAGGCAGGATCAGCGATACTCCCCCCATGGCCCTTTCCCGCCCTGCCCTGCGCTGGTCAGCCCTTGTCGGCCTCTGGACCGTGGTGGGCGCGGTGCTGTGGATCACCGCCGTGCAGTTCTTTTTGCTGGCCCTCAACCCGTTCTGCCACCTGCAGCGACCGGGGATCGCCCAGGTGGTGGTGGTCAGTGTGGACAAGGATCCCAACAGCCAGCTCACAGACTTCGTCACCGCCCGGCAGGGCGATCAGGAGCGCGTGCTGACCATGCCGAAGGCCGAAGCCGGGGACCTGCATCCGGACGATGCCTTCACTGTGCTGGATGCCTGGTACGCGGATGGCCTGCGCCCCACGCAGTTCCGCCTGACCCTGGAGCGCCTGCTGCTGGAATACCCGGCGCTCCTGTTGCTGCCTGCCGCCTGGGGCCTGTGGTGGGTGCGGAAGGCCCGGCAGAAAGCCGCTGCCGCCCCACCCCCACCCGTGCTCCGGGTGTTCACCGACGACTTCCACCTGCGGGCCCAGCGGTTCGACAAGGGTGCAGACAGCGCCGGTGCGGGTTCCCCGGGGGTGGCGGACAAGCCCTCGCCACCATCCTACTAGGCCCTGCTACCCATGGGTGATGTCGCCCTGGGCAACGACACCGAGCCCGTCTCTCGAACCCAGGCTTGCGATTGGGTGCGCTGTCCGCTTCGGCTATGCTCAGACCACCTTCCCGGAGATCCATGGTGCACCATCCGGGGACCCATCCATCTGGAGCCAGACCATGACGGGTAGCGGGTCCGACCAGGCCGGGACACCAGGAGCCAGGGGACAGAACCTGCTGCACCTCCTGGAGGATGGCGACACGGTGGCCCTCACGGCCCGCGGCCCTTCCGCTGCGCTGGAACTGCTCCCCGGGACGGTCCTGTTGAACCGCTATCGCATCGTGGCGAAGCTTGGCCTGGGTGGCATGGGGGAGGTCTACCGGGCCGATGACCTGAAACTGGGCCAACCGGTGGCGTTGAAGTTCCTGAAGCCGGACCAGACGATGGGCGAACAGCACCAGCAGCTCATTGCGGAGGTTCGCCTGGGCCGGGAAGTTGCCCATCCCAATGTGTGTCGCATCTACGACCTTGGCGAGGTCGAAGGGCAGGCGTTCATTTCCATGGAGTATATCGACGGGGAGGACCTGGCCTCCCTGCTCCGGCGCATCGGACGCCTCACCGGCGACAAGGCCCTCTTCCTGGCCCGCGACATCTGTTCGGGACTGGCCGCGATCCACGCCTGCGGCATCCTGCACCGGGACCTGAAGCCTGCCAACATCATGATCGACGGCCGGGGCCGGGCCCGGATCACGGACTTCGGACTGGCCAGCGCGGAAGACCGGCCCGAGGGAGCGGCACTGATCGTCGGGACGCCCGCCTACATGGCTCCGGAGTTGCTGCGCGGCAGGCCAGCGACCGTCCAGAGCGACCTGTTCGCCCTGGGTCTGGTGCTCTTCGAGATCGGTTCAGGGCGCAAGGTCTACACCGGCACCAGCCTGCCCGAAATCCTCGAACAGCACCGCAGCGAGGCCTCCCGGGAATCCCTGGAGAAGGCGCCAGAGCTCGCCGGCGCGGTCTCGGCAGTCATCGCACACTGCTTGGCTGCCGATCCCACCGCGCGGCCACTCTCGGCGGAGGCCGTGCTGGCGGGACTGCCCGCCAAGGACGCCCTGTCCGCAGCCATTGCCGCCGGCGAGACCCCGACCCCCGGCATGGTGGCCGCCGGCGGGGAAAAGGGTGATCTCACCCGAACCGCTGCCTGGAGCCTGATTGCCCTCGCCTTCCTGACCCTGCTGCTGATGGCCGGTCCGGGCCGACAGGCCACCCTGGTGGGGAGGATCCCACTGCCGCATCCGCCGGAACAGCTCGAACGCAGGGCCCTGGAGATGATCACCGCCGCAGGGTGGGACGCCAGCCGCGCCCCCAAGGTGGACCAGACCTCCTGGTTCCATTACGACGAGTTCTATCTGCGCTGGCGCGATCGGCAGCGCCCGGATGCCAGCCTGGACCCGACCATGATGTTCGTCTTCCGGCAAAGCCCACGGCCCATGCACGGAACGCCGTCCTTCTACTATCACATCTGGCATGCCTCTCCGCTCTTTGAGGTGCCCGGAATGATCAAGGTTGTGCTGTCCTCGGATGCCCGCCTCAACCAGCTGGTCGTCCTGGCACCCGCAGGGATCACCTCGGCAGAGCCGGCCCCACCACCCTGGCCGCAGCTGCTGACCTTCGCTGGGTTGGCGTCGGACACCCTGGTGCCGACCACGCCGGTCGAGCGGTCCCCGGTCGACAATGACCTGAGGGCAGCCTGGGTTGGCAAGGATCCGTTGACGGGAGTGCCCCTGCGGGTGGAGGCAGCGGCACTTCAAGGCCTCCCGGTATGGTTCCGCGTCATCCGTCCCTGGGATCAACCCCGAGCGCAGTTGCGCGCCCAGGGCGTCGCGCTGGGATCCGCCATGGTGGCCGTTCTGCTCAGCGTTCTGCTGGTGGTGGCGCTGTTCCTGGCCCGACGCAACCTCCGCCGGGGCCAGGGTGACCGGAAAGGGGCCTTCCACCTTGCCTGCTTCACCCTCGCCGCGAGCGTTGCCTCGCAGCTGCTCTACGCCCGCCACCGCCCGGATTTCGGCCTAGAGGCGGACATTGCCCAGTTCGTGACTGCCAACGGCCTGTTTGCGGCAGCTGCCATGTGGTTCGGCTACATCGCCCTGGAGCCTTTCGCCCGGCGCCGCTGGCCCAAGATCCTCATTTCCTGGAATCGGCTCCTGGTGGGGCGGGTGCTGGATCCCATGGTCGGCCGAGACCTGCTGGTGGGTCTAGCAGGTGGCGGGGTCGCCGCCTGTCTTCTGTTAGCCCTCAGCCTGCTGCCAGCCCGACTCGGTCTCGAGCACTCGCTCCCGCTCAGGGGCTTCGGCTCGCCAGAGTTCACCGGCATCCGGGATGTGCTGAGCCTTCTGCTCTATTGCGTGCTTGAGGCCATCGGCCGGGCCGCCGGTTTCCTAGCCTGCCTGGTGCTCCTTCGGGGCCTCCTCCGCAATCAAGCGGCCGCCCTGGTCCTCACCTGTGTCCTGTTCGGCATGACCTTGGTTGAATACGGGACTGGGCCAGATCTCTTCCGCGTGGCGACTGGGCTGGCCATGACGCCCATCCTGGCCTTCCTGCTGTTCCGCTTCGGTCTGCTCGCTTTCTGTTCGGGCGCCTTGATGCTTGCCCTCTCCACCAAAGTCCCGCTGACGCTGGATCCGGCGTCCTGGTATTTCGGCCAGTCGTTGTTCACCCTGGTGGTGGTCTCAGGTCTCGCCTTGTTCGGCTTCTGGCGCTCCCTCGGCGGAAAGAGCCTGCTTCCAGGCCCTGTGTTTGAGGACTGATCTGCCCTGACTGCTCCCCACGTCTGAAGCCGGGGGGTTCCCAAAGCATCGCTCACGCGACATTAGGCACCTCCGGAATCTTCCTGGGTTTGCAAGACTTTGGGATCTTACGATCCCGGCGCTCTCCGTCCGTGTCGGTGCGTAGCACCGGGACAGCCTCACGCCGTTGTCCAGCCTCGTGGTCGGTCGAACTGCTCCGGCGGGGCTCTCGGACCCGCAGGGTCGGCAAAGCCGCCCCGTTCGCAGTTTCAGTGTTGCCGGACGACAACCGAAGGAGGCAGCCGGCCCCCCAGGAAAGCCAGGATTGCCTGGCAGATCCTTCGTCCAGTGTTCCCCCTTGGCAATGCAATGCCAGGAAGGCCGAGAATTCATCGCGGTCTGCGTGCATCCCCTCGGGGATGAACTCGCAGCCGCAGGTGTGCTTCCGCTCACTCAGGAGCTTCTTCTCGCGCGTGCCACACAGGCAGCGGGACGAGAGGTAGGTCTTTTGGGTCGAGACCAGTTCCATGCTCCCGCCCGAGGCTTCGGCCTTCCGGCCGTAGGCCGACTGGAACAGGCCCGGGGCCTTGTGCCCCACAGACCGACCATAGAGCTTGGCCCAGGACCGGATGTTCACCTGTTCGGTGATGACCCGGTTCCCGGCCAGGGCCAGGAGGTCGTTGACCAGCTTCCCCTGGAGGGACTTCCGATGCGCCGCCATGCCGCGCAGCAACTCCGCCAGGACTCCCTGGGTAGCCTTCTGGCTGGCTGATGCCTGCCAGGGCTTCCGCTGGCTCCTGGGCTTCACCGTTCCATTGGGGCGGTAATTATCCGGGTTGTTGGCACGCCGCTGGCGGTCCAGCTTGCGCAGGTAGCGCCGCCGGGCGGCCTCTGCCCGGTCCAGGTCTGGGCAGAACGGCAGCGTCTTAACGAAGCCCTCCCCGACCACAGCCACCTGGGAGGGCCCCAGGTCCAGGCCGACCAGTCCGTCGTGGATGTAGTTCTCTGGCTTCTGGAGAGGTTCGCCCCGCAGCACGAGCTGGACGAAGGCCCGCTCCCGGCCCCGGATGGTCCGGGAGAGGAGGCGACAGAACTTCACTCCGGTCTCAGTGACGGACTTGCCGTCCTTGGTGGTCCGGGTGAAGGTGCTGGCGGCCACGCCAAGGGCGTGGGCCTGGAC
>Ga0194060_10002666_pt1 | contig 12685 bp, 5 predicted proteins | sample SepL225m_MetaG_FD_163427 | JGI IMG/M metagenome (GOLD analysis project Ga0194060, IMG submission 163427) | Anoxic zone freshwater microbial communities from boreal shield lake in IISD Experimental Lakes Area, Ontario, Canada - Sep2016-L222-5m | ecosystem: Environmental > Aquatic > Freshwater >... | reverse complement strand
GTGGCATCATCCTGAATTACCGGTTGCAGGACAGGGGCAGATTGACGGGGCTGGTCATATTCACCTTCAAGTATGATGCTGGCCATCGGGGAGTCATGGCCGAGGGCAAGGGATGGAGCCGGGAGATGAAGATCGTGATGAAGGCATGAAGATTCTGATCATATCCGACATGGATGATGATGCAACCCATCGGTTCTGTCGGTTCTGTCGGTTCTTGACCCTTTCCGCCGGTCTTTGATACTGTCCCGCGCTCGTGAAACCGCTTTGTCAGGCCGCTTTCGTTGGTACAGACTTGTGCCGTTCGATAAGCGAGTTCTGGGCGGTTTCCAGTTGTTGGTTCTAACTCAATATAGTCATAGGAGCGGCTGATGAAATACGGTCATTTCGACAAGGCGAAGAAGGAATATGTAATCAAGAGGCCGGACACCCCGCTGCCATGGATCAACTACCTGGGCACGCAGGAGTTCTTCGGCATGATCTCCAATTCGGGCGGCGGGTACTGTTTTATGATCGATGCCCGCAAGCAGCGCCTGACCCGCTATCGCTACAACAACGTGCCCATGGATTCGGGGGGACGCTATCTGTATATCAAGGACGATCAGACGGGGAAGATGTGGGCGCCGGGATGGATGCCGGTCAAGGCCGACCTGGACTTTTATGAATGCCGTCACGGATTGGGATACACGGTGATCACCGGCGAGAAGGACGCGATCAGGGTTTCGACGCGCTATTTTGTGCCGTTCAACGAAACCTGCGAAATCTGGGAAACCGATATTACGAATACCGGGAAGAAGAAGAAGAGTTTCACCCTGTTCAGTTTCGTCGAGTTCTGCGGCTGGGAAGCGCTCAACGATGCCACAAACCTCCAACGCACGCTGAACCTTGGCGAAGTGGAAGTTGACGGCAGTACGATCTATCATTTGACCGAATACCGGGAACGGCGCAACCATTTCGCGTATTTCGCCGCAAGCGAGAAGATCGCCGGTTACGACACCGATTCGGAAACCTTCCTGGGGCGTTACAACGGCTTCCAGGAGCCCCGCGTCGTTGCCGAGGGCAAGAGCCAAAACTCCGTCGCCTGCGGCTGGAATCCCTGCGGTTCGCACTCCATTAAGGTCACACTGAAGCCCGGAGAGACCCGGAAGATGAACTTCATGCTGGGCTACGCGCAGAACCCGGAGAACGAGAAGTTCAGTGCCCCCGGCGTGCTTAACAAGAAGCGCGTCAGCGTGACGCTCAAGAAATATCTGAACCGCAAGAATTCAGAGAAGGCGTTTGAGGACGTGGTCAAACAATGGGACGAACTGACCGGCCGTTTCCAGGTCGAAACACCGTACGGCAACCTGGACATGATGGTCAACACCTGGAACCAGTACCAGTGCGTGACGACCTACAACATGGCCCGCTCCACCTCCTATTACGAGACCGGAATCGGGCGGGGCATCGGGTATCGCGACGCGTGCCAGGACCTTTACGGCGCGGTGCACATCATGCCCCCGGAGCGGTCGCGGACACGGATCCTCGAATTGGCTGCGATCCAATGGCGAAATGGCGCCACTTACCATCAGTACCAGCAGCTCGACAAGAAGGGTAATGCCACCATCGGCGTCGGATTCAATGACGATCCGCTGTGGCTGATCCTGGGGACGGCGACCTATATCAAGGAGACCGGCGATTGGTCGATCCTGGAAGAACAGGCCGCCTTCGATAACAACCCCAAGGATACCGCCACGCTCTACGAACACCTGATCATCTCGGTCAAGCATATCATGGAGCACCGCGGCCCCCATAAATTGCCCCTCGTGGGACGCGCGGATTGGAATGACTGCCTGAACCTGATCATGACCAGCATCAAGCCTGGCGACACGTTCCAGGGCGATGCCACGCATGCGAGCCTGAAGGATAAGATCGGCAGTGTGCCCGAGAGCCTCATGATCGCCGGGCAGTTCGTGTGGGCGGTCAGCGAATTCATGCGCATGGCCCAGCACAAGAAGGATAGGAAGAACGAAAAGATGGCCGCTGCGGCGGTGAAGGAAATGCAGGCGGCGATCATCAAGCACGGCTGGGACGGCAAGTGGTTTGTCCGCGCGTTTGACCGGTTCGGCAAGAAGGTCGGATCCCGCGAGAACAAGGAAGGGCAGATCTTTGCCGAATCGCACGGCTGGATCGGCATGGCCTCGGTCGGCAAGGAAAACGGCATGCTGGCAAAGGCCCTGGACTCGGTGAAGGAGCGGCTCTTCTCGCGGCACGGCATCGTGTTGCAGCAGCCTGCCTACACCAAGTACAACTTCTACCTGGGCGAGATGACCTCCTATCCGCCGGGCGTCAAGGAGAACGGCGGCATCTTCTGCCAGCCCACGGGATGGCTGACGATTTCGGAGTGCAACGTTGGCCGCGGCGATCAAGCCATGGAGTACTACAAGTCGATTTGTCCCGCGGAGCGCGAGGGCATCAGCGATGTCCACCGGTGCGAGCCCTATGTGTATGCCCAGATGATCGCGGGTCCGGATTCCGCGCGGTTCGGCGAGGCCAAGAACTCGTGGCTGACCGGCACCGCCGCCTCGTCTTTCCTGGCGGTATCGCAGTACATCCTCGGGATCAAGCCCGAGTACGATGGCCTGCTGATCGATCCGTGTATCCCGAAGGGGTGGAAGGGGTTCCGGGTACATCGCAAGTTCCGCAACGCCTTCTATGAGATCAATGTGGTCAATCCTGGCCACGTCAGCAAAGGCGTGAAGAGCGTGACCGTCGACGGCAAGGCGCTGACCGGCTGCATTCTTCCGGACTTCAAGGACGGCAAGCATCATAAGGTTGACGTCGTGATGGGATAGATGGAGGTGGCTGTGTCGTCTCAGAAACAGAAGTGGGGATCGGCCCTGCCGGGATTCAATCACCTGTTGCACGGAGGCGACTACAACCCCGACCAGTGGCTGCACGAGCCCGGAGTGATCGCGGACGATTTCCGGATGATGCCCCTGGCCGGGTACAACATCGTTTCCGTCGGGATCTTCGCGTGGGTGAGTCTGGAGCCGGAGGAAGGGCGCTATACGTTCGGCTGGCTGGACGACATCATGGACCGCGTTGCCAAGGCCGGCATGAAGGCGGCGCTGGCGACGCCCTCCGGTGCGAAGCCGACGTGGATGTCCGAGAAATATCCCGAGATCCGCCGCATGACCGTCGAAGGCGTGCGGGAACCTTCCGGCTTCCGGCACAATCATTGTTTCACGTCCCCCGTGTACCGCGAGAAGGTAGCGGCCATCAATGAGCGGTTGGCGGAGCGCTACGCGAAACATCCCGCGCTGGGCATCTGGCACTTGTCCAATGAGTACGGCGGCGAATGCCATTGCCCGCACTGCTACGAGGCGTTCCGCGCGTGGCTCAAACGCAAATACGGGACGCTTGACGCCCTGAACGCGGCGTGGTGGACCTCGTTCTGGAGCCACACTATCACCGAGTGGAGCCAGATACGCGCCTCCGACTGGTCGCTGGACGGCCTGATGGTCGATTGGCGGCGGTTCGTGACGCACCAGACCACAGATTTCATGCGTCACGAGATCGCCGCGGTCCGGAAATTCACGCCGCAGGTGCCCGTGACCACGAATATGATGGGCACGTACCATCGACTGGACTACTCGGTGCTGGCGGACCACGTGGACGTGATCGCCAACGACTCCTATCCCAACTATGGGGATCAGGAAGACCTGTGGCATCAGGCGGGGTGGATTTCGTTCAATCATGATGTGGAGCGCGGGTTGCGGCATGGACAGCCCTTCATCCAGATGGAGTGCTCGCCCTCCTGCACCAACTGGTCCAAATATTCCCAGCTCAAGCGGCCGGGCGTGCACCGTCTTGAGGCTTTGGCGGCGGTGGCGCACGGCGCCGAGGGCGTCATGTACTTCCAGTGGCGGAAGGGGCTCGGCGGTGCGGAAAAACACCACGGCGCGGTGGTTGACCATGTCGGCCACGAGGACACCCGGGTCTTCCGCGATGTCGCCGAGGTGGGTGACATTCTGAAGAAACTGCAACCGGTCCGCGGCTCAACCGTGGAATCGGATGTGGCGATCATCCACGACTGGAACGCGCGCTGGGCATTGGAGTTCACCGCCGGACCGGGCGCTCCAAGCGACCGCGATTGCTGTGACGTCAGTTGCTCGCACTACCGCTCGTTCTGGAAGCGAGGCATCAACGTGGACGTCATCCGGCCGGACGAGGATCTGAGCCGTTACCGGCTGGTCGTCGCCCCCATGCTGTACCTCGTGAACGAAGGCATGGCCGCGCGCCTGCGGGCCTTTGTCGAGAACGGTGGGACGCTGGTCATGACCTATCTGTCGGCGGTGGTGGGCGATACCAACCACTGCCACAGGGGCGGCTGGCCGGGAGCGGGACTTCGCGAGGTGTTCGGTATTTGGGCCGAGGAGATCGACCATTTGACCGAGAAGGATGTCCAGGCCGTCAAGGCGCGCGTCGGCAACAGCCTCGGTCTGAAGGGCGCGTTCAAGGCGCACACCTTCTGCGATCTCATTCACGCCGAAGGCGCTGAAGTGGTGGCCACCTATGGGGGGCAGTTCTACAAGAACACCCCGGCGGTTACGGTGAACCGGCACGGTAAGGGCAGGGCCGTGTATATCGGAGCCAAAACCGATGAAGACTTCCTCGACGCGGTCTACGGCCCGCTGGTTGCGAAACTCGGCATCCGGTCGGCGGTGCGCGGCAAGATTCCGAAAGGCGTTTTGATCCGGACCCGGACGGATGGCGAGACGACATGGACATTTGCACTGAACTTCCGGCGAACCGCGCAGACCGTGTTGCTGGGAAAAGGCCGCCGCCGCGACATGATCACCGGCAAGTCCGTTGGTGAACGCCTACGCCTGCCGGGTTACGGCAGCACTGTTCTGATGAACGAAGAAGAATCAACCGCCGGACGCCGGTCGGGAAGAGACAGAAAAGGGATCTCATGATTTATCGTACACTGGGCAGGACGGGATTGAGGGTGTCTCAACTGGGATTTGGCGCCATGCGATTGCCGATGGTCGGTCAGGGCGCCGATGCCCGGATTGACCGGGCTCTGGCGATCCCGATGATCCACCGCGCCTTTGAGGCGGGGGTGACGTACATCGACACGGCCGTGGGCTATTGTAATGAAGACAGCCAGCGCGTCGTCGGCGAAGCGCTCAAGGGCTGGCGCGATCGCATCGTTCTCTCCACGAAGAATCATGACTACGGAGAAGATGAGAAAACCTGGTGGAGACTGCTTGAACAGAGTCTGGAGCGGCTCCAGGTCTCCTGCATCGACATCTATAACCACCATGGAATCAACTGGGGCTCCTACACCGAGAAGGTGGAGCCCCGCCTCTCCAAGTGGATGCGCAAGGCGCAGGCGCAAGGGTTGATCAAGCACATCTGCTGCTCGTTTCATGACAATAACGAAAGCCTCCTGAAACTGGTTGCCACCGGCTATCCCTCGGTTATCACCCTCCAATACAACCTGCTCGACCGGCAGTTGGAGGAGGGGATCGCCGCCGCGCACGCGGCCGGAATCGGCGTGGTGGCCATGGGGCCGGTCGCGGGCGGACGACTGGGCGACGCCAGTTCGATCCTGGGCGGACTCGTCCCCGGAATCGAACGGGTGCCGGAACTGGCACTGCGATTCGTCCTGTCGAATCCGGGCGTCACCGTCGCGCTTTCGGGCATGAGCACCCTCCCCATGGTCGAGGAGAATGTTCGGATCTGCGCCGACTCTGTTTCGCTGACAGATGCGGACAAACAGGCGATTGCAACGCATCTGGAGCGACTCAAGAAGATGGCCAACCTCTACTGCACCGGCTGCAACTACTGCATGCCGTGTCCGCAGGGCGTGGCGATTCCCCGCATCTTCGAGTGCTACAACAGCGGTCGGGTGTATGACTTATGGGCGAGTGCCAAACAGGGCTACGCCGGCATCGGCGCGGGGTCGTGGGATCCGGGCAAGAAAGCGGATGCCTGCACGGACTGCGGCGTTTGCGAGACCAAATGCCCGCAACACCTGCACATCCGCGACCAACTCAAGGAAGCCTCAGCGGCGTTGACTGCCTAGGCCGCCCCGAACGACATCAGCCGCCCACCGGGCTTGCCCCGGTGGAGGCAAACGTTGAACGGTCGTGGCGGATTTGCCCATCCTTCCAACTTTCTTCACCTGCGGCACGAGGCTGCGGGGATCGCCAAAACTCAGAGATGCGCCCGTAGCTTGCCGTTCCACGAAAGACGTCAGATCCTGGCCGGACGGCGCCAGTCCTTGCGGGATAACGATTCCTAAACGCACGGACGAGATTATCATTGACGCGGGGCCGTCGTTTCGGCACAGTTCATTGTCACGTGCCTGTGGATCGGACTTGCGCTTACAGTGGCGTTAACGGGCCCGCCGGCGTGGCGCTTCATGATGGGAACGATAGGGGAAGACGACGATGAGCAATTCGGAAACAACCATGACATTGGGCGCGGACAGCGTATTGGTCCGCGCGGATAATCGCCTTTGGCTTGCCCGCCTGTGTGGTCTGGCGCTCGAGGGGCAGGATCCGGGCCGTGGGCCTGCGGAGTTGCATGGCGCGGCATTGCTTTGCGTCGATGGCCGTCGTTACGAGGGCGGGCAGTTGGTACTCGATCATGTGGAGGAATCGGCGTCGTCGGTGACGTGCCGGTGGCGCGTCGGGGAGTCGCCCCTTCGGCTGACGACCGTCTGGCAGGGCGATGCGGCGACCGGCGTAGTGAGTCGCCGTGATGCGGTGATCAATACCGGCACCACGCCGGTCGTGTTGTCGCGGTGCCTGGCGCGCGTCGCTCTCCCGCAGGGGCACTACGAATGCTACACGCAGGCCAGCAGTTGGTGCCGCGAGAACCAGGGCGCGTGGCAGCCACTGCATGCCGGCCTGCGCCTGAGTCATATCCCGGGCCGCACCACCGAGGGCGGGACGCCGTATCTCGCGATGCGCGCTGTCGGTGCCGGTCATGGCATCGTATTTCATGTCTTACCGAAGGGGAATTGGACGATCCGGGTCACGCCCTTGGCGTGTTTCGCGGATTTGCCGTATGCGGTTGTGGAACTGGGGCTGGCCGATGAAAACCTGAACCGTGCCCTGCAGCCGGGCGAGACGTTTGAGCTGCCGGAGATTCTATTTCAGGCCTTGCCGCAGGGACAACCCGACCTTGCCGCGCCGGTCTTGCATCGCTATTTGCTGACCCATCATTTCCGCGGCGCGAAGCCCGAAGCGCCTGTTATCTACAATACATGGTTTGACCAGTCCGAAATCCTGGACGTGCCCCGGCTGCGCTCGCAACTGGCGGCCGCCAAGGAAGTCGGCTGCGAGATCTTCGTGATCGACGCCGGCTGGTATGGCGCTGGCGGCCCCGACTGGGGTGCCCAGACCGGCGACTGGCGTGAGAAGACCGAAGCGGCTTTTTGCGGCCGCATGCGCGAATTCGCCGACGAGGTCCGCGCCGCAGGACTTGGGTTCGGACTTTGGATGGAGCCGGAACGCTTCGGGGCCCAGGCGCCCATTCGCGCCGAGCACCCGGACTGGTTCGTTTCAGTCGGCGAGCAGGCCCGTATCGATCTGAACCGGCCAGCCGCCTACGCCTGGGTGCGCAGCGAGATCGGACGACTCGTAGAGACCTACCGGCTGGCCTGGATGAAGATCGATTTTAATTTCCGGCTCGATAACGACGGTTCCGGCGCCGAACTGGCCGACTACTCCGCTGCTTGGTACCTCATGCTGGACGAGGTCCGCGCTGCCTATCCCGGCACGTTCTTCGAGGGTTGCGCGAGCGGCGCCATGCGGGGCGACCTGGAAACGATGCGGCATTTCGATGGACATTTCCTCAGCGATACAGTGAATACAATCGACGCGCTGCGGATCGCGCAGGGCGCCTGGCTGCGCCTGCCGCCCGGCCGGATTACACGCTGGGCCGTAATCCGTTCCGTCGCGCAGGCGGTGCCCGAGTATCGTCGAACCGTGAGCGACTCTCCGCCGATCATCCTCGTGCCCGGCGGCGGGGTTTGGAGTCCGACGGAAAGCGTCGGGCTGGACTTGGCACTGCTTGCCGCGATGCCCGGGATGATGGGCTTCAGCGGCGATTTCGCCGGCCTTACGACAGAGCAACGCGCACGGGTTGCCGAAGTGATCGCCTTCTTCAAGCGGTGGAGACGGTTTATCACGGGCTCGATTGGCTACTTGCTGACCCCTCCCATGCCCAACGAGTGCCGCGAAGGCTGGATCGCCTTCCAACTGCAGAGCCCCGATGGAGATCGTAGTCTGGTATTCGTCTATCGCCTGGGTGGCGCCGGTGTCCTGTCCGGGTTGCGCTTGCAAGGACTGGATCCGAAGCGCCGGTACGCGCTCCAGTGGGGGACCGGCGAGGCGGCGGGTGGCTTGCGGGTGGATGGCGCAACCCTTATGCGCGAAGGACTGTCCCTGGAACAGTCTGGCGTCTGGCAGAACCGGGTGGGGGTGTGTTCGGTCCAAGCGGAGGGTGCGTAAGCGAGATGCGCATCCTGCCGCAGTTATGTCCGCGGCGGCGGGTTTATCTTCATTTCTTTTCCAACTCCCTTGCCACCTCGCCGGCCAGGTTCAGCAACTTGGCGTCCTCCCCGGCGCCGGGCATGTCGCGGAGGGTGAACCAGTCCATGATGAAGGCCTGGCTGCGTGCTTTCAACACTTTTTCGGCACGTTGCTGGAGTTCAGGGCTGAGCCTTTTCTCCTGTTCGATCGCGCGTCTGAGCGATCGTGAAGGCGGTTCGATGAACAGCAGCGCGTTCAGCATCTCGGTCAGTTCGACAGCCCGCTCGATGAAGATGAGCGCCTCGGCCAGTTCCACTCCCTCGCGGAACATCTCGTAGCGCTCGGTGGCCACCGGCCCGTCGGGGCCGGGATAGAGCATGGCATGTTGGGTCCAGCCCGGTCCGGAGGGGAATTCGGGGCCTCCGGGTTTCTGGAGGACGCCCCTTGAATCCCTGTACATGAACAGGTCAGCGCCGAAATCGCTGACACCGTCACGACCCGACATGATGATATCTTCTCCGACCCGGCGCTGAAGCGTCAGGGGTGAAAAGTTGCGCCAGTTGGAGCGGTAGGTATTGCAGAACAACACGGGGCGGTCCCGCAGCAGCGCGCGGTACCCGCGGACAGACGGCCAGCCGAAGTCATAGACCCCGCAGGCGTAGCGGAGTTTGACCCAGGGATTATTGCCGTCTTTCCAATCGGCTGCGACCTCATGCGTAACCATGGCCCAGACGCCATCCGGCCAGAGTTGCTCCGCGAGATTGGCAAAGCCATCGTCCGGTCCATCATTGTCGGCGGTCAAGCCGAAGGCTGTCGTATCCATCCATCCACGATCCTTGATGCGCTTGAACACCCCATCGAAAACCGGTTTCCAGAAAGCCAGCGCGGCCGCCTCGTCGGTATTCGGATTCGGCGACTTAAGTTGCTCGGTCTTACCCGTGGCCGGATCGAACAACGGAACCAAAGCCACGGGCATTCCTCGCTTCTTGCCTTCTTTGCCCATTCGATCTCCCCAAGCCTGCAGGCGCAAAGGCTGCGGCTTGCCGACGGACTTGGCGATCATGTCCAGGTACTTGTCAAAGAGGGTGAAATCATACTTGAAACTGCCGTCGGGCTGCTTGATCCAGCGGACGAGGTTTTCCAGGTTGACTCGAAAATAGCGGGAACCTGCTTCGGCCATCAATGTGTGCGATCGGCCGACCATCTCCAGATGCTTGTCCGACCAGAGCGGGATCCCGTAGTGCGCAGCCACGCACATATCATCGTGATAGGCCATATTGTGCATGCGGAAATCCTTCGTGTCCGTCATGGTCCAGTCGCAGATGCTTACGCGCAACGGCACGTTGGTGAGCGGCAGTCCCTCAGCCTCAATGGATATCTGCCCCTGGTATTCCCCGGGTTTCGTTTCGCATGGAACCCGCACCGTGAACCACAACGGCGCCACCGCGCCGCCAACCAGGGACTTCCGGTCCACGGGCGTGCCATAGTAATTCTCCTGCGGCGCAGGCGCCTGACTCACGGGAATTTCAGGGGGAATGACGTCCAGCAAACCATCGAAGCGGTGAGGGGGGAGGTGGGACTTTCCCCGCGAGAGATCGTCATCGTGTTTCGGTGGTAACGCACCCGGCACGACCGCCACGGCATAACGGACGCGGAAGGCGGAGGCCGGAAGTTTAGCGCCGGCCTGCTCCGAATTGATTTCCGTTCGCCTTTCTTCTGTAGCCGTCGCACGCAGGGCGACGGATTCTCCGTTCGCCTTCGTGGAAAGGCTATAAAGGTCCGACACCTTCACCTTCAACCCTTTGATCGGCTGATCCGAACTCACCATCAGCCGGCCCGAAAACACGCTATTGCGCGCGGCCTGGATGGCAACCGGGCGCAGGGGCTCGCAAGGATCGCCGAAATCAAACACACTGAGCGTGTCGTACGCCGCGCAATTCCACACCCGGATGCCGCGCGGACGCTGGAGGTTGGCCGTTGCTGCCGCGATGGGCGTTACCGACAGCCGCACATGCAGGAGACCAATGGGCACCCACGGGAGACTGCTGTGGGCCTTTCTACCGCCGCGCTTGACATAGGCCGCCGTGACCGGCGCGGTATGGGTCTCGATGGCGAGCACGTTCACCCCCTCTCGTAGCAGCCCGGCCGGAATCTCGAAGTCCCGCAAGCTGCGCTCGCGAGGCGGGAAGGCGCCTGCGTAATCACCCTTCGGGGTCGTGAACGCTTCTTCGGGATAGTCTGCGGCCAGGGTCAGCAGGCTCGGCTTGTCGCCGGGCACGTCGCGGCGGACCGCTTCCTTGCCGTTGACGTAGACCACGACCCCTCCGAGATAGTCCAGCGACAGGCGGCAGGACTTCACCTGGGCCGGATCCATCACCTCGAACTTGCCACGCACGAGCAGGGCGGCCGTGGCGCCATACCGCGTTTGCGGACGGGGCGTAGGCTCCCCGGCGAGTGTCGGCAGAGGCAGCCGGACACGCGGCCATGCCCCGTCGTCCAGGCCAATGCCGGCCCAGTTCGCTGGCGGGAGAGGGGAGGGCGCGGTCGAAGTCGCGGGCTTCGGTGCTATGCCTGGCCAGCACCCGGGTGTGCCTTCCGGGACTCCCAAAGGCGTGAGATCCCACGGTTCCAACGTGCCCTCGGCCGTGCGTGCAAAGGCGCAACGCGACACCACGAAGTGCCGCCAAAGGCTGTTGTCATCCAGCACCACGGTGGTGTCCAAGTTCGTAACGACCGTGGCCGCCGGCTCCGAGGCCCAAACCGCCGCGCCGCCAGCCAGCCCTGCCGCCACCATGGCCACTGTGCCCAGCATGGAACCCATCCGCGCCAATCCGTGTTTGCTTTGCTTTCTGGTCATCGTTGCTTCCATTGCTTAATCCGTTGCCTTACGATTCTTGACCTGCCTGCTTGCGGTAACTGAATACGGCGGCCTGCGGTACATCCTTCATCGTTACTGGCAGACCGGTTTCCAGCAGATCCCGTCCTGTCAGCACGAGTTTCCGGCGCGGATGATCGAAATCGCTGATCTCATAGCAGGCGTCCGCATTCAACCCATGCAACGGGAACGTCGCGGCCGTGAAGGGTGACGCCGCGCGGCGGAACACCTGCACGATGCCAGCCTCCGTCTCCGGATCATGGAACTGCCAGGCAATCCACGCCTGGTCGCAGCGGCTATAGGGCGTGAGCGGATAGTAGTCAGCCAGGAAGAACGGCGCGATCTGGCGCCATTCCGCGCACAGGCGGCGCAGCAGCTTCGTATCCAGGTCGTCACGCCGCATGTCATGCGTCAGAAGCATCATGGAGGCATAGGCGCTGCGGATGGTGTAGACGTCCACGGTATCGACGGGCATGACATAGGCGCCGTAGTACGGCAACCAGAGCGAGAGGGAGTGGTGGAAGGCCTGCTTTGTGGGCAAATCCTCATAGTTATAGTCCGTCTTGTGCAGGGGAACCGAGAGCCGCATGGTTTCCAGGTCATTGCGGCGCCCGCCGGAGGCGCAGGAGTCAATCAGCATGTTCGGGAAGCGGGTGCGCAGGGCCTGCCAGAAGCTCAGGTACCCTTCGACATAGCGGATTTCGCGAATCCCCTGGCGGTCGGGGGCATCGTTGGCGCGCCAGTAGGGCAGCGGATCGATGTTGAAGTCCTGACGGTAGAGGTCAATGCCCTGCTCGACAATCGTGCGCGCGGTATGTTCAATCACCCACGCGAGCGCATCCGGATTGCCAAGATCCAGGAGCTTGCTTTCGGCAGTCGGGTTAGCGTCCCACCACGCCTGACGGGCGGCCGGAGTATCGAGTCCAGCCGGTGGCGGCGTCGTCCTCAACAGCCATTGGGACCGCTCGTTGTGCAGCCAGGTGCCGGGGTGCACCCGTTCCGGCTCGAACCAAAGGAGCGTCTTTGTGCCTTTGCGATGGACGTGGTCGCAGACGGCCCGCAGGCCGCGCGGGAAACGCTGGGGGTCCGGCTCCCAGGTGCCGGTGCGATCCCACACGCCGTCGCACGGATACCAACCCGCGTCCATCCACCAGTAGTCGAGTTTGATGCCGACGGCGCGATAGCGCTCGTAAAAGGCGATCTCCGTCTCTTCTGTGGCTTCCGCCATCACCGCAAACCAATTACCCGTGTAGGCCGGCAACATGGGCTGTGGCAGTTG
>Ga0194060_10002665_pt1 | contig 12686 bp, 10 predicted proteins | sample SepL225m_MetaG_FD_163427 | JGI IMG/M metagenome (GOLD analysis project Ga0194060, IMG submission 163427) | Anoxic zone freshwater microbial communities from boreal shield lake in IISD Experimental Lakes Area, Ontario, Canada - Sep2016-L222-5m | ecosystem: Environmental > Aquatic > Freshwater >... | reverse complement strand
CTATAAAGGAAGGCTTACCATGAGCAATATAAAACTAAAGGGTTATATCAAGAAGATGCGGAAACGCGATGCCGAGCTGAATTCCAACTGGGGGACATTTTGTCCCCCCCTTGAAATGATGGCTCCAAAACTGGATGAGAAATCGCAATACCATCGATTTTCTGGGTATATGGGAACGATTACACAATAAAGCAGGACTCAATAGCTTTGTCTTAACTTCGCATGACCAGTAAACCAGCTTTTATCACATTAGCTTATGGAGGTAGATCATGCCTGACTCAGCACAAGTGATTTACGAAAAGGGAAAGTTGTATGATCTGAACATTGCCGATCTGCAGCCAGATCCGGAGCAGCCACGCAAATATTTTGATGAGCTGGCACTGGCGGAGTTGAAAGCATCGATAGAGAAGCATGGCGTCCTGCAACCGGTGCTGGTGAGGCAGGGAACAGACTGTGCGCTGTTGCTTGTTTCTGGTGAGCGCCGTTTTCAGGCTTCAAAGCTGGCTGGTTGTCTGACGATTCCGGCTGTGTTTACCGATGGCGATCCCGTGGAGCTTTCAATTGTTGAGAATCTGCTGCGGGAAAACCTGACAGCCATTGAGGAAGCCGAGGCGATAGAAAAACTGCGGGCGCAACATGACTACGCACTGGGTGATCTTGTATCTATCTTGGGGAAATCAGATTCCACCATTTCTGAAATACTCTCTCTTAACAAGCTCCCAGTTGAGATTAAGGACGACTGCCGCAATGATCCCAAAGTGTTTCGCGGGGTTCTCAGAGTTATCGCACGCCAGAAAACGCCGGAAAAGATGATTGCCCTGTACCAGAAGTACAAAGAGAGTGGGCTTACCTGTGGTGAGATACTCAAAAAAGCAGCCAAGCCCAAGCTGGCGGATGCGCCGATAGACCTGGCTTTTGTGGATCAGTTTTACGACCGGCTCTACCAGCTTGATGACAGTAAATTAAGCGCCGACCAGAAGGCCGCGCTCAACCTCAGTCTGGACAAACTTCGTGGCATGGCGTATCAGAAGATGAAGTTGCTGAAGTGATGGTGATGTCAAGCTATAGACGGGAAATATATCGGCCTTTTTTTGACCTGTTTCGTTATTTATCAGTATGTTAGATGAAATTCCGCACGTGCGGAATTGGGGGTTTTATCATATTATCGTTCCCACGCTCCAGCGTGGGAATGCAGCCGGTGACGCTCCTGCGTCACGTCAAGCGGATATTTGAAATGGATATTAAATGAACAGTAAACCGGTTTTTATAGACCTCTTCTGCGGCTGTGGTGGTTTATGGAGCGAGCGGGGCTTATGTGTGAAATTCATATTCAGAATTCTTTGATGACTTTGCATTTTATAACAAAGTGGTACTTGGAACTCTTAATTTACACCAAAAAGGATGAAATATGAAATCCACTTTCCAACATATACTTCAATTCGCCCCCCTTTGCATAGGTGTGCCGTCTCTTATTTGGATCGCAAAAAATTCATGGCAGCAATTTATAATGCCTGCAAAAGCTTTGACTGCTGACCTTTCAAAAGCAATTGACAGCCTGAAAAAAATAAAGGGTCGTCAGTCTGGACAAATAACTGAATTAGATAGAATAAAACTTGAAGTAATGAAAAGTGAAACACTTAGGCATCTTTGGAATGAATATCAGGAAACGCTTCATCCACAAAAGGAAGTTAACGAGTTGGGACAGGAAAAAATAATTCGTTGGCGATCCACTACAATGTCAGAAACATTTTTCACAGAACAGGTGCTTGTCGATACACCGCTTAAAACTGAATATTATAAACACTTGCCAGGTATTCTTACTGGTATTGGAATAATAAGTACTTTCACCGGCTTAATACTTGGACTATGGAGTTTCGATGTAGATGGACCACCAGCAATTGTGCGAGCAAGTCTTGGGCGTCTTATCCAGGGTGTGGGTGAGTCGTTTATTGTATCTGCCGTGGCAATTGTACTCGCGATGTTATTTACATATATCGAAAAGTCTACCGTTACTAAGTGCTATCGTTTGGTTGAGGAATTTACTCAGGTTATTGATAGCCTCTTTGATGCCGGTGCTGGTGAAGAATATTTGGAGCGTCTCGTAAATGCTGCAGAAAGTTCTGCTACTCAGTCATCTCAAATTAAAGATGCATTGGTTGCTGATCTGAAACAAATTCTTACTGACCTCAGCGCTCAACAACTCGAAGCATCGGCAAATCATAATCAGAATCTCTCAAGGAGCATTTCACAAAGTTTCACAGAGGGGCTTCGTGAACCGATGGATCGCATTTCTCAGGCAGTAACTCGCGTAGGTAGTAGCCAGGGTGAAGCTGTTAATCAGCTTCTCACGGACGTATTGGCCAATTTTTCAACGCAAATGAATGAAATGTTCGGGTCACAATTTCAAGGAATGAATGAAATGTTGCACCAGTCAACATTGGCAATGCAATCGACTATTTCGAGATTTGATCAGCTTGCAGCAAATATGCAAACGGCTGGACAGGGCGCAGCAGATGCAATGGCGGAAAAGCTGAGTGAAGCAATAAAATCAATGGAAGCTCGTCAATCTGCAGCAAGCCAACAGATGTCCGTTTTTTTGGAACAGATGCGAGCAGTTAGTAAAGACTCGCAAACCGAAACATCCCAAAAAATGCAAACCATTTTGAGTGAGCTCGGTGAAAAAGTCTCAACTATGGTATCGCAGTTAGAATTGCAAGCAGACAAAGCGGCAGGAAGTCACGCATTGCATCTGACTCACCTTTCCGAAACAATGATTGAATCTGTAAACATGATGAAGTCACTTATCAGGGAATCACAATCGGAAACATTAAGCATAGCAAAGCGTGCGGAAGAAGATCACAGTAGGCGGCAAGATGAATTTTCAAATCAAACAGCTACTCTGATAACTGATCTATCAAATCAAGTTGGTTCACTTTCTGACCGGGTTGGGAGTGCTGCTGAGGCTATGCGTTCAAGTATTGCAAGCCTGACACAAGCCAGTCGTGATTCTATGGATCGTTTCGCCGCCGGTGCAGAAACATTATATGTGGCATCAAGTGATTTTGCGAAAGCGGGGCAAGGTGTGGCAACAACTATGCAGAGTGCAGCTCAGGCAACTGAAAAGATGCAAAGTGTCGCAGTGCTGCTTTCAGGTGCAGCATCTAGTGTTCAGAATGTGATGGAAGATTACAAAAAGACCCGCGAAACATTTGCCGCTATTGTTGCAAATCTCGAATCTGTAGTCAGCAATGCCAGTCGGGAAGCATCATTTACATCAGAGATCATTTCCCAGATAAGACAGGCAACGGAGCTACTTAACGTAGCGCAGTCAGAAACTGAAGATTATTTGAAACGTGTCACAGATGTCCTCGCAACGGCACATGAAAATTTTGCCAGTAGTGTAACTAAAACACTTCGCAAAGGTAATGCTGAGTTTCAACAAGAGCTGTCTACTGCCGTAGGTCTGCTCAAAGGTGGTATTCAAGACTTAGGTGATGCCCTCGATTCCTTCTCAACAAAGAGGGCTTAACCAATGTTTGGAATAAAAACCCCCGTTCGCCGCTCATCAAAAGATGAAGCAGAAAAACCATTCTGGATCTCGTTTTCTGATCTAATGACAGCACTTATGGTGCTTTTTCTTGTTGCTATGACTGTTGCATTGTTGGCCATAACCAACGAGATATCTGAATCACAGCGTCTAAAGACGCAAAGGGAAGAAGAAATTCAGAAACTTATGGAGAGAATGAAACAAGCGACACAAAATTTCCCCGGTATTATTGTAAACGGTCACTCCGTCGATTTTGGTGACCTGGCACGTTTTGACTCTAATAGCCATAAACTTACGCCTGTGCAAGCAAGGTTATTGCGAACGTTTTTACCTAAAGTGCTTGAAATGTCTCGCGACCCACTTGGTCAAAAATGGTTCAAGCGGGTTATTGTTGAAGGTTTTGCTGATAAACGAGGTACCTACCTCCACAACCTCAATTTAAGTATGCAGAGATCGGAAAGAGTTCTCTGTGCCTTACTCGCTAAACCGGAACGAGATGAATTGCCGTTGAGTAGTGATGACAGATTATTAGTCCGAGAACTATTTCTAGTTGGCGGATCATCATTTAATTCTATGAAAAGCAGCCTTGAAGAAAGCCGCCGAATTGAATTAAAGCTTGAGTTTCTTGATGTTGGCGAACCTCGGCAAAAATCGCCCAAAATGCCATTAGATGAGGATAAATACTGCCCACTGGATTGATATGAGCAATATTGAACTACTAAAAAATAAAATCAACAAGGCGTTTTCAGGTAACACCTACCAAGAGTCCTGGGGTTCGCTCGGCATCATGACAAAAGCATTGGCAGATGTGAAGTCAGCATTTGACAACCCCAGAGATGAACTCCCCGCTCGATCAGTCAAACTTACTCTCTTTTCGTTTAGGAAATCCGGCAAATTACAAACGTTCCTTGATGTAAAGTATGTCTGTTTCGGCGTGGGACAACAGATAGGTGATGATGAATGGTGTCTGCTTAATGATCCGGAGTTATTCAAAAAACTGCTCGGTCTGGTAGATAAATATTAGCCCGAACCACGCCGATTTCGTAAGTGCTATCAAGGTCTTTTATCTGGATATTTTGGCTACCCTTGTAACTCTCAAAAAACACCTGAAGCGGGACAAACAAATTGGAAATCATTACGGTATTTTTTATATAAACGATTGTCTGTTGCTCTAAGTGCGTCTTCATCTGGAAACTGGCTTGCTACACTAGAAGAACATGTAAATTTGTTAAAAGAAAACCCATGTGATCGTTATAGGATAGCTTTGTTAAATAATGACTTCGCAGAATTGAAGGCTGTTTGCAGCACGTTAGGCGTACAAAGTGACTCTTGGGTGTGGGAAGAAGCTATTATTTCACAGGTGGAAGCAGCGTGCAGTCTTCATGATTTAGAATTTAAAAGCCACTTGAAACCTTTACTAAAATCAATAGCAGATAACCTCGTATCACAACTACTAACAGTCCGGTGTGTGTCATTATTACTGGTTAGATATGTAAAATGTTCCAACAAAGAAGAACACTCGGAATTGAGAGATTCTGCTGTTCGAATCATTGGTAACCCATGGCTTAACCGACCTGCTTGGGATGCCAATGTGAAAAATGATGACGCTAGAAAAATGGTTGATGCCTGGCTCAAGCAGAAACTTATTTTTGATTTTTTTAGCCTTTTATCTGAAGACGGTGCCGTGGATCAAAGAAGACTTAAATATTGGCTACGCTATCATACTGTTATTAACGATATGTGGTTTGCTCTTGGCCCGCACGCTCGGAATAACTCAAATACAGATTTTAAAGAATTTCGCGATCGTGCAAGAGGGCGTTTACTTGATTTAGAATTTGCTGGTATGTCAGTAAATAATGCATTTATCCTCTGCTTAGGAGAATTGATTGTAGTAGAGTTTGGTTGCAAAGGGAATGCTTGCTATATCTATCAATGCAACAATTTTCCAGTAGAATTGGGTGCACGTAGATGGGTTCACGGCTATAATGACTTGAGGTCCAAACGCTTTGGGGAGCAGTTTGTACACCGGGATGGTAGCCAAAAGTGGGAAGAAAAATTGGACAACATACTTTCACCTCTTTTGGCTTGGAGGCCATCTGAAACACCGTCTGATTCTAATCGAAATCCTATTTCAAATCAGCATACAAATTCTGGAACCATTCGTCGCAAAGCAGCGACTCAATTGCCACTCTTTGATGAACACGAATTCTACAAATTTACTGCCCTCAACAATCTTACGGTACGGGATTCACGTATTAAAGGTGGTGCGTTATGGGTAATCACACATATGACGGACCAAAATATTAATAAGATGCTTAAGGATTTCGGTTTTAATTATAAATATGGGCGTGGCTGGTGGAAAGAATAATGAAAGGGCTCACTTATGTTACAGGCTGCATATACTACCGATGGAATTACCTATAGTTCTGCATTACAAAAAAATTCCGATTGGCTGACTGCGTCAGATCGTTTCGGTAACGATTCTGCCCTTGTTTCTTTTCTTTCTCAACTTGAAGAAGAGGGCTTTTCTGTATATTCCGATCAAACACTCCTTTTGCCATGGCCATCACTTTTTCAACTCATAGAATCTGATGACTATGCTTCGAGTATTCATCTTCTGCAATTACCAGAGCAACGTAATTGGAGACCTGTATTAACCAGTCGTGGCAGTCTCACTGATCCTGACTTTTCAATCGTTATCTCCGGATGGATTGATGCTGATGGGTGCCCACTGAATGGTAATGCTACCATTGATGGTGCGAGAATTACTATTGGTCAAAAGCAATCCTTGCTTTCAAAATCATCATGGGAAACAGTATGCGCTGTTACCTGCTTCCATCGTAGGCCGGTTGAGTTTCGCACATCTGAAAATAACAGAATGCAGTGGTCTGCTATTCGCCAAAGTGCTGTTAGAGCTGACGCTGGTCTATCAGACTTTCTGAAGAAAACTATTGTCTTGACTCCTGAACGGCTTAACCTGGGGTTGCGTAAAACTGATTTTGGAGGATCAAAAACGGTTGAGATAATACCCGCATTTGATAATAGTCCTGATCGCTGGCTTGAAATGTTTGACCGTTTAAGAATCCAAGATCGTTACGATATACCAGGCGGTGAAGGACTTGTTCAAATAATTATTTCACCTGAAGTAAAAACAGTTTTAACCGAAATTAAGCGGATGCCGGGTAGACGTGTTTCTGGAGAGCGTGCAGAAGCATTTGTACGAAATCCTGGTGCTTTGCTTGGGCCAGATGCTCATAAGGTGCTTCTTCCTGAAGCTTTCGAACAAGCACGAGAAGAAGCCGGAATATCATATTCACGCTTTACAGCTCATGTTCTACATGATGAGAATGGATACCCATTTGAAGTTTCATTGTTGATTGAAGAAAGTGTTCATGGTGAAATAAAATCTGAAAACTGGCACTTCGAATCTCCAGTTGAACTCGAACGCTTCATAAAGAAGCTGGAAGGTCGCATTGATCGCAACGCACAATGTTGTATTTGGGAAGGTTTTGATCTCGAAATACTCGGTGATACTCCCGATCAACTAATACAGCTTAAAGCTGCTCATGCTGACTGGCTCAAGCAAAATGTTCATACCCATGCCGAAATATTTGATCTATCTCTTTATTCAGGTCGTATAGAAGGATTTGGAGAAGAGAAGCCCTATTATTCAGCATTTATTGCGCGCAAATCAGATGACAGTAGTTGGATCCCTGATAATGTCATGTTTGGTATCTCCTTTACCCCACATGGTTCAAGTGAATCTATTGCGATAGCAATGAATGATAAAATACTAGAAACCTTCCGTACCAAAGTTGAGCAGGCAAGTAGCTCAGGAAAAACTGAGTTTGATTTTCCAGGATGTCCAAAACCAATACCAGTAGATCAGGCTCAGGATATTCTCAAAATATTTGATGAAGTGCATCAGCAAGTTAACAAAGGTGAGTTTTCACCCAGAAAAAATTCAGAAGAAAAAACAACGTCGCCAAAAATTGGGTTAGTAATTAAACCAAATATTGATGATATTGACTATATTGAGGCTCGTAAAATCCTTAGTTCCGAAGGTATAGTGCCACTCCTTCCGGCTGCGCTTAAAACACGTCAAAAACTAAAGCAACACCAGATGGAAGGTGTCGCATGGTTACAACACCTCTGGGGTCATACGCCTGATCGCTGTCGTGGTGCCTTGCTTGCCGATGACATGGGTTTGGGTAAAACTTTGCAGTTATTAGCGTTCATAATTCGTTGTTTTGAAGATGATCCAGAACTTAAACCCGTCCTTGTCGTAGCGCCGGTTTCTCTGTTAGAAAATTGGTTGGAAGAAATTGAAAAATTCTTTATCCCAAATGCTATTCCATTGATTACTTTATATGGTGATTCATTGGCCGATAAACGCTGTTCAAAGCAAGAACTTGACGACCAACTTCAGGCTCAAGGAGTTACAAAGCTTCTCAAAGTAGGATGGCTTGGCAATGCTAAAATGGTACTTACAACATACGAAACGTTGCGAGACCTTGAGTTTTCATTGGCCGCGCAGAAATGGTCTATAATGGTCTGCGATGAGTCTCAGAAAATAAAGAATCCCAATGCCATGGTAACTCGTGCAGCAAAAAAACAGAATGTTCAATTTAAAATAGCTTGTACTGGTACACCAGTTGAAAATACGTTAGCGGATCTCTGGTGTACATACGATTTTATCCAGCCTGGATTACTCGGTGCCTTGAACGAATTCGGTAAAAAATATCGAAGACCTATAGAAGCAAAAACTGATCAGCAGAAAAGTATGGTTGAGGAATTGAGAGTTATTATCAAACCTCAAATCATGCGTAGAACCAAGAACGAAGTTGCAAAAGACCTGCCAGCCAAAATTGAAAAGCTTGATTGTCAATCTCTTCCGATATCTGAACACCAAAGAAAACTATATGCACATGCGATATCTATCTTTAAAAAACGAGACAACGTTGATCAATCGAATTCATTTACAAGTCATCTCGGATTAATTCAGTACCTCCGCAGGCTATGTTCCGATCCGCGACAAATTGGCCATCAATGGTGTGATGATGACGACATAGAAGTGATACTTAAGACCTCACCAAAAATGTTATGGCTTATGCACGCATTGAACGAAATAAAGCAAAAAGGTGAAAAGGTTATTATTTTTTGTGAATTTCGGGATCTGCAGCGTACCCTTCGACACTGTATTTCAAACCGCTTTAGCATTACCACAGATATAATAAATGGAGATACATCCGCATCCAGTGCTAACGCTAACAGTCGCCAAAAACGACTCAAAATATTTCAGGAAAAACCGGGGTTCGGCGTGATTGTACTTTCTCCGCTGGCTGTCGGTTTTGGTGTGAATATTCAAGCTGCCAATCATGTCATTCATTTTACCCGCCCCTGGAATCCGGCCAAGGAGGATCAAGCTACCGATAGAGCCTATCGCATTGGGCAGACAAAGGATGTTTACGTCTATTATCCTATAATAATGGCCGATGATTTTATAACTTTCGATAGCAAGCTGGATGCGTTGCTCAAATTTAAGCGCGAACTTGCAACTGATATGCTTAACGGAGCTGGAGATGTAAGTGCTGCCGATTTTGGCGATTTGCAGGATGTAGGTGGTGCAAGTCTATTTGCTAATGAAGATATCGATGATGAAAATCTATGCTCTATGCAGCCAGACACGTTTGAGGCGTTCTGCACGCTCCTTTGGAGTAAAATGGGTTATAAATCATACAAAACTCCACATTCTGGCGACCAAGGGATAGACGTGGTTGCCATCAACGGTAATAGAGGTGTTTTAATGCAGTGCAAAACGTCAATTGAGAAAGGCAAAAGGCTCTCTTATAACTCAGTTTATGAAGTGGTTGGTGGGAAACTTGCGTACGCTAAAAAACATCCAGGGGTCGAATTTTCAATGTCTGTTGCAACAAATCAGTTTTTTAATCCAACAGCAAAGAACCAGGCAGAGCTCCATGATGTTGACCTTTATGATCGAAGCACCATCGCAGAACTATTAAAGAAATACCCCGTTAAACATCTTGAACTTGAGCAGTTTATGGCTAATTTTGGCATGATTAACTGACCCAACTCAGGAGGAGATCAAAATCGAGGCTACAAGGAATGGACAGGAAAAAAACGGTTTGCTTCACTCGCTAAGACAAAAGCAGCAAGGTGGGTTTTAACGAGACGGCAAGTGATGGGCTTTCTGCTATTTAACCATTCCTAAACTGGCGCTGGATGAAACGATTTTACATGAATTGAGGAAAAAACATGGAACCAGACTTGAAACATGGTGGCAAGAAACCTTCAGTCACACCTTCGACTGCCTTACTCAATCAGAAGCTCGGTATCTCTCCCGCTCCCCGGATGCTGACACCATCAGAAATAGAGTTATTGCGGCAAAGTAAACGGGAAATGGCCGAAGTGTACCGGGCGAAAAAACAAGCGGGGCTTGTTAATTTGCAATCAACCTGCCCTTTCTGCACCCTCAACCCCACACGCATCCTCGCGTCCAACTCCCACGCCCTGGCAATCATGGACGGCTTCCCAATCTCCCCCGGTCATGCTCTTATCATCCCTAAACGGCACGTCGCCTCACTGTTTGAGGCGACAAGGGAGGAACGTGAAGCGCTGTTCGACCTGCTGGCGGAAGTGCGAAATCCCTCCCGGCCTCCCTTTGCAAAGGGAGGAGAAAAATCCATCCTGACCACACTCTCTGAAAACGGGGAGTTGATGATTCCCGACGGCTACAACATCGGCATCAACGACGGCGCTGCCGCCGGTCAAACCGTCATGCATCTGCATATCCACCTGATCCCGCGCTATACAGGAGACCAGCCGGATCCTCGCGGCGGAGTGCGCTGGATATTTCCTGACAAGGCGGCGTACTGGAACAATGGCTGACTTAAAAACCTGCATATACCAGTTTGCCCACCTGCGCCGCGCACCAAATGCCATCTTCAGTGCGGCTACAAAGAAACTTGCCCCGCATAAACCGATTCTTCTGCTGGCAGTGCTGGATCTTGTCGCTCGCTCTGTAATAACCACTCCTTTTATTGATGTCACCGCTAACCTTATCGAACTGAACGACCTGTTCAACCTCTATTGGCGGCGTGTCATGCCTATCGGCCAGACAAGCAGTATTGCCTTTCCATTTCCCCGACTGAACAGCGAACCATTCTGGGAACTGGTGCCACAGCCGGATTGCACAATAACCCCGGCGTTAATCAACAGCACCACGTCGATAGTCAACCTCCGCCGCTATGCTCTTGGGGCTCGATTGGATGACGACCTTTTCCATGTCATGCAAACTGCCGAAGGTAGAGAAGCACTGCGCGAGACACTGCTGCAATCCTGTTTTTCCGAAGAAGCACAGATTCTACTGCGCGAACAGTCCCTCATCAACCGGGAAGCATTTGACTACAGCCGCCTGCTGGAGGAAAAGTCACATCTTCCGATGGTGAAGGAAACAGTGGAAGCGGACAACTACCAGCCAGCCGCCCGTGATCAGGGATTCCGCAAAATTGTGGTCAGCTCCTACGATCATCGCTGCACTTTGTGTGGTATCAGAATCGTCACTCCTGATGGACATACCGTTGTAGAAGCAGCCCATATAATTCCGTGGTGTGAAAGCAGAAATGACGACATCCGCAACGGTATGGCACTCTGCCGACTCTGCCACTGGGGCTTTGACGAAGGGATGATGGGAGTATCCGACCGTTACACCGTGATCACCTCCACCTCAATCAATCTGACACCGAACTTTGCCGGATCTTTACAAACGCTGACCGGGCGCGGCATAATCCCGCCCATTGATGAAACTCTCCGTCCTGCCCAGGAATATCTGGCAGAACATAGAAGACGGTGGCGGTTGTGAAAAAGAGGACAGCGTGCGTCGGAAGGTGTCGTATCTACACCCTTCACAAAATAGCACGAAGAACCCTGTATCGATTAACCACCCAAATCAACTGCAATCGGGTCTTTACGAGTGAGCATGAGCAGGAATAACCCCGACGATACGAGCGGCAGCGCGTGTTAACAATGATAACAACCCGGCAATTCCGGCATACCGGAATTCTGCTGCAACATGCTGATATTTAAGAAGACAGGGAACAGGCCAGGTGCCAGAATGCAGAAGGAAAGCAGGCAATACTTGACGCTGGTGCATCCGGAGCTGCATTCCCACGCTGGAGCGTGGGAACGATAGAAAGCAAAAAGCAAAAACAGATCCTTCATTTCATTCAGGATGACAAAGCGGAAAATTTAGTAATATTCAGGAAAGAGGATGTTCCAATATGCCAAAATTCAACGTGATATTTGAATCAAAAGAAGAAATATATGGTGTTGTCCCAAGGGCATACGACTGGGTTCATTATAAAAGTGTTCTTACTGTCAAAGATGGCGGTAAATTGCCGGTTAGCCTTGAAATGGTCTTCATTCCACCGCACCCTTTCATGTGTAATATGCCAGCAACTCACTCTATCAAAGCTGAAAGCATTACTGCTGTATATGCAAAAGTAGTGAAGTTTTTCAATAGCTTTGGAATTGTTTTCAAAATGTAGCCTTAAGAGGTAAAAGTCATGACACCAAAACGTATCGCAGTCAAAAATATCGGACAGATAAAAAATGCAGACGTTAAATTCGGCGACCTGACTATCTTTGTCGGTCCACAGGCCACCGGTAAAAGTATTTTTCTGCAACTGTTGAAACTGGTTGTTGATGCTCCATCCGTGCAGAGTGAACTGAAACATTTTGGCATTGATTGGGAAGGAAGGCTTGACAATCTCCTGGAGCTCTATTTCGGAGAAGGGATGTCTGGAATCTGGCAGGAAGGCTCAAGCCAGCTTAATGTGGACGGTAAAGACGTTAAGCTTGATACCTATGCCAAGGGATCAAGACGGAAAGAAAAAGATGAAAGACTCTTTTTTATTCCGGCACAGCGGATAATGAGCCTGCGTGATGGCTTGACACAGCCTTTTAGTGTCTACCGTTCTGGTGACCCATTTGTACTACGCGAATTCAGCGAAAAACTTCATCAACTGGTTCAAAACGAATTTGGCCGCAATCCTGAACTTTTTCCCCAGGTAAATCGCCTCAAGAAGGCTGAGCGGGATCTTCTCTCAAAAAATCTATT
>Ga0194060_10002664_pt1 | contig 12697 bp, 10 predicted proteins | sample SepL225m_MetaG_FD_163427 | JGI IMG/M metagenome (GOLD analysis project Ga0194060, IMG submission 163427) | Anoxic zone freshwater microbial communities from boreal shield lake in IISD Experimental Lakes Area, Ontario, Canada - Sep2016-L222-5m | ecosystem: Environmental > Aquatic > Freshwater >... | reverse complement strand
GTTTTGCCTCAGGCTACATCCACGAGTTTTCGAAGAAAATTTTGTATGCTTGGTTGTGGGTCGCGCCCCTAAGCAAACTTGGCGCTTGCCTTGCACTGCGTGCAGCAGCACCGATGCTGCTCAGACTGCAGGGCCCGAGGCAGCGCGCCATCATCGTCGGCATGAACGAACAAGGGCTGGCACTGGCATCCAGGATGAGTCAGGCGCGCTACACCCGGACCGAACTGGTTGGCTTCGTCGACGATCGTCAGGCCACGCGCCTGAACAGCACTTCGGTGTACCGACTGCTGGGTACGCAGGCCCAGCTTCTTGGCCTGGTCCAGAGCGAGCGCATTCAAATCATTTATCTGTCGCTACCGATGGCCTCGCAGCCACGCATTCTGCACATTCTCGACGAGCTCAAGGACTCGACGACGTCGATCTATTTTGTGCCCGACATGTTTGTTACCGACCTGATCCAAGCGCACCCCGATTCGGTATGTGGCATGCCTGTGATCTCGGTTTGCGATACACCTTTCAATGGATCGGACGGTGCCATCAAACGCCTTAGCGACATCGTCCTGGCAACGCTGATCCTGATCCTGATCACCCCGCTGCTGATCATCATTGCTGTGGCTGTCAAGACCGGTTCCCCCGGCCCCATTATCTTCAAGCAGCGCCGCTGTGGTCTGGACGGCACCGAAATTGTGGTCTATAAATTTCGCTCCATGACCGTCACCGAGGACGGTAGCAGCGTTACGCAGGCAACTCAAAATGACGCTCGTATCACACCACTGGGTGCATTGTTGAGACGCACTTCGTGCGACGAGCTACCTCAATTCATCAACGTGCTGCAGGGGCGCATGAGCATCGTAGGCCCGCGACCACATGCCCTGGCCCACAACGAACTTTATCGCAAACTGATCAAGGGCTATATGGTGCGGCACAAGGTCAAGCCCGGCATCACTGGCTGGGCTCAAGTCAATGGATTCAGGGGCGAGACCAAGACACTCGACAAGATGCAGAGCCGCATCGACTTTGATCTTGACTACCTGCGCAACTGGTCAGTGCGGCTTGACCTGTACATCATTTTCAAGACCATTAGCCTCGTCATCAAAGACCAAAAGGCCTATTGACCATGTGGCTGCGGCGCCGCTACTGGGTAAGTCTGGCCGTGCTGTTGATGTTTTGTACCGCTACGGTTCGGGCACAAGGTGAAGACACGCTAAAACTCAAAGTTGAATCTTCGCTGCGCTTTGACAACAACCTGTTTCGGCTGCCGGCAGATGCCAACCTTGATGCACTGCTGGGCACAGCCAGCGCGGCAGAAAGAATTGACATTAATTCACTGAGCCTCAGTTTCAGCACGACCATGAGCCTGCAAAAGTTTGAGCTGTCTGCCAGCCTGACCAACTTCCGCTACCAGAACTTCGGTTACCTGAGCTACGTTGCGCATAATTACAGCGCTGCCTGGCGCTGGGCGCTGACTCCTTCTCTGCGGGGCAATCTGGGCAGCCAGCGCCAAGAGACCATCAACAGCTTTGCCGACTACCAGGGCGTCGGCTTGCAGAACCTGCGGACCAACAGCAGCAGCCGTCTGGATGCCGCTTATGACCTGGATGGCAGTTGGAGTGTGGTCGCCGGGGTGTCGCGAGCAAGTCAAACCAACCAGCAGGCCCTGACCGCCCAAGGCGACTACCGGGAGCAGTCTGCGGACCTGGGCTTGCGCTACAACGCCGGCTCAGGCAGCACTGTCAGCTATACCCTGCGCAGCGCCAACGGCAACTACATCGACCTTGCCATGTCACCGGCGGGCCTTTACGACGATGGCTTCCAGCAGATCGAGAGCGAACTCCGGCTGCGCTGGATCGCCAGCGGCAAGAGCGTCGCAGAGCTTTACACCAGCCAGATCAGCCGCACGCATCCACACTACGCACAGCGCGACTACGGTGGCCGCAACGCCGGCGTCAATTTGAACTGGAGCCTCAGCGGCAAGTCAGCGCTGGTAGCAAGTTGGGCGCGCGAACTTGCCAGTTACCAGACCAGCACGTCCAACTACAGCCAGACCGCTCGCTTATCATTGGGGCCGGTTTGGCAACTGAGTCCGAAAGCGGTAGTCCGGGCGCGTTACGAGGTAGCCCAAAGCGACTACCTGGGTTCGCCGTTCGGAGCACTTGCCACGCCGCGCAGCGACACCACCAGTGCTGCCAGCCTGGCTTTTGACTGGCAACCCTACCAACACCTTACCATTAGCACTTCGTTGGAAAATGCCACCCGAAGATCCAACTTGGCAGGCTTGGACTATGAGGGCAAAATGGCCACTGTTTCAGCCCAATTCAGTTACTGATTTTTTAGCACTATGACCACTTCGCAACTTCGTTATTCCAAGCCCCTCTTCATGCAAGCTATTTTGAGCGCGGCGCTGGTTTTGGGTTTGACGGCCTGCGGCAACAAGGACGACAAGAAGGCGGCCACGCAGGTGGCCGCCAAGGTGGGATCGGAAGAAATTTCTGTGCATCAGATCAACCAGGTGCTGAGTCGCTCTAGCAGTGCTGGCGCGTCGCCCGCAGCGGTGCAAGCAATGAGCCGCGAAGTGCTCGAAAAGCTCATCGACCAGCAACTGGCCGTAGAGCAAGCCACCGACGACAAACTGCACCGCTCACCCGAGGTGGTGGCACAAATTGAAGCTGCCCGGCGCGACATTCTGGCGCGCGCCTACATGCAAAAAGTGGCTGCCAACGTGCCCAAACCCAACGCCCAAGAGGTAAAGAAGTACTACGCCGAGCATCCGGCCTTGTTTTCCGAACGTCGCATTTTTAATGTGCAGGAAATTGTGGTGCCGACCGCTCCGGGCTTGGCCGATCAACTGCGCGCACGGGTAGCAGCCGGCAAGCCCATCGTGGAAGTGGCCAACTGGCTCAAGAGCAAAGATATCAAGTTTGACGGCGGCAGTGCCACACGCGCGGCGGAACAAATTCCGCTGGAGCGCTTGGCTCAAATCCATGCACTCAAGGATGGCCAGAGTATCGTTCTGGAATCCCCTCAGACCATCACACTGGTTCGTGTAGCGTCGTCACAATCGTCTCCAGTGGCCGAGGCGGCTGCCTTATCGCGCATTGAGCAGTTCCTGAGCAACCAGCGCGCCAGCGCAGCCGTAAGCGCCAAGATCAAGGAGCTGCGAGTCGCTACCAAGGTCACCTACATGGGCGAATTTGCCAAGGCGAGTGGCACCGCGGCCGTCCCACCACCGGTCGCGCCAGAGCCCGTTCCAAGCTTCTCGGCGCCAGACAATGCTGCGGCGATTGAAAAAGGTGTGGCTGGGCTTAAATAGCGCAAACTAAGCAGCCATAACCCTATGAGCACTCAATTTCCGGCCTCACGGCACCTGATACAGCGACTGATACAACTGCCCCGCATCTTGCTTGCGACGATCATGATGATGTGTGTTGCGGCATACGCCCAAAACACGGACTACCCGCTGGGCGCTGGCGACGCCATCAAGATTCAAGTCTTTCAGAACCCGGACCTGACCATTGAAACCCGTGTCTCTGAGAATGGCTCCATCACCTACCCACTGATCGGCGCTATCGAACTCGGTGGGCTGTCGATTGCAGTCGCTGAAAAGAAGATTGCAAGCGCCCTTCAAACCGGCGGTTTTATCCAGAACCCACAGGTCAACATCGTTCTCCTTCAAATCCGGGGTAACCAGGTTTCGGTCCTGGGGCAGGTCAACCGCCCTGGGCGTTTTCCGTTGGAAATCGCCAACACCCGACTGAGCGACATGCTGGCCAATGCGGGTGGCGCGACGGTCAATGGTGATGATATTGCCATCGTTGTGGGCATGCGCGACGGCAAGCTGTTTCGCAAGAAAGTTGACATTCCTTCCATTTTTTTGGACGACAAGTTACAAGACAATATCGTGCTGCAAGGCGGCGACAGCATCTATGTGCACCGCGCGCCGGTTTTTTATATTTACGGAGAAGCACAGCGGCCTGGCGCGTACCGCATCGAGCGCGACATGACCGTCATTCAAGCGCTGGCGCAAGGTGGGGGTCCGACTGCACGTGGCAGCGAAAAGCGCCTGCGCCTACACCGCAAGACCGTCGATGGCAGTGTTCAACAGATTGAACCGCAATTGACTGACTCGGTGCTACCGAATGATGTTATCTATGTCAAAGAGAGCATATTTTGACGATCCAGCAATTTCTACTCATCCTTCGCGCCCGCTACCGGGTGGCGCTGCTGGCCTTGCTGGTGACAGTGACGACCACCCTGATCGTCAGCCTGTTGTTGCCCAAGCAATACACCGCCAGCGCCGCCATGTTGGTGGACGTCAAGTCGCCCGATGCTGTCAGCGGCATGCTGCTGCAGGGCATGATGGCACCCGGCTATATGGCAACTCAAATCGACATCATCAACAGCGATCGCGTTGCAAAGGATGTTGTCAAGGTGCTGCGCATGGAGAGCAGTGCCGCGATCCAGCAGCAGTGGCGGACGGCGACCAAAGGCAAAGGTCAGCTGATTGACTGGCTGGCCAATTTGCTGCAAAAGAATCTGGACGTCAAGCCCTCACGCGAGAGCAACGTCATTAACATCAATTACACCGGAACGGACCCCGACTTTGCCGCCGCAGTGGCCAATGCCTACGCCCAGGCCTATATGAATGTCAATCTAGAACTGCGGCTGGCCCCCGCTCGCCAGTACGCCACATTTTTTGAAGCTCAAACCAAGACAGCGCGCGACAAGCTGGAAAAAGCCCAGCAAGCCTTGTCTGATTATCAGCAAGCCAACGGCATTACCTCGACTGATGAGAGGCTCGATTTTGAAACTGCCAAACTCAATGAAACCTCCAGCCAGCTCACCGGCATTCAGGGCCAAACCACCGACAGCCAAAGCAAGCGCCAGAACACCAAGACCGACACGCTGGCTGAGGTGATGCAAAGCCCGCTGATCAACGGCCTGAAGGCGGACATTGCCCGGCTCGAAGCCAAGCTGACGGAAAGCAACATCAACCTCGGCAAGAATCACCCCCAGACCCAGCGCACGGAAGCCGAACTGACCAGCCTCAGAACGCAGCTTGAGACAGAAACCCGCAAGATTGCCAGCTCGATTGAAACCACCTATCTGATCAGCAAGCAGCGCGAGCAGCAGTTGCAAAGTGCGCTGGGCGCCCAAAAGGCGCGCGTACTGGTGTTGAACCAACAACGCAATGAGCTCAACGTGCTGCGCCGCGACATTGAATCGGCCCAGCGAGCCTTTGAGCTGGTAAGCCAGCGCGCCTCGCAAACCAATATCGAGAGCCAGACCAACCAGACCAACATTGGTGTCCTCAACCCGGCCTCCGTGCCCCTTGAGCCGTCCAAGCCGCGGGTCTTTTTGAACATATTGGTCTCGATTTTTTTCGGCACGTTGCTGGGCATCGGATTGGCGTTGATGCTGGAACTATCCAACCGACGGGTGCGCTCGGCGCAAGATCTGGCTGAGGCACTTGACCTGCCGGTGCTTGGCACGATCGCTCCCGAAGTGGCCCAGCGCAAGTTCTGGCGCATCGGAGTGCGCGCATGAACGCTGTCATCCCCACCGGCGCCGCACGCTCCATTGGCAGCATTCTGGTCGAATCCGGTCGCCTGAGCAGCGCGGACGCAGACCGCATCTCGGAGCACCAGCAACAGCATGGTCTTCAATTTGGCGACGCCGCCATTGCACTAAGGCTGCTCACCAAAGAGGACATCGACTATGCCCTGGCCAAACAATTTGACTACGCCTACCTGAACAATCAGGACAGCAGCCTCAGTTCTCAGCTGGTAGCAGCCTACAAACCCTTTAGCAAGATTGGCGAAAGCCTGCGCGCCGTGCGCAGCCAACTGATGCTGCGCTGGCTTAACGCGGACGCCGCCCATAAAGTCATCGCGGTGGTCAGCGCCGACAAGGGTGAGGGCCGCAGCTTTATTGCCGCCAACCTGGCCATCGTGTTTGCTCAGCAAGGCCAGCGCACCCTGTTACTGGACGCCGACCTGCGCGCCGGACCCACCAGCGGGCAGCATTCCTTGTTCAAGCTGGGTAAGAGTACGGGTTTATCCGGCATCCTGGCTGATCGCGCGGGGCTTGAAGCCGCCCTACCGGTGCCCAGTCTGCCGGGCCTGACGGTGCTGCCAGTCGGCGCTGTGCCACCCAACCCCCAAGAACTCTTGGGTCGCCTGGAATTTGGACAATTGCTGGGTAAGGCTTCGCAGCAGTTCGACGTGATCATCATAGACACGCCTGCAGGAGGGGATTTTGCTGATGCAGAAATCATTGCCGCCCGCGCAGGGGCCGCGCTCGTGGTGGCGCGGAAAAATCAAAGCTTGATGCCCAGCGTGGCACTGTTTGCACGACGTCTTCAAGCTGGAGGCGTAACTTTGGTTGGCTCAGTGCTCAACGATGGGTGACCCGCCCGTCATTGCGAACGAAGCGCGGCAATCCATCCCTGCCCGACTCCTTCCCTGGCTCCCCATCATCCTGGGTCTGGCGGTCTTATACCTACCCAGCCTCTACGACCTATTCACCGGGATCTGGAGCCAAGACGAGCAAATGCACGGCCCCATCGTGTTAGGCATCAGTGTGTGGCTGCTGTACCGTAACTGGACGACGATGGAAGAGGCCGCGCAGGGCCAGCGAGCCAGCAACTGGGGCTGGCCCATCTTCATCGTTGGCCTTCTGCTGTATGCAATGGGCCGCTCGCAAGACATCTTGTTGTTTGAAATCGGCTCCGTCATATGGCTGTTGACGGCACTCCTGCTGCTCCAGCGTGGCACGGCTGCCCTCAGGGCCCAGTGGTTTGCGCTATTTTTTATGCTATTTATGGTGCCGCTGCCAAGATTTGTAGTTGACACCGTAACGATGCCCATGAAGATGGCCGTGTCATACGTTGCCGAGCAGTTCCTATTTTGGGGAGGTTACCCGATTGGCCGCACTGGCGTCATTCTGCAAATTGGCCAATACATGCTTCTAGTGGCCGACGCCTGTGCCGGCTTGCACACCTTGCTAACGTTGGAGGCTCTGGGCCTGCTTTACCTGAACATCGTGCGACGCGACTCATTTTTTAGAAACGTCGGTCTGGCTGTCCTGATCGTACCCATTTCATTTACTGCCAACGTCATCCGAGTGATGACGCTGAGTCTCATTACTTACCACTTTGGCGATGCTGCTGGCCAAGGTTTTTTGCATGGATTTGCGGGTATGGTGCTATTTTTGAGTGCCCTGCTACTTATCATCGGGTTTGATGCTGCCTTGCAAACCTTTGACGCGTATCGCCAGCAGCACAACCCAACAAAAGTCTAAGTTTATGGGAATGGGGGTCAAGAATGTCGTGATGTTGGTCCTGATGCTGTTAGCAGCCTGCTTGGGCATAGCGCTACGGGCCAATATCATCTTGGCGGATGAACTTCCGCCCATTAATCTGAAAACTATGGTGCCCGTTGCATTTGGTGACTGGCACGAACAAACCAACGCATTAGTCCAAATTATCGACCCTCAGCAAAAGGAAACATTGGAGAGAATCTACAGCGAAACTCTCTCCCGCACATATGTCAGTAGTCAAGGTGATCGGATCATGCTGTCCATCGCCTATGGTAAAAATCAGAGCAAAGCGCTTGAACTCCACGCCCCTGAAATTTGTTATCCAGCTCAAGGGTTTGCTCTGCTGGACAAACGAACGTTCGTGTTGAACTTGTCAGACAACCCCATATTAGCTACTCGACTACGAACCAATTTGGATCAGCGCTTTGAGCCCGTTACATACTGGACTGTTGTGGGTGACCAAATCACGACGAATGCACTTGAGAAAAGGCTCATGGAAATGCGTTATGCGATGCATGGCCGAATTCCTGATGGCATGCTGGTTCGCGTGTCATCCATCGAAAAGGACTCTGACAAGGCCTATATCGTTCAAGGTTCCTTCGCTCGCGAGCTAATTCAGGCCATAGCCCCGGAGCATCGCAGCCGGTTTGTGGGCAAATCAACAAAATGAAACACCCCGCCGAGCGTGGTTACCTTGTGCGCAATGTGGTGTTCTGGGCCGGTTTGACGTTCATGTACTTCAGTATTTCGCTGCCCTTTGCCCGACATCTAATATACAGCCTGCCCGTCCTAGTACTGTTAGCAATACTCGGCGATCGCTCCGCCAGGTTAGGGGATGAGGCAAAACCATTTCTCGCTTTTTTGCTTGCGGGGTTGATTTTGTCACCACTGGCCAGTGATGAGGGTTTGAAGGATTTATATTTTACTCTTACTGGCGTTTCAATTGCGCTCTTGGTTGATATTCCACGCATCAAACTATTGACGCTGTTCTTCATTGTGCTTGCAGCCATAGTGACCTACTTTTCTCTGTTTGGTGATTTTCGTGCCGGAATTAAATTCGACCTCGCAGATTCGTATTCTTCTTTTGAAGGAAGTTTCAGTTTTCTATTTGGGCTTCTAACTCCGCTTGCGCTTATCGATAAGCGATACAGGCTATCCGTTTTTTGTCTTCTGATGACAGTTATTTCATTGAAGAGAATCGCAGTCGTGGCGGCGATCTGCGCTTCCGCATTTGTGCTATTCGGTGAGAAACGTGCTCGCCACATTCTCAATCCCACTGTAATGATTGGGTTGAACTGCCTGCTATTGCTAGTCATACTTCTCTACGGATTCGGGACATTTGATTGGGTAATTCGGGAGTTGACTGGCCAAAGTGCAAACCAGTTTGGCCAAGGGCGAAGAGCGCTCTTGTCATTGCCGGCACAAGAGGTTTTTGCGCACCCCGAGCAGTTTCTGATCTTTGGACAGGGACCCGGTTCGACCTACCTTCTGGCGAACAAAGGGTTCGGGGTCTACGGTACCGCGCAGCGGATGCATAGCGATTTATTGAAAATATTTTATGAGTACGGCCTTGCCTTTTTCTGTCTTTTTGTTGGGCTGATGTACTCAGCGAGGCGGTTTTCCACTCGCATTGCCTTTCTCTTCATGAATATTGTCTTCATTTCTGACAACACTTTGATTTACTCATTTATGCTTTTCTTCTTCGTAATTTGTACTCGCTATTTTGACCGTGGATCGTTTACGGAGATTAATGCGTTTCCAATTCAACGCACGCATGAGACATCATGACCTTGACCTGCCTCTTCAGTCATGTCCAAACGATTTTCGCCTGCCGAGCAATCATCTATCGGTTGCAATTGCCGCCAATGTCGGAGAGATTAGTCACTTCACCATGGCACCGCACTCTTTATTTTTTGTCAATCATTTTGACTTCTATGAACTACTGCATTGCCACAGAGATTGATCAGTGGCAGGTAAATTCTTGGGGCGATCCGGCACCAGTTTTCACACACCAACGGGTTGATACGACATGTGGACGGGGGGGCACACGGTCCACTTCCTTCAGGCTTGTGTCTAGGGGCAATGGGAACGCAGAGATTGCCTCACCCGGCGTTCTGGAACCACACAAGGCGTATCGCTTTACAGTCTGGTTGAAAAGCAGTAGCCCCACACCAGTTGAGATATTCTTTCGTCGCGACGCCTTTCCGTACGAGACGACCGCAATTCGCTCGACGAAAATTTCAGGATGGACTCAAGTCAGTCTGAGCGGTATCCATGCGGCGTCCGAACCTGGCTCTGTAAGAATTGCTGTCAGACGAGAAGACGTAGCACTTTGCATAAACTCCGCAGCATTGGCATCTATAGACCCTTCCATGGTCGGCGCCAATAATGTCTTAAGCAAGATCGACGACCGGTTCTTTGGCGTCCATCTGAATCGATTAGGGAGACATAATGGCTGGCCAACTTTCAATCCCGGTACTCTGAGGCTCTGGGACACTGGAACTACTTGGGCTCAGCTGCAGCCATTGAATGCGCCGATAGACTGGCAAAGAAATCCATATGCCCAACGTCTCGATTATTACGTCAGACATGGTTTGACCAAGAGACCTGGTCTCCAATTCATCTATACGTTGGGGATGACGCCAAGTTGGGCGGGAGGAAAACATCCAAGAGATTGCAACAACTCCTCGTACGGACCGTCCGTCTGCAAGAAACCCCAAGACGCAGAATCATGGCGCCAGCATGTTAGAACATTGGGCCTCCGATATAAGGGCGCTATTCGTGTTTGGGAAATTTGGAACGAAGCCGATGTATGGGTTCATTGGGATCAAACGCCTGAAGACTTGATACAGTTTGTGAAGATTGCGGCGAAAGAGCTCAAAAGCATCGATCGTGGCAATCAAGTAATCGGCCCAAACATTACTGGAGGTGGCTTAAGGTTTTTGAGTCAATTCCTTGCGGATGGCGGTGGTGCCTATTTGGACGGCGTCAGCATTCATGCATATATTGGACGAGTTCCAGAGCTCTCTTTGGCTCAAATTCGTAACCTCAGGCAGTTGCTCCGTGACGCAGGACTGGGCGAAATGCCGATATGGAATACGGAAACCGCAGTCTCCTGCAATTCTTTACTTGAAAACTGTAAAGCGATGAAATCCGAGGATCAGTCGGCCTTAAGTGGTGTGGATGCTCTGGCACAGGGATTGATCGGTAACGCTGCTTTAGGCGTAAAAAGTTTTGTTTACTATACGTGGGAAGGTGCCGCTCTCGAGTATGGCAACCTTCCTCTGGTTGAACCCGATTACCAAGTACCGACAAAGGCCGGCCTCATCTTGTGGACGCTTAAGGCATGGTTAAGTGGTGCACATGTAAGGTATCGAACAGCAAACCAAGGCGGACTGAGTGTGGTTGAAGTGATCCGGGGTTCCACTGTGGCTCTTGTGCTTTGGTCATCCGGACCACCGATAACATACGATCTTGCAGAATTCGGCTCTGGCGCTCGCTCTATGCGCGCCAGTGGTGGCGGGACCTACCCACTTGTCTCCAAGCAACTTGCGGTGGGGACCGAGCCAGTCATAGTCTTTACGTCACTTCAATCAACCACCGACTAAGATGCGATATGTGCTGATCCGATAGTTTAGTTTGAAATAGGACCCGAAGGCATTGATGTTTTCCAGAAGGAGCATTTCCATCCTAGCCAATTCTCGATCCTGGATGCTCTTAGCCAGCCTCGCTACGAGGGGGACCGGATTTCTGATATCGCTGCTAATCGCGCGGCTTGTGGGAGCGTCCGCTTTGGGGTCATACTCAGCGCTTGTCAACACTGCTTCGGCAGTTGCGACACCCTTTTCCGGGGTGTTGGGAAACAACTCCACGTTGTTCGGCGCTGAGGACTCCAGAAGCGGAGCCACTAACTCTCGGGTCCATGCGCGAGCGAGTCTTGTACTTGCTCTGGTTCTGTCGGCACTATCGGCAGCGGCCCTGATTCTGCTCTACATGTTTGCGCTGGAGGGTGAGGCGTCACCGTCACTGATGTTGTTGGGCGCAGGCGTCAGCGTGGTGATCGGACAGGTAGTTGGTGCGGTTTGTCTGGGGTTTCTATACGGGGCGGGCAAGTTCAAGTTAGCGTCGCAAATCTCGGTATTGGTCGCTGCTGCGGTTTGTCTGGGTGCCTATCCGGCAATACAACACTTCGGCTTTCATGGAGCCATTGTCTTGTTGCTTATTGTTTCTCTCTTGCCTCCGATGGTGATGGCAGCAGGTGTGATCGCAAAGAGCAGTGCCATGCCTGGGGCAAGCGATCTACAACCGGAATTCTTCAGGAAAGTTGGGTTGCGATTTGTCAGGGCTTGGCCCAGCATTGCAGCAGGTGTCGCAAGCAACGGAGTCAACTGGGTATGCACAATTTATTTAGTGCACTCAGTCTTTGGCACTGCGGGTGTCGGCGTCGTTGCGGTGGCAACACAGTGGCTAAACCTGATGCTGCTTCCGGCAACGAGCTGGGGTGGCGTTGCGCTTAGAACCTTATCCGATGCGATTGCAAGCGGCAATGAAAAGACGGCATGGCGCGCTTCGGCCGGCTTGATCCGAAATAATTTCGTGGTCACGTTGACTTTGGCGGGCTCAATTGCTTTGGCGTCAGTGCCAATTGCGCAGCTCTATAGTTTGACAAGCAGCGATGTTGCTCTGCTCATATGCATTAACGCCGCTTCTGCACTTGTTGCCGCCATCACCAACGTGTTCGAGCGTTTCTTGCTGGCGCTCGATCATCAAGCTTGGTGGATGATCTTTTCGCTCGTCAGCTTATTTGTGCAGACAAGTGTGACCTTGTTGTTCATCGCCTATGGAATATGGGTGGTGGCACTCGGTGCGTTTGTGGCCAGCATCATCTTGTGCCTGTTGAGCTACATGGGAGTGTCCAAAGCGCTAGAGATACGGATGAAGGAGTGGAAATGATCTCAGTTGTGATCCCTCTATATAACAAAGAAGGCACCATAGAACGAACTGTGAAATCAGTCCTAGCACAATCCGCAAGCGATTTTGAACTGATCGTTGTAGATGACGGCTCCAGCGACCGTGGCCCAGTTTTGGTGAGACGTCTTGAAGATCCGCGCATTCGCATTGTGACGCAAGCAAATGCAGGCGTTTCGGCGGCCCGCAACTCCGGGGTGGCACAGGCCAGTTGCGACATTGTGGCGTTCGTCGATGCAGACGATTATTGGGATCCGGCGCACCTTGCCAATCTAGATGGATTGGTGAAACGCTTTCCGGAGGCAAGCATCTTTGCGACAGCATACTTTGTGGTCGGTGAGGACGGACATATCCGCAAGATTCGCCTGTGCGACCAAAAGGCAGAGTCTAGGGCAATGAGGGAGTCGAACTA
>Ga0194060_10002663_pt1 | contig 12700 bp, 9 predicted proteins | sample SepL225m_MetaG_FD_163427 | JGI IMG/M metagenome (GOLD analysis project Ga0194060, IMG submission 163427) | Anoxic zone freshwater microbial communities from boreal shield lake in IISD Experimental Lakes Area, Ontario, Canada - Sep2016-L222-5m | ecosystem: Environmental > Aquatic > Freshwater >... | reverse complement strand
ACATCCACCACCAGTTCGGCGTAGCGCGAAGCCAGCGCCAGATCGCTTTTGGCCAGCACCATGTCGATGTTGGAGAGCAGGGTTCTGAAGAAGGGCCACTGCCGGTACATCTGCTGCAACTGTGACAGCGGATTTTTGCGCCCGGTTGTTGTCGGCTGCGCGAGGAACTGTTCCACTGCCGAGCCGAAGCCATACCAGCCCGGCAGCGTGAGTCGGCACTGGCCCCAGCTGAAGCCCCAGGGGATGGCGCGCAGGTCTTCGATTTTTTGATTGGATTTGCGGGACGCTGGGCGGGATCCGATGTTGAGTTGGGCGATCTCGCGGATCGGCGTCGAGTCGAAGAAGTACTCGGTGAAGCCCGGTGTTTCATAGACCAGTTTGCGATACGCCGCCATGCTCAGTTGCGACAACTCGGTGGCGGCTTGCAAAAAGGGTGCGCTGGCTGACTTGGTGGGTTGCAGGAGCGTGGCTTCGAGTGTGGCCGCAACCAGTGTTTCCAGGTTGCGCCGACCAATCTCGGGGTTGGCGTATTTGGAGCCAATCACCTCGCCCTGCTCGGTCAGGCGAATCTGTCCGCGCACGGTGCCCGGGGGCTGCGCCAGGATCGCCTGATAACTCGGACCACCGCCGCGCCCCACCGTGCCGCCACGGCCATGGAACATGCGCAGTCTGATCATTTGACTGTCGTTGGCGTTGAGTTCATCAAACAGCGCCACCAGCGCGATCTCGGCGCGATAGAGCTCCCAGTTGCTGGTGAAGATGCCGCCGTCCTTGTTGCTGTCGGAATAGCCCAGCATGATGTCCTGCTCGGCGCCGCTGCGCTGCACCAGCGCCTTGACGCCGCTCAGGGCGTAGAACTCGCGCATGATGGGCGCGGCATTGCGCAGGTCCTCGATCGTTTCGAACAGCGGCACCACAATCAGGTCACACAGGGCGTTGCGGTCGTCCAGTGTTCCGTGCAACAACCCTACCTCCTTTTGCAGCAGCAGAACTTCGAGCAGATCGCTCACGGTTTCGGTGTGGCTGATGATGTAGTGGCGTATTGCCTGCGCACCAAAGCGCTCGCGCATCACTTTGGCAGTTTCAAATATCTCGATCTCGCTGCGCGTTCGGTCGGAATAGACCGTGCCGAGCACCCGCAATGGGCGGGCGTCGCGCAGCAGTTGCATGAGCAGCGCGCGTTTGCTCATTTCATCGAGCGCGGCATAGGCCGGTTCGAGTCGCGCCACGGCCAGCAGTTCGGCCAACACGGCTTCGTGCTGATCCGAGCTTTGACGCAGGTCGACCGTTGCCAGGTGGAATCCGAAGACTTGGACGGCGCGGATCAGTGGGTGCAGACGCTGCGCGGCCAGCGCGTTGCCGTGCTCACCCTGCAACGAGGCTTCGATGGTGAGCAGGTCGATCAGGAAGGCTTGCGCGTTGGGGTAGGCGTTTTGCGGCGGCACGGCATGGCGCGAGGCTTCGCCGCCGGTGAGATCGTGCAGCGCGGCGGCGAGCCGCGCGTAGACACCGATCAGGGCGCGCCGGTACGGCTCGTCACTGCGGTGCTCGTTGCGATCGGGTGAATTGTCAGCCAGTAGCTGCAGCGCCGGAAGGCAGCCCGCCAGCATGCCCGAGATCGAGAGTTCGCCGCCCAGGTAATGGACCTCGGTGAGGTAGTGGCGCAGCACGACCTCGGCCTGTCGCCGCAGCGCCTGCACCAGGGTTTGTGCATTGACGTTGGGGTTGCCATCGCGGTCGCCGCCGATCCACTGGCCCATGCGCAGAAAACTGTGCACTGGCTGCTGGCCCAGTTCACGTTCCAGCGTGGCGTAAAGCCGGGGGATTTCGCGCAGGAAGGTGGTTTCGTAATAGCTCAGGGCATTTTCGACCTCATCCGCAACCGTGAGTTTGCTATGGCGCAGGAGCCGCGTTTGCCAGAGCTGAATGACGCGTGCGCGGATTTGCTGCTCGTTGTTGCCGAGTTCGCGTGCGCCCGGTGTGTCCTTGCCGCTTGGGATGCTGCCGCTGCGCAGCCGGATGTCATCGCGCTGGCTCAGCAATTCCGCGATGGCGCGTTCAGCGTCGAGGATGCTTTTGCGCTGGACTTCAGTCGGATGCGCTGTCAGCACCGGTGAGACGAAACTGGTGGCCAGCGTAGCGGCGATGGCTTTCGATGAAATGCCGGCGCGACGCAGGCGCGAGAGCGCCATTTCGATGCTGCCGTCCTGGCTTTGGCCGGCGCGTTCGTGGATGGCGCGGCGGCGGATGTGGTGCCGGTCTTCGGCCAGATTGGCCAGATGGCTGAAATAGGTAAAGGCCCGGATCACGCTGACGGTCTGGTCGTTGCTCAAACCCTTGAGCAGTTTCTTGAGCGTCTTGTCGGCGGCAGTGTCGGCGTCGCGTCGGAAGGCGACCGACAGCGTGCGGATCTGCTCGATCAACTCGAAGGCGGCTACGCCCTCCTGTTCTCGGATGACGTCGCCCAGAATCCGGCCCAGCAGCCGGATATCGTCGAGCAGCGGTCGTTCATTGCTGCGGGCACGTTTGGACGGGGCGGGTTTGAGCAGCTTGATCATGGCGTTCGGTGGGGGTCAGGTGGAAGCGTTTTGCCTGGGCCATGCTAGCATCCTGCGTCCATACCCCATTACCAAACCGTTACCAACCAAAGCTACCCAATATGAGCCAATTGACGATCGCAACACGAGAGAGCCGCCTTGCCATGTGGCAGGCACAGCATGTCAAGGCGCTGCTGGAGCAACTGGGGCACCAGGTCAGTCTGCTGGGCATGACGACGCTGGGCGATCAGATACTGGATCGCACGCTGAGCAAGGTCGGCGGCAAGGGCTTGTTCGTCAAGGAATTGGAAGTTGCGCTCGACGAAGGCCGGGCCGACCTGGCCGTGCACTCGCTCAAAGACGTGCCGATGGAGTTGCCCGAGGGTTTCTGCCTGGCCTGCGTGATGGAACGCGAAGACCCGCGTGATGCCTTTGTCTCGAACCGCTACGCCAATCTGGCGGCGCTGCCGCAAGGCGCCGTGGTCGGAACTTCCAGCCTGCGCCGCGTCGCGCTGCTGCGCGCAGTGCGGCCGGATCTGAAAATCGAGCCGCTGCGCGGCAACCTGGACACGCGCTTGCGCAAGCTCGACGAAGGGCAGTACGATGCCATCGTGCTGGCGGCAGCCGGCCTCAAGCGCCTGGGTCTGAGCGAGCGCATTCGCGGCACCTTTGAGCCAACCCAGATGCTGCCTTCAGCCGGGCAGGGCGCTCTGGGCATCGAGGTGCGCAGTGCGCGCGCTGATGTGATCGCGGCGCTGGCGCCGCTGGCGCACCAGCGCACCTGGCTGGCGGTGGCGGCTGAGCGCGCGGTGAGCCGGGCCATGGGCGGTAGTTGCTCGATGCCCCTGGCTGCATTCGCCACGCTTGACGGTGACGCGCTGACGATTGATGCCGCCTGGGGTGACCCGGATGGCGTGCTGGAACTGGTTTGTGTGCGCGCCACCGCTACCGTCACCGATCTGACCGGCGCGGCGGAACTGGGCACGCGCGTGGCCGCTGATCTGCGTGCCGGCGTGATGGCCAAAGGGGGCTCGGTCCCGCTTCCAGGTGCGGCGCAAGGCCCGGTCTGATGCCGCGTGTCATCGTCACCCGTCCGGCGAGCGAGGCGCAGCGCTGGGTGAACGAACTGGCGGCACAGGGCTTTGATGCGCAGTGCCTGGCGCTGATTGAAATCAAGCCGAGCGGGCAAACAGACGATCTGGCGCGGGCCTGGCAGCAGTTGTCGACCTATCTCGCTGTGATGTTTGTCAGCGGCAATGCCGTCAGCCATTTTTTTGCGGCCAAAAACGCGGCTGCTGCAGCTTTTGGTGGTCAGCCCCAAGGCAGGCCACGCGCCTGGGCCACTGGCCCTGGCACGGCGCGTGCGCTGCTGCGCGCGGGCGTGGCGCCGCACTGCGTGGACGCGCCGGCGCCGGATGCTGGGCAGTTTGATTCCGAAGCGCTGTGGGCTCAGGTGGCCTCACAGGTGGTTGCCGGCGCGCGGGTTCTGATCGTGCGCGGTGCCGACGCCGCAGACAACGACGGAGCAGGTTCCGGGCGTGAATGGTTTGCACAGCAGGTGGCGGCGGCCGGTGGGCAGGCCGAATTTGTGGTGTCCTACGAGCGTCGCGCACCCACTCTGGAAGCCAGCGCGCAAGCCCTGGCAAAGCAGTCCGCCAGCGATGGCTCGGTCTGGTTGTTCAGCAGCGCGCAGGCGCTGGCCAACCTGAATGCCGTGCTGCCGGGGCAAAACTGGGCCGCTGCACGCGCATTGGCAACGCATCCGCGCATCGCGCAGGCGGCCAGGGCCGCTGGTTTTGGTGTTGTTTTCGAGTCGCGTCCAACTCTGGCGGATGTGGCCGCAGCGCTCGGGCAACACTTTAAAACTTAAAATAGCCCCATGAACTCATCCCCTGATGCCGAACTGAGCGCTGCGGCCAGTGCGACGGCATCCGCAGGCGAAACCGAAGCGCCAGCCGTTTCCAGCGTGCCACGCTGGCTGCTGATCGCGCTGGCACTGCTGGCCACGCTGGCTTTGTTGTCGAGTGTCCTGTTGTGGCAAAAACTCTCCTCGATTCAGGAGCAACTGGCACGCCAGAGCGCTGATGCCGGCGCCCAGTCGACCGAGGCGCGCGCGGTGGCCAAGCAGGCGCAGGAAATGGCGCGCGAAGCCGCAGCCCGGGTTGCGGTGTTTGATGCGCGTCTGAGCGAGGTGGCCCTGCAGCGCACGCAACTTGAAGAACTGATGCAAAGCCTGTCGCGCTCACGCGACGAGAACATGGTGGTCGATATCGAGTCGGCGATTCGCCTGGCACAGCAGCAGGCGCAACTTACCGGCAGCGTAGAGCCGCTGCTGGCAGCGCTCAAGAGTGCGGATCAGCGCGTTGCCCGCGCCGCGCAGCCGCGCCTGACGCCGCTGCAGCGGGCCATCGCGCGCGACATCGATCGCATCAAGTCGGCGGCGGTCAGCGACACGCCGGGCCTGTTGGTCAAGCTCGATGAACTGGTGCGTCTGGCCGACGAACTGGTGGTGGCCAATGCGGTGGCGCAGGCCAACGCGGTAACCGCGCCGCGCGCCCAGAGCGTTGCCAGCCCGGTCTGGTGGCAGCGTGCGCTGCAGGTGTTGCACGACGAGACACGCGTCCTGCTGCGCGTGAGTCGCGTCGAGCAGCCCGAGGCGGCGTTGCTGTCGCCCGAGCAATCTTTCTTTTTGCGTGAGAACTTCAAGCTCAAACTGCTCAATGCGCGGCTTGGTCTGCTGGCGCGTCAGCTTGAATCGTCGCGTGCTGATCTGGCAGCGGCAGCGCTGTCGCTGAACAAATACTTTGATGCCAACTCGCGCAAGACCCAGACCACCGCCGCCCTGTTGCAGCAAGTGCAGGTGCAGATGAAGACATTGCAACTGCCGCGTGTCGATGACACCCTGGCGGCATTGACCACGGCGGCTGCCGGCCGATAGCGATGCGCGCGGCCCTGTGGTTTCTGGCGTTGTTTGGCATAGCGGTTGCCATCGCGCTGTTTGCTGGCAACAACCAGGGCACGATCACGCTGTTCTGGCCGCCGTACCGGGTTGATGTGTCACTGAATCTGGTGCTGCTGCTGCTGGCATTGCTGTTCTTTGTTTTGCATGTGGCACTGCGTGCGTTGTCCGCCCTGTTCGCGATACCGGGGCAGGCGCAGCGCTGGCGCATTCAGCACCACGAGCGCGCACTGCACACGGCCTTGCTTGATGCGCTGTCACACCTGATTGCGGGGCGTTTTATCCGTGCCAAAAAGGCGGCCGAAGCGGTGCTGGCGCGCGAAAGCGCAATGGCCAGCAGCGGTGAAACCCTGGCTTATTCGGCGCGTTTGCGCACGCTGTCGCACCTGCTGGCGGCCGAGAGTGCCCAGGTGTTGCAGGACAAGAGCGCGCGCGAGACGCATTTCCGCCAGGCGCTGGAGCAGGCATCCAAGCGTGAGGCGCAGGAAACACGCGACGGCGTGCAGTTGCGGGCTGCGCGCTGGGCCGTGGAAGACCGCGACGCGCCGGCCGCGCTGCAGTGGCTCGATGAATTGCCGCAGGGTGCGGCGCGGCGCACGCTGGCCTTGCGACTGCGTTTGAAGGCGGCGCGGATGGCGCGCCAGACCCATCTGGCGTTGGAAACGGCGCGCCTGTTGGCCAAGCACCGTGCGTTTTCCGAAGTGGCGGCGGTGGGCATCGTGCGCGGGCTGGCGCTGGAGTACGTGGCGACCGCGCACGATCCGCAACAAATGCAAACCATCTGGCGTCAACTCGACGAGACCGAACGCGCCACACCCGAAGTCGCCGTGGCGGCGTGCCGGCGCATGCTCGAACTCGGCGGTGAGGTCGTGCCAACCCTGAACTGGCTGCTGCCGGTATGGGAGCGCATGGTGACGCGACCCGGCGCTTTGACCGACGCCCAGCGAGTTGCGCTGATGCAGGTGCTGGTCAGTGGTTTCGCTCAGTCCGGCGGCACGCCCGACGCGCAGTGGCTGACCCGCATTGAGCAGGCGCAAATGTCCAATCCAGCGGATGCCGTTTTGCAGTATCTTGCCGGTATCACCTGCATGCGCTTGCAACTGTGGGGCAAGGCGCAGCAGTTGCTCAAGCAGGCGCTGCCGCGCTTGCAGGACGCCACGCTGGAGCGCAATGCCTGGGCTGCGCTGGCCGAATTGGCCGAGCAGCGCGGCGACGCGCTGGCCACCACCGAAGCCTGGAAAAGCGCAGCGCGGGTTTGATCTGCGGTATGGCGGCGCAGGGCCGGTGCTGCCAGTTTTGCGTCGTGACGCCTACTTGGCTGGCGTGCTGGCGTCAAACGTGACGGGCGCCTTGATCAGCGCCGCATGGCAACTTCCGAGGCCGACCACATTGACCCTTATCTGCGTGCTCGCATCGATGGCGCGCAAAGCGATTTCGCGCGCGCCGCCACGCCCCACCGTCGCGAAATAGGCGCTCAGGTAGGAGCGTCCCATTGTTGCGCTACCGTTGGCGTCGACGTAGAGAAACTCACGCACGCGGGTAATGGTTGCCGCACATACGGTGCGAAATGATTCGGCCGGAACTTTGCGCACAGCGATGACGATGTCGAGCTTGTCAGGATCAATCTTGTAGGCGACGCCCGCACCTTCAATCGGCGCTGGCCAGTTCTTGATGGCATTGAGGGCAACCTCGAGCTTGAAAGTTCCGAACTCGAGCTTGGAAACCTGCGCCGAGCGCAGGTCATCGAGTGGTGTTGCGCGGGCGGCGCTGCTCCAGACGCAGGCCAGCGCCAGAAGCACCAGGACCCGCGACGCGTTCATTGTCAGTCTGGGCGCAGTACAAACTGTGCTCAAGGTAGTGCGAGTCAGTGTGCTCGCTGCGCTCAGTGGGGTCATGGGATTCTCTTGGAAGCGGGGGGTGGCACATTCTAAAGGCCGCATCTTTGACGGGCCGTTTCCGTGCGGGTGCGATACTTAAAACCCTATGGACGAAGCAGCCCGCACAGAACGCCGTCGCCGCACCGTGGTTTTGTCCATTGTGGTGGCGACCTATGCGCTGTCATTTTTCCAGCGCTTTGCGCCGGCCGGAATTGCCAGCGATCTGGCGGTGGCGTTCCACACCACGGCGTCTTCGCTGGGCGCGCTGGCGGCGACCTACTTCTATGTCTACACGCTGATGCAGGTGCCCACCGGCATTCTGGTTGACACCCTGGGGCCGCGGCGGATTTTGCTGATCGGTGGACTGATAGGTGGCGCCGGCAGTTTGATATTCGGGCTGGCGCCCAGTCTGGAACTGGCGCTGGTCGGGCGCACGCTGGTTGGTCTGGGTGTCTCGGTGACTTTCATCGCCATGCTCAAGATCATTGCCGTTTCTTTCGACGAGCGGCGTTTTGCCACCTTGGTCGGGCTGTCGATGTTGATTGGCAATTTGGGTTCGGTGCTGGCGGGGGCGCCGCTTTCGTGGCTTGCGCAACTCAGCGGTTGGCGCAGCATCTTTGTTGCGTTGGCCGGGGTTTCAATTCTGCTGGGCATCGCCTGCTGGGTGCTGGTGCGCGAGCGAGCGGCGCCGACCGGCCAGGCGCAAGTGAAGCCGCAATTTGACCGTGCGCTGATTCTGGCCGGGCTGCGCTCGGTGCTGCGCAACCGCGATACCTGGCCCACGGTGTGGGTCAACTTCGGCATCTGCGGCAGTTTCTTTGCCTTCGCCGGGCTCTGGGCAACACCGTTTCTGACGCAGGCGCAGGGCATGACGCGCGCTGTTGCAGCCAATCACGTCAGTCTTTATTTCGTCGGCTTTGCGATCGGCTGCGTGGCCATCGGGACGCTGTCGGACCGGCTTGGAAAGCGCAAGCCAGTGCTGATTGCGAGCAGCCATCTCTACCTGTTGATCTGGCTGCTGCTGCTCTGGGGCCCGGCACTGCCCTTGCTGGCGAGCTATGCCGTGTATGCCCTGATGGGTCTGGTGACGGCCGGCTTTACGCTGACCTGGGCTTGCGTCAAGGAAGTCAATGCGCCGGTTTTTTCTGGCATGTCCACCAGCGTGACCAATATGGCGGGCTTTCTCGCGGGTGCTTTGTTGCAGCCACTGGTTGGCTGGGTGATGGACCGAAGCTGGCAGGGTGGTCTGACCAGCAAAGGTGCGCGCCTGTTCACCCCGCAGGACTACCATGCCGGGCTGTTGCTGCTGCTGGCAGTGGCAGCACTTGGCGCAGTCGCAACCTGGTGGATTCGCGAAACGGGTTGCCGCAATATCTGGAAACCCGCGCCGTAGCGGCGGTGGGCGGGGCTGTTGATTTCACGCTTTTTGGGGGCAAGGATGCAGCGCACGCCGACATTGGCGCGGTCTAGCCACCGTTGCTGAATATCCCCCTTTTGGGGGATGGTGCCGAGAGTTTTCCTGCAATAGCATTCCATGGTCCAGCGGTATCAATGACAGCCGGCCAGTTCTCCCAAGTTGATACGATCGGGGCAAAAATTACTCAAACACTGATCGAGTGGTGAGGAGGGAATATCTTGGCAATTCAAGTCAAACGCCGAATAAAGCGGCTTCAGATCGTCGCTATCGGGTTTCTGATGTCTGTCTCAGTTGGCGTAGTTGCTGGCGAGAAGGGGTACCTCGGAGTCGCGTTATCCGTCGAGGGAGAAGGCTTCTTTCTGAATCCCACATTGAAGTCGGTCAGGATTGAAAAGGTCATATCGAACTCGCCAGCGGCCAAGGCCGGAATCGAATCTGGCGATCTGCTACTGGAGATCGAGGGCAAGAAAGTCGTTGGCGCTAAAGCAAACGAGATAAGGCCGTACATGGACCGAGAAGTTGGCCAGACTGTGCGGTTAGCCATACAGAAGTCATCGGGTGAAGTAAAGCAAGTTGCGGTAGTGGCAGGGCCAAAGATGGAGTGATCCGAGTGTGTTCGAATCCAGCGTTCCGAGGAACATCTGGTCGCTAACAGATCCAAAAATGGCATTCACTAGCGGGCAACTTCGCGGACCGCTTTAAGGCGTTCCCATCGCTTCTCGCCATCGCATTGCATCGTGGATGCGAAAGCGTGCACTCGGATGATCGAAGAAGAATTCTTCAATCATGCCGGGGTCGGGTTTGCGGTACTCGGCCAGCTTTAGATGGGCTTCGGCCACACCATGTGGTTCGCGCGCCAGATTGAGCCCGAAACGATCGGCCTCGATTTCGTGCACTCTGATCACTGTATTGGTGATGGGCGTGGCAATGAAAAAGAATATCGCGAATGCCGCTGCAAACATTGGTAAGTTGGCAACGTCAGTGATTCCTTGCAAACCAAAATGCACACCGTGCCGATTGAGTAGGCGTTCCATGAACCATTGGGTGAAAAGAAAGGCTGCAAGTAGCAATAAGGCAAACTCGCCGATCATTTTGTAGACATGGTTCATCACGTAGTGACCCAACTCATGCGCCATCACGGCGCGGATCTCTGGCAGCGAGGAGCGGCGTAGGAGGTTGTCGTTCAATCGCACGGCGGCTGAGCCAAAAATGCCCGTTACATTGGCGCTCACGCGGGTTGTCTGACGCGAGGCATCGAACTCATAAACATTGTCCGCCGGCACGCCATTCGCCATGGCCATCGTCAGTACAGCGCTCTTGATTTCACCGTTGTCAATAGGCTTGTAGGTGTTGAACAGGGGGTCAATCCAGACCGGCGAAACCAGCAGCATCAACGTCATCAGGCCAACCATCGTTGCGCTACCCCAGAGCCACCAGCGCTCACCTGCGCGTCGCAGTACGGCATAGAGCACAGCGACAGCCAAGGCAGTCACGACCGTTCCCACGGCGAGCCCGATCAACTGTTCGCCGAACCAAGGCCCGAAGGTTTGGGTAGCCATGCCGTAGGCGTGTTCACGAGCATAACCCTGATAAATTGTCAGCGGGAGCGAAAGCAACCATCCCGCGATTGAGAAGAAGCCGCCATAGATCGCATCGCGAAAGAATGCCTTGCGCCCGACCCGCTGTGCCCAGTTTCGAACGTGGGCCGAACGTTGCTTACCCAACAAGACCATCGAAACTGCCAGCCCAAGCAAGAAGTTCCACAACTGCAACCAGTAGCCACCTTCAAAATAGGAGTTCGACTTGGCCACGACGTCGGGTGGCAAGCGGTCCATGTAGGCCTTTGTGGCGGCATCGGCGTTGCGAGGCAGATTGGCGCGCCATGCATCGTCAACCGGGCGAATAACAAATTGGTTGTTTGAGGTTGTAGCTGTTGGTACGCCAAGTGGTGCCGTGGCGGGTTGGGGTGACAGTTCACCCGCGACAGCAAAGTTCATGCACAGCGCGACCAGTAGGCTAATGCCCACACAACTCTTGGTCATGTAATCTCCCTTTGTGCTTTTTTGGTACTGCTGATTCTATTTTTGCGCGGCTCAGCAAGCAAGCGTTTGGACCGCGTGACCTCCCCCCACCAGCCCTACCAGCCTAAATTCCGGAAAGTCCGTCAACACGGCGCACAACGCAATTCGCTTTTGCAGCGGTTGCGGTCTTTCATGCTGGATGGTTTGTGTGGGCTCTCCATGAACCCGGCCGTCATTGCGAGCGTAGCGCGGCAATCCATGAATTCAAACTGCATGGATTGCCACGTCGCTTCCCGCCACGGCCAGTGGCCTCGCGGCTGGCGGCTAAACCTCGCAATGACGAATTCCGAGGTTCATGGAACATATGCAGTTTTGGCGCCCGAAACAGATCCCTTGCAGTGACTCAATACCCTTGCGTACCCACAACGCCACATCAGGGAACGACGGCATCGTGTCTTTCAGAGCCGATCGACTCGGCCGATGGCTTTTCGCCGATCTTGCGGTGTTGGTGAAAATGGACCACCCTTTACATCCATCTCCAGATCGCCACAAGAATTTGACGCCCTGGGAATGCATCGAAAAATTTCCAATGTCGCCTGATGTCAAGCGGTTGGGAATAGCTGTGCTTCATTGCTGCGCACTCCTGGTGGTGACCGAGCCGTCTTTGCTTGGTTTCAAGAAAGGTCACGCTGAGTTTTACCCAGATTTATCTACTGGAAATGGCCAAGCAGAGGTGCTTTACGCCTTCATCTCAGACCATGGCAGCGATGAATCGAAAACGCGGCGCGAGCGCAAAAAAAGGGCACTCAGTGCCCTTTTTGAATCGAAGCAAACCGGCGCTCGCCGGCTTGGGTGATTTATGGATTCGCCTCGAAGGGCAGTGTCATATTGCCCAGATCGCGTTTGGTTTCGACCAGCACCAGCGGGCCGGTGTCGATCTGCACCGGGGCGGGGCGCTCGCGTGGCACGCGGATGGGTTGGGGTTCTGCGGCAATCGCTGCTTGCACGGCAGCAATCTTTTCGGCGTCGGAGTTGACCCAGACCAGACCGGAGCTCTGCGCTACCTCGGCCAGGTCTGTCAGAGGCAGAACAAACGGCTTCAAGGCGGGCATGGCGCTGCTGGCAGGGGCCGCAGTCGCAACTGGCGCAACCACGGGTTGCGGCGCTGCCTGCGCGACCACAGGCGCTTGGGGTGCCGGTGCTGCAAGGGCAGTTTCGACAACCGGGGGCCGGGCTTCGGTCATGGCTTCGACCGTTTGTACTGGTGCCGGTGCAGGTGCTGCGGCAACTGGCGCTGCGAAATAGGACTTGCGCGGTTCTTCCGAGCCCTGCTCTGCTGGCGGCTGCTCCTGCACGTCCATGCGTTCCTGACGTTCACCCGACTCGCTGCGCTCGGTGCGTTCACCCGACTCGTTGCGCTCCGTGCGTTCGCCGCGCGGGCCACGGTCACGGTCGCGCCCGCGTGGGCGACGCTCGCGTTGCTGTGAGCCCTCAGCGCGTGGTGCCGAGGATTCAGCGCCGCCTTGTTCGCGCTCGCCACTGTTTGCACCGTCGGCTGCCGCTACGCCTTCGAGCGGCAGGTTGGCTTGTGCGTCTGAGCCTTCAGCGCGTGCGCCTTCTTCCGGGCGACGGTTGCGATCAGGGCGGCGTTCGCCACGGCCATCGGCGCGGGGTTCACCGCGCTCGGATGGGGCTGCGCGTTCGCCTTGTTCATTGCGTTCGCCACGGCCGCGCTCGCCGCGGTTGCCACCACGTTCGGTGCGCGGTGGACGCTCGCCGCGTGGTGCTTCCTGGCCTGTCATGTCGGGTGCCGGACGGGCGCCATTGGCGCCGAGTTCGGCTGCCATGGGTTTGCCTTCGGCATCCAGGCGTTCACGCGGGCCTTGACC
>Ga0194060_10002662_pt1 | contig 12700 bp, 12 predicted proteins | sample SepL225m_MetaG_FD_163427 | JGI IMG/M metagenome (GOLD analysis project Ga0194060, IMG submission 163427) | Anoxic zone freshwater microbial communities from boreal shield lake in IISD Experimental Lakes Area, Ontario, Canada - Sep2016-L222-5m | ecosystem: Environmental > Aquatic > Freshwater >... | reverse complement strand
TTCGCATAGCGGGCCTGGAATCCACCTTCTCTACTCTTCAGGTGGCAGGGGCGGAAGGAATCGAACCATCAACCTTCGGTTTTGGAGACCGACGCTCTGCCAATTGAGCTACGCCCCTACGAAAAAAATTTACGCGATGATCTTTGCAACCACACCAGCGCCCACCGTCTTGCCACCTTCACGGATAGCAAAACGCAGACCTTCTTCCATGGCGATCGGGTTGATCAGTTTGACCGTGATCGACACGTTGTCACCCGGCATCACCATTTCCTTGCCTTCTGGCAACTCGATCGCACCGGTCACGTCCGTTGTGCGGAAGTAGAACTGGGGACGGTAGTTGTTGAAGAACGGGGTGTGGCGGCCGCCTTCGTCTTTGGACAGCACGTAGATTTCACCCGTGAAATGGGTGTGCGGCTTGATCGAGCCGGGCTTGCACAGCACTTGGCCGCGCTGCACGTCTTCGCGCTTGGTACCGCGCAACAGAATACCAACGTTGTCGCCTGCTTGACCTTGGTCGAGCAGTTTGCGGAACATTTCAACACCGGTGCAGGTGGTCTTCTGGGTGTCGGCAATGCCGACGATTTCAATTTCTTCGCCGACCTTGATGACGCCGCGCTCAATGCGACCGGTCACAACGGTGCCGCGACCCGAGATCGAGAACACGTCTTCGACGGGCATCAGGAAGGCGCCGTCAATGGCACGCTCGGGCAGGGGAATGTAGGTGTCAAGTGCTTCGGCCAGCTTGATGATGGAGCCTTCGCCGAGTTCGCCCTTGTCGCCTTCCATGGCGAGTTTGGCCGAGCCGTGGATGATGGGGGTCTTGTCGCCCGGGAAGTCGTACTTGTCCAGCAGTTCGCGAACTTCCATTTCAACGAGTTCGAGCAGTTCGGCGTCGTCCACCATGTCGCACTTGTTCAGGTAAACAATGATGTAAGGCACGCCGACCTGGCGCGCCAGCAGGATGTGCTCACGGGTCTGGGGCATGGGGCCGTCAGCAGCCGAGCACACCAGAATGGCGCCGTCCATCTGAGCCGCTCCGGTGATCATGTTCTTCACATAGTCAGCGTGGCCGGGGCAGTCAACGTGAGCGTAGTGGCGGTTGGCCGTTTCGTACTCGACGTGAGCGGTGTTGATCGTGATACCGCGCGCTTTTTCTTCCGGCGCTGCGTCGATCTGGTCGTAGGCCTTGGCCGTACCGCCAAACTTGGCCGCCAGCACGCTGGTGATGGCCGCCGTCAGCGTGGTCTTGCCGTGGTCAACGTGCCCAATCGTGCCAACATTGACGTGTGGCTTGGTACGTGCGAATTTTTCTTTTCCCATTTTCAAATCTCCAAAGAGCAATGCCCGTGAATTGGTTTAATGTTTGCATTTCGTCACGGTATCCCTTGCCACGGGCAGCTCGGGGTGCGAAATCGCAGACAGGTATTTCTAATCAGTTGGGGACAGATCTGGCTCGCTTCGCGTAGCTGCGGTCTGTCCCACAATATTGTTATTTAGCCCTTGCCGCCATGATGGCTTCAGACACATTGCGCGGCGCTTCCGTGTAATGCTTGAATTCCATCGTGTAGGTAGCACGACCTTGCGACATCGAGCGCAGGGTAGTAGAGTAGCCAAACATTTCCGACAGCGGAACTTCCGCCTTGATGGCCTTGCCGCCACCCACCATGTCTTCCATGCCTTGAACCATGCCGCGACGCGAGGACAAATCGCCCATCACATTGCCTGCATAGTCTTCCGGTGTTTCGACTTCGACGGCCATCATCGGCTCCAGGATCACGGGGCCGGCCTTGCGGCAGCCTTCCTTGAAACCGAAGATCGCAGCCATCTTGAACGCATTCTCATTTGAGTCCACGTCGTGGTACGAGCCGAAATGCAAAGTGACTTTCACGTCCACCACCGGGTACCCCGCCAGCACACCTGAAGTCACCGCCTCGTGAATACCCTTTTCCACTGCGGGAATGTACTCACGCGGCACCACGCCACCCTTGATGGCGTCGACAAACTCGACGCCCTTGCCAGGCGCATTCGGCTCAATCTTAAGCACGACGTGACCATACTGGCCCTTACCACCGGACTGGCGAACGAACTTGCCTTCGCTGTCTTCAACGGTCTTGCGAATGGTTTCCCGGTAGGCCACTTGAGGCTTGCCGACGTTGGCCTCAACACCAAATTCACGCCGCATGCGATCAACAATGATTTCAAGGTGCAGTTCACCCATACCAGCGATCAGGGTCTGCCCTGACTCTTCATCAGTCTTGACGCGGAAGGAAGGATCCTCCTGTGCCAGTCGCTGCAGGGCGATGCCCATCTTTTCCTGGTCGGCCTTGGTCTTGGGCTCCACCGCCTGTGTAATCACCGGTTCCGGAAATACCATGCGTTCGAGCATGATGATGGCACTGGGGTCGCACAGCGTTTCACCCGTGGTGACATCCTTCAAACCGATACATGCAGCGATATCACCAGCAACAATTTCGCTCACTTCTTCGCGCTTGTTGGCGTGCATCTGAACAATACGGCCGATGCGTTCTTTCTTGCCGCGAATCGGGTTGTACACGGTGTCGCCTTTGGTCAACACGCCAGAGTAGACGCGGACAAAAGTCAACTGCCCGACAAACGGATCGGTCATCAGTTTGAAAGCAAGCGCTGAAAATTTCTCCCCGTCGTCTGCCCGACGGGTAACAGGCACCTCGTCATCGTCCATACCCTTGACAGGCGGAATATCAACCGGTGACGGCATGAATTCAATCACCGCGTCAAGCATGCGCTGCACACCCTTGTTCTTGAACGCTGTGCCGCACAACATCGGCTGAATTTCGCTGGCAATCGTGCGAGTACGAATGCCGAACTTGATTTCAGCTTCCGTCAAGTCACCTTCTTCCAGGTACTTGTTCATCAGTTCTTCGTTGGCTTCAGCAGCCGATTCCACCATTTTTTCACGCCACTCTTTGGCCAACTCAAGCAATTCAGCGGGAATCTCACGGTACTCAAACTTCATACCTTGGGATGCTTCGTCCCAGATAATGGCTTTCATCTTGATCAGGTCAACCACACCGATGAAGTTCTCTTCCGCGCCAATCGGTATCACGATCGGCACCGGAGTGGCCTTCAGGCGCAACTTCATTTGATCAACGACTTTGAAAAAATTGGCTCCCGTGCGGTCCATCTTGTTCACAAAGGCCAAACGCGGCACCTTGTACTTGTTGGCTTGGCGCCAGACGGTTTCAGATTGGGGCTGAACGCCACCCACAGCGCAATAAACCATGCAGGCACCGTCAAGAACACGCATTGAGCGCTCAACCTCAATGGTGAAGTCGACGTGACCGGGGGTGTCAATGATGTTGATCCGGTGCTCGGCAAAGTTGTTTTCCATGCCTTTCCAGAAGCAGGTGGTGGCGGCAGACGTAATCGTGATGCCACGCTCTTGCTCCTGCTCCATCCAGTCCATGGTGGCGGCACCGTCGTGCACTTCACCAATTTTGTGGTTCACGCCGGTGTAAAAAAGAATACGCTCGGTAGCGGTGGTTTTACCGGCATCAATATGAGCTGAAATACCAATGTTGCGGTAGCGCTCAATGGGGGTATGGCGAGCCATGATGAATCCTTGGTTGACTTGTGTCTTCAAACCGCCAGCCGCGCGATGCGGCGTAGCGTGCGACCTTCAAACCGAGTGCAGTCCTGAAAACGGCGCCAGAAGCACCGCGACAGACTGCAACAACCCATGAAAGTCGCGCAGTAGCCGCCTTTTAGAAGCGGAAGTGGGAAAAGGCCTTGTTCGCCTCAGCCATGCGGTGAACTTCGTCACGCTTCTTCATGGCGCCGCCTCGACCTTCGGTGGCTTCCATCAATTCGTTTGCCAAGCGCAGGGCCATGGACTTTTCACCGCGTTTACGGGCAGCTTCCTTGATCCAGCGCATCGACAACGCCAAACGACGGACAGGACGCACTTCAACCGGGACTTGGTAGTTCGCGCCACCGACGCGGCGGGACTTGACTTCCACCATCGGTTTGACGTTGTTGATCGCCATGGTGAAGGCTTCAACCGGATCCTTGCCCGGGTTCTTCTTCTCGATCTGCTCCAGCGCGCCATAAATGATGCGCTCGGCGACCGCTTTCTTGCCACCCTCCATGATCACGTTCATGAATTTGGACAACTCGACATTGCCGAACTTAGGATCCGGCAGGATTTCACGTTTAGGGACTTCGCGACGACGTGGCATTTTTTCACCTCTTTGCTTCAGTTGGCATCTTTATCAGACACCGCGAAAACCATTCTGGTTTTCACTTACTCGACCCAAATTCGGGTCACTACGCTGAATCACCGCGCCACGCGGGAAACAGCACCTTTTATTGCAGAAACCGGCTTATTTGGCCTTTGGCTTCTTGGCACCGTACTTGGAACGTGACTGCTTGCGATCTTTCACGCCTTGCAAGTCAAGCGAACCGCGCACGATGTGGTAACGCACACCCGGCAGATCCTTGACACGACCACCGCGCACCAGCACCACAGAGTGCTCCTGCAGGTTGTGGCCTTCGCCGCCGATGTAGGAAATGACTTCAAACCCGTTGGTCAGACGCACTTTGGCGACCTTACGCAGAGCAGAATTCGGTTTTTTGGGCGTTGTGGTGTACACACGGGTGCACACACCGCGACGCTGCGGAGAATTTTGCATCGCGGGGCTTTTGGACTTGATCGTTTCGACCTCTCGTCCCTGACGCACTAGCTGATTAATGGTTGGCATTGAAAAACGTCCCTCAACGTTTGGTAACTGAAAACGTGAAACCCTTCGGAGATTCCGAAAAGCCTTCGACTATATCAGGTCAAGGGTTTGCCCGCAATGAAGTTCTTTGAACTTTGGCCAAAAGACTGGTTTGCGTGCGCTTACTTTTGTGAAATAAGGCTATTTGATCCACAGGCGCACGGCATCCCAAGCCCGGCCCAGGATTCCCGCCTGCTCGACCGCTTCCAGCGCGACGAGCGCAATGTCAACCAAGGGCTGCTCTGCACTGCTGACTTTCAAGGTCGCCAATTGCTGCCCTTTCGCAAAAGGTGCGACCAATGGGTCCGCTCGGACAATCTGGGTCTTCAGCTTGCCCGCCATACCGGTCGGAACGGCAACCACAATCGCCTCGGTACGGCCCAGTTTGACGGTTGAGGATTTGCCTTTCCATACGGCTGGCGAAACAACCGCCTGGTTGGCGTCAAACAACTTGACCGCTTCATAGGCCGTATAGCCCCAATTGAGCAGTTTCTGGGACTCATTGGCACGCGAATTTTCACTCGCGGCGCCCAGCACAACAGACAAGAGTCGGCGGCTTCCCGTCGTCCCCGGCGCACCGGTCGTCGCCCCGGAGGTGCCCAGACTTGCAAAATCCCGCCTGGCAGTGGCAATCAGGCAATAACCCGCTGCATCGGTGTGGCCAGTCTTCAAACCGTCAACTGAGGGGTCGCGAAACAACAACAGATTACGGTTGCTGTCATTGGCCGCCGGGGTTCCAGGGTAACGGTATTTCTTGATGGCGTAATAAGTGACGTAATCGGGGAAATCATGCATCAATCGGGACGCCAGAATGCTTAAATCCCGCGCGGTGGTGGTATGACCGGCCTCGGTCAGCCCTTCCGGATTTTTGTAGCTGGTGGATTTCATGCCAAGCGCCTTGGCCTGCTCATTCATCAATTGCACGAAGCGCTCGACAGTTCCCCCAACGCCTTCCGCCAGTGCCATGGTCGCATCATTTCCGCTTTGCACGATCATGCCTTTTAGAAGGTCTTCCACCGGCACCATCATCTTGGGATCAATGAACATACGCGAACCCGGCATCTTCCAGGCGCGCTCACTAACCGGCAGGGTCTGCTTCAGATCAATTTTTTTACTGCGTAAAGCGTCAAAAACCAGATAGGCGGTCATCAACTTGGTCAAGGATGCGGGCTCCACAGCAACATCGATGTCCTTTTCAGCCAGCATTTGATTGGCGGTGACATCAAGCAATAAATAGGCTCGGGCGGCGATTTCAGGGTGTTGAGGCATCTGCGCCGAAGCCGAAAAACAGATAGCAGCAGCGATGGCAATCAGGAAGATCTTCATGGGAGTATGAGCCGTCACACGTGGCAACTGACTGGAGGGAAATAGGTTTGAATCAAAGGAACCCGTTTAACATGTTTGAGAACGGGGAACGGAGGTCAATATGGCTTAACGCCCCGAATCGCCAGGAATCAGCAAACGTTCAACCACCCGGCCATTCTTCAGGTGCGATTCAACGATTTCGTCAATGTCCTGATTGTCCACAAAGCTGTACCAGACCGCTTCCGGGTACACCACAGCAACCGGTCCGGCAGCACAGCGGTCCAAGCAGCCTGACTTGTTGACCCGGACTTTGCCTGGGCCTGCCAAACCCGCCGCTTTAACCTGCGATTTACAGCGCTCAAAACCATCGAGCGCAGCATGCTGTGCACAGCACGCTTCACCGTTTTTGCGCTCGTTGAGGCAGAAAAAGATGTGCCGCTCGAAATAAGAAACGTGCTGCGCAATGTCGGCGACAACGCCGCCTTCGGTGTTGCTGCAATTGGGTTCAGTCATCGTGCGATTCTATTGTTTTGAATCGGCTCCTGCGATCTGCGTCAGCACATAGGCCAAGGCTGCGTATGGCCATACCCACCCCAACCACTGCGCCAATCCATGAAAGCGGATGAAGCGCCCTTGCTCCCAGGTTGACAATGTCTGCGCGAAATACGGACTGGTCGGAGCCTGATTGATCAGGCTCAGATAAATCCCCAATGCCAGCAGCACCAGCGCCACACAGGCCCGACGTGGCAACCACAGCAGCAGGATGACAAACACCAGTGCCGTCATCATGCCAACCCTGACCGGCAGACTGAACCAGGCCCATGCGTGCTCCGGCCCATAACTCAAGGCTGCGGACAATGCGCTGCTCACCAGCCCAAGAAAGAATAGCAGCAGCACAAACAAGGCACGCTGCGACATCGCACGAATGATGCAATAACCAAGCAGACACGGAATCATCAACCCCAACATCACGCAAACCAGTTCAACGCCCGGCACCAATGGCTGTAATTCAATATCTCGCACCGGCAACCAATCCAGGAATGGGGTATCGTGCAACGCATCCGCCAGCGCTGTTTCCAGCCGTTCCAGCACCTGCCCGAGGCCGAACGGCACGGCAGCGGGAAACAGCAGCGTCAACGGCCACAAACCCAGCAAGACCAGGCCACCGCGCGCATCGGGCACAAACCAGCGGGAGCGAAAGCGACTCCAGCGTTGAATCATCCCCAGCCGTTCCAATGCCCAGGCTGTCATGGCCCCAAGCCAGGCGCCAAAGACATTGAGCGCCAAATCGACATTCGAGGGAACTCGCGCCGGCAAGTAGTTTTGCAGCGACTCCATCGTTAGCGATAGCACCCCCGCCAACAAGGTCGCCAGGCTAACCGTGTGCCAGCTTCGCCCGCTGCGCCGGGCACTGAGCACAAGGAGAAATCCAAACGGCATGTACCCCAGCACATTGACCGCGACATCAAACCCCGTCCAATAGCGGGGCAAAGGGCTCGTCAGAAAACCCCAGGGCACGACGCCCTGGTAGCGCCAGTCCGCAAACGGATACAAGCTGGCATAAACAAGGAGCCCGGCGTAAATCACCGCCAGAGGCGAAGCCGAAGACTTGTGCATCGGCACAGTTTAGGGCAAAAAAAACCCCAGCACGAAGCTGGGGTTGCAAGCCTATTAGCTGTCACACATCAAGGCCCCGCTCAGGGAGGAAAAGCGGGAGGCGGCGAACCGCCCGCGTGTAATATAGCAAACTTAAGAATTCATTTCAAGTGACCTGAAAAAATTGACCTGTCAAAAGCGTGCATCAGCGTGAAATTGATTCATGCCCTTGACATTACCGATTCACCACTACACTTTCACCATGAAACAGCATGCCCCTTACCCCATGGGTCGTCCCCGCCGCCTGCGGCGCGACACCTTCACGCGCAATCTGGTACGTGAAAACGCGGTCTCGGCGAACGATCTGATCTACCCGGTATTCGTGGTTGACGGAAAGCAGCAACGCCAGGCCGTCCTGTCCATGCCGGGGGTGGAGCGGCTCAGTCTGGACCTTCTGTTGCCGGTAGCCGAGGAATGCGTCCGACTCGGCATCCCGGTCATGGCCTTATTCCCGGTGATCGATCCGGCGCTGAAAACACGCGACGGCAGCGAAGCATTGAACCCGAACGGCCTGATACCGCGCGTGGTGCAAGCCCTGAAGAAAGAATTCCCTGATCTGGGCGTGATGACCGACGTCGCTCTGGACCCCTTCACCAGCCACGGGCAAGACGGCCTGCCCGACGCCGACGGCTACATCCTGAACGATGAAACTGTTGCATTACTGGTCAAGCAGGCGCTGACACAAGCTGGCGCCGGCGTCGACATCGTCGCGCCCAGCGACATGATGGATGGCCGCATCGGCGCTATCCGCCAGGCGCTGGAAGCCAACCATTTCATCCACACCCGCATCATGGCCTACAGCGCCAAGTACGCCAGCGCGTTCTACGGCCCGTTTCGCGATGCCGTCGGATCAGCAGCCAACCTAGGCAAGGGCAACAAGAAGGTCTATCAAATGGACCCGGGCAATTCGGATGAGGCCTTGCGCGAGGTGGCCATGGACATCGCCGAAGGCGCCGACATGGTGATGGTCAAACCCGGCATGCCTTACCTTGACATCGTGCGCCGCGTCAAGGACGAGTTCAGGGTCCCGACCTTTGCCTACCAGGTCAGCGGTGAGTACGCCATGCTCAAGGCCGCCGCGGCCAATGGCTGGCTCGACCACGACGCCGTCATGATGGAGAGCCTGCTCGCCTTCAAGCGTGCCGGGGCCGACGGCGTGCTGACCTACTTCGCCCGCGATGCAGCCCGCCTGCTTCAAAAATAGCGGCCTCGAAACGACAGCTGCTGACACGACAAGCCATTTTGACGATGTGAAGCGCAACCCAGCCGATGCGCATCTTCACCATCAACGCCACCCAGGTCACCGAAAGCAGTGATCTGGGCGCACTGACAGGCGCACACCTGCCGCAGCACGCATATCTGTGGATCAGTTGCACGCGAGCAGAGTTCGACCGCCTGCAGTCGCAAATCCAGACGGTACTGCAAACCCTGTGCGGCGTGCAACTGGTGGACCTGCACATCTCCGACCTGTTGAACCAGCAACTGCCGTCCCATTACGACTACACCTCGCAGTACGACGTGCTGGTTTTCCGCCGACTGGCGGCCGGTAACGCCGAAGGCGAGACCGTGCAAACCGGACTGCCAGCGCACCTGCTGCCAGCGCGCGGCGGCCCGCCGGTGCTGCGGCGCATCGACACCAGCCCGGTCGGTTTTGCCGTGTTCGACCAGCTCCTGCTGTCGGTGCACCCCAGCGACTGCGCCGTGCGCGACGCCTACGCTGACAAGCTGCTGCAATGGGCCGCATCCGAGTCGCGCGCCGTTGGGGCGCGACTGCCCGGCACCCCGGCCGACCTGATGCTGCGCATCATCAACCAGATGGTCGATGGTTACCTGGGCTTGCGCCGCCAATTGACGCAACAACTCGACCATTGGCAGACGGAATTGATCAATCCGAAAACTCGCTTCAATAACTGGGCCGCCCTGCTGGAAGCCCGGCTGGCACTGCACCATCTGGACGAAATCTGCGAAGACCAGCGCAGCGCCATGCAAGACTGGATCGAAGCCTTGAAAGCCTGGCCCGCTGCCGATACGCCAGCCGCCCAGCGTGAAAGCGACCTGCTGCAGGTTCGCAGTCGTGACGTGCTGGAACACATCGAGCGTGTTGTCCACCACGTACGGCGTCTGGAGCAAAGTGCCGAAACGGCGGTTCAGATGCACTTCAGCGCCCAGAGCCACCGCACCAACGAAATCATGCGCACCTTGACCGTGCTGACCGCCATCTTCCTGCCCCTGAACCTGATCGCCGGCATCTTCGGCATGAACTTTGAGTTCATCCCGCTGCTGCACCGTTCAAACGGTTTCTGGCTCGCCATGAGTCTGATGGTCTTGACCGCAGTTGGCTTGGTAGTATTCTTCTGGCGCAAGCGTTACCTGGAACGCTCGGCGCGCTGAACCCGGCCTGCGCACGATCACGCGATAATCGGCGCCCTGATCCGTTTTCTTCTGCTCGCAGACGACGAAAAGTGCGAACATCCCTTCCGTCAACCATTTGGAACAAAGCAATGAATCTCCTATCAAAAATCGCGACTTCAATCGGCATCTTCACCCTGGCCGTTGGCAGTCTGCACGCGCAAAACAGGGAACTGGTTGTCGGCTCCAGCGCCACCTACCGCCCGTTTGCCTATGAGAATCCGAGCAAGGAAATCGTGGGCTACGACGTGGACATCATCAAGGCGGTGGCACAAAAGTCCGGGCTCCAGATCAAGATCGTCAACACACCCTGGACCGGCATCTTCGCCGCCCTCAACAACGGCGATGTGGATCTCGTTATTTCCGGGGTCACGATCAACGACAAGCGAAAGCAGTCCTATGACTTCACCATGCCCTACTTCGAAGCACGTCAATTGATCGCCGTGCAAAAGGACAGCCCGGTCAAGGCGCTCAAAGACCTGGCCGGCAAGAAGATCGGCGTTGTCACCGGCAGTACCGGCGACGACACGGCCTCGCGCGAATTCGGCAAAACCAACCCGGACATCCGCCGCTTCGAGAGCACGCCGGTCGTGATCTCGGAACTGGTCAACAGCGGTGTCGACGCCGCCATCGGTGACAACGGTGTCATCGCTTTCCGTGCGCAGGAACACAAACAACTCAAGACCGTCAACGATCCGAGCTTCCCGAAAGAGTTCTTTGGCATCGTCGTCAAACAGGGCAACAAGGCCCTGCTTGACAAGCTCAACGCCGGACTGACAGCGGTCAAGGCCGACGGCAGCTACGCGCAGATCTACAAGAAATGGTTCCAGGCAGAGGCACCGGTCCTGCCTGCGCAGTAAGCCGCGACAACACACTGTAGCGAATGGACCAGTTACTCTGGTTCGGCTGGTTTCGCGCCGACATCATTGTGGAATATGCCGTGCTGTTCTGGCGCGGCCTGCAGATGACCATCCTGGTTACGCTGATCTGCATCGTTCAGGGCACCGTGCTGGGACTCGCGATTGGCATGGCCCGACTGGCCGACGCACGCCATGCGCCGGCGCGCCAGTTGTGCCACTACGCTCTGCGCTGGCCAGCCACGGTCTACGTCAGCTTTTTCCGTGGCACGCCACTGTTTGTGCAAATCCTGCTGATTCACTTTGCCCTGCTGCCGCTGTTCATCAACCCGGCCGACGGTCTGCTGATTTCGGGTGAAACAGCGCGCAACCTCAAGCAGAACTATGGCGCCTTCATGTCCGGCGTGGCGGCCCTCACGCTCAACGCCGGCGCCTATATCTCGGAGATCTTCCGCGCCGGCATCCAGTCGATCGACCGCGGGCAGACCGAAGCTTCGCGTTCGCTCGGCCTGTCGTTTGCGCGCACCATGTATCACATCGTCCTGCCGCAGGCGTTTCGCAGAATGTTGCCGCCGCTGGGCAACAACGCCATCTCGCTGCTCAAGGATTCATCCCTGATCTCGGCCATCGGCCTGGCCGAACTGGCTTACGCTGCGCGCACAGTAGCTGGTGCGTATTCACGCTACTGGGAACCCTATCTCGCGATTTCACTCATGTACTGGGTGCTGACCCTGGCCCTGGCCTATGCGATCAAGAAACTGGAGGCTCGCTATGGCAGAGGTGATTCGCGTTGAGGGCCTGACAAAACGGTTCGGATCACTGGCCGTGCTGCAGGGGATCGACTGCGTCATCGAGTCCTCCGAAGTCGTCTGTGTCATCGGCCCCTCGGGCTCGGGCAAGAGCACTTTTCTGCGCTGCCTCAACGGCCTTGAAGAAGCGTCAGGCGGAACAGTACGTGTGCACGGCGTCTCGGTGCACGACCCCAGGACCGATGTCGACGCCTTGCGTGCAGAAATCGGCATGGTGTTTCAGCGTTTCAACCTCTTTCCGCACCGCACGGTGCTGGAAAATATCACGCTGGCGCCGAGCAAGGTGCGCCGACTGAGCGCGACCCAAGCCCGCGAGCGCGCCCGTGAACTGTTGGCCAAGGTCGGCCTGCTCGACAAGATCGACGCCTACCCGAACCAGCTCTCGGGCGGCCAGCAGCAGCGCGTCGCCATCGCGCGCGCATTGGCCATGCAGCCGCGCATCATGCTGTTTGACGAACCCACTTCGGCGCTTGATCCGGAACTGGTCGGGGAAGTGCTGGCGGTGATGCAGACGCTGGCCGAAGAAGGCATGACCATGCTGGTCGTTACGCACGAAATGGGTTTTGCGCGTCAGGTTGCCGACCGAGTCCTCTTCATGGACGAAGGATTGATTGTCGAGACAGGCACACCAGCCGACATCTTCGACCGCCCGCAGCAGGAGCGCACCCGCAAGTTCCTGAGCAAGGTGCTCTAGCGCCCGGGCCGTCAGGCCAGGTGCTGGGCCAGGAACGCCAGCGTGCGCTCACGCGCGAGGGCGGCAGATGCGGCGTCGTAGGCGCCACGATGGTCACAATTGAAACCGTGCGTCGCCGGGTACATCTGCACTTCCACCCCGGGATGCGCCTGCCGCAATGCCGCCACACCTTCAAGCGGAATCGACTGATCGGTCTGCGCGAAATGCGCCAGC